>Ga0307509_10011053_pt1 | contig 10994 bp, 16 predicted proteins | sample 10_EM_MG_FD_202245 | JGI IMG/M metagenome (GOLD analysis project Ga0307509, IMG submission 202245) | Populus trichocarpa ectomycorrhiza microbial communities from riparian zone in the Pacific Northwest, United States - 10_EM | ecosystem: Host-associated > Plants > Roots > Unclassified | place... | reverse complement strand
TTCCAATTGGCCAACTCAGACGCACCGCTTTTGTTGCATTGAGGCTTACTGGTTCCAACGGTAACCTTCATTAGGGACGGAGACTTAACCAAGGCTGCAACCTGGTGGTGTGTTTCACTCGGATACTTACCTTCGATCCCTTTACTGGAAGTACCCCGCTGGAATTATACTTACATTTGGACGATGGTCTGTGCTTGGTGCTGAACTCAATGCGGTGCCAAGGGTCACACGGGAGAAAAAAGTGAATCATTGTTTGGTTGACTGGTTTGGTCTACGGTGACACTGCATACATAATCTGTCTCCGGCACTTGTTCAATGATTGGTGCTCCCTGTGCATTCCTGGCACCATCGCCATCGCATCCCAAATACTACCAGTGCCCAAACAGCTCTATATCTGAGGACTACTTTTCCAGCTTTCTCAAGACTTCTAGGGCAAGATTCATCTTGAACGGATCATGATCAAAGTTTACCGTCCTGAGTTAATGATATCTGCATCCACGACTTGATGCATCTCTCAACACTGCTGACACGAACGGAGCATTCGCCGACGTAGCAAAGGCCGACACAGCAAGTCGCACGCATAGGTTAATGGATCCAAACCACTGAGCTAGTCCACTTGACTTCGACCGCAGGGATTTCAACGGGGGTGACAGACAAGCCAGAGTGAAAAACGGCCGAGTACATAAGTACTGACAACCAAAGTAACATTTTACGACAAGATTTTTTTTCTTCTTTCGGACGACGTTGTGACTGCAACAAAGGCCAGTATAATCCATTTATTGTTGTCATATATATCCGCTCCGTCAGCTAATTCATTAGTTAGGACCAACAGCGAGTATGCAAGATCTTAGTGTTCTCCTTGTTCTCTCAAATTTCTTTCTACAAAACCTGCTGGCATCACCGACAAGTCCATGGTAGCGTGGACTTCGGTGAAGAAGTTCGAACCCCACTAAACTAGGGCCTTTTAAGTTCTACACGACACACTATATCCGAGCTATCACGCTATGCTTACAATGACTTGCAGAGGCAGGGCACGAGGTTTATTTATCTAACCTTCGGTTTTAGAAGTGTTTTATGTCAGTACCAACTCTGCGTCGCCCTCAGTGAAGTTTTCTGACAATAGTGACTCCGGCCTTCCTTTGCTGGTATGTCGAAACCAATAACTTGGCTGGAGAACAACAAGGCAGTCTGAGGGGCGGCAAATCTATTGACTCTGACAATGCTAACTTGGCCCACATCTTTGGTGCTTTTCACGCAGGGCATCTTTGCTCCTTCGAACTTGGTGGATATATAGGGATATAGTTCTAGTTGTAACCAGCATTCAATGGGTCAAAGACCTCGTTGAGTACCAAATTAACTGGTAAGCCTGTCATCCTACCTCGAGAACAGATCTATCTCGTACACCGCGTGGTTCAATCACGTATATATGGTAAGCTGGTTTGCTCATACAGAATCCTACCTATGCTGTGCTATTGTGCAGTTGCATCATCCATCACACGACGATGCCGCTCATGATCGAACACACGCAGACTTTGAATTCAGTTGAGAGCCGCACATGAAAAACACATCCAAGGGTCATCACTCAATAGATGTTTTAAAAATACCTTGCCGGCATTAGTTGACAGGTCTCACATGGAGAAGAGCGACGTTTTGACATTTTTAGGCACGGGACGGGTCTTGCAGCTTCTTTCGTGAACAATGCACAAGAGTATTTATGGTTGTACAGTGGGTACCCAGTTCGAAATACATACAAGTAAACGTCTGGCCATTTTGAAGGAATAACGGAGGCCAAAACACTTAGTTGATAGAGGTGGATCTTCGCTTGATATTAAGGGTCGCAGCATTTGAACTGGATGGAATAAACAAGGAAGGGGGTTACCTCTGCCGGTATGCGGTGGCGCTTACTTCAAGGAGGCTTTGATTTGAGCTGTCAGAAAATGCGGTCATGGGGTATGTATGTGACGGACAGGAACCACCAGCGCTCGGCCGTGGCCCCCGGAATTGAATGAGTGATGTCGACCAACACGAACAAATAGGTGACCGCAGTACCATGGTTGGGTTACATTCTCCAAATCTCGAGTGTACTTCCCAAACTCTATGGGAAAGTAGATTAACTCTGGTTTCATTATTTTGATATTTGCTTTGAGAAGTGGACATGGTGGCCTTGCCAGACGTTGACTGGGATCTCTTGTCTTCCTACGCAGGCCTGCTGGGTCTGGCTACTTTCTCGATCTATGCCGGAGCCTATGGATCACTTCCGGTATGTCAAACAGTGGTTTAATTAATCTATACATTTGGGCTAAATTGGGTTCCTATTTTTTTTTTCGGTGGATTTCTAGTCTCCGAAACCAAACCCTGCGAAGAGCGAGGATGACGATGAAGACGAAGAAATTATAGAACGCATGACGTCTGACGATGCGTGGCTCTTCCCCATTGTAAGGGTGCATTTCGTACTGCGAATCCATATAGCTGAATATTGGTTTTTGACTACAGATTGGTTCCGTCGCGTTAGTGGGGCTGTATACGATTGTGAAATACCTCGGAGAGCAATGGGTTAACTGGTTGTTGGGATGGTATTTTTCAATAGCAGGTGTGGGGAGTGTCTGGAACGTGAGTAACGCTGTCAAGATGTGAGGTTGAGAAAATGCTGAACCTTTTCGGTTGCGAACAGTCTTCCGTTTCTTTGACACGTTACATTATTGGGGAAACACGATGGAAGAAATTTGACAAACTGAAAGTATCCATGAAGAAAGGTCCGCATGGTAAGTTTTTTTTAAAAAAAAAGTCTCGATCATTAAAGCTCATTGGTTTTGCACAGTGATCGTGGATTTGTCGTTACGGACGCCGTCCATAGTTTTGCTGCCACTGGCTGTGATCCCGTCAGCGATTTATACCTTTTGGGGAGCAAGTCGGCGGTCGGCGTTACTGACGGACGTGTTGGCGCTGTCGTTCTCACATAATGCACTGTCCCTGCTGAAGGTTGACTCGTTCAAGACAGGATCCATCTTGCTCTCAGGGTTGTTTGTGTATGACGTGTGGTGGGTGTTTGGAACGGATGTGGTACGGGGAATTCAATATGGGAGTGAGGTACCTACTAATTTACTTAGATGGTGAAAGTGGCCACGACGCTAGATGTGCCGATTAAGCTTCTGTGGCCGAAATCGTTGCTGTTTGGAGGGCAACGAGGATACACGATGCTCGGGCTTGGGGATGTTGTGATACCAGGGACATTCATCGGACTTGGGCTTCGGTACGACCACCATCGGATTACAGCAGGAAGTGGAAGAGGGAAGCCGTATTTTTACGCGACGCTGGGAGCTTATACGGTCGGGTTAATAACGACGATGTGGGTGATGCATGTGTTTGGGAAGGCGCAGCCGGCATTGTTGTACCTGAGGTGAGTTTGTCAGAATGATTGAGAGGTGTTGAGAATGACATGCATATGTAGTCCGGCATGTCTTCTGGCCTTTGCGATCACTGCGGTGACACTTGGGGAGATGGAGGAGGCGTGGGCGTGGAAAGATGGACCTGACCATAAAAAAATAGAGTAAAATAAATAAATAAGTACTTTAATAAATGGTTGCCAAGCGGACAAGACCGGGCGGAGTTGGTGATGTCGGACCGATGTATTTGATTTGAGTCTGCACCGAACCACCATGGAGTCGAACAGGAATCAGGACCTCGACTGGTCCCATCTCTTCGCCGCCGCGCCTCTCAATCCCGCCGCCTTCGCCGCCCTGTACCCATCACCGGCTGCTGCCCGGCCGTATGCCTATGCAGGTGAGCGTTCGAATCCTGGGCTGCCCCCGTCCCTCTGGATGTCCACCACAAACCATCCGCCGCCTCACTTGGTCCCAGATCCTCTCCACTCCTACTCTCCCATATCCCCAACTTCCCCCAGCACAGACTCAAAGTCCACCCTCTTCACAGACATATTCTCCGATGATCTCTTTCCTTCCCTTGGTCCCCCCCTGTCCCCACAGCATACTAGTCCATTCACCTCTCCTCGTCTCTCCGGCTCTCCTGTTCTAAAGCCCTCTGACATTGATCCAGATCATCTTGCAAAGGAGGATCCCCTTGCAACTCAGGTCTGGAAGATGTACGCACGCACAAAGGTTTCCCTACCACATGCCCAGCGTATGGAAAACATCACATGGCGTATGATGGCTCTTGCCCTTAAGAAGAAGAAAGAGGAAGAGGAAGCTTCCGCAACCGCAGATGCTCATCCTCCACAACCAGATCAACCCACCCCATCTCCTCTATCCAAGGCGGATCAGCTTCCCCCACCATCCGACGAGCGGGGCCGCAGAATCGACAAGGGAAAGGCCCCCGTTCGTGTGGTTGGCTTCGATGGACTCACCCAGGATGGTCTCGAAGAGCAAGAGTCTGTTTTCCTTCTCTTCTTTTTTTTTTTTTTTTTTTGCTCATTTCATCTTCAAGGGCTGTTCCCATGGATTGGAGGGCAATGAGCAGGTCTAGGTCTCGCCTTTCTATGGACTGGCGCCCCACCAGCCGCTCTCGCTCTCGCCCCCCTGAATCCACTACAAGCGCCATGACTTTCGACCAACCCGGCGTACATCCCTCCTACGACAACCATTTCGCTTTTCCCACCATGGACCGTGGACCAATCAAGGGTATCCCTCAATCCTCTAGTATTCCTGGCTCATCTCTCCTCTCAGCTGGTCGTCGCAGTCCCCTTTTCGATCACCAGCTTGGTGTTCTTTACGAAACCGCTGCCGACAATCTTCAATATTTTGACCAACCTTCAGATCTTCATCGCTATCCAGATCCTGGCTCGTTCCATAACAATCACTCAAGCTTTAATGGTTCTAGTCTCATCCCCTCTTCTCTCCCGACCGCTGGTATACATGGCTTCACTCGAGTTCCCGTCCCCATGAGACAATCCAATGACCAACGCAATTTCCCCCGTTTCGTTCGCAAGACCAGCTTTGATCACACCGTTCACAAGGACGGTCTAGGTTCTGGCCCTAGGGGACGCCATCAACTTAATGGCAAACCTCTACTTGCCGATATTCTCACAGGGACCAAACGCCCTGCAGATGCGCTTCACAACGATAGTCTCCTCCGCGCTGACCCCTCCAATCTGGATTCTTCCCAGTTATCTCCTTCCCACCATCCAGACCAGCTAGAACCCAATAGCCCCTTCCCATCTTCTGCCTTCAACTTCTCTTTCCCCCCTTATGACGGAGTCTTCGACCTTCCTGCTCCGAGTTCTGCATCTTCTCAAAGCCACCAGAATGTACATTATCACTCTAACCGCAATTCACGTTATCTTCCTCGGACGTCCTCCAACCGCAGTAGCCTGTATCACTCTACCTCCGCATCACCCTCGACTGAAGGTTTGTCGGCGGAAGCGGTGGCCGCCTCTGCCGTCATGGCCGAAGGTTACGCCCAACTCAATGCCGTCAGAGGAGCAGATGAAAGCTCCCTAGATTATCGCCAGCTGATGGGTATGGTATACCCTAACCTTGGCCACAATCCGTACACCCATGTCGACCCGACACAGATTCTGTCTGTCAGTCAGGTTGCTGACGGTGGCAACAATTACTCCAACTTCCATGCTAGTCCATCCAGCGATGATTGGGGAAACGGTGTCAACTCGAGCTCAAATGCCTCGCCTGAACCTTATAATACATCGAACGCTTCAACGCCACCTTCTACAGAAGGTAATCACACCACGACTGGACAGCACAACGCAAGAAACGGACCACATTCACGGACGTTCATTTCATTGCAACAGAGTGCACAGGATGTACAGAGGAAGTCATCGTTGACTGTTCCTGGGAACTCGCCAACGGGAACCGACCCGAAATCCTCAGCTAGCACGCCAGATAACAATACTGGGTCAACGGATAGTAATTCGGGGAGTAAGGGTGCGGAAGATGGTGACCACACTCCAACACACTGCACCAATTGCCAGACGACGAATACGCCACTCTGGAGAAGAGATCCCGAAGGACAGCCGTTGTGCAATGCGTGCGGTTTGTTTTATGTAAGCCTGGCCTATAAAAATAACGCATGTTGTCGTTGACGATTTCGACTTTGCAGAAACTTCATGGTGTCGTTCGTCCGTTGTCGTTGAAGACGGATATTATCAAGAAGAGGTGGGTTGTTTGCTTTTTCTTTTTTTGTTGGTCCACTTTTAAATGCTGGTTGCGTAGGAACCGAGCATCGGGTACGCCGAGCAGTAGTTCACGGAAAGGAGTTTCTGCGCTGCCCAAACTTGCTTCTTCAACAACGCGGCCGCGATCCCAGTCGAGCTCAATGTTGACAGGTTTGAGCAGAGGAGTGATGCCCGCTGCACGACCGCCAAACGTTGCTGTTGGGGCCATAACGATAAAGCGTCAACGGCGGACGTCAGGGCCTGATAGTTGACGGACATGTCGACTGTTTATGCACTTCATTTTTTTTTTGTTTAATTGCCCATCTACTACCTCACGTACTAAAGCGTACTAACAACTGCTATTTTTCTGTGTTTAGTTATATGTGTTACAGTCTTGCTTTCATTTTTTTCTTCTTGTTTCATTTGATTTGCTATATAGACTGTAATAATATGTTGCTCCACTGAAGTTGGATACATGGACGAAAGAGGCAATTGATTGGAATAAATATGTTTGCGGTGGCAATACCAGTTGCTCACCTCCACCATCCTGAGATTCTTATCCAGGGCCCTCGTCCTCATCCTGGCCTCTCTTTTCCGACAACATACTGCGCCATTGCGCCCCCAAGGCCCGTCCACGGCGTATCCGTCTGGCCTCCAACCCGTCGCTTCCACCAACGATATAAATGGCAACAAGCAGATTCATCGACGAGTATCACGCACAGACCTCGACTTTGAACAAGCTCTTCAGGCAGAGGGCACGTTCATGCTTAGGGAGGGGGTCGACGTGAATTCCTTGGGAGTCGACTCGAGTCCGGGTTTGAATCGTAGTTTTGGTTCTTCACCAAACAGCGGCAACGGCACTTCCACTACCCCTGTCAATCGTGCCATATCGCGGATTGCGTTGCAACCGTCGACGCCCATTATTGTTCCTCCCACCCCGTTGTCTAATAATCCTGGTTCTTCGACACCAACACCGTCGTCGTCGAGGTTATCTGCCAGAAATGGGGCTGGGTCAAGTTCTAATTTAGCGTCTGCGGTGCCTTCGCCCTCATCATCTTCGCATGACTTGGTGGCGGACACAGAGGAGGCAGAGCGTCAGACGAATAGGCGTTCTATGTATCGCTCCCCTGGCACATCTAGCAGTCCCGACTTGGCGACGCTCCTGCGAAAGGCCAAGGAACGTGGAGGCGCGATCGTGGGTGGAGCGTCGGTCGTGGCGCAGAAGAGGGATAAGAAACGCGATGACCCTCCGCCGCCGCTCCCCGACCAGGCGTCGCGCCAGCCCACGTCGTCGCATTCATATTCGAGTGCTACGCTTGTGGCTTCGCCGTCGTCGTTCGGGAGTGGAGAGGGCACGAGCAGCCCTGAGTGGGTGCTTGCCAGCCCGAATAGGCATAAGGAGAGCGGGACCGTAAAAGTGCGCAACTCTTTCTTCCATTATAGAGGGTACGGGTACTGATTTTTCGGGTGTCGCTATCCAGGCACCAAGGCAATCCGTTCGGGCAAAGACGAGTGCATTCTGGGGAAAGATGATGGGTCAGAACACAGTTAGAGAGCGATCGGTGCGTGATGTACTGTTTCTTCACGCTGTCCTCGCCTTGATGTTGTGCTGTTGCAGAAAACTGATGCATCACTTCACCCTTCGTCCTTTTCTACGACACCATCATTTATGAACGCCTTCATACCACCTGTGCCAGTTCTTCCAACCGAGCATCGCAGTCCTGTGGCATCGCCCATCGCTGATGTGTTTTCTACAAGCCCGAGATTAGGCGACCCAAAGAAGGGACTACCTTCCAGAAAACCTCTGCCGCCTATCATTGGGGGTTCGCCATCAAGCTATCGAGAGGCTGAAGGGATGGACCGGTCCATGGTCTTCGTCGAAAAACAATCTGCGCTTCCCCCTCTTCCTCCTCCATCACCTAGTACTTCCACTCCAACCAGTATGAAACGCCGAAGCGCTACCGTCAGTGGGGCGGACATGAAGTCCACCATTTTACAAACACCTGCTAACCCGCCCACCCTCCTCAAAACACCGGATACTACACGGGTATCCAACGACCACCATTCGAGAGACAATACACTGCATGGCATCCTAGATGTCTTCAATGGTGAACTTTCCACACTAGATCCGTTTTCAGGAGCTTCTTTGGAGCTCAAGGATCCATCTACCCCATCACGTCAAAGTTCCTCGCGACCAACAGATGCACTCTTTGTATCTTCTCGCGACATCCAAGGTAATCGACTAGAAAATAAGAAACCTGCCTCTCGTCCATCCCCAGCACTGGACCCCTTTATAATTGATGGAAGCCATTCCGAGACCGACGTCGAACCCGCAGTTACTGCCCCATCTGCTATTGTACCCCCACGCTCATCTTCACTGAACACCCCTGCGCGATACTCCATTGACCCTCCAGTGCACGTGTCCAGCTCGAGGCAGCTGAACAATACACCCCTCAGATCGAGAAGTGGCCCTCCAGCGGCATTGGCTGTTCAAAGCCAAATTAACGCAGGCAATCGTCTGCGAGTGCTCCATCGCTCGACTGCGTCAAGTTCGGAACCGTCTCTCATTCCCCTTGCTGATGATACTTCTAGTCGTGTCTGTGAGCTAGTTGTTCCGTTCATTCAAGTAGATTCATTGCTAAATGCCAGAACGAGCTCAGTTATCTCACCTCGGACGACTTCCCAGCAAGACCTTGCGTCTCCAGAATCTATCCATTTCAGATCATCACCCACTCCAATCATCACTGGTGACGATTCGGAGGACATGGAAACACGTGGAAAAGAGCTGGCGAGCAGATGTTGGAATGAGAATGAAGACTTTTTAGCCAAGGAAAAGATTGCCGAATGGTTGGGTGGATAGTGAGTTTATTTTCCTATCTTGACAACAAATGGATTCGCTGACAAAAATCCTTAGTGGCCAAATCAATAAAGTCGCTTTGCGGTATTATATCAACTTTTTCGATTTTTCTGGGCTTCGATTGGATCTTGCTTTCAGGTCTATTTCTTTTTTTTCTTTCTTTTAAATGTTTCCTCGTCCTGATGTACTTTACAGGCGTCTCTGTGGGAAGCTGTACTTAAAAGCCGAAACTCAGCAGGTGGATCGTATCTTGGAGCAGTTCAGTCGACGATATTGGGACTGTAATCCTGGTGGTTTGTACGGAAGTGCCAGTTAGTTGTTTTCATCCTCTTTTTCTCGAACCTTCACTGAACCTCCTGGACAATATCAGATATTGTCCATGCAGTCTCCTACTCTCTTTTGCTCTTGAATACAGATCTTCATGTGGCTGAGCTGCAGACTCGGATGTCCCGCTCACAATTCGTCCGCAATACCATCACTGCCATCCAAATGCAACTCCAGTCGACCTCCTCGGCACGACTATCTACCTCTGATCTCACGTATGACGATTGTAGTAGCAGCTTTCGCGGAGCAGGCTCCGACGAAACCGAGATGATGGCAAGGCCAAAGAGGAGTGATAGCATTACGAGCTGGAACAGTCTACCCCGAGAAGCCATACTTTCACTTCCAGTTTCTCCAACAACAACACAATCTGGGCAACTTGATACCCCTCTGGCGAACGGTAGCACGCCATCAATGAACGGCCATGAGCAACCGACTTCAAGTCGTCCAACCCAAGTTCATGGAAGGGCCTGGGAAAGCGATCTGGAAACTCTCCTCAAGGTCCGTTGGTTCGCTTTCTTACTTTCGACATTTGTTACTGAATCCTTCGATGTTTCTAGGAGATGTACACCGCTATTAAGCACCAGCAAATCCTCCAACCAATTAACTCCAACATAACCCGATCCTCCGTCTCCTCTCTCAGCCCTGGTGGAGGTAATATGATGCGAAATCGCAGTTTGCGTGGGCAGCCCGATCGGCTTACGACGTTAAAGAGAGGAAGTATTCGTGGATTACAATCTATCCTCAGTGTCCAGTCCGGCGCCAGCCCATATAGTAGCAATAGTAGCATTGATGGTCGTGTCAGCCCATCACCGAGTTTCGCGACATCCACTCATGAAGTAAGAGACCGCTCCCTTGTTATTTTTTTTTGCCAATTTCTGAACCATTTGATAGGCTATGTACGGTTCAAGTTCTTCCTTCCTTAACCCCACACTTGGCTTTGCTTCAAACCTATCGCACACCATCATCCGTGAAGCTCAGGAAGATGACGATCGAAGTGTTCATAGTGAAGGATCGACATCGACCACGATAAGTATTTCTGATGAAGAATTGGCTTTGCTAGGTGCTCCTTGGGCTAAAGAGGGCATGTTATGTCGGAAGCAATACTGGGAATCGGCGGGCAAGCGAGCAAAGGATAAAGCCTGGATGGATGTTTTCGTCGTCATTCAAAAGGGGGAACTCAATATGTTCATTTTTGGCGATCATACGTCGGGAGGATCGGGAACTTTTGGAGGCGGAAACTGGCTGGTATGTCTTTACCGGTCGTTCTTCAACACCATTTCTTTTTTCTGACGTCTCCAATTACACTGTTGCGCAGGCGAATGCACGACCAGTTGGAACGATTCATCTGGCACATTCCCTTGCTCATGCTTTGCCCCCTCCTGGTTACCACAAAAGACCCCACTGCATGGTTCTCACAATGGCAAATCGAGGTGTCTACTTTTTCCAAGCTGGAACAGAGGAGTTAGTCAACGAATGGGTTTCGACTTGTAACTACTGGGCTGCTCGGACCAGCAAGGAACCACTTTCTGGCGGTGTTTCCAACATGGAATATGGTTGGAACAGGGTGGCTGATATCTATGGCAGTGGTCGCTCTCTGTCACAGACGGAAATACAGAGAGAGCCAGAACTTCCGGATACGGTCAGCGTTCGCAGTGGAAAAAGCTCACGGAGTAAATATGGCTGGAAGGA
>Ga0307509_10011052_pt1 | contig 10994 bp, 6 predicted proteins | sample 10_EM_MG_FD_202245 | JGI IMG/M metagenome (GOLD analysis project Ga0307509, IMG submission 202245) | Populus trichocarpa ectomycorrhiza microbial communities from riparian zone in the Pacific Northwest, United States - 10_EM | ecosystem: Host-associated > Plants > Roots > Unclassified | place... | reverse complement strand
GTTTGGGCCGTGGTCGATCGAGCGGTGGGTGCGGAGACGGCGGGTGTTTGGGCCGTGGTCGATCGAGCGGCGGGTGCGGAGACGGCGGGTGTTTGGGCCGTGGTCGATCGCCCGGTGGCCGGCGAGGCTGGCGGCATCGAGACGGCGGGTGTTTGGGCTGTCGTCGAGCGCGCGGCGGGCGCAGAGACCGCGGGCGACTGGGCCGTGGTCGATCGACTGGTGGGTGCGGAGACGGCGGGTGTTTGGGCCGTGGTCGATCGCGTGGTGGCTGGCGAGGCTGGCGGCGTCGAGACGGCGGATGTTTGGGCCGCGGTTGATCGGGCGGCTGGCGAGGCTGGCGGCGTCGAGACGGCGGGTGTTTGGGCCGTGGTTGATCGGGCGGCTGGCGAGGCTGGCGGCGTCGAGACGGCGGGTGTTTGGGCCGTGGTCGGCGGCGCTGGAGACGCCATCGCCGGGAAAGCCGAGGCTGGCGTCGCTCGGGCGGTGGAGGCGGCAGAGGTCAACGGCGTGGCGGATGGGGCTGCAGCTGCAGGCCCAGGAGGCGGTGAGGCCGTGAGCGCGGCAGATTCCGGCGCTGCGAGTGCCTGTGCCGCGGCCGCGGCGGCGGCGCGCGTGACGGCGACCGGCGGTGGTGCGGCACCCGGCTTCGTCGACGTACGCGGCACCGCGATCGGCATCTCGGCCGCGCGGCGAGCTGCGGCGGTGGTCGTCGAGCCGGTCGCAGGGGTTGGCGATCGGGTCGGCGCAGCGAACGGTGGTGGGGGCGGTGCGGCGAACGCCGTGGAGGTCGACGGGTCCGGCGGTGCGACCGCGACGAGCGTATCCGAGGTCGGGCCGGCTTGCGGCACCGAGCTGACGGCGATCTCGTGTGCGCCCGCAGAGGTCGGGTCGACGGGTTGGGCCGGGTCCCCACCTCGAGGCGATCGCACGGGCTGTAGCACTGGCGTGGGCGTGGGCGCCCGCGCCGCAACCGACGGCATCACGAACTTGGGACCGGCCTTGGGCGGCACGGCGACGGCCCCCGGGGCGGCCGCGCCCGCCAGCGCATTGGCATCGCCGATCGCCACGCACTCGGCGAGCGCGTTGACCGCATCGATCCGGCCCTGCGCCGGCGGTGGGACCGGCCGAGGCTGGGCGGGGATCGCGGCGGGGCGCGGCGAGACGCTGGGCGGCGCCGGCTTCATCGAGAGCCGCGCTTTCTCGAGCTCCGCCAGCATGGTCTTGCTGGCGTTGTCGGGCTCGAGGAAGCGCAGCGTCATGCCGACGCGGCCGTGGAGGACCGAAGCCGTGCGTGCCGAGCCGACGACCTCGGCCACACCCTCGACCATCACGCCGCCATCGTGGAGCGTCACCGCGAACCGGGCGCGGAAGCCGATCGCAAACGGTTCGCTGATCGGAACGAACAGGCCGTTCTTGTCAGCATATCGGCGAAACGCGGCGACGAATTCTTCGCCGGTGTTGCACGCCGAGACTAGGTAGAGCGGAGCCCCGGTCACCTGGCCTCATTGTAGGACGACCAGCCCGAAAATGCGACGGGCGCATCCCAGGGCCGGGTTCCCGTGCGACGCGCCCTCAGTACACGCAGAGCGATTTACGAGATGATAAAGTCGTGAGCGCGCACCGTCTTGCGACCATTCTCGCTGGCGCGCTTCGCGGCTTGCTCTACCAGCCAGCCAACATAGGCGTTGAGGCCGTCCAGCGCGTCGCCAGCTGTATTGCATCCGGCGTCCTTGATCAGCTGACGAACCTTTGAGCTGACGAGCAGCATCTCGGTTGGACGAGGGCTGCTGGCGCCCTTCCGCTTCTTCGCTTTGGCCATGTTGTGTCTCCTCGGAAGTCTTTTACACCGCCATCCTCGGCAAGAACCGAGACCGGCCAGGTTTTCGTGACGCTGGGCCGCGATTCACCGATCGACCGAGCTAGCGGAAGGCTCAGCGATCGAGCTTGATGACGAACGCGTCTGGTTTGGGAATGCGATCGCCTTCGGCGCGCACCGACTCCAGCGCCGGTGACACGAGCCCCAGCGTGAAGCGAAAGATCCCGACGACGATCGCCGCGCCGTGATCGTCGACCGCGACGGCGCGGGCCTGATCGTGATCGTGATCGCCCCAGCTCTGCGCCCACACCAGGCCGCCCTTGGCATCGAGCTTGAGCGCGAATACATCCTTGTTGCCCTTGCTGACGAGTGGACCGCCTCCGAAATCGACCGAGCCCTGGAACCATCCGATGGTCACGGTGTTGCCCGCGGCATCGGCGCCGACGCCGTACGCGATGTCCTCGCGATCGGCGCCGTAGGTGCGCGCCCACGCGAGCTTGCCATCGGTATCGTAACGCGCGACAAACGCGTCGGCCTCGCCCAGCGAGGCGTGCTCGTCACCGGGACCGAACGACACGCTCTTGTCGAACGAGCCGACCATCGTGATGTTGCCGGCCGGATCGACGGTGAGCCCGCCGGCGACGTCGTTGAACGCGTTGCCGAAGTTCTGCGACCACACATGATCGCCGTTGACGTCGTACTTCGCGAGCACGATGTCGTTGTCCGAGCCGCCGTGCGCGGTCAGCGGCTTGCCGCCCCAGTCGGCGGTGTCGCGGAACACGCCCTGGACGTAGATGTTGCCGCGGGCGTCGACGGCGAGGTGCGAGATCGTGTCGTTGTAGCGGCCGCCGAACTGCTTGACCCACTCGAGATCGCCGTTGCCGGCGAGCTTGACCAGCATCGCGTCGGTGCCGCCGCGCGACGTGAGCTTGGTGCCCTGGAACTCGGCCGCCTGGCTGAACGAGCCGCCGACCAGCCAGCCGCCGTCGGGCGCGGCGACGACCGTATTGGCCCCGTCCGAGTCGATCCCGCCCGCGGTCCACAGCCACTGCGGCTCGCCGGCACGATCGAACGCGGCGACGAACAGATCGTCCGAGCCGGTGGCGGTGTGCTTGAGCTCGCCGATATCGAGCTGATCGAGGAACTGGCCGACGACGACGACCTGGTCGCCACGGACCGCGACGCCGTTGGCGACGTCATCGCGGCCGGCGCCGAACGTCCGGCCCCACGCGATCTTGCCGTCGCCGCCGAGCTTGACGATGAACGCGTCGGACCCGATCTTGGTCGGGTCCTTGGCGTTGATCGCGGCCCGGTGCTTGCCGGCCGGCCCGAGATCGGTCTCGCCGTCGAAGTAACCGACGACGTAGCAGTCGGTTCCGGACATCGCGACCGCGCGCGGCGAGTCGATGCCGAGGCCACCGAACGCGGTGGCCCACAGGGGCTTGCCGGTCGTTCGGGCGTGGTCGACCGCGAGCGGTGGCAGCGGGGTCTTGTCGACCGGTTTCTTGACCTGGGGTCTGGGGCCGGCGGGGGCGGGCGCTCGGCTCGGCTCGACGTCGCGCTTGCAGCCGGCGAGCGACGTGGTGAGCAGGCCCGCGGCGAGCGCGATCGAAGGCAGACGCATCCCGCGACGATGTCACGCGCTCGGGGCGAACGCGAGCGAGTTGATCGGGTCTCCGCTGGGCTGTTGTCGTCGGAGAATTTGCGGAACCGGCGGCCGCGAGCGTTGTCTGAACCGGGATCGAAATGGCGTCGCGGCACGGCCGTCGCTGCATGGTGCATGGATCGATAGCTCGGAGGTCGCGTCTTCGAGCGACGATACAGGTTGTCGCCGGTTACGGCGACGGGCCGATCGAGAGCAGACATCGCGACAAGCCCACGAAGTCGGCGTTGTTCGACCGGTCTCGAGACCGCGCCGCGATACGATGCGCGGATGGTGTGCTGGTGCTCGCTGTTCGCTGCCATCTCGCTGCTCGTCGCGTGTCGGCCCCCGGGCGGGCCGCCCGGGCCGGTGCCGCCGGATGACACGGCGCTGCGGATCCGCGTCGCGCAGGCCGAGGCGCGCCGCGCAGGCGGCGTGGCCGAGCTCACCGAGCTCGCGAAGCACGGCGGTCCGCACGAGCGGATGCTGGCGCTGCGCGGGCTGGGGCGCATCGGCGCCACCGGCGGCGCGCCCGTGATCGCGACGCTCGTCACCGCGCTCGGGGATGCTGACCCCGACGTGATCGGCGTCGCCGCCGCTGCGATCGGCGTCGCCGGCTCGCTCGACGACGGAGAGCTCGGCGTCACCGACGCGCTGATCGCGGCGCTGCCGCGGGGGCGCGGGACCCTGAGCGGACCCGTGAGCGGCGCGGTGAGCGGACCTGTGATCGAGGCGCTTGGGCGCGCCGGAACCGCGGCGGCGCAGCCGGTGCTGGTCCGCGCGCTGGCGGATCCGCAGCTCGCCGAGCTCGCCGGCTTCGCGCTCGGCCGCCATGGTCGCCGCAAGATCGCGCTCGCCGAGCCGTCGCGGGCGGCGCTCGCGGCTGCCACGGCGTCGGCCGATCCCGCCGTGCGTTACGCCGCGGTGTATGCGCTGGCGCGCGAGCACGAGCCACCGAACGACCCGGCGGTGATGAAGGCGCTGGTCCAGCGGCTCGTCGATCCGGTGTCCGAGATCCGCGCGCAGGCCATCGCGGGCCTCGGCAAACGCAAGTCGGTTGCATCCGCGCGCAGCGCCGGCGCGCCGCTCGACGGCCTGCTGCTCGATCTCGACTGGCGCGTGGCGGCCGAGGCGGTGCGCTCGCTCGGCGACAGCGACGGCGGCCAGGACGCGATCGCGGCGGCGGTCGTGCGGCGCTACGGCGAGCTCGAGCGCGGCGACGTGACCGCCGCGCACATCATCCTCGAGGCGGAGAAAGCGCTGGCCGGTGCCGCGCAGCGCCCGGTCGTCGGGGCTGCCCTGACGCTGCTGACCCAGCGCGACCGCGCCGCCGCGGCGCTGCCGCCGCTGACGCGCGGCTGGATCGCGTGCCTGGCGATCGTGGCGATCGCGCGCGCGCAGGCCGAGCCCGACCTCACCGCGGTCGAGCGCTGCGAGCTCCCCGAGCACCTGAAGCTGCCGCTGGTCGCCGAGCTGATCTCGGCGAACGTCGGTTCGCTGGCCGGGCGCCGGGCCGCGCTCGCCAGGCTCGTGGCCCATGCCGAGCCTCGGGTCCGCGCCGCCGGCCTCGGGGCGCTCGCCGCGATGTGGAAGGCCGGCGAGCCGAGCGATCAGCGCGCCGCGGCGCAGGCGCTGGTCGCCGCGATCGCGTCGCCCGATCCGAGCGTCGCGGGCGCCGCCGTGGATGCGGCGGGTGCGATCTACGATGCGATCGGCACGGCTGACCACGGCTGGCTGGATACCGCCGTGGTCGCGCGCGCCGCCACGGAGCGCGATCCGGAGCTCGGGGCCGGGCTGCTCGAGCTCGTCGGCAAGCACGCGCTCGTCGCGGGCGCGGAGGCGTGTCGCGCCGCGCTCACCGGCGATCCGGTGCGTGCGAAGGCGGCTGTCGTGTGCCTCACGGCCCTGGGCGAGCCGGCCGCGGCCGTCGCGCCGCTCACGGCCACGCCGCCGCCCGTCGATGTTTCCGCTGTGATCGGAAAACACCTCCGCTGGCGGGTGGTGACCTCGCGCGGCGAGATCGTGATCCGGCTCCGGCCAGACGCCGCCCCGTGGGCCGTGGCGACGATCGTCGCGCTCACCCGCAAGGGCTTCTACGATGGCCTCGAGTTTCATCGCGTGGTGTCCAACTTCGTCGTGCAGGGCGGCGATCCGACCGAATCGGGATCGGGAGGGCCGGGGTTCGCCTTGCCCGCCGAGCCGAGCGCCCTGGGCGACGGCAGCGGCTACGTGGCCGGCGGGGTCGGGATCGCCGACGCGGGTCGCGACAGCGGAGGCTCGCAATGGTTCGCGATGCACAGCCGCGCGCCGCACCTCGACGGTCGCTACACCTGGATCGGTGCGGTCGAGAGCGGCCAGAAGTCCGCGGATTCCCTGCTGGTCGGCGACCGCATCCTGCGTGCGACGATCGAGCCCGCGTCCACGCCGCAGTGACGCGGCCGGCTGCCTGGTAGGTCCGCGTCGGCTCGAGTGGGAGGCCGATGCGACGGGCCGCGACAGCCTGCGGTCGACGCCGCCGCGGCCCCGCCGCACTGGCTGTCCAGTCATGACACGGCAGCGCAACCCGGCGGCTCGTGGCGGAAACGTGATCTCTGCGTCAACCTCTGGCCCCTGGTGTGGCTCCATGGGGCGGAGGTTCTCAATGCGCCATGCTCCCCTGATCGCACTGGTGGCCGGCTGCGGGCTGTTCGTCGGCGCGCCCCGCATCACCGCTGCGTGTGACCACGACGACGACGCGGACAACGACGACGACGACGACAACGGCGGCGACGAGGCTGCGGAGGCCCAGCGCGAGGTGCACGAGGCGCAGCGCGAGGCCGAGCAAGCCCAGCGCGAGGCGCAACGCGAGGCCGAGCAAGCCCAGCGCGAAGCCGAGCGTGAAGCCGAGCAGGCCGAGCGCGAAGCCGAGCAGGGGCAGCGCGAAGCCGAGCAGGGGCAGCGCGAAGCCGAGCGCGAAGCCAAGCAAGCCGCCAAGCAAGCGGAGCGCGAGGCCCGGCAGGCGGCAAAGCAAACCGAACGCGAGATGCGGCAGGCGGCCAAGCAAATCGCGCGCGACGCGAGGCAGGCCGCGCGCCAGGCCATACGCGCGGCGGCTCAAAGCATGCGCGATGCGCGGCACGCCCCGGAGCACGGCCGGGACAATGTCGCCGAAGCCAGCGGCGACCAGGCGCGCCCCGAGGTCGATACCTCCGCGATCAACGGGCAGCTCGAGCGTCTGGCGCAGCGCCTCGAGGGTGTGGCGACCCGGCTCGAGCATCGCGTCAAGGGCTGGTCGTACGACGGCGACGACGCAGGCGGCGGTGGCTTCGACGTCCACGTCCAGCCGCGCGTGCAGCCGCACCCCTATCCGCACCCGCATCCCCAGCCGCGCGTGTTTCTGAGGGCACCGATGCCGCCGGTTCCGCCGGTTCCGCCGCTCGCACCGCTGCCGCCGCTGCCGCCGGCGTCACGGCTGGCGCCGATGCCGCCGATTCCTCCAGCTCCTCCCGCGCCGCCGGCGGCCCACGGCCGCAAGAACCAGATCTCGATTAGCAAGGGCAGCAATAACAACATCGATATCGATGTCGATCTGGATCTCGACGTCGACTTGCAATAACGGCGACGGCTACTACAGGACGCCACGGAGCGCGGACTGCGCAGACGGTACGGGCGGCGCGTGTCAGCGCGAGCTCGCCGCGTGTCAGCAGTTCCAGCCGCAGATGCTGGCCCAGGGGATCCAGCTGGCCGCGTGCGCCCCACGCGATCGCGCGTTCTGTTTCCCCGAGTCCACGCCCGCCGGCGGCGGAACCCTCGCGTGCAGCTCCGATGCAACGGGATGCTTGGTACGGCGCGACTTCGTCGTCGCAAACCCATCGACGGGGACCGTGACCAGCGATTGCGGCGAGCAGCGGTAGGTGTCGCCGCGCGCGACGAGTGGGGTTCGGCCGCCTCGCCGCGCGCCGATCATCCTCGCGAGCCGAGCATTGCCAGCCGACGCGGTACCCAGCCACCAGCCACGCCGCGCGTTCGGGTAGGCTGGCCCGATGTGTCGAGGTTTGATCGCTGTACTGATCGCCGCAGGGTGCGGATCCAGAGGCGCGCCGAAAGTGGACGAGCCGCAACCAGCGCCCGCACCGCCGGCAGCCGCACTGCCGGCAGCCGCACCGCCGGCAGCCGCACTGCCGGCAGCCGCACCGCCGGCAGCCGCACCGCCGGCAGCCGCACCGCCGGCAGCCGCACCGCCGGCAGCCGAGATCGATCACAGCTGGTGGTGCTTCACGGCAGCGTGGGTGACCGCGTCCGGCGGTTGCCGCCCTACGCACGCCGAGTGCGGGGAACTCCGCGACCAGCTGCTGCGAGCGAAGGAAACGCTGAAGTCCGCCGCGGGCTTTCACGACGTCAGCGAGTGCGCCTCCCAGGAACACGCGTGGTGCTTCCAAGTACGGGCCGCGGGGCAACCGTCCGGCATGATGTGCACGCCGACCTCGGAGAACTGCGAAACAATGCGGACAACCACGCTGCGGAAGGCGCCGCCGGGGCTGGTCGTCGAGTCGATCTGCGTGATGGAGTGACGCCACGCGCGGCTGGGTCGGCGCGGCGGGCCTGTGGTTCGATCGTTTTGCCAAGCACAACTCCCGCTGTCCCGCGGCGGCCTGATGCGATAGCGTGGCCAAATGTGGAGAGTGCTCGTGCTCGTGGCGATCGCGAATGGCTGCGGGAAAGCAGCGGACGATTCCAAGCTCCCGGCACCGGGCGCGAAGCCTTCGCCGGCGTCGTACAGCAACGCGATCGCCGAGCCCTCCGCGCGCTGGTGGTGCTTCGCCGCCGCGGCGCCGATGGGTCGCTGCCGCGCGACCCGGGCTGATTGCAACAAGAGCCGCGACGTCATGAAGGCGAAGAACGACTTCGCGTGCCGTGACGCACCGACGCCGGAGGCGTGCACTAAGGTCCCTGCATCGCTTCGCGAGATCAGCGAGTGTGCCGCCCAGGATCACGCGTGGTGCTTCCACACGGAGGGCGGCCCCCCGACGGTTGCGCGGGTGTGCGCCCCGACGTCGGAGATGTGCAACAGTGCGCACGCCGCCACCTTGCAGAGACCCCCACAGGGAATGCGTGTCACGTCCGATTGCGCGATGGACTAGGGTGGTCAAACTCGTCGGCGCACCCATCGCCCCGTTGCGCATTGGCGATGAGCAGGCACCGACACCTGCGCGAGGGTGCTCTGCCACCGACACCTGCGCGAGGTTGCTCTGCCACCGACACCTGCCCGAGGTTGCTCTGGGTGCAGCCGCGTTGAGATCGCGATCATACTGTTTCTGGCGCAACGCAAAGAGCAGGTGATGCGTGTCTTCTACTGTTAGCGAGCGTCCCCGGCGACGTGAACAACAACCGGATCAGGCGGACTGCGTGATGGTCGGGGATCGCGACGCCATCGTAGGAAGCTGCCCCGTCCGGGGAGATGAGGAGGATGGTAGCCGCGATCCGTCGGGCTGGTACATCGCCCACCAAAGTAGGTGACGACGACGGTGCTCGAACACCGTCGTCGTCGTCGTCGTCGTGGCCTCGGTCGTCACGCAAAGATGGCGACCAAGAGCATCTCACTCATCGTTTACCGGGCGCTTGACGTCAAAGATTGGTTACTGCGACCGCCAACGGCCACGGAGGTACGGCTTGGGCGATGCCCGCGGTGCCATTGCGCAAGCCAGCCCATCGGGGGTGCGCTGGCTTGCACGGTCACGGCCGCTGCAGCGCCGGCCCGAGTCAGATCCACGTCGCGGCGGGATATTGATCCACGCGGCTGCGTGATCCGGTCCGGCGGCGCGGCGGGATAGTGATTCACCGCGACGACGGCGGGAGCCGCACGTTTCGGCGATGGGGCTTCGATGTAGCGAGTGCCGGAAGCCGTTCGAAGCAGCGCGGCCCGCGGCGGCGGCGCAACGGGTCTGCGGCCCGGTGTGCCGTGCGAGGCGAGAGCGGAATCTATCGCGGAGCGAGCGGCAACCGGTTGTCGAGCGCGGCAAGCTCGCGAGCGGGCGCGTCGTCGTGTCCGGCAATCGTCCGAATCTCGGACGGTTCGGACATGGATGGCCGGCAGCCGGACGATCGCGGCGCTAACCTGAAGACATCGCGAGGCCGCGGATTGGCCGCGTTCTTGATAGCGCTGTAGGAATGTCGTTGCCTCGCCAAGTGCTTCCTGCCCAGTTCTACTTGATCACGCGCCGTTGCACCCAGCGACAGTTCTTGTTGCGGCCCGACTCTGCAACGAACAACGCGTTCACATACTGTCTGATCGAGGCAGCGCTGCGGTTCAAGATCGAGGTGGTGTTGTCGTGCGCGCTCAGCAATCACTATCACGCGGTCATTTTCGACCGGTGGGGCAACTACCCTGAGTTCGTCGAGCATTTTCACAAGATGTTCGCACGCTGCCAGAATGCGCTCCGTGGAAGATGGGAAAACTTTTGGTCATCGGAGCAGGTCTGCGTGGTCAAGCTTGTCGGTCGTCAGGACGTGATCGACAAGCTGGTCTACACCGCGACCAATCCGGTCAAGGATGGGTTGGTAGATCGGGTCGACCACTGGCCCGGCGTCAACGGACTTCATGCGCTGCTGAGTGGGTGCAGCCTGCGCGCGGCCCGGCCTTGGCACTTCTTCCGGCCCGACGGGATCATGCCCGACGCCGTCGAGATGCGGTTGGCCATTCCCATCGAGCTTGGGCCGGAGGCTGACGTGCTCGAGGAGCTGCGCCAGCGCGTCGCCGCCGCCGTGGCTTCTTTCAGCGCAGAACGACAGCGCACAGGGCGTCGCGTCGTCGGCCGACGCGCGGTGCTGCAGCAGCCGTGGTCGGGCCGCCCGGCGAGCGTCGAGCCGAGACGAAACCTGCGGCCGCGGATCGCTGCTCGTAACAAATGGGCGCGTATCGAGGCGCTGCTTCGTAACCGCGCGTTCCTGGTGGACTACGCAGCAGCGCGCGCCGGTTGGCTGGACGGTCTCCCGGTTGTGTTTCCGATCGGCACGTACTGGCTGCGCCGGTTTGTCAGCGTACCGGTCTCGGTGGGCTGACGCCGCGCCCAACGCTGTCGTCCAGATACGCGAGAACCCTGCGCCGCCAGCCCACCAGGCTGGTCGGACCGACCTCCCGCGCGCCGGCTCGGTCCGCACACGATCCAGCGTGAGATCTCGGCCTTCTATCGAGCACCGGCTCCGGAAACTTGCCGGCGACACTGCCACTCGCAGCGGCCGCCCGAGCTTTGTACGGTGCGCTGCCACATCTCCGGCCACATCTCGGCCACATCTCAACCACGGCCACATCTCGGCCACATCTCAACCACGGCCACATCTCAACCACGGTGCCAAGGCAACCCCGCGGCCACATCTCAACCACGGTGCCAAGGCAACCCCGCGTCCCTCCCCAAGGCAACCCCGGTCCGGCTCTCCCGCTCCCCCCGGTCCGGCTCTCCCCCAACGGCTCTCCCCCAAGGCCTCCCTTCCCGCCAAGGCCACCCCGGTCCGGCTCTCCCTCCGGTCCGGTCCGGCTCTCCCCCCAAGGAAACCCCGGTC
>Ga0307509_10011051_pt1 | contig 10994 bp, 14 predicted proteins | sample 10_EM_MG_FD_202245 | JGI IMG/M metagenome (GOLD analysis project Ga0307509, IMG submission 202245) | Populus trichocarpa ectomycorrhiza microbial communities from riparian zone in the Pacific Northwest, United States - 10_EM | ecosystem: Host-associated > Plants > Roots > Unclassified | place... | reverse complement strand
CCGCGCGGCGCTGGTCGAAGAGCTGGCGAAGAGCGGCGAGCGCGTGTTCGCCGTGCACTTCCCGTATCCCGGCATCGGCAAGATCGAGAAGCAGGGCGACGTATTTGCCTGGGTCGCCGAGTAGGGGTGGCTGAGTAGTCAGTCGGCCCAGTTGGCCTGGTCCCACGACATGTTGTCGAGCACCAGGCGCTCATCCTGAGGCGCCGGCGAGCTGGCCGAACTACCGGCCGGCTCGCCACCGCCACCGCCGCATGCGCCTAACAACCCGATCAGCAGCACGCAGGCGATCCTGACGACGGCTTTCACGGCAGGACCTGCGTCACGGCCGTGGTGATGTTCCTGGCTCCGCCCGAAATGCTCGAGGTCGGCGCTTGCGCATCGTTCGTGCTGCCGCCGGCCACGGTGGTGGTCGCTCCGCTCGACACGTTGTTGCCGCCGCCGGAGACGTGCGAGAACGGTCCGGACGATTCGTTGCGGATTCCGCCCGACACATTTGACTGCGGTCCGGACGAGACGTTGCTGAGGCCGCCCGTCACCGAGGTGCCGACGCTGCTTGCGACGTTCGAGCTGCCGCCCGTCACGCTTGCATTGCTGCCCGAGGCGGTGTTGTTCGCGCCGGCCAAGGTCGCGGCGTTGAGGCCGGTCGGGTGATTGCCGACGCCCGACACGTTCACCGCGAACTTGCCGTTCACGAAGGCCTGGGTGCCGCCGACACTGGATGCATAGAGCGCGGTGATGAAATTGCCCTGGCCCGCGACGATGCCGCCCGCGGACGAGTAGCTGTTCTGCGAGCCCATTACGAGGTTGTGAGAGCCGGTTTTCTGCTTGACCGCGACGAAGCCGCCGGCCGCGAGGCAATCGGCCTCGGTGCTGATGGTGTTGAGGTTGTCGTTGGTCGCGCGCGAACAAACTATCCGGGTGCTCGTGTTCGGCTCGTCGTAGCCGATGATGAGATTGCCGGCGCCGTTCACGAGCTCGGTGTTGTTGGTGCCGTTGACCACCTGCAGGTTCACGCCGCTGAAGCGCACCGTGCGCACACCGTTGACGCTCTCTACGGTCAGCGCGTCCTTCAACGCGATGATCGTCGCGAGCGCGGCCTGGAGATCCTTCACCTGGCCGCGCAGCTCCGCGTTTTCCTTCTGCGCGGCGTCGACGGCGACCTTCAGGTTGGTGAAGTTGCCGTTGACGTCGGCGGCGCGCGCGCGTTCGCCGGGCTTGAACTCGTGCAGCGCGACGTCGGCGTGCGCGGCGTAGGAGATCGTCAGCAAGGCGGCGATGGCCGCGCCCAGAACAGTCCGTGTCATGGTTCGATTCCTCCAGGTCTTCGAATCATGAGTGGCACGGCGGACGGTGCCGGTTCCCGGTGACTAAAGACTCCCCAGCCGCACCTTCTTCTTCCACTCGAACAACGCGAGGAATTCGCCAAACACGCGCTCGCTGAGCTCGCCCGCCTGCGGCGCATGCCCGTGCGTGTCGCGCAGGATGTGATCGAGCTGGTGGGCCGGGCCGGAAGCCTCCGCTTCCGCGCGATACTCGGGCACGTGCAGCCAGCGCCGGATCAGCCCTTCATCCGCCTCGAGATGAAACTGCAAACCGTAGGCCTTCTCACCGTAGCGAAACGCCTGGTTAGGGCAGGTCGGCGTGCTCGCCAGGTGCACGGCGCCGGGCGGCAGATCGAACGTGTATGCATGCCACTGGAACACGTGCTGACCGCCGTCGAAGTGCTGGCACAGCTTGTCCGACTGCGCGGCGGCGGTCGGGTGCAACCGGTACCAGCCGATCTCGCGCACGGAATTCGGCCGCACCACCGCGCCCAGCGCGGCGGCTAACAACTGCGCACCGAGGCAGATGCCGAGGATCGGGATGTCCCGCTTCAGCGCCTCCCGGATCGCGGCGATCTCGGCGTTGAGATGCGGAAACCGATCCGCCTGATCCACGTTCATCGGACCGCCGAGCACGATCAGGCCGTTGTAGCGGCTCACGTCGGGTTGCAGTTCCGGCTGACGCGAGAAGTTGACGTAGCGGATGCGGAACCCGTGGCGGCGCAGCAGCGGATCGAGCAGCCCCAGCGGTTCGCGCGCCGAGTGTTGGAAGACGAGCAGCTTGCGCATGTTCGTGCATGGTGCGGTAGAGTCGTGCCCATGTCGAAGGCATTGTTGATCGTGCTGTTGGCGAGTTTCGCCGCGACCGCCGGAACGCCGGCCCCGATTCCCGCGGATCTGGCCGCGCGAGTCCACGCGTACGACGACGCTCAGGTCAAGGGCGACAAGGCCGCGCTCGAAGATCTGCTCGCCGACGACTACGTGCTGGTCAACAGCCGCGGCCAGCGCCAGTCGAAAGTCGATCTGATCGGCGACTACACCAAGCCGGGCTTCAAGCTCGAACCATTTACCGTTGAAGAACCGGTCGAGCTCGTCTGGCGCGACGGCGCGGTGATGGGCGGCGTCGCAACCTTGCGCGGTGTCGACGAAGGGCAGACCTTCGAAGTACGGCTGCGCTTCAGCGACATCTGGGCGAAGCGCAACGGCAAGTGGCGTGTGATCTACACACACGCCAGCCGCGATCCGTAAAAATGTCCGCCGATCTCAAGGCCGCAGCATTGCTCGCCGGTATTCCACCGGTGGAACTGCGGCGCCTGTGTCCGACGGCGCGCATCGTGCCCGTCCGGCACCGCGGCACTATCTACCGGCAGGGAACCGCCGCGCGCGCCGTCTTCGCCGTGCTCGCAGGCCAGGTTACGCTGTCGCGCGGCAATGCCGACGGCGCGATGGTTACAACAACGGTGCTGTCCCCCGGTGACTTCTTCGGCGCGGCGCTCGGTGGCGCGACGGTGTCCGACGACACGGCGAAGGCGAAAGGCGCGGTTACGCTTTGGCGTGCGCCGATCGAGGAATTTCGGCGACTCCTGCAACAGCACCCGGACGCCTCGTGGCAGTTCATTTCGGCGCTGACCCAGCGCCACCGCCAGATGGAGCGCCGGCTGGAGGCCTTCGCTTTCAAGCGCGTGGAAGCCCGGCTCGCGGAGACCTTTCGCGAGCTGTCCGGCGGGTTCGCGAACCGCTGCGAGCACGGCTTCGGTCAGCACCTGCGGCTCTCGCAGCAGGAGCTGGCCGATCTCGTCGGCGCGAGCCGGCCGGTGGTCAGCACCATTCTCAACCGGCTGCGCGACAAGGGTGTGCTCGGTTACAGCCGCGAGTACGTCTGTGTCCGCCGCATCTCGGATATCGAACGACTGTCATCTGGCTAACAGACGCGGCGTCATCGACGGGTGATCCTCCCTCGCGCATCCATCCCGGGTGCGACAGGAGACCCCCATGAACAAAGCCATTCTCGAGATCACGCTCAAGGTGTCGGACACCAACCGGCCGAAGGCGGGCGCGATCTACGCCAAGTACAAGCCGCCATTCCTCGCCAACGTTCCCGGCGCGGAGTCCAAGGAACTGCTGATTCGTGACGAAGACGTGCAGGTGTTGCACGGCTTCTCCACGCGCGCCTCGGCGGAGAAATATCTGTCGAGCGAGCTGTTCGCGAAGGACATCGTCACCGAGTTGACGCCGTACCTGCAGGCGCAGCCCGACGTTCGCATCTACGAGCGGCAGTAGTTCGACATGTCCGTGCCGGTGTGGATGCTGCCCGGATTTGCGGGCTGCATCCTCGCCGGACGGGCGATCAGGGGCTTTCCGGCGAATGGGCGGGGCGGTAGTGTCGAATGGACGGTCGGCCGTTCGACCAGGAAGAAAGGAGGCCCCCATGACCCTGAAAATCGTTGACCGCCCCGCCCAGACTGTCGTTGGACTGCAGATTCGTACGAAGCCGATGTCGCCGGAGATCCCGGCGTTGTGGCCGAAATTCGTGGCACGAATCGATGAAATCCCCAATCCGGCCGAGCCGAACGTCAGCTACGGCGTGATGAAGCTCGACGCCGGGACGCTCGAGTACACGGCGGCGGTATCGGTGAAGGCGGCAGATCGCATCCCGTCGGGAATGGTCGCCGCCACATTGCCAGCCGGGACCTACGCGCTCTTCTCGTACCCGCTTTCGGGACTGGGGAAGGGTTTCGCCGAGATCCATAACCAGATCATGCCGGCGTCGAACTACCAGTCGGTTGCCGCTCCCTTCTTCGAGCGCTACGACGAGAAGTTCGACGCGCGCAATCCGCAATCGGCCGTCGAGATCTGGATCCCGGTGCGCCCGAAGGCGTGAACGCCATGACCGAGTCTCCGTATCGCTGGGTCATCGTCGCGCTCGGCGGCCTCATGGGCTGCGTTGCCATCGGCGCGATGTTCTCGCTCGCGGTGTTTCTCGCGCCGATGTCGGCCGAGACCGGCTGGTCGCGCGCCGGCATCTCGTTCGCCATGACGATCAACTTCGTCGTGATGGCGTTTGGTTCGTTCGCGTGGGGCTCGGCGAGCGACCGATGGGGCGCGCGCGTCACCACCTTCTGCGGCGCCGTGTTGTTGGGGACGGCATTGGTCATCGCCAGCCGCGCGCCGTCGCTGCGGGCCTTCCAGCTCACCTACGGCGTGCTCATCGGCATCGCGGCGAGTGCGTTCTTCGCGCCGATGATCGCGACGGTCACCGGCTGGTTCGAGACCCGGCGCAATCTCGCCGTGTCACTGACCTCGGCGGGCATGGGCATGGCGCCGCTCACCATCTCGCCGCTCGCGAGTTGGTTGATCACACACCACGGTTGGCGTTCGGCGATGTTTACGATCGGTGTGCTCGCCTGGATGCTGCTGATCCCGGCCTCGCTGTTCGTGCGCCGTCCCCCGGTGGCCGGCGCGGCGGGTGGCGCGTCAGCACCGAAGCCCGCGAAGGACGAAGTGAGCCGCGCACTCACGTCGCCCCAGTTCCTGATCCTCGGCTTCACGTTCATGTTGTGCTGCATGGCGCATTCGGGGCCCATCTTCCACGTGGTGAGCTACGCGATGTACTGCGGCATCGGCGCGATGGCGGCGGTGAGCGTGTACAGCGTGGAAGGCCTCGCGGGGCTCGGCGGGCGCATCGTGATCGGCCTGCTCGCCGACAAAGTAGGCGCCAAGCGCGTGCTGATCGGCACGCTCATCCTGCAATCGCTCGCGATCGCGGCCTATCTGAAAGTGAACGAGCTGTCCGAGTTCTACACGCTGGCCGTGATCTTCGGCATGGCCTACGGCGGCGGCATGCCGCTCTATGCATCGATCGCGCGCGAGTACTTTCCCCAACGCATCATGGGCACCGTGTTCGGCGCCGCCACGATGCTGTCCAGTCTCGGCATGTCGCTGGGGCCGTTCGCGGGTGGCTGGGTGTTCGATACTTTCGGCAACTACGCCTGGCTGTATATTGCGTCCGCGGCGGTGGCGGTGGGCGCGGTGCTGTTGTCGCTGAATTTCATGAGGCTGCGGCCGCGGATCGCCGCCGCCTGAGCCAGGACGGCAATCGTCGGGCCCAACACTCATTAGACCCTGTGCCTCCCGGCCTCCGTTCAACTTCAGGGTTGGACCAGGGAGCACGGCCATGTCTCGTCTCGCGATGGTGTTGGTTTTTCTATACGCGGTCGTCGGGTGTTCCCGGTCGGCGGCGCCGGGCGGCGCCGGCGAATCACCGGCCGCATCGAGTGCTCCGGCGAACCACAACCTCGCCTATGAACACTCCATCAGCATCGAGACCGACGATGACAAGGTCGGCACGCTATTCGATGCGACGCAGACGGCTTGCCGCCAGGCGGTGGAAGAGGGCTGCGTCATCCTCGCGGCCAATGTCACGCGGGGTGACAACTCCTATGCGTCCCTGCGCTTCCGTGCCAGGACCGCCGGCATCGCCAGGCTGGTCGCGGTGCTATCGGCGCAGGGCGAAGTGTCAGGCCGATCGACGACTGCCGAAGACCTGAGCGGACCCCTCGAAGACAACGCACGTCGACTCACGATGCTCACTGAATACCGCGCGCAGCTCCAGAGTCTGCGCACGCGCAACAGCAACGATCTCGAGATGCTGATGCGCCTGAGCCGCGAGCTCGCGGAGGTCCAGTCGCAGATCGAGACGTTGAATGGTGCGCAGGCGCAGCTCGGCCAGCGCGTCGAAACTGAAATCCTGAATGTCACGATCTCGACCCACGGCGGCCGCGCGTTCTGGAAACCGACCGGCGATGCGCTCTCGAGCTTCGCGGGCAATCTCTCCGAAGGATTGGCGCTCGTGATCACGGTGCTCGCGTACCTGCTGCCATGGGCGTTGTTCGCGCTGCTCGCAATCTGGATTTTCCAGACCTGGCGCCGCCGCATGCGCCGCCGCGCGACTGCGTGAAGACTCGTTGGGCCACATTCGGGACGATGCGATGAGACTGCGACGAGTCGTGTGAAATCGCCGTGCCGTCGGAGTTAGTCTGTTCGCCTCACGAGGGGGACGAACGATGAATGCCGAGACGACGACTAACAACAAGGCGCGACGCATGGTCCTGCTGGCGGGCTTCACCGCGGGATTGGCGGACTTCCTGTTCGCATCGATCAAGCGCTCGATGAACGGCGGTTCGTGGATGGATCCGTGGAAGGGTGTGGCCGGGTGCCTCATCGGTCCGTCTGCGCGCGAAGGCGGCATCGAGATGGCGTTGCTCGGCATCGCACTGCATTTTTTCATCTGCTTCGTCGCCGCGACGCTGCTCTACTTCATCCTGAAGAAGGTGCCCGCGCTACCGCGCCAGTGGCTCATCGTCGCCGTGATATACGGCATCGTGTTCATGCTGGTCATGAACTACGTGGTCGCGCCGCTGTCGCTGGCCGGGCGGTCCATCTACCCCGTAGAGTCGCTGCCGCTCACCGCGTTCTGGCACATCGTGCTGGTGGGACTGACGACCTCCTGGTTCGTTACGCGCGCGCTGAAACCGGCGCCAGCCGTCTGACCCGCGTCATTCCCGGGTCGCGTACACTGGGGTCAACCCCGTGTACGCCCCCGAGGAATGACGATGTACAAGCTCCACGCGTTCTCCCAGTCCGGCAACTGCTACAAGGTCGCGCTGCTGCTGCAGGCGTTGAAGCAGCCCTGGGAGTCGGTTCACATGCCCTTCGCGGATTTCGCGAGTGGCGTGCCGCGCTCCGCTGACTGGCGCGATCGCGAGAATCCGATGGGAGAGCTGCCGATCCTGGAAGTGGACGGCAAGAAGCTGACGCAGTCCGGCGCCATTCTCATCTATCTCGCTGACAAGCACGGCGAGTACGGCGGGAAGAATGACGACGAGAAACAGGAAGTCCTGCGCTGGATCCTGTTCGACAACCACAAGTTCACGAGCTATCTCGCGACGTGGCGCTTCATCAAATCGTTCGGCCCGACCGCGCCGGATCCGGCCGTCGAGAAGTGGCTGAAGAGCCGCGTCAAGAACTCGTTCGGCATCGCGGAGCGACACCTGGAGAGCCGCGACTACATGGTCGGCAACCAGCCGACGATCGCCGACATGTCCCTGGGCGGTTACATGTACTACCCGACGGAAGAGAGCGGTTACGACATCGCGAAGGAATACCCCGCCATGGCGCGCTGGCTCGAGCGGCTGAAGAAGCTGCCGGGCTGGAAGCCGCCGTACGAGTTGCTGCCGGGCGAGAAGATAGCGCCGAAGTGGTGAGTCAGTGAGAGCCGCTGCCGTTGGCCGGCGTCTCCGTGTGCATCACGCACTTCCAGAACTTGCCTTCCTTGATCCAGGTCGATGAGTCGTTCATCTCCTGCGTCACGCTGTTGTTCTTGTCACGCGGCGCCATCTGCTGCTTCACGTGATACGTGAGCACGGCGGTCGATTCGTTCGGGAACATCACCTGCATGTTGCTGAGCTCGAACGAACGCAACACCATGGATCCGTGTTCGGCCATCTTGCGATAGCCGGCATGATCGAACTGCATGGCGCCGTGTTCACTCACCATCAACGAGGGGTCGGCCAGCAACTGGATCGCAGTGTCCGAATCCTGTTCCACCAGCGATTGCCAGAATCTCTTTTCGAGCTCGATGAGCGTTTCGCGTGTGCTGCTGGCCATGAGGTTCTCCTCTTCGCATAGAAGACGCTCATTTTCCGCGCGCACGGCGGGGACGGGATCGGACGAACCGGTAAATCGCGGTAGGGCTGGTCTGATGTCGTCAGCGGCCTACATTTCCTTCTTCGCTATCCTCTGGTGCGTCTCGTTCACGAGCATCAACGCGGCGGAGCTGAACAGCTTGTGATACTCGGCGACCATTTCGCCGGTCTGGATCACGGGATCCGTGGCGGTGAGCGCCTTCGCTTCGTCGATGTCCTTCACCGCGAAAACGAACATGCCGCGCCAGCCCTCGGTGCCGTCGAAGGGACCGGCGACCGCCAGTTTTCCGGCGGCTGCGAGCCGCTGGATGTTCGCGAAATGCCCCTTGAACATCTCGGTGCGCTTGTCGCCCTTGGGCATTGGCGTCGGGCCCGTCTTGAGGATCACCAGGACGTAGTTGCGCATGCCGTACTCGTCGGCGCCGAGGCGCTCGGCGAGGGGCGCGTCGAATGCCGGCGCCGCAGACACGGGTGTATCGGCCACCGCGCCAGCACCAAGCGCGCAAATTCCCGCGATAGCGATCAAAGCTGCGAAATGCCGCATGAAAATCTCCCGGTTGGAACCTGTCTATCGAGCCACTGCGGACTTCGCCTAATAGCTTGTCCGCGCGAATTGGGAGCATGATTCCGCACCAGGGACACTGGATCAACAGGGATGCCTGACAACAGCAAAGAACTGTTGCACGTGTTCATCGATCAGGCTCCGGTCGCAATCGCCATGTTCGACCGGGAGATGCGCTACATCGCGGCCAGTCGCCGCTGGATCAGCGATTACGGCCTGGGCGAGATGAAGCTGCGCGGTCTTTCGCACTACGACGTGTTTCCGGACATCCCGGCACGCTGGCGGGAAATCCATCGCCGCGGGATGTCGGGTGAAATTATCTCTTCCGACGACGACCGCTTTGATCGCGCCGACGGCAGCGTCCAGTGGCTGCGCTGGGAAATTCGCCCCTGGTACGGCAAGGCCGGCCTGGGCGGCATTACGATCTTCTTCGAGGACGTCACCGAACGGCACCGCGTGCAGTCACGGCTGGAGCAACTCAACCGGGAGCTCGAGACGCGCGTCACCGAACGTACGTCGTTGCTCGAGTCGAGTGTGAACGACCTGAGATCGGCATTGCTCGAGGCCGAGAGTCTGCGTAAGGAATTGCGCGAACAGGCCATTCGCGACCCACTGACCGGGCTCTACAACCGGCGTTACCTCGAAGAGACGCTGGCCCATGAAGTCGCGCGCTCGATACGTACGCGCGCGCCGCTCAGCCTGATGATGTTCGACATGGACAACTTCAAGCAGCTGAACGATCTGTTCGGCCACGCCATGGGCGACGCGGTGCTGAAGGCCGTGTGTCGCTTCGTGACGAAGAGAGTGCGCGCGCAGGACGTGGTCTGCCGCTATGGCGGCGACGAGTTCATCATCGTGATGCCCGAGACACCGCTGGAAGGCGCGAACGCCAAGGCCGGGCAGCTGCTGGCCGCGCTGCAGGACCTGCGCAAGGAGATGATGGAGATGCAGCTGCCGCAGGTCGATTTCTCCATGGGAGTCGCGGCCCTGCCCGAAAACGGCGAGTCCGTCGTCGCCTTGCTCAAATCGGTCGACGACGCGCTGTACCTCGCCAAGCAGCAGGGCGGCGGACGCGTGATCAAGGCGGCTTAAGTCAACTGCGCGCGGCACTTCGCGTCGGCGGCGCGGTCGAACGGCCCATGAACGCAAAATTGCTGGCGCCGTTGCTGCTCGTCACCACGCTCGCCCTGGCGGACGAGATCCCCAATCGTCTCATCGACTACGGAAAGTTCGAGACGCAGGTGATGCGCGTCGGCGAGCTGCGCAGCGAGCATCGCGTGACCGAAGAGCAGTTCATCCGGATGGCAAAAGCTACCGGCACGGTGATCCTCGATGCGCGCAGCGCGGAAAAATTCGCGCTGCTGCACGTGAAGGGGGCCAGGAATCTCAGCTTGCCCGACATCACCGCCGACGAGCTCGCGAAAATCATCCCGGCGAAAAGCACGCGTGTGCTCATCTACTGCAACAACAACTTCCTCAACCAGCCGCGGGCGTTTCCGTCGAAGCTGCCGAGCGCGTCGCTCAACATCCACACGATCAACGTGCTATTCGCTTACGGCTATACGAACGTGTACGAGCTCGGCCCGCTGGTTGACATCGAGAAATCGAAACTCGAATTCGACGGCGAACTGTCAATGCCGCGAAACAGAACCTGAGCGGCATTCCGCCGCGCGTTCAGGGTTTCGGGTGCGCGGCGAAGAATGCCCAGATCACATCGGTGGCGTTCATGGTCGTGCTCGGGGTATCGCCGCGCGCGCTGCCGGGCTGCCCGCCGGGCCAGGCGTGGCCATTGTCCTTGACTAGATAGAGCCGTACGTCGATGCGCGGCGAGCACTTTGCTTGCCATGACACCCAGCGTTCGTTCTCGGTCTTCAGCGCTTCCTTGCCGCAGGCATTGACGCGCGACCAGTACTCGAATTGCTCGAGGGCGGGGCGCGTCGGCGTGCCATCCCAGCCGCGCGCGCCGCGGCCGCCGGGCGGGCCGCCCTGCCACGGCACGTTCTGGTCGAGCATGCCGTTGATCATCAACACGGGCAGCGCGTGCTCCGGCGCGGGTTCGTCGCCGAACACCGTCGCCACCACCGGCGCGATCGCGGCGAGACGATCTGATAGTTCGCTGCCGAGCCGATGCGTCATCATGCCGCCGTTCGACATGCCGGTGGCGTAAATGCGCTTCGGATCGACCGGGTAGTTGGCCACCAGCTCATCGATCAGCGCGCGAATGAAGCCGACGTCGTCGATGTCGTTCTTCATCGCGTAGGCGCAGCAGTGGCGGTCGTTCCAGGTGAGGAGGCGCCCGTCGAGCGGACCGGTGCCGTCTGGATAGACCACGATGAAGCCTTCCTTGCGACCCTTCTCGGTGAAGCCGGTCATCTGCTCGGCATTCGCGGCGTTGCCGCCGCCACC
>Ga0307509_10011050_pt1 | contig 10995 bp, 5 predicted proteins | sample 10_EM_MG_FD_202245 | JGI IMG/M metagenome (GOLD analysis project Ga0307509, IMG submission 202245) | Populus trichocarpa ectomycorrhiza microbial communities from riparian zone in the Pacific Northwest, United States - 10_EM | ecosystem: Host-associated > Plants > Roots > Unclassified | place... | reverse complement strand
ACAACATCTTTACCATTTGGCGAGCCTTGCATTTGTACATTTTCGACTGGCCTTCCTAAATCATCCTGATAACCAAATGTTGTGACTTTGTTACCTATGGGTAAAGCTTGCACATCAGCAGGAGTTTTTTTTCCATCAACCAGCACCTGGTCTTCCTGTAGGTAGTTGTAGTTGTTTGTCAATGTAGAAGCAGTGACAACAACATCATCAGTTGATGACCTACTATGAGAATCGGTAACAGTCAACCTGAAAGTATATGTACCTGCAACAATGTTTGTCAATGTTAGTGCACTGGTGGTTGCATTGGATAATGTAATAGTCGGACCAGATACCTGAGTCCATGCTGATGTAAAAGTGTCTCCATCATCAGGGTCATTTGCAGACCCATATAACGTGAAGGCGGAAATCGGCAGGCCAATAGTTTGGTCGGATCCTGCGTCAACTATTGGAAGATAATTGACAAAGACAGACAGCGTCTGTGATGTGCTGCAATTGTTCACGCCGGTGAGAAAGTAAGTACCGCCCATGGTCGGTGTGAAAGGGGAAGCACCACTTGCTATTGAATTGCTCGTGGAACTTCCGTAATGCCACTGCAAGCTGCTACCACCTGAGGCCGTGAGCACGAGGTTATTAGTCGGTCCCACGCTCATTGGATCGATCGATGCACTATAAGAGACTGTACTGGGTGCGTTTAGGGTAAAACTTACGGGAGTTCTTCCTGGGTTCGTTCCACCGGAACAAGTTGCTGCAACCCAGTAGGTTACCGATTGTGAAAAGGATCTGGTTAAGGTTGATTGAACTATGCCGCTTCCCGGGTTGCTTATTACGACCCCACTTACAGAGTTTCCCCCAGTTTGGGCGTCGTACCAATTGTGAGTTGTTACAGAGCCACCATTAGTAGTTGCAGAGAGTGTATACGTCATGCCTGCACAACCAGAAGTGCTTGAAGTGGTAGGAAAAGTATAGCAAGTCTGTGAATTCGCAATCTGATGACACAGCAAGAATAGGATAGCTATTAAGCTCGCCCTAACATTTATGTTATTAAGTCTGTAAAACATGGCAGGTTACTTTTTAGTGTTGTAGGTATAAGATTTAATAATATTTAGGTTTTCATCCAGCAAACTTTGAGGCCGGCCCCAGGCATCGTACTGGGTGTAAACCACCCGATTATTGTTGTCGGTCTGTGAAGTTGGTCCATAAACTAAATCATAAGTACCCGTTGACATACTAGCTTTTGTAGGATACAGACGAAGTTCATCAATGGAGACGCTGCCCCCTGTTAGTTTCAGGTTCAATGAACTCAGACCTGTGACCGTGTATTCCTGATAAGTCCAGGCTGACAAGGTGCCCAAATTTATTGCACCAACTCCATCTGCATTTAGAAAACCGCTAGTGCTTTTAGCCCAAAATGATAAAGTATATTTTTCACTGGAGGATAACCCGCTCATAGTTATACCGGTCGTACCAATATTCATGTAGCTGTTGCCTGTCTTACTGGTCCCAGCCACAATAGTGCCATCCATCCAACCCCAGTTTCCTTTGCTGTTATCTTCAAAACTGGAGAAGGCGACCTGGTTAAAATTAGCATTGGCAACCTTAGCAAGCGGCCGGATTTTGTACTGATCTAAAATAACAGCTGAAGAAAGATTTCCTTTTGTTAAGGTTTCAAGGGGAGTTCCAGTATAGGTATCTCGTACCGAAATTTGTTGCGATAGTGTCCAATCCGTTAGTGAACCCGAAGCTATTGTTGCATCCCATGAAGTGAATGAAGAACTGTTGGTGCCTTTCCATGTTAGTTGATCAAATACAGCTGGTGCCGTTGCTGATCCTCCCAGATTTAAAGCGCTCCAGTTTTTATACCTTGTCACTTGCGATTCAGTGATACTGCTGTTTACCAAACGGGTAACCTGAACGGCAGGCGTTAACAAGTTTAAAGACTGAGTAGGATCATATTTTTCGTACCAATAGATATAATCACTCTCTTCCGGGATTTGTGTGCCTGAGGAGTTGTTCCTTAGTTCACTTCGCACTAAACCTGAATTTGTATCGTACGTGTAGGAGGTGACTACTTCAATGCCATCAACATTTTTGTTAACGGATGATGGTCTTACATAATACCCCTTGTCAACCATAGTGCCTACCGAGTTGTTAATCGCCTTAATGACAACTGTATAGTATATAGTATTCATTGAAACTATGTTCCCTGGGAAGTCATAAACCTTTGCAAGGTAAGGTTGCCCTGACCAACGAAGGTCTATTGTCACCCCTGAAACAACCGGAATATTTGAATCATCCCGATAATGATCAAGACCATTGTTGAAAAAAGTTTTTGTATAGCCATTGGGTTTATTTGAAATTGAATTGCTTCCCGGGATTACATTCACTTCAGCATACTGGGCTACATTTCCGGTTGGATCAATGGAGGCAGTTGAGAAAACATATTCTATGGATGTACTTTGGTCAACTGAATTAGCGGCACTTACTGTGATGGAAGTAACAGGATAATCTGTTTGGGGCCCGTCAACCAAACCATTTAGCACACGATTTAACTGAAGTGTTTGTGTAAGGTACTGATCATTACCGCTGGGAAAGGAGACTATAGTCTGATTACTAATTCCATGGTTATTAAAGCGGCCATTGTCCCCAAACAACATATGATAGCTTTGAAGGTTGGTCGATAAGTTGGCTAACCCATTTTTAAATAGCACTACATCATTTATTTGATATGGAGATGTGTTTGCTGCCCAAGCCTCGAACTGAGGATAACCACCTTTTGAATATAGACCCTGGGTAAAGTTTAGGATTTTTGGCCATGATCCATTTGGTTGCCTGTAGTAATAACCATTTCCAAAATAATAATAATTGATTCCGACGTTAGCATAGTCAATTCCCCTATCAGCTCCATCCATTACATAATCCGGTTGCCACGCTAGTGTATTTGGGTTAAATACTTTGCGCCCACCTTTATAGTTAATTGTAGAGGATACATATTCAATGGGTCTAACAATTACATCCTCTCCATATGAAAAATAAAATCCAAAAGGGCTATTATGAGTAGAAATAATATTATCTGTGCGCCAATATTGACCATCAAACCGGGCCATCCTTCCATCTATTCCTACCATGCTACTGTTATAAATAAATACTGGTTTGGTATCCACAATTGAACCAAAGAGACTATTGTTATTGACGTCTTGGGTATCCCATATAGGATTAAATGCTAAATCCCATCGGTAAGCATATTCGGGTTGTCCACCCGCCATTATTACTGCCATAGAATTAGATGAATACCAATAGCTTGCGCCTGAGGTTGAGAATAAAACTGACGAAGGCCAGTTTTTTGTTGTCCATTTTTTCTCTTCTGAGAGATATGTAAAACCAATCTCTGGATTAGAAGTAAATGGAGATGGATCTGAATCCTGATTATGACTAATAAAATAATTATTAGTGCCTGTATAGTAATGCATCCCGGCGTCCTGCACGAATGTATCGTCCTTCCAACTATTTACAAAAGTATAAAGATGACTAGGGTGAGTACTGTCATTTTGCGGTGAGCCTACAGCAACAAAATTATTTCCCGACATTAACGTAGGCAGACCGCCATTCCCATAATCAACTGTGCCAAAATTATTTACCACCCAGCCTCCTCTTTTTGATTCATCCTTAGAATAGAGAACCAACACATATGAGGTACCTGTTGGATGTGATAATACAGCAAAGAAATTATCTTCAAGAGTAACCTGGAAGTCCTTATAATCTAAAGCTGGATTATTATTTCCGGCAAGCGAAACGTCCCAAATTGATTGAGCCTGAAAATATTTCCACTCTCCAACCCACTGATAGACCTCCAGTACTACCGTGTGGGGGCTCCCATCATGTGCACCACCACTGCCTAATCCACGCCAGGCTACTACAACGTAATCTCCACCTATCCATACTTTTGGTTCAGCGTATCCATTTGGTTCATTAGAATTAGATGGAGCCGAAATTGTTAAACCTCTATTAGAATGACCAATACTATTATTAGTCATTGCATAAGTGTACGATACTGTCGCTCCTGAAGGATAAGTTATTTTTTGCAAAAACCCTTTATATCCCGAGACTCCAGTAGAATTGTAATAATCAAAACGAACACCTGGAAGTGATTGATTTAAATTGTTTCGTTGCTCTATATAAGACAATAGCATCTTGGCCGTATTTGTTCCATCATTGATCGAAGTATACCTAAGATTAACAGATAAGTATTTAATACCTGTTTCTTGTAATACATCAATATGATCTAAGTATTGTTTCTCATACACCTCCTGATAAGCATCCGGTTCTGCCTGTTCGGTGTGTGGCTCCATATAAAATTGTGGGGCCTTATTGTTATAGTAGAACTGAACCTTTCTTCCTACCGGGTCAACAATTTGTTTTAAGTATGAAGCCTCGGTTTGCTTTTGCCCTAGATAACCGAGCGATTGCTCTATGTTATTATATTCAAAAGTTACTTTCTCACCCCAGAGATTGTTAACCTCCGAGAGATTCCATGCACTGGCCATTTGGCTTTGCCCTAAAGTTTGTGAACTGTTACCTACCCAGTTGCCCCAACGAACAACATATTGTATGGTACTCCGACCGCTGTTCTTATCTCCATAAACATACTTAAAACCATTTTCCCGAACGATCACCCATTTATTGGCGCCACTTCCTGATTGGCCGTAGTCCATCGGTTCATAGTAGAATTTTATCTGCCAGAATTGATAATTTTTAGCTTGATACGTATTAAACAAACCAATCCCATCCGATCCAGATCCAGTGCGAATTAAACGGTTGCTTGTTCCTCCTTCAACCAAAAAGAAGGTGTCATCTTCTCTCGTTCCTGTATTCTTGTGATCAACTACAATTTTTGGAACGTCCATATTCCAGCCGAGACCCAAGATGCCAGTAGGTGCATCTAAGTTCCAAGTATCAACAACATTCTGAACGCTCGAATTATAAACTATCCCAACGTTTACATCAAGACCCTCCTTACCAGGAATTGAAACTAAACTTATTGGCAGAGTCAAATCACCAGTAAATAAGTTTACACTATTGGCAACACTACCAAGCTTATCAGGGGCTAGAGTAAGCCCTTTGATTTCAGGGGCAATCGTTGGCGTATCTTGCGAAAAAACCTTCGACAAGGCAAGGCAAAGATTTAAGATTAAGATTATTCTATGATACATATTCATTTTTGTTTTTGATAGTTTAGATACTAAAAATTAGGTTCCTTATTTTCTTTTAATCAATTCAATTTCAGATTTCAAAGTTTTTATTTCTTCCTCTTGCACCTGAGACTTTTCATTCTGCTTTATTACAAACAGCGTCAACTCCTCTATCTTCTTAAGCAGCAGCATATTCATCTCACCGAGTTGCACACCGTTCTTTTCCATCTCTTTGGCAGAAGGAACTTCAGGCAGGTGTTTGTTTTGATCGATGTAGTTTTTTATTTCTTCGAGTGAGGTGAGTTGGTAATCTTTTTCGAAAACGTAGTCGGGGCCAGGAGCATTGACAGTTACTTTTACTTCTTGTGCATGAACCTGACCACTCACTGTGAGCAGAGCATCGGGGTTGGAGGTACCAATACCCACATAACCATTTGTATTGACCACCATTCTAACTACGCCTGGGTTAAAAATTCGCAATTGCCCTCCTGCGTTGTCTATCTGAAATGGTGTAGAGCCTTGCGTATCAAAAATCAGTCGGGCGGCATTTCCCATCACTCCCATCCTGATGTTGCTCAGCCCTTGGCTTGTCTCGGAATTAAGCACCTTATTAACCTGAAGTCCATCTGGAGAAGAAGTACCGATTCCCACATTGCCATTTACAATCGTCATTCTCGCATAATTCTCAAGATCACTATTGGTTAAGGTATAACTTGCACCGCCGGTGGAAGTTCCTGAATAAAACTTTATACTACTTCCACCCCCAAAATCCATTTTTATACCTTCAAAATAATTGTTGGCTCCATCGCCCAAAACATTGAATGTTCCATCGCCCTGATCCGCGATGCCGCCTCCTAAAAAAAGATTTGTCCAATTGTTGTTTGCGCTTCTATAAGAGGATACTCTACCAAAATGAGCAACTGATATATTTCCATTCACATCAAGCTTAGCTTCGGGAGATGTTGTGCCAATGCCGACTTGCCCCGTTGCATTTATAAAGAGTCGTGAATTTGAAATACCTGGCGAGTTACTTCCTGTCTGCAACGATATGCTTCCACCATGATAAAGCGCTAATCGTTTATAACTCCCATCATCGCCTGTAATCCCCCCACTCAATCCTAAAGCAACTGGCCATGTCACCTTATTGTATTCACTTGAAAAATTAATGTCTTGTTGAGCTTGCGTTGAGGCAATGGCCGCACACAGCAAAAGAGCAAACAACACTATTGATTTAGTGGAATTATTCATATTTATTGGTTGGTTATTTTTGCTTTTCTGAGTTATCCATTCTTTTTTTAAGAACCTCGTTTTCCCTCTTCAAGTCAATCACATACAGCGTCAACTCCTCAATCTTTTTTAGCAGCAGCATATTCATCTCTCCTAACTGCACGCCATTCTTCTCCATCTCTTTGGCAGAAGGAACTTCAGGCAGGTGTTTGTTTTGATCGATATAGTTTTTTATTTCTTCGAGTGAAGTGAGCTGGTAATCTTTTTCGAAGACGTAGTCGGGGCCGGGAACATTGAGATCTACTTTTACTTCTTGTGCATGTACTTGGCCCTTGACTGCAAGCACGGCATCTGGATTAGTTGTGCCAATACCAACATTGCCATTATTCAGAATTGTCACTCTTGGGGTTGAACCGGATGTTTGAAATTGTATTCCATAACTAGCTGTTCCAATTATTTTTTCGCCTCCACCGTAAAATATTATTCCCTTATCTCCACTATTAATCTTCAGATCACTACTAAAATTATTCATTCCACTTCCGCTTGCAGAAATATTTCCTGTCATAAGGAAGTCTCCTGTTCTAACGTTAAACACTCCTCTGGTCATGTTATCCAGGATGCTATGAAATGCAATACCTTGCCAACTTCCAATACCTCCATTCCAATTAGAGTAGGATGCGCCATCACCCACTCCGGTCATTAATTTTATACCCAGATTAGGATCTCCATTGTGATATACACTGAGTCCAGTAGTTACATTAGTCGTACTTCCTAAACTTAAATCCAATTTTGAAGAAGGGCTATTTGTGCCAATGCCAACACTCCCATCATTACCGATTGACATTAAATTAATAGGGGCAGTTGAAACATCTCCAAGTGCGGGCATTTTTGAAATCACCAACTTTCCAGTGAGGTTGGCTATTGCAAATGGATTCGCTGAATTTGAATCTAGGAATCCAATTGAATTATTATGTGGACCATCAATTATCAAATTTGCTCCAAAATTGGAACTGGACCAGAAATTATTGTTCGAGGGTGTCCGTAAATGTAATAGAGCAGTAGGTGAGCTTAAGCCAATGCCAACATTTCCTTGATTAATAGTCATATAGGTATTGCCTTGATCTCCCCATGATTGAATGTTATTATAAGCATCCCTCAGCCACCAACTCCTGGCGGTTGCCGGCGTACCAAACGAAGCATCAACAGAAATCCCGTCTATTGATTTTGTGGTTGTCCAATCATTGGTTGTGGCTGTTCCATAAAGCCAAGTATTATTTTTAAAATCATTACCACCAGTATGACCAACTACTAAAGTTTGTAAAAGTGGATTTACACTGGACAAATTAGTCGGATTTATATATTGCCATTGTCCATATCCATGAGAGGCAATTAGTGTTAACAACAGAAGTAGAATTTTTTTCATATTATTTTTTGTTTAGAAGCGCAATCTCAAGGGTCGTCACCTTATCCTCTAACTTTTTATTTTTAGATTTCAGATCTTTGAATTCTTTATTCTGTTCAATCACATACAGCGTCAACTCTTCAATCTTTTTCAGCAACAACATATTCATCTCACCGAGTTGCACCCCGTTCTTTTCCATCTCTTTGGCAGATGGCACTTCAGGCAAGTGTTTGTTTTGATCGATGTAGTTTTTGATTTCTTCGAGTGAAGTGAGCTTATAATCTTTTTCGAAGACGTAGTCAGGGCCGGGCGCAGCTACCGTTACTTTAACTTCTTGTGCGTGCACCAGGCCGGTTACAGTAAGTTTGGCATCGGGGGCAGTGTTACCAATCCCTACGTTTCCGGAATTATCGATCGACATCCGAGGCTGATTTGCTGTAAAAAATTTCAAACCACCCCAACCAGAAAAATTCCCTGTTGGTCCACCACTTCCTCTCCCATCAGCCCAATTGTCAAAAGCCCATCCAATAGAATAAGCCCCCAGAGCATTGTTATCATGTGTGAAACCTTGCCCTGCATTTACTGCATAGCCGATCGTCTTTCCTATAGGCACATTGATATTTCCATTAACGTCTAGCTTTTCAATTGGACCGGGAGTTCCTATGCCAATATTACCATTTACGTCAAGCGTCATTAAATCCGTTTGGCCGGAAGAAGAGCTATGAGGAAAATAGGAAAACTTAAGAGCATCCCTGCCAGTTGAAGAGTTGTAGCCCAAACTCATCACTCCATCATTTGTTCCACTATGTCCAAATCGGATTGAGCCATTATTGAAGTCTCCTAGAGAGAACAAGTTCAAACCGTTTAAAAGATTGGTTGTACCAATCCCAAGCTTATTGCTTGCATAAATATTTCCAGTTCCCCAGTCTTCCCCTGCGGGCTGAAATCCTGCTAAAAAGGATGTCTTAGTTGAAAGCACCCAAGTACTGTTAGGTGACCCGAATCTTATACCATAGTTTTCGATGAAGCGTCCGTAAGGAAAGCCATCTGGCGCATTTCCTGATTGACCAAAATATAAAGCGTTGCCCAGTGATAAGTAACTTGTAGGGCTTGTCAAACTTACAGATCCTGATCGACTAGTCAGACTTGTCAGGTCTGTGCCACCACTCCATTGGGCTTTAGTTATAAAGCTTGAGGTAATAATGATGATGAGAAGGATGATTTTTTTCATAGCTTATCTTTTACAATTCAGTTTTTCAATTTCCTTTTGTTGAGTTTCATTCTCGTTCTTCAATTCCAAGAGCTTCTTATTCATTTCAATTGTGTACAACGTCAGCTCCTCTATCTTTTTCAATAGCAGCATGTTCATCTCACCCAGTTGCACACCATTCTTCTCCATCTCTTTGGCAGAAGGAACTTCAGGCAGGTGTTTGTTTTGATCGATGTAGTTTTTGATCTCTTCGAGTGAGGTGAGCTTATAATCTTTTCCGAAGACGTAGTCAGGGCCTGGAACGGTGGTAGTAACTCTTACCTCTGTGGCGTGGACTTGACCGTTAACTGCAAGCTTAGCATCGGGGTTGGGTGTACCAATTCCAACATTACCTCCGTCAGGATTAAGCAATAGTTTTGTATTGACACCTTCACCTTCTCCAATTTTAATTTTTGTTTCCCATGTGTTTGGGTTATTTCCAATTTGAAAATAAACAGCTCCTTCTGTTGCATTCCTGAAAATACGAAGTCCATAAGTCCCGTTTGCTCTTGACAGATTTATTGAATGATTATTATCTGAAGCAACATGAAGTTGAGAGGCGGGGTTTTGAATACCAATACCAACAGAACCCGAGTTATCAATTGTCATTTTAATGTCGTTCTCGGTGTCATTGCCACCAAGTGCAAAGCCCAATTTCCTTTGTGCTCCGGTCCCGTTTTTACTCGAACCAAGAATATGAAAGTTGGTACTAATTAAATGGTAGAAATAGGAATCATTTCCTGGGTCGGCATTTCGACCTAGAAATGTGTAGCCTCCTGGACTGTAGTTTACAACATGCAATGCTCCTCCGCGTATGTCTAACTTTTGACTTGGGCTTGCTATACCAATACCTACGTTGCCACCACTGGGTGAAATAGTTAAATTTCCATTTGAGTTAACACTGAAATTCGCATTGTTCGTGACCCCTCCATCAAATAAGGAAATTCCTCCTGTGCCTCCACCATAATTATAATTGAATCTAATGTCGGAGGTTCCACCACCTGAGGACAAAAGCAAACTTCCTGAGGTAGCTCTTCTTATGATTGCATCACCAGTGGCCGGGGCTAGAATGAGGCCATAGTTGGCATTGCTTTGGAAAGCTCCATTGCTTACAATAGCGCCGCTGTTAATAGTTCCTCCAATTGTGAGGTTGCCAGTCGTCTGATTGTCACCGGAGTTACTCCATTGAGCATATGCAGAATTTATTAATAAACTTAGAAAAGTAATTAGTAGTGTTTTCATCGTTTGCAAATATTATTTTTGAGCAATTCTTTTAGTACCATATTCTCAGCTTCCAAAGCTGATAATCTTCTGTTTTGATCATCCGTTTTTTTATTCTGTTCAATAACATACAGCGTCAGCTCCTCAATCTTCTTTAGCAGCAGCATATTCATCTCACCCAATTGCACACCATTCTTTTTCATCTCTTTGGCAGAAGGCACTTCTGGCAAGTGTTTGTTTTGATCGATGTAGGTTTTGATTTCTTCGAGTGAGGTGAGCTTATAATCTTTTTCGAAGACGTAGTCGGGGCCGGGGGCAGCAACTGTTACTTTTACTTCTTGAGCATGAACCTGGCCACTTACTGTCAATAAGGCATCAGGGTACCGTGTACCAATTCCAACATAGCCGTTTGCATTGATCCTCATCCTCTCATAAGCCATAAACTGGCCGTTGGTCAAAGACTTGGCTACATTTCCATCTGAGGGTGCTGTGACAAATGCGAGCCCATCTCCATTGGGATGAATCATTGAAGAAAAATCATTTGCGCCAACAGCTCTTACTTGCCAAGCATGGTTCACACCGTCCCAATAAACATTTGAACCAAAATTGCTTCTCGTATAGTTATTATTTACATCAATTGCATTGTCTACATAGGTATAGCCTACTGCAAACTGATTGTTCCCTGAAACATGTAACTTAAACTGTGGATT
>Ga0307509_10011049_pt1 | contig 10995 bp, 10 predicted proteins | sample 10_EM_MG_FD_202245 | JGI IMG/M metagenome (GOLD analysis project Ga0307509, IMG submission 202245) | Populus trichocarpa ectomycorrhiza microbial communities from riparian zone in the Pacific Northwest, United States - 10_EM | ecosystem: Host-associated > Plants > Roots > Unclassified | place... | reverse complement strand
ACCTTCAACTCCTTATGAAGGTTAAGCTAGCAACATTGATGGGGGGATTTTGGTCTCAAGTTGTATTGCTCGTGAAACTAAAGATGATGGTGAAGAAAAGATGACTTTTGAGCTTCATATACATGATATTGTGTCTCAAAAGCATGCATATGTTTCTAAACCCAAGTTGATGCTTATTTTTTCTTTAATGTTTGGCCTACCTATGCCTTCTCTCATTTATGATGATATTATGAGATTTATCATGTTAGTTGGATTATTAGAGATTTTTTTAGAAAGAATTCAAGCATGCTTTATTGAGTGAGCTCTCTTCTCTTAGAGGTTGGTAGACCTCTAAGTCATCCAAACATATTAAGCACTTGAAGTACTTCCATGTTGATCTTATAACTTCTATAGATATGATAAAGATCTTTTTAAAGAATGTGGATTCTTATTTCACATCATTAGGAAATTAGCCAAAGTATGATTGATGCGTAAAAGGATGAGAAAATCACTACTTGTGGAGATCACATATCTTTATTTAAAGGTAGAAATGATTCCTTGCAACTAAAATTGCATGAGACCACCAATCAAATGAAATCCGTAGAGGAATAGATTTCAAGATTACAACAATAAAAGATAGTGTTAGCATCATAAATTGACTTAATTTGTGATTAGCAGTAGAAGACAGATGATGAAATTAAGTCCAAGGAGGAAAAACTTTTAAAGTTAGAAAGCATCCAAGGTTTGTAGTGCTAATGATATTGAGAAGAGAAACCAAACCAGATGTCATTTAAAGCGAACTTTGTTTGGAATGGCAATCACAAACCGGGGAAAAAACTGTGTTTTTACCTTTTATTAATTTTTTCTTCTTCTTTTCACTTTATATTCAAGAGTGAACATTTTTTTGAGAAAATATTTAGTTTTATCTTTAAAAAAAAAATTTACAAAGATGGTTATAAGCATTAAGATGAATGTATCTTTTCATTTGTTTTCTTTTATAGCTTGAATTGAACTTTTAATATCAATGATGAAAAAGAAAACATGAAAAAATTGAGTTGTTTTTATTTAGGTGTTCACAGTTTATACTTTTGTGAGCTAGGAGTAATATAATAGAACATGATTTGTTCTTGATTTGATTTGATTTTTTTTTTTTTTTTGGATGACTAAACTTAGGATAAATGTTAAGCTACCTAGATACCTTAATAAATGAAGGATTAAATCTTAACGTAGTTCAAAATGATTTTTTTTCTTATATGTCATTCATAGTTTATACTCTTACAGGCCAGGAGTATTTCATTTTTCTATGTCTAATAGTTTAGGCTCATGTGATGTGGAGCTTGCAAGACCTTCGAAAATGAAATTTCTTCAAGAGCTTCCCATTGATGGATCTGATTCGGAGACCATTTTTGTCAACAAGTTTGTACGTTGTACATTGACTCATTTGAGTTATAATGGTACATAAGGAAATGACTTTACTGCATATATCTATGAGTCACATGACGCAAGCTCCTTAACTAAGCCTATACCAAGATATGTATTTAAGACTCATGTTAGGGAATTAGGATTATGTAGGTTTTGATCTTTATATTAGTGATCTTACTATGCTTTGTGTTGCTTATACTTGGATAAACATTATTTTTATGAGGTATTTATTTTCACTATATTGTTTAAATACTAAGAAATAATGATATTAACACACATACACGCGTGCGCGCGCACATATGAACATATATATAACCATATGTATAGTTTATAAATAGATTGATTGGTTCACTCACATGAACAATCACTTTGACGCTTAAGTGAGCAAAATGAGAGATGAAAAATATCATCTTAATTAAATATCAATATGAGGTCTTTGTGACCATATTTAGATGATCTCACAATATTCATCAGCCTAAAAAAGCTAAGTATGAGTTCAATTATTTAGTGTTAGGCATGGTTAGCATTTAAAGAATTCAAATTGGATACTTTAAGAGTGACCAGATCAAGGTTTGTATAGTATCTAGAGAACTACATATGCTTATTTTTAAAAAAAATTCTCTACCATAATATGAATGTCATACTACATGTGCTAAAGCAAGTATAAAAAGAGGTGAGTGAATGGATCTCTGCTTCCTCACCATGTGAGTCCTTAAGGATATATTTTTTTTTGTTTGTTATTTATTACTTCCCTTAGCCACTTTTGGTTATATCATGAAGATAAAAAAAGTAATGTTTTCTACTTTAGCATATCACATATGATCATAATTGATTCGACCTTATAAGACATTGCTAGGAAAACAATTTGACTTTAACTCGATGATACGAGTATGAAGGGAAGACTTTTGAATTACATTGAGATACTATAACTTAGTGTCAATAAGTTTTTGTTGCTACCAGGTCTGCAACATAATTACAAGTATAGTATCAATAGCATATGCATGAGGTTAGTAAAGCTCCTGTCGAAGAGTTCAAGGGACTAACTTTTATAATTTACAAAACGTCTAGAACACTATGAGTCACTGTATTTTTTTAGGTTGATGTCTTTACATTGGCCTTAACGGATTGCCAGTGTAGAGCTTCCAAAATTATAAGAGATTCAGTAGTCGCTTTCTTCATTAATCAGTATGAACAATATTGACAATAAAGTGATGTTGAGTCACAGGATGTGGAAGGTCATCCTAATCACGTACAAGTACGAGATGTTGAAATTTTTTTTATCTATTTAATAATTGGGTGCCCATGGTTAAGCCTGACCTAAATTCTATGGAAAAAAGGAGAATTTGAAAAGTCAAATTGTCATAGTGAATTATGATAAATTGACATATTACAAAGACAAAAGGAGAGAATATCTCTCCTCTATCCTTATTTTACAAGGAAAATCAATTCTCAGCTTTTAATAATAAAAACTAATTAAGAGAACGTTTCTTTTCCCAAGAGAAAAACAAGCATATGCAAAAAGCCGAAGAGTTCTAAGTGAGAAGAGTTCACCCTCGAACAAAAAGGCCTCCATCAATTATGCTTAGTATTGAAGGATTCATGAAGAGTGGAATATTATTTTGACTCATGTAGTCACAATATATATATATATATATATATATATGAGGGACAATGGCTTGAAGATTGGATAAACTACCTCCAACTTCCTGCCATGTCTTTTGGCTTTGTGATGGATATTGGCATGTTCAAGAATAGTGCACAAGTCACAACTGACAAGAAGCTCTTACAAATATCCGATTGAATTTATTTGTTTAATTTATAAGGTCAGTGAGAATTCTGATATAATAATTCCAAGCCAAACTTGTTTTACAAGGAAACTTCTAGTTGTAGCTAGATTGCAGAAGCAAACTAGTGTAGACTATTATGCAGAATGCATTGTTTCAACAATCTGCATGCAGCATAAACATACAAGCACCATTAGACTATCACGTACTAAATGGAGATAAAATGATTTCCATTATCCATAGAGGAATATACATGGTGAACATGCATGTTCGTCATTCTGTGGGAGGCTTACATTGCCTAGTCCAATCGCTGCATCAAATGAAACCTCCATAATTTTACTTAAACAAGTGGATGATCTATAAATTAGGGACTGATCAATCAAGGAGATGAAAGTGTCTAATAAAAATGTGGATGTGGTTTGAATCAATCCCAGCCACCAGCAGATGGAGGATGATATCATCTTATTAATTAATCCACCTTAAATCTAACTCGTGAAAACTTAAAAATGGAATTAGATAAAAATAGATGAAAACAAAAAGGGAAGGAACCCTCTCTTGGCGCCCACAGACTGGGGTAGAAGAACTATATGAAGGGTTGCCTTATTTGGATTGAAAGCATTGGAGAAGCTACTAAGCAAAAGATAGTCTGAAGGATTCTTTTTTTTTTTTTTTGGCGGTTTCATCCCCTGGTGGTTATGTAAAGAATTGCCTTGAAAGATCCTTTTATTCATCGCCTGGAATAAAAAGAAGTGCTAACAAAGCACTCCTTAATAACTGCCTTTTGCACCCTTTGCAAATTCACATCCGAAAGAGTGAGAGAGTTCACAGAAAAGATGGCTGGAGGAGCTTTTGTTGGGCCAAGTACGGGGGGGAACTATGAAGGTCGTGTCACTACCTTCGTTATCACCACCTGTTTGGTTGCTGCCATGGGTGGTCTCATTTTCGGTTATGACATTGGTATCTCAGGTAATAAATGGAAGACCTTTTAATCATCTTTGCTGTGGTGACAGATTATTGATGAATTATATCTGAAGGTACTAATGACTGGATGATTCTGTACAATGTTGCAGGTGGGGTGACTTCTATGGACTCATTTCTCAAGAAATTCTTCCCATCTGTGTACCACAAAGAGAACGAAGATCATCGAGAGAGCATGTACTGCAAATTTGATAGCCACTGGTTGCAATTGTTCACATCTTCTCTCTACCTTTCTGCTTTGGTAGCCTCCTTCTTTTCCTCTACGGTTACCAGACTATTCGGCCGTAAAATCTCTATGTTGTCTGGAGGGTTGGTCTTCCTTGTTGGTGCCTTTCTTAATGGTGCTGCCGCCAATGTAGCAATGCTTATACTTGGTCGTTTGTTGCTTGGTGTTGGTATTGGCTTTGCTAATCAGGTAAACTGTTTCTCTCAGTGTTGGCTTTGAAATGGTTATAACGTTTGAAATTGATTTTCGTATTTTCTCTGTTCTATACAGTCTGTTCCAATTTATCTATCTGAAATGGCACCAGCAAAGATTAGAGGAGCGCTTAATATTGGTTTCCAAATGGCCATTACAATCGGTATCCTTGCTGCAAATCTCATTAACTACGGAACATCAAAGATCAAAGAAGGATATGGCTGGAGAATTTCTTTGGCTCTTGCAGCTGTCCCCGCTATAATGATGATTGTTGGATCATTTTTCCTTCCAGACACTCCCAATTCTATCCTTGAGAGAGGCCACCCCGAGAAAGCGAAGAAAATGTTGCAAAGGATTCGCGGCACGAACAATGTTGAAGTAGAATTCCAAGACCTTGCAGCCGCAAATGAGCTTGCGAAGAGAGTGGAACACCCATGGAAAAACATCTTGCAGCCAAGATATAGGCCTCAGCTTGTCATTTGCATATTGATTCCATTCTTCCAGCAAATTACTGGAATCAATGTCATCAATTTTTATGCACCTGTTCTCTTCAAGACCTTGGGTTTCGGAGATGATGCTTCACTTATGTCTGCAGTTATCACGGGCATAGTTAATGTTGTCTGTACAGCTGTTTCCATCTACTCAGCTGATAGGTTTGGGAGAAGAATTTTGTTCCTTGAAGGAGGCATTCAGATGATTATTTGCCAGGTATTTAATGATAACCTTAACCAATTTGTTTACTATATTAAACCTCTTCTAACTATGACGGATTCACATTAGATTCATTCTGATTCAATGAATATGTTTACTTTGATTGCAGATACTTGTTGCAGTCATGATAGGCATCAACTTTGGAACAAATGGTGTAGGAAACATGTCAGGTAGCACAGCCGACTTTGTATTGTTCTTGATCTGTGCTTATGTTGCAGCATTTGCCTGGTCTTGGGGTCCATTGGGATGGCTAGTGCCTAGTGAAATCTGCCCTCTTGAGATTAGATCAGCAGGGCAAGCCATCAATGTCTCAGTCAACATGTTCTTCACTTTCCTCATTGGCCAGTTCTTCCTAACCATGCTCTGCCACTTGAAGTTTGGTCTATTCTTGTTCTTTGCTGGCTTTGTTGTTATCATGACCATCTTCATTTACTTCTTCTTGCCCGAGACAAAGAATGTCCCAATTGAAGAAATGAACACTGTTTGGAAGGCACATTGGTTCTGGGGCAAGTACATCCCTGATGATGCTGTCATTGGAGGCCAAAACTTGAAGGAGCTGACTGCGTGAAATGAGCTTGTACAAATAGTAAAGGTAGCACCGCGCACGGATTTGATTGTGAGCGTTGGTTGTAATTGTTAAAAGTTTAGGTTTTTTTTTTTTTTTTCTTCTCGTACAAAAGCCTGTTATCTAGTTCTTCTTCTTCATTGAAAATAGAGACCTCATAAAATCTGGAACTCATCGAACTTGTTCAATACATCACAATTTAATTTCCCTCTAGAAAATTTAATATCATCGTCAATCTTACATTCATCAGATTAAATATTAAGAAATTATATTTCACCCCCAGCCAACGTATCCAGAAATGATGTCCTATCTTATTCATCAGCTCTTGAAAATAAACGTAAAGATAGTTCCAACAATACTGCAAATAAACAAATAAACCAGGAGAAGGAAATCCTCAATAATTTAAGAAGTTCAAGATCTTCTCTTGAAAATGATGTCCTATCTTATTCATCAGCTCAAATTATACAATTGGATGTCTATACAGACTGTAATATTAGAAAATGTCAATGAAAGCTGGACATTTGCTCACATCACATGATTCTCAAAACTAGCCAAAATGTTGAAGGAATATCCATGTCTATGCAACTGATATGGACTCCAAGAGAGCATCAACATATTCTTTAAGTTTTGCCTTTGTAATTGCACCTTCCCTTCTGCTTTCAGGCACTTCCTTCCCATCTTTAAAAAGAACCAAAGCAGGCAATCCATAGACCTTATACTCTTTAATTAATTTGGGGTTCGCGTCATGATCGATCTTAACAACCGTCAATCTATCCCCATATTCCTAAAAGTTAGAGAAACAAAAACCATATCAGAAAAGATTAACCATTTCTTGGCCCTATCAATAGAAAGCGCCTCTTAATCACATCTAGATAGGACCCTCCAACCAGCTCTGGCGCGCCAAATGCTATCCACATCTAACTAGAAAAATCATGAGAATTAATTCTTTTTGCTCACATCTCAAAAATACATGAATTGGGACAGTGAAAAAGAAAACCCTTTTGTAATCGAAGGCTAATGTATAGTCATGATTGAATAATATAGTAAGAAAGAAAGATACCTGAGCCACAGATTCCATGGCAGGAGATATTAACCTACAAGGACCACACCAGGTTGCCACAAACTCAACAAGAACTGGACGGTCAGAATTTAAGACAACATTTTGAAACTCACTTTCGTTAATCTCTGTAATAGCTCCACATGTTATTGTAGTAGACTTGTGAACTTTACAGAAGCTAGTTGACCTTCTTGAAGAAGAGGATAGTTTTCTTTGACTTTGAGTCGAACGTAACAAGAAGAGCTTCTTTGGAGAAGATAAAGAAGCTGTGGAAGTAACTGTACGAAGTGGAGGAAGAGAAGAGGTGGATAAAGGAGTAGAAGTGCTTGAGAGGATAATCTTGTCCATGGTGGAACTTGAGAGGTAGAGAGAGTTGCAGGGATTTTTACAGCAATGGTGGGTGTTGCGTACAAGGTTTTTGGAGGTGCATAGAGATCAAAGAAATTCTTTATTAAAAAAAAAAGCCAATGGATGAATTTTTGCCACGTCAAAGAGCATGGTCACGTGGGGTTCAGGTGGATGTTGGGTGTAGCTTGTTTGTAATTTGCCAAGTTATGATAAAGTGAGCCATTTCATTTTCTTTTTCTTTTTAATTCTTCCCAATTTTAGATGATTCTACCAAGGAGTAAGATGTCTTTTATATCATGCGGTTATTTTTTAAAATATTTTTTTTATTTAAATGGTATTTTTTTTTATTTTTTAAAATTTATTTTTTAAATCAAAATATCAAAATAATCTAAAAACATTCAAAAAAATAATAATATGAAACAAAAAAATTATTTTTTTCAAAAAGAATTTTGCACTGCAAGTACAAATGGTGCCTAAATAGATTTGTTTTTTACATTTGTAATTTCTAGTATGAAATGTAAGAAGAAGTTGCAAGAATTGTTTTTTAAAAAAATGTAACAGTATATATGCTTATGATTCTAGATAATTTATGCACGTAGATATTGTGATATTTAGAGTGTTTACAAGAATACTTTGTAATGGGTCATGGTTTTTAAAAAACCTCCCTCATTTAAAGACCATTACATGAAAGTCATAATCCAAAATGGGGTTATGTTTTTTTTTACGCCCAACCCTAAAGGGGGCCATGACATACCCACGTCCAAATCCACGTCGGGCCAGGGAGCATCCACACCCAATTCCAAGTTGGGCCACAACATGTTCGCGCTCAATTCCATGTTGGGCCAAGACGTGGCCGTGCCCAACCCCATGCTAGGTCAGGGACGCGCCTGCGCCTAACCAACCCCATGTTGGGTGATGGTGTGTCTGCGCCCAATCCCATGTTGGGTCAAGGATGCGTCCGCGTCTAACTCCACGCTAGGCCATGATGCAACTGCACCTAATCATTCTTGGGTTCAGCGTATGAGTTAAACTCAACTCCTCTTAGGTTCAGGGTATGGCTAAAAGGTAACTCCACACTGAGTCTTCCATACTCTAGGCCTAGGCGAGTAATTATGATGCTCATCACATCCCATTAAATACGAACAAACGATTCATGCTTATATTAATTAGATGTGATGGCACGAGTAGTAGAATAATATTATTTTACTATTACAAGATTACATCTCTACCCCTCCTACGTTGTATGAAGCAGGTCAAACCAGGTAATATAAAAAGGAAGCATGAGTATACAAAGAGGGGTTCGAAACCTTATACTCTGAGACATAACACAATCATTCTTTTTCTTCTCTAACTTCTACATTTTATTCTTCTTATTTCTCTCTATCTTCATAAAAGCTTATTAATACCTTCATCAATGTCTTTTGCCACATAAAAATACCTCGTACTGACTTGATCTTCGAAGGGCCCCCCATCAACACCCTCAGGGGTCTCTAAGGGACTTTGTGCAGGTATTTATTCAAGAAGAGATTCACACCCCTTGAAGAAATCCATTAAAGAAGAAGCCAATGAAGTCTTGAAGTGAAGGTCATAAAACACACTGTGAATAATGTACAAAGATCTCTAAGAATAATTAATTCCAGAATATTTCGAATAATTTTTGTATCCTCATCTTTTTGTATTTTGTTTTTCATTGTTTAGTTGGTTATCAAGATTCAATACACTAAACAATTTTGTTTTCTTCGAAGAAAAGTTGTTAAGATAGTCATTACCACCAAATTTGTGACACTTAGTAATAGCAACTATTGTTTTTGTAAAAAAAATAATTTCTTCACCTTTTCTAGATGAAGAAAATATTTTATTTAAGCCTTATTATATTTAACGGCTATAAAAATCTATTTCCTTGTTCACCTTCTAAATTTTATTAGAGTTGCATTTTTTTCACACAAAAAAAAGAGAGTTAAATTACCCAATCTTCATGAAATTATTTCGGATTTCCTTCTATATAAGCCTTTCATCAAGTAAATTTGTTTATATATAGCTAAAAATAATTTATAAATTATTCTTTTATAATCTTATTCATTCATGGAAACTCATAATAAATCTTATTCATATGACAAAGGAGATCATTTTAAAAAATTAATTCAATTTATTATTGTACTTTAAACAAGTCTCTAATTTATGATTATAAATATAATTGATTTCAATTTATTCATAAATATAAGGTTAGTGGTCATTATATACTTTTTAATTGGATTTTTTTTATTTTAATAGAAAGGAATACTTTTATGTGAGAAACTCAAATTCTACTTGATTTATAAAAAATAAAAAACAAGTAAATAAAATAAAAAATTAATTTCACATGACAAATATTATTTTATAATAAATTAGGTTGATTTTAAGTTTCTACACCCTGACCTCTATTAAAATATCTAACAAAAGTATAGATAGCTACGAGCAACTAAACTTATAAAAATATATTAAAAACAGATTGTAAAATATAAAACCAAATTAAGCTAATTTTTAAAAATAATTTTTAATAAAATTAGCTTTATTTATTTTTATGGGCTTTTTAATGGGCTGCGCCATAGATAAATCCAAAACCCAATTTATTAATTTAAAAGGAAAGAGACAGACACCTAGAATATCTAATCTTCAGGCTACTAAACTCCTCTCTTAAGTCTCTTCAGGGGGAAATATAATAATAATAATAACAACTCTCCCTTCTATAAAAATTAATACCAATCATGTCTTTCACCGGAGCTCCCCCATTACCTGCAGTGACCGCCGCAGCAACCACCACATCGAAACAATATTTCTGCTACCAATGCAACCGCACAGTCTCGATAACTCCCTCTTCCTACGATGATCCATTTTGCCCGATTTGCCACGATAGCTTCATTGAAGAATTCGAAACCCAAAACCCTCAAAACCCGAATCCATTCTCCGACTCGTATTTCAACGACCCATTTGACCCCTTCTCTTCTCTCTTTCCTCTCCTCTTCCAAAACTCTGGCAATTTCTCTCATCCTGAATTTCCAACCCGACCCGGATTCTCCGACCCGAATGCGTTTAACCCCCTTGAGTTCCTCCGTTCTCACCTCCAAAACCTTCATTCTGGTGGGGGTCGGGTCCAGTTTGTGATTGACAACAATGGACACGAACCTGGTCTTCGATTCCCAGATGGTAATTTTGGTGATTATTTTATTGGGTCGGGTTTGGAGCAACTGATCCAACAGTTGGCTGAGAATGACCCGAACAGGTATGGGACGCCTCCGGCGTCGAAAAAGGCGATTGAGGCATTGCCCACGATGAAGGTTACCGAGGAGATGATGAAATCAGAGATGAATAATCAATGTGCTGTGTGTAAAGATGAGTTTGAGGGAGGAGAAGAAGTCAAAGGGATGCCATGTAAACATGTGTTTCATGAGGATTGTATAATACCTTGGTTGAACATGCATAATTCGTGTCCAGTTTGTCGGTATGAGTTGCCTACTGATGATCCTGATTACGAGAATAGATCTCCTGGAGGGCAAGGGAGTGGTGGGGGTAGCGCTGGAGGAATGGAGAGAAGGTTCACTATTTCAATTCCGAGGGCGTTTGGTGGAAGTGGTGGTGGTGGACAAAGCAGTTCTTGACAGATTGGATTTTGGATTGGCGATCATTGGTGAGTGTTATTATTATTATTATTGGTGTTTGTGTGTGTGTTTGTTTACATGCTTATATTGTGCTTTCT
>Ga0307509_10011048_pt1 | contig 10996 bp, 7 predicted proteins | sample 10_EM_MG_FD_202245 | JGI IMG/M metagenome (GOLD analysis project Ga0307509, IMG submission 202245) | Populus trichocarpa ectomycorrhiza microbial communities from riparian zone in the Pacific Northwest, United States - 10_EM | ecosystem: Host-associated > Plants > Roots > Unclassified | place... | reverse complement strand
TGATTTTGAATATACTAGAATGTCATCAAAGAAAACCAAAATAAAGTGTCGGAGATAGGGACGGAAGAGATCATTCATAAGACTTTGAAATGTTGCTGGTGCGTTGGTGAGACCAAATGGCATCACACACAATAAAGTGTCGGAGCTTGGATTTTGGCAGGATCAACTGATACCCCTTGCTCAGAAATGATGTGGCCCAAGTAGCTGACCCGTAAAACTCCGAATTGATATTTGGACAATTTGGCAAATAAATTGTTAGTTGATAAGATCTGTAGAACAATTTGCAGATGAGTAAGATGGTCTGCCCATGATTTTGAATATACTAGAATGTCATCAAAGAAAACCAAAATAAAGTGTCGGAGATAGGGACGGAAGAGATCATTCATAAGACTTTGAAATGTTGCTGGTGCGTTGGTGAGACCAAATGGCATCACAATAAACTCATAATGCCCTTCATGAGTTCTAAACATGGTTTTATGAATGTCGGCATCATGCACATAGATTTAATGATATCTAGACCGTAAATCCAATTTGCAATAAAATTTAGCGTCGTGCAACTCATCTAATAGTTCATCAATTATAGGAATTGGATATTTATCTTTCACCGTGATGTCGTTTAGAGCTCGATAATCCACACAAAATCACCATGCGCCATCGACCTTCTTTACCAATAGAACTGGGGATGAGAACGGGCTATGGCTTGGCCTTATTAAACCAGATTGCAGAAGCTCCTTTACCATTTTCTCTATTTCAGTCTTCTGGTAATAAGGATATCGATATGGCCTCACAGTGACTAGTCCTGCTGTAGGAAGCAATGGAATGTGATGGTCATGTGACCGTTGTGGAGGTAAGCAAGTTGGTGTTTCAAACACCCGAAAGAATTGAGCTAAAAGTTCACTGATCTTAGGAGGATAGGAAGGTGGTTGGTTGCTACTGTTGGAAGGAATTATTTGAAAAAATAATCCCTAGCCTTGTAATCCATTGAATTCCTTATCTGTTAAGGCTTCAATGCCAGTTCGTCCTAATCCCTGGAATGTGTGGGAAGTTCCTACCATGTTGAAATTCATGGTGAGCTGCTTGTAATCAGTCTTGACTGGTCCGAGAGTTGCAAGCCATTGCACTCCTAATACCAACTGGCATGTTGCGACAGGGACAATGTAGTAGTCAGTGGTGATAGAAAGCCCAATCGATCTTCTCTCTGTTAGCCATCATGACTTGCAATTTCTTACCCTAGGTTACTGGTAATCCTAATCTTGACACGATAGCCTGATCAATAAAGTTGTGAGTGTTGCCACCATCTATTAGCACCGTTACATTCTTGTTCTTTAACTTGCCAAGGACGCGTATTGTCTGTGGATGTTCGGTTCCTGTAATTGCATGAAAAGAAATTTCAGGTAGAACTTCTGGAAGTTCTAAGTCTGGTTGACTGCTCTCAACACCCTCGATATCCGTATGGGGTGAATCTTCGATCATAAATAATTGTGGTTGCTCACAACGATGTCCTGGAATGAACTTCTCGTCATAATAATAGCATAACCCTTTCTCTCGACGTTCTCGTGCCTCTTGATTGGTGATTCTATGGAAGGTTGCTGGTGGAGTATTGGAACTTTGGTTATTGCGCTGGTTTGGTGGAGGTCCTAGCACTCCAGCTACTGGATTGGATGAGGTCTTTGCTGCTGCATAAACTGGTTGGAAACGGAGTTGTTGTTTGGTCTCTTCTGCAGCTGATTGCGTTTCTCAATTAGCCGAGCCACCCCTATTGTATCTGCCAAGGTTCCAGGCTGTTTAATTTTTACATCTATGCGAATGTCATCTCTGAGTCCTGCAATAAAACAACCTATTAGAAATTTTTCGAGCAAGCTGTCCACTCTGTGAGAAAACCTTTCAAAAGCTTCTTGATAAGTTGCGATGGTGGTGGTTTGTTTAAGGCGAGTTAGAGCTTCTGATGGATCCTCGTAGTCGGTTCGACCAAATCGGAGTTGTACAACATTGGTGAACTCGTCCCATGTTAGTGGTCCACGGAATTTTGCCAACCACCTGTGCCATTGCAGGGCGATGCCTTCCAAATAGAATGAGGCCAGCTGAACTTGTTGTTCCAGCGCAATATTTCGGAATTCAAAGTATTGCTCTGCCTTGTAAATCCATCCAGTTGGATCATCTTCATTAAATTTTGGAAAGGACAACTTGAGGTTTTGATGAGAATGGTCTTTTGTAGTGTTAGAACGAGAAGTATGTGGGTGTGAGGATTCGTCACGAGCAAAGGGGTTTGTTTCAGAAGAGTTATTGTTTTGGCTACGGGAGGCTCGAAGAGATTGGAGCTCGATTAACACTGCTTGTAAGGCTGCGTTCACCTAATCGAAACTGATCTCATGTCGTGCCAAGATTTCATTGACATCATTGCGGAATTCTGTATTTGTTTTACCGCGAGTGTCCATGGTTTTAACCTAGCTCTGATACCACTTATATGAATAATTTTATAATCAAGAAGGGAATAGGGAAAGGAAGGGTTGTTTAAGAAATAACTGCATATCTTCTTGAATTCTTTTAGGCTATATATCTATAGCCATACAGGTAGGGAAAATAACAAATAGGTAGGGAAAATAACAACATTGCTAAAGAATAGAAAATGCTGAAAAAAAGAACAAAAACAAACTGACTCAACAGACAATGACCAAATAAATAAATTAGACTAAGTCTTCCACCTTGCCACTACAGTCTCTTCCATGTTGCCACTACACGTTGTGGTCTGATAGTGTGCCACTATCCTTTGTGTTTTATTGTTGCATGGGAAATGGCACATATCATACTCCTTTTCATTTCAAAACTCTGGGAATGCTATAATTTCATAGTAAAAATATAGATAGGAATTTGTGATATTTTATAATAAATTCCAACTCTCGGGTACCTTCCAACTTCAATTGAAAATTCTTCACAGGGTTGCTATATATCAAAGGACAATTATTGCCATGAGTGGAGCCCTCCTCCTGCCTTCTTCCTTCCAGTCGCCACAAATTTTCTCAAAAAAGTTTCCATAGAGATTATTTTATAGAGGTGACAGTGGATGATGCCTTCAGATCTCAATATTTGTTTTGTTGTGCTGGGGGGAAACACTAACTTTTTATATAGAGAAACACAACTTTAATAAGGAGGGAAGCACGAGGAAAAAAATCATAATAATATAAAGATAAAGTAACATGGCTAATGTACCATTAATTGCCAGTCTTTCTGCATGGCTCAGCCCCAGCGATTCCTGTGATTGAAGGAAGACCACGACATATTTCCATGTTTTAAAGGCCTGCATTACTTACAAAGCTGACAAAATTATTTATCACATCGAATAATGGGAACAAAATGAAGCACATGGAAGGGAGACAGTGGATAATGTTGCGAAATAATCTTTGAATATTCGAGGATATTCCATAAATAAAATATATAAACTCCTTTTCTTTTCTTTTCTTTTCATTTTCTTTTTCTTTCTTATAAATAACGTTTGTCCTTTCCGGCATATTAAGTTTTTGGAAGGAAGGGTTGGATTCTAAATTAGAGGATCAAATTAAAATTAACAGGTAAAATAGATAGTAAATTTGAATTTCATATAAAAAAAATATTTTTCTCCCTTATTTTTTAGGTTTATAAGTGATTGGTCTTTTTAGTTGTTCAAAATTTAATTTTGATATAAAAAATCATTTTCTTTATTTTTCAGTTTTTTTTTTGTAGAGAGAGAGGGTTCCAAATTTCAGCTTAGAGATAGAAAGTGATCGTTAATGAAGATTACAGCCACCAAAAAAATTGAAATCGATGTCAATAGGTTTCATTTCATGAGGGTAGTTTTCCTTAGGTGTTTTTTTCCTTATCCTTGCCAAAGGAGACGGATCTGACTGTGGAAATGTTTTTGGGTTCAAGTTGATTTTGGTTTTTAAAGCTGGTTTTTGGTTTTTTTTATGTCAATGATAGGTTTATCGAGGTGTTTTGGATATTTTTTTAGGTGTTTTAGGTCAAAATGGGGTTTTAAGCCAAAAAACTCAAGTCCTATTTTTCTAGCGACCCGTGGTTGCTGAATTCTGCAAAAGCAAATGACGTTTCGTTTGTTGTCGTCGTTGATGCATTGCCGACTCATGTCGTCCGCCTTTTTAAAAAATTAAAAAAAATAAAGATAGACCCTCGTGCTTGGGCTCCTTTTGGGTTTTTTTTTTCTATTTTATATTTGGGTTAAAAAAATTGATAAAAACAAAATCGTTGAACCCAATTGAGTCCATGAGTCAGTTCATAGGTTTAACAGGTTAATTCGCAGCATCCAGACTATTATTTGTTTTTCCTTTTTCTTTTTTAATTCTTTTATTGCCCCTCAATTTAGAAAAGAAAAATACAAGTTCATTCTTTGTTATCAATGATATACTTTTATTATCTTAGCACCACATTCCTATCACGGTTTTTTACTTCTAAAATAAATATTTGATACAAAAAAACTATCATGCAATTTATTTTCATATAATTAAATAAAAAATAATATCTGAGATACAAAAAAAATTATTGAATCTGAAGACGTGCATGACTTGTGTCGTGATGTTGACTCAAATTCACTTAGTTTTTTTTATAAAAGTAAATTCTATTTTTTTTATTGATTTTATCCTTCATTATTGAATTAATTCAGGATTGAGCTTTCTAATTTGTTTTTCAAGATTATCCCCATGAATTTCATAGGTCAACTCATGCTAACCTAGGTAAATCAAATGGTTTTTCATCTCAATATTAGATAAAAATATCATTTAATTCATTGTTAAAATTTATTTTTTAAAAAGACACATCACCAATACCTGAATTTGTTTTTGCACTTTAAATTTTTTTTTCTCCGACTTGCAGCATAGCGGGAGCCAATGGACTAGATAGAACCTACAAACACTCATTTTCGATCACAAAACACTTTCTAATTGATTTACAAACTCAAAGTCAAAACCATGTAAAAAAATCTTTATGAGCCTTGATCTATGTTTTCCATTATTATTGAAGGGCATAACTAGGTCAATCTAACTCCCATCTCAAAAACAAACCAATTAGCATCAAGATCAATTTGTTTGTGGCTGAGAGATGATTCAAAACCTTTATCTTTCTTCTTCCTTTTCCAACAAGTTTAATCTCCTCACTCACTATTCAAGGATAAAAATAGATAAAAATGAAGATTAGGATGGAAATATAAATATTTGTTAGATATATAAAAATTGTGAAATTAAGAGTATATTATAATTTAAGGTGCCTTAAATGGTTAAGCAATAACTTGTCAAATCTTATAGTTTTGTTTTTAACTTTGATTTAATTTGTAATGTAATGTAATGGTAATAATTAACTAAGGTGATGAATAGAGTTTTGTTCTTTCAAAATAGCATACATGAAAAATGTTTTTAGAAAGATAGCACAATTGAAAATCTATTTTAAGAAATAACACAATTTGAAGAGTCGAATGTGTCATCTATGACCCTAAAATCGCATGTGTCATATGTCACTTTTTAAAAAAATTGATAAAGAAAATTTTATTAAACTATTTTTAAAATCTATTTTTAATTTTTAATTTTAAAAATAAATAAATATAATTTGTACCTCAACTACAATAAAGATAACATTTATTTACTTTTAAAAGATAATATGTTTTTTAAAAAAAAGTATTAGTCTTAATATCAAGTTGTGATAAAAAAATATTTATTTATATTTAAATAATTTTACATTTTAAATTTTAAATTTAATAAATAAATAAATATTATATTTATCACAACTACGATAAAGATAATATTTATTTATTTTTAAAAGATAATATTTAAAAAATAAATTAATAATAGTCTCGATATCAAGTTATTAGGTCGTGATAAAGATAATATTTATTTATTTATTCAATTCAAAATTTAAAATAGCTTTTAAGAAAATTAATAAAATTATCTTAGCCAAATTTGAAGTCGAGAATGAGACACCCTACTTTTTGAACTGTACTATTTCCTAAATAAGTTTTCAACTATACTATTTCTTTTAAAAGAATTTCCTTCCATCCTTCTTTGAAAAAAAAAAACAAGAGTAGTGAACAACCAAGATTTGAAAAGGGATAAATAGGAATGGAAACAAAATATAACAAACACTAATTGAGGAGGGGAATTTATTTTTCCTCTCATCAAGTATAATTGTTCAATAGAAAAGTGATATATTTTCTTTTCTTTTCTTTTAATTTTTTTTTCAATTTCATCTTTTAACACTAGATTTATTAATAATTAACATCATAATTTATTTTGATTTACTTTCTATGAGGTTAACCCAGTATCATGACTCATGTCGTGGGTTTAGCAGGTTAACTTGATTAAATATTTTTATTCTTTTTTAATTGTTTTTTCTTTCAAATTTACCTTTGGTTGATTGAAAATTTAGCTTTATATGTTTTTTTAGTTTGCTTTCTGTGAAGTTATCTTAGTTTTATGACCTAGAATATGAGTTTGGTTAACTCGGTTGACTTTGTTTATTTTTTGGGTTTTTTTTTTAATTTCACCCTTCAACATTGAGTTTATTAGAAATTAAGCTTCATAATTTTTTTGGTGGGTTAACCTGGGTTGACCCGTGTTGTTATTTTGTATCTTTTTTTAATTGATTTGTATCAATTATATCCTTCAACATTAGGTTGATTGAGAATTAAAGTTCATAATTTTTTTTATTTGCTTTTTATGTGGTTATCTCGATCTCATGACTCGAGTCACGAGTTTGGTAGGTTAATTTAAGTTGATGTGAATTTTTTTTTTATTTTTTTAATTAATTTTTTTAGTTTCATCATTTAACATTGGACTGATTGGGAAATTGAGATTCGTAATTTATTTCTATGTGCTTCTTATAGGATTATCATGATCTTATGACCGGATTCATTAATTTGATCGATTAAACAGCATTGACTTATGTCAATTCAATATGTTGTCGTCTTAGTATTTTTTTTAAAATATCATCTTGAATTGTTTTTTGTCAAACTATGTTTTTATCAGTCATCTAGATTGTCTTTAGACCTGTTAAGTCGAGCGGGTCACATTGAATCAACCCCACACGGTTTATGTTTTTTACTAGGAAACATGTTAACAATACCTAATTTTTTATATATATTTAAAAAAGATTAATATGATTCGTTCTTGAATTAATGATTTAGTGAATGCTATTTTTATGAACCTCTTTATGGAGCCAAATTTCTATCACTAATGTTTTTCTTTGATATTTTGTATGGGACCCAACTAAAGTCTAATCATATAGTTGCTTCATGTGAATTTAACCATATGGGTTTAAATGTTTTAAAACTAGGGCTACACTTTACAGTCACCCAATCCTGATTTCTTATCTAATCGAGATAATATTAATAAACTATTAAAGGATGTGGCTAAATCATTATAGTTAGACTCATAAAACATTCTTCTCAAATGTATAATAATGTTTTATGTTTTTTGTTTTTTTTTCGTTTTTACTTTTTTATTTTTTTTAATTTTACCCTTCAACAACCAAATCTTCTTTATTTTTATTTAGTTTTTCTTTCTATTTTATCCTTTAATATTAGAATTTTGAGAATTATGCTTTGTATTTTTTATTTTATTTCGGTTAGTTATATATCAGTCACATGTATTTAGTTTTTTTTTTCTCGATTTCAACCTTCAATATTAAATCTATTGGAAGTGGAGCTTCGTAATTTTTCAATCTGCTTTTTATGAATTTATCTCAATCTTGTGATCCATGTCGTGAGTTTGATAGGTTAACTCAGGTTTACTGGAGTTGTTTTTTCATGCCACTTTTTCAACTTTGTTTTTCTTAGTTCAATTTCATCCTTCAATATTAGGTTGGTTCAAAATTGAGCTTCAAATTCTTTTTCAAACTGCTTTTTTTGGGTTTGACTCTGTTCATTTTTTGTGTAATTTTTTAATTGAGTATTTTTTTTTATTTGGCTTCATAGTTTATTTTTTATTTACTTTCTATGAGGTTATCTCAATCTCATAACCCTAGTCGTGAGTTTGACAACTTGATTCGGGTTGACTCGGTTTATTTTTTAGTTCCTTTTTTAATAGATTTTTTTTCAATTTCACCCTCCGACAACTCAATCTTATTTATTTTTATTTTTTTGAGTTTCATCATTCAACAATGGATTGGTTGAAAAATAGGTTTCATAATTTTATTTTATTTTCTTTCAATAGGATTATTCTAATCTTATGACTCGGATCATAGATTTGGCAGGTTGCTATGTGTTGGCTCGGTTTATTTTTTTGAATCTTTTTTTAATTGAATATTTTTTCAATTTCACCCTTCAACTACTCAATCCTTTTCTATTTAATTTTTGTTTTAATCTCTTCCGTCAATAATAGGGTTTTTAGGAATTTGGCTTCGTAATTTTCAACTTACTTTATATGGAGTTATCCTCATCTCATGATTTTTTTTTTCGATTTCAACTTCAACATTGGATCTATTGAAAATAGAGCTTCATTATTTTTTTATGAAGTTATCTCGGACTTATGACCAACGTCGTCAGTTTAACAAGTTAATATAACTTAACTTGTGTTGTTTTTTTTTGTTGGGTCATTTTATTTATTTATTTATTTATTTTTATTGTATCCAACAACATTGGGTTGGAATTGGAATTAATTTTGTAATTTGCTTTATTTTCTTTATATGAGGTTATTTAGATCTCATAACTTATATTGCGGGCTTGACAAGTTAATTCAGTTGGACTCATGTAGTTTTTTATCCGTTTTAAATTTATTTATTTATTTCAATTTTATTCTTCAACATTGAGTTTATAATTTAAGTTCATAATTAAAATTTTAAGCTCATCCTCAACATCTAAAAAGAATATCATCTAATATGCCACCATATTAATATTTAAAAAAGATATTATCCAATATACATCATATTTTGAGTTAATAATTAATTACTTTTATTAGAGAGCTTCAATAAATAAAAAATGATCTGACTTGCAATGCAGCGTAGACCAATGATCTAGTTGGCAATTAAAACTAGGTTCACACTATGCAGTCACCCTATCCTGATTTCTTCTTTGATCGAGATAATCCTTACGACTTAGATAGATTGAGGGAGATATTTTAATTGGGTCAACAAGCATATGTGCTCATAGCCATGGTGATTATTCTTATTCTTATCTTTCTATTGATTTGTTTAGTTCTTTATTTTTTCTCAAAGCAAAATAAAATTTTAGATGAATTCTTTGATTTGTAATCATGGTGCAAGACTCATTATATTCTGGATTAGTATAGTGTAATTAGTTTTTCGCTCATGAGGTTTAATTGGCATTATTAAATTGAATAGGGTAAATTGATTTCTCCACATTTTTGTTCTACGGTTGAATTATTAATTTACCCTTAAAATATATATAAAAAAATAACCAAGAGGAAAGGGTTGTTTTTTAATTTTCATCTTTTTTTTTTTTGCAAAGTATAATTACTTAACTATCCTTCAAATTTTACTTTTTTTTAACTTACATCCATGAGTGTTTTAGTCATTTCATTATGGCTTTTTGTAATTAACAAATAGACTCAAGGGAAATTGGATATTTTGAAATATCTTTTAAGAGAAGTTCGCGCCTTTTGGGCAATGTATGTGGGCTCCTCTAACGATCAAACACCACCTTCCAAGGTAGTAATAGGCGCGACGTACTGAGATTTTACTAGTGGCGAGGCTGTGTCAACAGCAGCCAGTGGTGTAGCTTCAGTGGATTTTTTTTCTTCTCCTTCCCCTTTTCTTTCTCTTATCCTTGGTAAAATACACGAGTTTCCTTTTATTTGTTTTATGTATAAAATTTGGCCCTTATTATTTTGATTACTATTTTTTGCTTTTGCTTTTTATCTTTTTGTATATTACTTTTTTCTTCAATTTCATCCCTTATTATTTGATTTCATTTAATTTTTATATCAAATTTGGTCTTCATTCTTTTAATAGCTATTTATTTATTTTTTAATAATTTTTCTAATTGAATTTTATTTTCAATTTCATCCCTCAACATTTAATTTTTTTATTTATTCTTATGTCACATTTGGTCCCCTATCTTTTTATTGATATTTGTTTTATTTTAGACCCCTTTTTATTGCCTTTTTTTTTTTCAATTTCATCCCTTATTATTTTGTGATTTAAAATTTTCTTTGTTATGTTTAGGGCTTACCTTTATAGGATTAGTCTCTAGCTTATGATTAGGGTCAAGGGTTGACTTCAGTCTTTTCTTAGGTTCTTTATTAAATTTGATTTTTTTTTTCAATCTCATCCTTCAACATTTGACTTGTTAGGAATAGGCCCTTATGATTTTTTTTTCGCTTTTCTTTCTACGGAGTTATCTTAATCCTATTAATTACCATAGTTGCGAGGTCAACTAGTTAACCCATGTTGACTCAGATTTGTTTTTTCATTGCTTTGTTTAATTAATTTTCTTTTAGTTTCACCTCTTGACATTGAGTTGTGAGATAATTGAGCTTTATTGGTTTATTCAATTTGCTTTCGACGAGGTTACCCGAGTATCATGACTAGGTCATAGATTTGACATGCTAACCCTGAATGGGCTTGGGGTAATCTTTTTTTACCTTTTTCTTTGCCATTTTTTTTGTCAATTTCTTTATTGTTGTTGCATTTTTTTTTAATTCATATATGATAGTCTTGGTTTTTTTGTTTCTTTAGGAATGTTTGCATCACCTTAACATTTTTGGTTATGATGAGAAAATTTTGGGTTGTTCTACGACATAGCGTGTGCCACCTATCTATTGACTTCTATTCCATTATTGTATGTTATTTGTGCATATTCAATATAATGCATCTAAGATTGTTGAAGAGTTTAAAATACAAAATAAAAGAGTTTCTATAAGAGATATAAGATGATACGCTATTCTTTCCAGGTAAACAATTGTCCTTCCAAAAGTCCATGTTTGCCTCTTAAAAAGCCACAATGATCTTTAGTAATCGTGGCATAGTGAAACAATATCTAAGTTGAACCTTGCAACCCAACTTT
>Ga0307509_10011046_pt1 | contig 10998 bp, 11 predicted proteins | sample 10_EM_MG_FD_202245 | JGI IMG/M metagenome (GOLD analysis project Ga0307509, IMG submission 202245) | Populus trichocarpa ectomycorrhiza microbial communities from riparian zone in the Pacific Northwest, United States - 10_EM | ecosystem: Host-associated > Plants > Roots > Unclassified | place... | reverse complement strand
TCCCCTGTAGCAAACGATAAGGGTGTTCGGCCATCGCTATCTGCTGAATCGGGATCAATATCCCCCCGTTGGAGAAGTAGCTTCACTACATCTTCCCATCCCTCCTCAGCAGCGAGAGATAAGGGTGCTCGCCCATTGCTATCTGCTGAATTAGGGTTGATATCTCCCCTCTCGAGAAGTAGCTTCACAACATTTTCCCGTCTCCCCCGAGCAGCGAACGATAAGGGTGTTCGGCCCTTGTTATCCGGTGAATTGGAGTTGATATCCCCCCGCTCGAGAAGTAGCTTCACTACACCTTCCTGTCCCTCCCTGGCAGCAAACGATAAGGGTGTTCGGCCATTGCTATCTGCAGAATTAGGGTCGACATCTCTGAGTTGGAGAAGTAGCTTCACTACACCATTCCGCCCCTTGTCGGCAGCGAACGATAAGGATGTTCGGCCACTGCTATCAGCCGAATTGGGGTCGATATCCCTCCGTTGGAGAAGTAGCTTCACTACACCATTCCGCCCCTTGTCGGCAGCGAACGATAAGGGTGTTCGGCCATTGCTATCTGCTGAATCGGGATTTATATCCCCACGTTGAAGTAGCAGCTTAACTACGCCTTCCTGCCCCCCCCCGGCAGCGAACGATAAGGATGTTCGGCCATTTCCATCCGCTGAATTGAGGTCGACATCCCCCAGTTGGAGAATTAGCTTCACTACACCTTCCCATCCCTCCCCGGCAGCGACCGATAAGGGTGTTCGGCCGTTTCTAAGGGCTGAATTGGGGCTGATATCCCCACGCTCGAAAAGTATCTTCACAAAATCTTCCCGCCTATCCCGAGCAGCGAAAGATAGAAGTTTTCGGCCATTGCTATCTGCTGAATTGGGGTTGACACCTCCCAGTCGGAGAAGTAGCTTCACTAAATCTTCCCGTCCCTCCCTAGTAGCGAACCATAGGGGTGTTCGGCCATTGTGATCTCGTGAATTGGGATCCACATCTCTCCTTTCCAGAAGGAGCTTCACTACAACTTCATGTTCCGGAGAACGGCAGAAATGCGACGAGTGATGGCAGGAGACCCAAAGTCGCTCGGCAGCGAACGATAAGGGTGTCCGGCCATTGCCATCTGCTGAATTAGGGTTGACATCCACCCGTTGGAGAAGTAGCTTCACTACACCTCCCTGTCCATTCTCGGCAGCGAGCGATAGGGGTGTTCGGCCATTGTTATCTGCTGAATCGGGGCTGATATCCTCCCGCTCGAGAAGTAGCTTTACCAAATCTTCCCTCCCCTCCATAGCAGCGAACCATAGTGGGGCTTGGCCATTGTTGTCTCGTGAATTAGGATCAACATCTCTCCGTTCCAGAAGGAGCTTAACTACAACTTCATGTTCCGGGGAATGGTAGAATCGGGAAGGGTGATGGCTGGAACCCCAAAGTCGCTCGACAGCGAGCGATAAGGGTGTCTGGCCGTTGCAATCTGCTGAATTGGGGTTGATATCCACCCGCTGGAGAAGTAGCTTCACAACACCATCCTGTCCCTCCTCGGCAGCGAACGATAAGGGTGTTCGGCCATCGCTATCTGCTGAATCGGGATCAACATCCCCCCGTTGCAGAAGTAGCTTCACTACACCTTCCCATCCCGCCTCAGCAGCGAACGATAAGGGTGTTCGGCCGTTGTTATCCGCTGAATCGGGGTTGATATCCCCATATTGGAGAAGTAGCTTCACTACACCTTCCCGTCCCTCCCCGGCAGCGAACGATAAGGGCGTTCGACCATTCCAGTCCACTAAATCGGGATTGACATCCCCGCGCTCCAGAAGAAGCTTTATTGCATCCTCATTGCCTAGTTCGGCAGCAAACGAGAATACTGTGCGACCGTCTTTGATAACCGTGTCGGGTTTGATATCCTCTCGCCCTAGAAATAGCTCCACCATTTTTCTATTCTTATATTCAACAGCCCACATTAACGGCGTCCGGCGCTTAGAATCGCGCACATTCACTTGCCTTCCTTCGAGCTCCAGCATAGCAATCGCAATTTCTGCGATCCCTAAAAATGCGACGCAGTGTAGTCCACTAATTCCTTGAATATCCGCCCGGTATCCCATAGGTATCATCTTTCTCCAGAGGACAGCGGCAGATACGTGGTTTTCGTATCCGCGAAGCAGTTGCAAAGCTAGAGATTTCACTGGCTCCGTCACCTTCCTGGCTGCATGGGCTCCCCAGAAACATGAGGCATATTCAAGAAATGGTGTTGCCTCCAGAACGTTATCAAGGTTTGATGGCAGAGCCCGAATTGATGGAGCCCGAATTGATATAGCCCGAATTGATATAGCCAGAATTGATATAGCCCGAATTGACTCACAGTTCAGATAGGTGAGGCAGGTTTCTGCCATCATCGAGTGTGCCGTTACAAATAGAGTGGGATGTTGGCCTAGATACCCTTGAAGCGTGAAATGCAGGAGACGGGGGGTCGATGCCAATTCGTCAATAATGGCAAGTCCTAGGGTGTAGTCGAGTACAGTCCTCATTGAAGGTACATTCTGGATGTTAAAGTCTTCCGCCCCTAATTCTACCCCCAGAGCATGGCACAACTCTTGCGATCTCAAGGGCCGCTCGCAACGCGAAATCCACATCAAGGCTTCCAGCCCAAGCCTTGATTTGCTTCCACCTTGTTTTCTTATCCGATCCAATGTCGTGTCGTATGCATCCTGTAAACCAAGGCCCTTGGCAATTCTATGAAGTACTCGTCTCCTTTGGTGGATTGTGGGCTCTGCAAGGACTGCATCCATATTGAGTGAAGCAAGCAGGAACCTGGAGATCATCATTAGCCCAATCTCTATAATTCACCATCTCGAGAGAACACATACGTCTCCGAGACTACCTCCGGAATAATTCTTAGAATATCGACCTCCAATTCCTTGTTCATCGCATCGAGCTCCGAGTCTCTCTTCAGTCTCATCTTAAGATATAACACGATATCATGCGTTCTCGAACTGATCGGTAACATCTCGGCAGTGCTGGGGAAATATTTCTGTACCTCGCCACGTATGTGAAGCCTCCCAGTAAGAAATAGCCTGGCGTTTGGACACTTAAGCACAATTTCCTGCAGAGATTCCCAAAGCTCTGGCCGGTGCTTCGCGGGAAACTCGTCCAATGCATCTATGCAGATGAATACCCTCCGAAAACATGACAAAGACTTGGAGAGCATCTCGAGAATATCAGGCACTAGGAGTCTGCGGCCGCCAACCCCTCTCTTCGAACCCTCGAACGCCTTCTGTACTCGATCCGGGATAGGCTCCAGTGCGCTGACAACCTGCTTTAGCAGTACTCCAAGTATCCCGGTCGCCGATTGCTCATCCTGAGCGTTGAAGTCGCAGTACACACATGCCACAGCCATACCGTCCGCAGTGAGCTGATCGCATAGTCTATCTATCACAAGAGAGCTGTTATTACTACTATTTAGCCTCGTGCGCACTCTTCAGGGGTATCCGCCATCCATACCTAAGATAAGTCTTTCCAACACCGGGATCCCCATCACAAAACAAGACTGGCTTGGCAGTTCCGGCGCCCCCTTGATTCCATTGAGTAAACTCTCTTGTAAGAAGAAGCCAGTCGCCCACCCCTGGCATCCGGTCCATGCCTATAGCCTGATGTCTTTCGCGAGGTTCGAGGGGAGATAGCCATTCCAGAATGGCACGTTTCTCATCGGCTACCGATATATCGCAGTAATTCCACACGTTGTTGTTGCTGTTCCTGGAATTACCACAGTTTATTGAAATACTGGGCTTTTGACCTGCTGTCGGATTCATTCCGTCTAGCGTATCGGTTCCGCTGTTGAAATTTGTTCTTAGGGAGGGCAGGCAGGGTGTTGAGGTACGGTAGTCGATGGACTCGGCGACATGAGGGGGTGGAGATTGAACAACACATTCCTTGCCGTATTGGTGTTACACAGTACCGTCGCGCTATCCAATCGATGGGCATGTATCATAATATCCCAAACCAAATACAAGATCTAGGCACCGCCGGGTGTGAAATTAACGAGAACACTTGTACCTAGCAACCAAGTACCACAGCTCAAAATCGGTGAATGTATTTCCTTCGACAGCCACCAGATCTAAATTATATGGCAAAATTCCCACCTTCACAGCAGCATGCTTTCACTTTGGGAGTCAACCCAAGTTGTATTTTATCCCTTTGTTGTTGAGGTTGCCTAAATTATTACAGCCAGTATTAAGTTGGGGTACTTTGTTGTCAGCTGAAAGTGTTCGCGTTAATTTGACATCCGGCGGGACGTCCCACGCCATTTTACCGAAATACAAGAGAAATGTGCTAGGACGCTGGAATTTCCCTTCTCAACTACGCGAGGGGAAAACACCGCAAACTCAGCCCCCCGTTGAGACATAACAAAAGGAATATAAGAGGCGCATTACTAGGAGAGGCAACTCCAACGTCCTAGCAGATTTCTCTTATATTTGGGTTTTTACGGTATCAGAGAGCAGGGTTTACCTCTCCAGGAAGCTCCCTAATCGCCAGCCAATACTTGGGGTAGGAATGCAGTATTCGGGTGACCAGACCAGGCTTTTGCAAAATTCGTGTGTGCTGCACCAGCGCACAGCGGCCAAGATTTTCAAAAACTTTCTCATCCCAAGCACAACTACCACGCTTCGTAGATCCTAATAGCGCTATCCGACATGAACCACCGCCCTTCCTAATACCCGTGGATTTCTCCAAGCCATAACTTGACCTGCCGTTCCGGACCACCTTCCCTGCCAGGCGCATTCTTCACATCTTAGCTGCCCGGGAGGTAGGTTCCGCTCCTTGAGTATCGGTATATAGTGCGCGAAACTTCTTATTATCTCATTGTGTTATCAATGAAGTTTAAATGCTAAGCGCGAGGTGGCGGCAGTTGAGAGCTCTGGGAAACTTAATACCGCATTAAGGGCCCGTTTACCAATAGACGGCCGTCAAGCAACCGGAAACGGTGCCGACCGTCAAGGGAGGCTAAACAGTCAAAGAGGGGTAGGGAAAATTGATGGGTGTGTGTTTACCTAATACAGTGTGTAGTATGTGAAAAGTGTGATCCACATACATGAGGTGTGCAACCAGGTAGCTTTCAATTCTCACAGTACTCAACAACCGAGATATTGGACTGACCAACAATTCTCTCTTACAATCAAATGATGACAATTTTGTTATTAAACTTGCCCTAAATTATGATAAAAGTAATTGCTAATTGTGCAAGGAAAAGAGAGCTTATTCATAGCTGCTCTTGTTATTCCAGGCATGAAAGGTTAGTGGCATTTATGTGGTGCTAGTAGACGGTGGTTGCAATCCTACCTCTTGAGCTGCGTCCTGTTTTGACCGTCTAACACCCAGAATATTAAACGGTTGAAACCAGGGTAAACAGTTTTGCCACGTCTACGGCGGACTATAGGGACCGGACCCGCCACAACGCACGGATCTTGAAATTCAAAACTTGAAAAATATATTTTTAAAAAGAGATCGTGTAATAATGGAAATTTTGTAAGCAATAAGGTAGATTGTCAATATATTTTCATCATAGAATACAAAGAAATAGCAGGTAAAGGCAGATGGGGGAGAAGAAAAGATCGGTTCAGTAACTCAAATTAAATGAAAGTAAAATGTGTGAAATGTGATGACAGAGAGGGTAAGAAAAAATAACTTCGACAGGGCTGATAGGGAGAAAGTAAGATGAAATGGTATGAAGAAGATCACAGGAGAGTTAGTTTAATGGTGACTGAGTATTCAATTTGCCTCCAGAGCGGACACGCTTTGGTGCCTGTTCTCTGCCTTCTCTTGGCTGGAGAACACGGAGGGTGGTTACCTCAGCTGGTGGATGAACTGCATCTTGGGGGGGTGACGAACTTGTAACCTGGAATCAATTCCGCTTTAATGAAGATTAGAATTTCCCTGGATAATATTACACTTGAGCAGATAGAAGAAAAAAATGGATTGCAAACCTTGGAGACTGACCGGAGAGGAATTGTGGAATTTGGGTTGGGAGTGGTTGAGGCAATAGGCAGAGGGGGTGACATTTGAGGCGAATCAGGAATTGTAGAAAGCGGAGAAGAAGGGTAATCTGACTTCTGAGGACATAAAGTAATGGAGGGTAAGGTGGGAGTAGGGTCCAATGGGGCGGAGTTGGATAGTTCAAGTAGGTCTGTAATTGAGGGAAACTCCGGGTCTGAACTTGATGCCAAGGGTACGCGTTCTACATGGAGTGAGCTAGATACTTCTTCAGTAGAGACGATAGAGAATGTGGGGGAAGTGGTGGTGAGGAATTAATTTGAGAAGAGGAGGGTGATGGTGATACAAGAATAAGGGAATGGTGATCAGAGGAAATTGATTCAGCAAGTTCATGATCGGATAGTTCTAGACTAAGATTGCGAAACTCCTCCGCAACTGCTGGCTCAATTCTGATCTGATCTTTGTTAATAAATTCAAAGACAATAGTAACTTTATCCTTCGGAGTAGGAAACCATTTTAGCAAAACTGAACGTAAGGTACCAGGATTGCGAACTTCAGTTGGAAGGCAAATTGGAGTTTTGGACTGCTTATTCCACCCATGGGTAATGTAACAATCTCGCATTAGTGGTTTTCGCCCAAAGTGCTCCTTTGAATATAGCTGATACCAGTGTTCCCAGGGAGTGGTTTCCCCCAATATCCGAAAGCGCAGAAAGTCTGCCCATAGCAGGCTTGTTTCTGTATTTGGACATTGTACATTCTCATCTAAAATGCTAGAGGAAGGACGCCATATCTGTTCCCCAATCGATTCAAAAGACTTAAACCTGGTTATGGGTCTTTGGGATTCGATGTTGTTATGATTATGTCCTGGCCCACACACAATTTGCAACTGCCATTGCAAGATATTCGCAGTTGGAACTTCTAGGTGAGATGGCTTTGGTTTCCCAAGTGAGGATTTGGAAGAAATATTTGATGGGAAGAGAGTATTGGGTATAGAGCTGGCGAAATTGCTTATCCTTTGTGCATCCTGAGGATGGGATTTTCCGCGGCGCTTGACCGGCAGTCGAGCTTGTTCTACTCGAGCGGAATTATCCTTCTGACTGGGAAATCGATGGGGAAACTGCGTAGCACTATGAGCGGTGGAGGGAAATGATAGTTGCTATTGGGAATTAGTAGAAGTAGACTATAGGGATATGGTTCAAATACTAGAATGTGTGGAGGAAGATTACCAACTGGGATTAGACTAGAAGTAGTCTCCGGTGCTGGAGGAAGATTATAGCTACTATATTGAGTGGAAAGATCTGATTGACTTGGGAATGATGATTGGTGGGCCGGAACTTCAGATACTCAGAGCGCAGGATTTGTAGCTGGAGTGGTCAATGAGCGAGTCATAGGTGATCGTATCGGCTCTACTGGTAAACTACGATTGGGAAATGGGGCGGGATTCCAGCATTTGCAATAACGACATAATGGTCGTCCATCCTGATGTTTGTGGTTAGTCTAGTATCGTGCTGAACACTCCCATCGAGTAGATAGTTGTGGTCCATTTGGGACTTAACTTCCAAATATTAGCAAAGGAACAAGCGGACTGGCTAGTATAGTACTCTGACCATGAGGATGACTAGAGTCCATACTTCAAACAATTAGAATGATATAGTGATATAAATTTCTCGATTGGTAGGAGGAGGCAGGAAGGTACAGCATGCAAATTCAGCACAATGTAAACGAGAAAATAGAGAATATGGTAAAATAAAGGGTATTAAAATAATGGTTACCGGATATTTATCATATCTATATAAGAGTTGTAAGGCTCCACGCTGATAATCCAAAGAACTAGAAACCTGGTACTAACAGTACAGAATTCTCATTCATCCACCTCATATTTCTCTACATTCCCTAGAACGGTTCTTCACTCACAAGGATGGATATTTACAAGGAGCTAATTTGGTTCTGGTATATTTTTGAAAATCGTACTATGAAAGCCACCTATGAGCTTCTTCATAGCCGGATGGTTGAAGATCGGAGCCAGCACATAGTGCAGCCTGAGGAAAGTATAGGCTCCTCATTAATGAAATTTGATATCTGTCATGTTATACACGTCACAAATAGCTAATTAAATGTAAAAGGTACGGATAGAACTGGCTAGATCGATTAGCATACGGTCACTTGAGCGGAGCCTGCAGGCATGGAACTTTTTCAAACGTCACCAGACTTGTCAAAACCTGAATGATGGCCAACTTATTCAAAGACTATGGGTCCTATTTTATGATATAGGACTTACCGATAGGGAAATGCTGGGCTTCTTGGTTCAGGAGGGGTATACGATCAGTTTATGCATGTAAGTGATAGGGCAGTAAAGAAAACTCTAATTCCTGTCCTGCATAGTAAAGTGAAAGTACTAAGCGTAAAGAGCTAGGCTGGCGCGTATTCGGCTTGCTTTGGGTATGCGACGTCGCTTTGATCATACGCAGTTTGAACATCATAATGCAAGCATACGAACTATGCTTAATGAACTTTTGGGTAGTGGTCAGACGATACTATACGGTAGACAGTACACTTATGACCGCTTGAAGCAGGCTGGAATGCCCGTTGTGCGTGACCGCATGTTTAATATCCTGAAGACAATAGATCCTGCAGGTGTTGCAAGGCAACACCTACATCTAACTACGAAGCCTAGAGGTGCCTATACTGTTCCAGGACCTAACTTCGTCTGGTCTAGTGATGGCCATCATAAACTTAGCATGTATGGTATCGAGACTTATGCAGGGATTGATGCTTTTTCAAGGTATGTGATTCCTATTTAGTACTCGATCATTCTCTATGTGAACTATTATTGTGATATGTATGAGTGATTGGGTATGAAGATGTCTTGGCATGCATGCTACTTTTCCTTATCACGGTGAAGCACCTTCAGCAGGCCAATCCCTATGTCCCAGGCCGCTTCCTATGAAAGAACCATGTAACTCCGTATTTGTTAGCTGATTTTACACTGAATATAGATATATTCCATAGATTTATGTGGGAATATCTACCAGAACGGGTGGCTCGTGCCTTAGGCAATACTGTAACCGGTACAGGTACTATGGTTACTGATGGATTTCTTTTAGGATTAGTTTGGTTTCAGGATACGAGCCTTGTGGCTGTAGCCTTGTTATGTATGCAGGAGGTATCGTTTGATACCTAGTTGTTTTATGTTTGGTTTCGGGATACGAGGTTGTGCCTCTTCCTGATTGTGTTTCGGAAGTATCAGTTGATACTCCGGTTGTTTTGAAGTTTTGTTTCAAGGGATCGTTTGATACCCTGAATGTTTTATGTATTGTTTGATGGTATTGATTTGATACCATAGTTGTTTTAGGATACGAGCTGTGCTCGTAGGAGTAAGGCTTTAGGAAAAGCCGGCCATGTATTTAAAGGCTGTATCTTTCGGACTTAGAAAGAGCAGCCTTCGACAGACAGAGTTTTCAATATACTTGGTTGGATAGTTACCTCTTCAGTTCGCCATGATAGTGAGAAGCCGCCAAACACTTCAAGACCTTAGCGATATAGTAAAGGGTTTTATCTAACAACCTTTCGGAGCCTCCGCTTGATCAATCCACCTAGGCCACTCTTTGGCTGGGATTTCAAGTGCACAACCCGGGACGGTTTCTTAAAGGTTCTCAGAGTACCGAGAACCGATAAGGAAACGTTACATTTTTTTAACTTCAACAAGTCAGTTGGAAGTTATATCGGTTAAGGAGCGATCAACCTTAAGGAATACCGACCACAGCTATCAGCAGGCTATACGATATAGCCCGTAGCAGAGTGCTCTGGGAGTACTACGATCATCACGAGAAACCCGATAGCAACAGTTGCCCACCATAGGCGACGAACTCAACACGAGATCAGGCAGATCGCTTGACAGAAGCGAGCTTGCAAAACCGTCCGCAAGGTCGATATCCAGGAAGGCTAAGGCGCAAGCAAAGAAGGCGTCAACCTTTAGTCTCCACGAGGCTAGCTGACAACTAGCAAGGGACGAGGCTTCTCAGACACTCAAGGAATCTGAAAGTGAAATAGCCAAGGAACAAACGGCCACACCAGGAGCGTTTCCTAAATCACCAGCGAAAGGAAAGAAAGCTTTACAGTCAACCTCATCCAAGGACGATCCAAGCAGCTCTAGCAGCAGCTAGTCAAGTGACGACGAGGACGACAAGATGTCGGCATCAGGAACCACCGAGGTACCTGATCGAGCCAATGCACCAAGGCTGACTATGAAGATCCCAGAACCCCGGCGGTTCTCAGGATCAGGAAAAGACATGGACCCTGGCGCATTCGATAGATGGTATGAAGATGTTCGAGAATACCTACTGCTACATGGTATTACCTCAACTACGGGAGGAAACGCGCGATACTATGGCTTCTATACAGAAGGTAGAGCCAAAGACACATACCGACAAGCACTAGAAGAGTTCGGAGAAAACGACATCACAAGAGACCAACTTATTGGATACCTACGAAAACGATTCCAATCATCAAGACATACGGAGGAGCTTTACCAGAAGTTCCTAGATGTCAGGCAAGTCAAGGATGGAGTAGTAACGAACATCTCAGATGTAGCAACAGACTTGCTCACCTATCGATCCAAGTTACCAAAGGACCCAATCTCAGATTATGTATTCATGCAAAGAGTCTTCGCTAGCATGCATATCAAGCTACGCCAAATAATAGAACCATGGTTTGACGATGAAGAAACCATAAACTCGGCAATACGATATGCGGAACGACAAGATGCCATGCTAAGAGGAGTCGGAGCATACAAGAAAGAATCAAAGGAGAAGTCGTATCACAAGGACCAGGGTCAGAGCAGCTCAAAGCCTACCTATCAGAAGAAGGTTAGCAACACAGTTTCCAAGGAACGAAAGGCAAGCGGCGCCTGTTTCACCTGTGGAAAGAAAGGACACCTTTCCCGCAACTGTCCTGACAAGAAGGATGAAGGCAAGGGGAAAGCAGTCAAGAAAGAATCAACCTCAAACAGAGCTGAGGCTGAAACAAGTGCAG
>Ga0307509_10011045_pt1 | contig 10999 bp, 6 predicted proteins | sample 10_EM_MG_FD_202245 | JGI IMG/M metagenome (GOLD analysis project Ga0307509, IMG submission 202245) | Populus trichocarpa ectomycorrhiza microbial communities from riparian zone in the Pacific Northwest, United States - 10_EM | ecosystem: Host-associated > Plants > Roots > Unclassified | place... | reverse complement strand
GGAAATTATTGTTAAGAAAAATGTACCATTCTTAAGAAATTAACCCGGTATGATATAATGTGAAATTTATAGATTTTGAAGGTGCTATAAATCAATTTAAGAAGAAATACATACTTAATCTATTAAAAATTTATACTCAGTAATAGTACCGATAATTAATTGATGAGATTGCGTTCTAGAAGAATCAAAGTGTTTATTGTGTTGTCTAATTAATTAATTACTCAGTAATTTCCACATTCAAAACTCTATTTAATTCGAGCCATTGATGAAGGAAAGAAATCCTGAATTCGCACTTGTTAAAAATAAGAAGGTCCAAATTTTATCTCTCAAAATTCCACTTCGAAGGAATCAAAACCAACAAACAATCAACCCATAAACCTATACAATAAATACTGACAAGTTTCGAACTGATCATGTTGACTTCTCATATCGTTCATGCATCTGGAAGGGGAAGAAGCTACCAAAACTTTGAATGAGTCTTGTGTGATGTTCCTTGAAATTGTCGCCTAAACCCTTTATTCCCACAAGAAATGGCCACCAACTCTAGCGAGCTACTCTTTGGGCATCAAGCTAGAGAGGGCCAAGGCTAGCATCACATTCAGAGGTGCATGAACAGAGGGTCTAAACACCAAATCATCATGACGCAGTGTGGGGAAAGTGTACCCTTCCAAACGCACAAAATATAATTGATTTAACGCATGAAATAGAGTTTCTTAAAGACATCAATCCGAACACAATTATTTGAATTTATCTAGTTTGATAGGCTTAATTATGCCCTGATTATTTGTAAACAGCTCTCTCAATACATGCACTTATTGGCTGCATGATATGACCCCATGACAAAAACTTTATATAGTTGCCTGATGGATGTGGTGGAACAAAAGTCTAAAGAAGGCAAGAAGGGGGGAAAAGACCAAAAATCATATGCTATGTGGGTGTCTTTGTGTAATGGAAACAAAAGCAAACAGGAATATTTGTATTGTGCTCATGTTTTCTCATACATAACTACTTTCTAAGTTGTTGTGGTTCTCGTTAAGAGTATTTTAGTTGTAGTTATCTCGCTGATGCTGGCATGAAATAATGGCATTTTAGTTGTAAAATATTTCAACAAAATGAAGCTTATTGTAAGAACAGTTCACGGATTTTATTTTTATCGAAGTGAAAGAATATTATTTTAGAGTACCAAATATTTTTTTTCTATTTAATAACACTTAATTGAATGGCAGTGATGATATCCCAAAATCCAGCATGTTCAAGGAACATGTTATTTGATATTTGGATAGTGGTTAATCAAAATGTTCATGTAATTAGTTCTCTTCTTCTTAGCTCAAGAAGCACCAAATTAATGCTAAAAGTCTTAGTAAGTACAAAAACAATCCGTATTGAATGGACTTAAAGGTCGTTCGATGATAAAGTTAGTAACTCTTATGAGAAAGAAAATAAATGAAAGAAAGAACCTTAAATTCTAAGTTTGTTCTTGTTTTTTGGGATGATTAATGATCTGAAATATATATAAGCTTTTAGAGTAATAAAAGTTATGAATCTTTTACCTGGGTTGTTTTGATAAAGGCAAAAGGGCTTGAAGGGTCATCTTTGCTTGGTAACCTATATTAATGAGGGATAAATATCTCATACATATTATTAATGAGGAAAAAATATTCATTACAAATCATTAATGAGATGAAAAATGTGATATGCTCTTTGAGAGACATTTTATACATCTTAGATGTAGAGAAATGATTATATTTGACATGAGTAAGTTATGTCATTAATCTAAAATAGAACTCCATAGTCCTAAATTTCTAAGACCAATTGGACCTGACATGTAGCCAAACTCAAATAAAATGAACATGAATGTTCATAAAAAATCATAACACATTGGGTTTAGTGGATGTTTGAAGCCAAGTGTATTGAACTTCATATCTTGCTATACTCATATTGCCTTGAGTTCAGTTGACGGTTGGATCCAAGTGTATTGGGTTTAGCAACTTGTTAGGCCCATATTAACTTGGGTTGAACTGATGACTGAACCCAAGTGTATTGGGTCTTACAACTTACCATGCCTATGTTACATTGGGTTCAACTGATGGTTGAACCCAAGTATGTTGGGTCTGGCAACTTTGTCAGACCCATATTGTTTTAAGCTCTTTTAATGAAAAAAATATTGAGTCAAAACAATTGACTTATTAGGTAAAAAATTGAAATGGATGTAACATTTTTTCCCATCCATATTAATAACTTTATACAGAACATGACGACATTGATCAAGTTCTTTTAAAGGATAATGAATGGACTAAAATGTTGAAGTTGCACTACTAGGTTTAAAGATTACAAGCACGTGTACAATAAATTTTTTTTAAGTTTAGATAGCCCTTCAATGCTTAAGTTAATAAAGATATTGAAGATATGAAGGCTTCAAGGCTTTAAGACCGTGTAGTGTATGTATTTATACAAATATAATAAAGAAAAAAAATGATAAGAGTATGCACAAATAAATCTAGAAATGGATCTTTTGGAATTAAATCATGCCTTACCTCGTGGTTCATGAATGTTGTATAACTAAGAACCACACCAACTTGTGTGGAGATAAAGGTAGAATGGAGAAAATATTGTTGATTTAATGTCAATCATCTGGGGTATCATCCTCTAATAGTTAGTGTTTCATTATTAAGTGGAAATGATGATGTCATATAAGTTATCCACCAAGTATGAGCATCCTTAATGTCATTTTATAGGCCTAGTTATTATAGGAGGATGTGAGAGCATTAAATGCTAAATAAAACATAAAGAGAGTAGATGGAGTAATTCAAGGATATATGTTTTTTTGTCTAGATTTATAAGTTTATGTCTGAGCTTGCACTTTTAGGTGAGTTTATCCCTCAACCTTAGCAATTTATCCTATTGGGCTATATGAACGCTAGGACCCAATTTAAAGCCTAGTGTATTGTAGACCAATTAGATCAACTAGACTTTGTAGAAGTTATGCCAACTATCCCAGATCAAGTTAAGTATTGTGTCATATAGAGTGCTCTGAGCCCAAAGTGGTGTAATTTATACTCAGGCCTTGAACCCTCATATGTGTTTCATAAACTATTAGATTTTTAGGCTTAGTCATTGTCTCATCCTTGTTGTTATGGGCTTGGAGATTAAGAGTGTAAGTCTTAAACCTATCAATTTCCCTTCCAAGTCTTTGTAATGGAATAATATAAAGACTTTACTCATCATGGACATATCATATTATACTTCGTGTTCGGGCTTATATGTAGTGATATCCTTTGGATATGATTTGTTTGTTCTTCAATTATCTTGTCATTTTATTTCTCGAATGTCATTATGATTGAGCGCGTGGGAACAAGCCAAAGATTTGCTACCTTTCAAAATCAAGTCAATGTATATGCCATTGAACTTGAACTACAATAGAAAGAATGATCTCAATGGTAATTAGATTGATTACAGGACTTAAGGTATCATTTTATTCAATACCTTGTATTTGAAGGAAACCTTTTACAACATAACAATCTTTGTAGCATTCAATGTTACCATTGATGTAATATTTAATATAGAATATTCATTTGTAATAAATAATATTTACATGAGGCTTGCGAGGGTTATAATCCATGTCCTATTATGCATAAAAGTAAAAAATTCTTTAACCATGGCTTTTCTCCATTCTAGATGTTTGGAAGCAGAAGTTAAACATCTTAGTTCAGTAGTTGAATCTATAATGACAATGAGTAAAGCATGTTTGGGTGGAGCTATCATATCAGAAGGAAGTTGTTTGGGCTTGAAGATGTTGTTACAAGATCTTGTTGTCAGTGGATGACATGAAATAACATTAGTAGTGTGGGATAATCTAATGGTGACATTGAAGTAGGTAAATCTGAAGATGATTATGAAGGAATGATGGAACTCTCTACAACAAATAGTGATAGAGATTGAGTCTCGGTGCTTAGAGGTGATGAATCTCGAGGATTGTCTTGAGTATATACTTGTGCAAAAGAAAAGTTATATGGAAATAAAAAGTGAGGTACATAGCATATTGAAGCTCAATTAGATTTTAATGGTTGGAAATATGATAGATTGGTAAATGAAAATTTTGTTTCATAAAAAATGACATGATGAGAGATATAGACACGACTAATGAAAAGATCAAGAAACTTATAATCTTTATGGTGATAACTATATATAAGGAATATATAAAGTGTTGAACAAATTCATGTTTGCGATGATGATATGGATGAAGATAAGGCTAAAATACACAACCAAAAGTTTTTAAAAATTGATAGTCAGAAGTGCGATGATAAAAGAGTTCAAGAAGAGAGATATGAAAGGTGATATACGAGGGGAGATGATTAATGAGATAGATAGTTATAAGAAATGTGTCATCCCAATATATTTAGGGCTAGAAGTATTGGCAAGAAGGGCAAGAGTAGTTTTAACAATGTGATGATGTTTACCTATAACATAACCATTTTATTTATAAGTATGGAGACAGGTTATGCAATGGGTAATACTATGAGTTTAAAGATAAGTGTGTAAGCAATGATATCACCTCCCCAATCAGATTATAAAGCCTTTTTTTATCATTAAAGTGATTTTCAACATGACATTAACAATAAAAAAAATATGGATAAAGCATAAGACTTGGCTTTGAAGGGAAATAACTAGATAAATTTAAAGGAGTCATCAATAAAAATGACATAGTAATGAAATTCATTAATAGATAATTGAGGAGCAAGTCCTCATACATCAATAAAGATTAAATCTAAAGGATTTTTGGAGAAATTTGATGATAATTTAAAAGGAAGACAATGGCTATTGCCTAGTTGACAAGCATGATAGATAGTAAAAGAGTTCTTAATTTTGCTAATAGAAGATGTTGAGACATTATTTCTTTAGTAATTCTTAAGGAGGGATGACCAAGATGAACATTTCTTTAGGTGAATTATACATATTCTTAAAGAGGGATGACCAAGACAAGAATGAAATTTTATAATTTTAGAAAGACTATGGAGAGGATAAATACCATATTTACTCTTAATTTTGAGAAGGTGGCTCTTGAGTAATGAACATTGACACAAAAGAATAAAGGGTGAAATTCAAAATAGACATTGTTATCTTTAACAAATTGATAAAGTGATAGAATATTTTTATTTATAGCTGGAACATGAAGAACATTATGAAGAAAGAATTTTTTAGTGGAGGAACGAACAATAAAGGATCCAATATAATGGATATACAAACCTTGACCATTGCGCATTTGAACATGATCTGAACTATTGTAAAAAGCAGTCTAAAGATTAAGATCACTTGGATTATATATGATATGATGTTTTACACCAGCATCAGAAAACCAAGAAAAGTCAACAGTTGAGGAGACAAAGTAGAGATTTTGGCAGATTTGACATAACATTCATGATGAACTGAAGAAAAAAGATGTATTGGTAAAGTCACGAGGAAATCAATGACCATGACCATGTGAGTGACCACAAGGGACATGGTGATTGCCATGATAAGAAGTAGTACCATGATAAATAAATATAGATTACTGATTTGAGAAGTTCACTAATGGAGTAGTGAGATCAGTGGGGGTCGATTATTGTTCAATGAGAAATTCATACATGAGGAGAAAACCATATAAAGTGTCTAGTGTGACAAGTTCATGTCGTATGGTAAGTGAAGTGATAAGAGGTTCATAGTCAGATGGAAAACCAACAAGAATATATGAGAATTTTTTTAATCATGCAGGTTTTGACTAATGACATTGAAGGTATCAGTGAGAGTTTTTACCTTTTAATAATATTCAGAGATGGTTTGACTACATTTCTCAAGGGTGTTTAGTTGAAGATGAAGTTGAATAATAAATGTTTGGGATTGTGTGGAAAATCTTTATTGAAGTAAGTTCCACAAAGGATAAAAAAAATCAATACCAATAATAATATGCATGATGTATTCATGAATAATAGAAATATGGATGCTTAGGATGAGTTGATTAGTGGCAAGCCATTAAAGATAGGTTGGATTAGGAGAAGATTCAGAAAAGTTCTTTAATGTTATGAGAAGTGTTTCAGAAGGTGAATGAATGTGACCTTCAACTTAATCTAGATAAGCATTGGCATAAAGATAATGGATAATAAAAGTTTTTTAGGAGAGGTAACTAACCTTGGTAAGTTGAATTTTAGGAAGGGTGGTGGTAGGAAGAAATGTAGAGGATAAAGGAGAATTGTTAATAGAAGCAGAGACTGTAGAATTAAGTAAAGATATTATGAAAGGGTAGGATCATTTTCAACTCTAATACTATATATGAAAATCAATATTTGGGAAATAACTTCAATGTAGTTTTGCATGCATAAGGTATTGCAATTTATAATTTAGTTTGCTACATCAATATTCTATACATGGTGTGTGTGTGTCTATATATTGAAATCTAAATTGTAATTACACTGTATGAATTAAGGTTGTGAGTCATTTTTCCAACTTTGAATATCATCTCCAGTAGATTTGATTTTGTTAGCATTCACATGATTTGTGATTGACTTGAATAATGATTGAGTAGATTGCTTTTGGTGGGTTAGTGTTTGATCTTCGACTGTGTTGATTGTCGTATTGTTTGTAGACTTGCTACTAGAGTTAGTGTTTGATTGCAACTGATTAGATGATCACCACAAGAAAATTGGTAAATAGCAATGGAAACGCTAAAGAAAAATATTCCATCAATAATTTTAAATGACAATAATGACAAAACATTTATGTCAGTAATTACCAATATAAATAGTGATGTGATATTTTTCTTTGGTAATTGCTGATGTAAATAGCAATGAAATATTTTTCATCGGTAATTTTCAACAAAAATAACAATAGAATAAATAATAAAAAGATAAATAAAAATTTCATCAACAATTTGACATGTCAACAATTCATATGGAATTGTTGATAGAAATTTCTATTAGCCAATTTAAATGAATTTAACTCCACAATTCTCTCTTCCCCCAATTTATTCTTCTTCCTTCTCCATCAAAACAACAATACCTCTCACCCAATTAATTCGTAAATCCAATCACCCCTTCACAAATTTGACCACCTAACTTGCTTGTATCGACCTATATCTATCAATAATGTCAGCTTTCATCTCTTGGTTCTATTTGTTGTGACCATTCACTACACCAAGTAAGAAACCTACCAATGTTTTATGTAACCTGTTTATTTAAGTATTCACAACTTTTTCCTAAATGATTTTATTGTATTAATTCATGATTTTGATGTTAGGGTTTCTTTAGAATTTGTAGGAAATTGATTTTATTTGTCATATGATGAAATTGAGTTTGATTTTGTAACTTAGGTGTGTTATAATTTAAAAAAAAAACAAAATGATAGCTTATTTAATGGGTACCAATTACATTTTGTCAATTTTATTGTTAAGTTGGAATTTTGATAAAATTTAGGGAAAATTGATTTTTTTATGGAATTGATAATAATTAAAAGATATTAATTTAGGTTGAATAAATTTGAATTGAAGAAATGATGGAAAATTATTCGAGTACCAATTATTTATTTTTAATTTGATTGTTTAGTTCTCATTTTGATGCTACATTGTATTTGTGTAGAAATGATGATTGATTATTGGATTGTGGATTTATTTTTAATAAAAAGTTGAATTTTAAATTGATGGTTACATTATTAATAAATGTTGTCATCAATATTCTATATAAGTTTATAAGTAATGGATGATCGTTCTTGAATCTATTAAAATTCACCTAAATGGTTGTATAGGCAAAATTATCTTCAAGAGATTGAGAGTTTTATTAATTTTGTACTTTCTAATCCAAATAATATTAGTGCAGATGAAATTATATGTTCATATGTGAAGTATAAAAATAAAAAAGTTTCATTATAAAGATATTGTGATGATGCATCTACTTAAAAAGTAGTGTCAATGAGTCTATTGAGCATTTATGTGTCGACCATGAAGAGGCACCTACTAACCAAAGCTCATCCAATATGAGTTACAGAGTTGGAATCCTATTTTCTAAAGAGGATTTTACTAAAAAGATTATTATAGAGTGGAAGGTCGACCACTCCATGTAAGTAATGTTTTTTTTTTTTCTCTTTATTGATGTTATGTATTTGTATTAAGTTAATTAAGTTTTAAATCAATGAAAATGAAAATGGCTTTGATGAAGTGATTTTAAGGTTTATGAATATTAAAGTTGGCCTTATGATAACATCAACGATGAAATCATAATTCAAAAAACTATTGTTTCAATGGAGTCTGCTACAAGATCATTCTGAATTGGATGAGTATGTATGAGGCATGATGGAGAAAGTTTAAGATTAGATAAATAAACTCTACTTTGAGTTAATATATAGTTTTCTTAAGAAATTTAGAAAACTAGTTTGTTTATGAAATCAACTATAAGGAAATATTTTGGTGGTACTCGGCAAATGAGAGGGTGGTTAGGAAAATATGGGAAAACCACAATGCAATTAGGTTAGTTTCAAGCAAAACTTTTTATATTATTGTATGTAAAAAAAATTCATTACCTTATTTTTTTTATGAGTTTTCTAAATCAAATTGCATGATTTGTGGTATGACGTCCATAAATATATAAAGGGCATAGCTAAGTTCGATGACATTGCATCATATAAATATTATAGTCTAAGCCACGTCATAGTGAGTAATTGGGAAAAATTTTAAAAATATATGGCATTAGATGATTTCAGGAGGCAATCACGATCCAAGTCACAGAACATAAATAAATAAATAAAAACTCATGGTTCCATGAGTAAGCACACCGGTGGATCGCTTTCTTTTGTGAACCATGAAAAGTTCCTAGTATGACCTTGTTTACGATTATAATTTTTTTCTTCAAATATTAATTTAGTGTTTATTTGTGATATTGTTTTAAAAAAATATTGATTTTGTAGGTTTCATAACTTGAGCGCAAACCAACTCCGACGGAGTTATATGTGGAAACACATATAATAAAGGAGAATAGGAAGAAAGGGGCGCAATACTTTATTGAGAGCAGAGTTGAAGTGTTCATTATAAGTGTTTTTGTATAGTTGTAATAGGCTTACTAAAGTTTTTGGATATATATGAATTTTGGATTTTGACTTTTTTTTTGTACGAAACATATAACATCAATATAGTTTCAAAATACAAAGAAGAGCAATTGGTGAACTCGATAGGAATCAAGTTTACAGCATGTCTATAACTATGGCCCGAAATATGAGGGTGGGCTTTAGTGTTTTGACTATAAGCACACGCAAATATGAACCAAACTAGCCATCACCGACCATTCAGGAGATGGTCTGAGAATAAGTTGAGGAATAATTGTCTATTATGAAAGCCAATCTAGAAGAACAAATTAGAAAAACATTGAGAGCAAATACATGATTATCCTCCTCCTCTTGGTTCAGGATTTTCTCCTTCCCTTCCCCCTCCAACTTCATTTTGTTAGAAGTTTTTGTATGAACTGTTAAATTAATATTATAAAAACAATTTGTTCAATTTTTTTTTTGTTTTTTGTTGTTGTGAGTTTAGGTTTTAAAAAATACAATTGGGATTATAACAAATAAACATGAAAAATGAATAATTAATGAAATACTAATGGAATCGCCGATACAAATTGATATTTCATCAGTAATTCTTTCAGCAATATCAAAACTAATTTCTTAAAAGAATTACAAAGAGTTGTGAAGTTTTTGGATTTGCGGATGAAATCAATATTGAAAACCACTATCAGTAATTCTTTTAGTAATGTCATCGGCGACATTCGTAACTTGACCTATAGAACAACAATGTAAATGTTGGTCGATAATTATTATACTAACGGTTTTGCCAACAAATATTGGTTGGTAACTAGTTGCTATGCCCGCGCGTTGCCGCGGGCTTATGGCATGCTTGTGCGTTGTCATGGATTTATAAAAAAAAATCATAAATTTTTTTTGTAAAAAACTTATATAAAGAAACACTATTGCAATCCACAATGTTTTCAAGAAATATTAAACTACAAAGCTAAATTCTCAACCAGCTTAATATTAAAAAAATAAAATAGACAAAGATAATTTTGAAAAAAAATCATAAAAAAACAAAAGGAAAAAAATCATGTAGGGAAACACTGCAGCAATCTATAGTGTTTTGTAAGGAAATATACAATTGTAATTCTCAACTAACTCAATATTAAAAAAATAAAATCAATAAAGATAATTTTGAAAAAAAAAAACAAAAAAAAAAAAAACTATGTAGGAAAACACTGTAGCAATCTATAGTGTTTCATGAGAAAATCTACAGTTGTAATTTTCAACCAGCTCAATGTTAAAAACAATAAAATCGATAAAGTCAATTTTGAAAAAAATTATAACAAAAAAAAATCATGTGGGGAAACACTTTAGCAATCAACGGTGTTTTAAAGAAAAAAACTACAAAGCTAAATTTCCAACCAGCTCAATATGGAAAACATAAATTCGATAAAGATAATTTTAGAAAACAAATCGATAAAAAAAATATGGGGAAACACTGTAGCAAGAAAAAATCATGTGAGGAAACACTGTAGCAATCCACAATGCTTTTTTTCAAGAAAAAAACTACAAAACCAAATTATCAACCAGCTCAATATGAAAAAAACAAAAATTGACAAAGACAATTCTGGAAAAAAAAAAAAAAACCATATAGGGAAACACTGTAGCAATCAACAGTGTTTTAAAGAAAAAACTACAAAGCTAAATTCTTAATCAGTTTAATATTAAAAAAATAAAATCAACAAAAATAAATCTGAAAAAAAACACAAAAAAACAAAAAAAAAACAATTTTGGGAAAAAAGCAAAAATAAAAAAAAACATGTGGGGAAAACTAAAGTTAAATTCTCAACCAGTACAATATTAAAAAAAAATTCAACAAAGATAATTTTTTAAAAAAATAATTCTCCACGCCTTTTAGAGTATTATATATATATATATATATATATATATATATATATATATATATTTTTTGATATTG
>Ga0307509_10011044_pt1 | contig 10999 bp, 9 predicted proteins | sample 10_EM_MG_FD_202245 | JGI IMG/M metagenome (GOLD analysis project Ga0307509, IMG submission 202245) | Populus trichocarpa ectomycorrhiza microbial communities from riparian zone in the Pacific Northwest, United States - 10_EM | ecosystem: Host-associated > Plants > Roots > Unclassified | place... | reverse complement strand
CGCCTCGCCCCGGGCGCAGGGGTTCCTGTCGGGGGTCACGGGGACGGCGCGGGACGTGCATCGGCTGTCGGCGGTGACGGCGGCGTAAGGCAGTCCGGGCGGGGGCGTCCTGGCACCCTGTTCGCCGCCCTGTACGGCGAGTTGACCCCGCACGCCTGGCACGACCCCGAGCACGACGCGTATCAGCTCTTCTGCCAGCGGTCGCTCGCGATGGGCTGGCTGGAGGAACAGGCAGCGGGCGGCCCCGGGCTGTGGGCCATGAACGACGCCGGGTCGAGCCCTCCGCAGGCCGCGCCCGGTACGGGACGGGTCTCCTGGTTCCAGGTCGAGGCCGGTGCGGTGGCGGGTGAACGGCCGTTGCCCGTACAGCAGTTCCTCCGCTGCGCCCAGGACGTGACGGCGCGGATCGGCACGCTGAGGCTGTCCGCGGTGCAGGTGCTGCTGCCGGTGCAGGGGATCGATCCGGCGGCCAGGACCCCGGTGGACCTCCTGATCGGCAGTGGCCGGGATCCGCTGATCCCGGCCGTCGCGCGTCAACTCGCCCTGGATCTGCGGGACTTGGAGCAGGACGTGTTCGCGTGCGGGGACGACGACGTCACCGTGCACGGCATGACACTGCGCGGTGAACTCGCCGAGTGGTCGTGCGACGCGGTGGGGTGGCTGGCGGCCACTGTTGCCGACTGCGCGGCCCGGCTCGGAGTCCGTTCACCGCTGCCGCTCACCGTCACGGCTCAGTCGCCCGCCGGGGGCTTGTAGGCCAGGATGAAGACCCGCGGCCGCTTCTCCTCGCCCTGGGGCTTGCGGAGGACCTCGGCGTACAGGTGCAGGCCCGCCTGCCTGAGGAACGAGGCGACCGTGGCCGGAGTGCGGAAGTAGTAGTCCAGCGAGATGTCCTGGCCGTAGCGCTCCGACAGGTGCAGGTGTTCGTCCTCGGCGCCCTGGAAACCGAGCAGGACATGGCCGCCCGGCCGAAGGGCTCGGTGGAACTCCGCGAAGACGCCGGGCAGCCGGTCGTCCGGGATGTGGATCGTGGAGTAGAGCGCCACGACACCGCCCAGCGTTCCGTCCGGTACGTCCAGGGAGGTCATCGAGCCCACCTCGAACCGGAGTTGGGGATGTGCCTCGCGGGCCAGCGCCACCATGCGAGGTGAGATGTCGATGCCGAAGGCCGGGAGGCCGAGGGCGTTCAGGCGAGCCGTCACGTATCCGGGGCCGCTGCCCACATCGGCCACCGGCGCCTCGCCCGCCGTACGGACCAGGTCGGCGAAGGCGGTCAGCAGCGAGCGGTCGAGGGGGCTCTCGACGAGGCTGTCGGGATGCTCGGCGCCGTACGCGGGCGCGATCGCGTCGTAGGACGAGCGGGTGGACTCTATGAAGTCCGCGGCGGAATCCGCGTTCGGGTCGGTCACGTCGGCGGACCCTAGCAAGGGCGCGCAGCTCAGGGGTCTTCATCGCGCCAGGTGAAGCCGCCCAACTCACCGTGCCCGGGGTCGTCGGGGCCGGCCGCGGCGGTCCCGGGCACTTCCGGCTCCTCCCGCCGCCGCACCAGCCACACCACCGCCCCCAGCGCCCAGCCCGCGAGGATCATGACGACCACCACGGCGAGGATCAGTCCTGCCGTGCCGAAGAAGCCGAATTTCGCCAGCATCCAGGGGATCTGGTCCTCGCCGCAGCCGCACGCGTTCATGGGGGCCTCCGCAGGTGTCTTCACAGGACGAAGAGTGCCCAGGTCGAAGGCCCTGGCTGCGCTGCGTAGTCGTACTGTCGCGTGGCAGTGATGATTCCGGGATGCGGACGGCGCACGCTGTGCAGGGTGAGGCGTGGTATCCCAGAAGGAGCGGGGAGTTTACCCATCTCCACAGGCGGCTATGCGGTCGGCGGTCAGATTTTCTTCGACTAACGGGTTGAACTTTTGTTGATCGAGGGTCAGTTGACCACCCGGGCGCCCTACCCTTCAGAGGGTGAAGCAATTGATGTCACCAGAGTCCGAGGCAGAGTCCGAGGTCGAATCCGCCGGGAATGTGCTTTTGGGCACCCTGCCGGAGGACCTGTGTGCCGAACTCGTCGCGTTCCGGCGCGACTTGCACATGCACCCCGAGCTGGGCAACCAGGAGTTCCGGACCACCGCCGCGATCAAGGCCCGGCTGGAACTCGCCGGTCTCGAACCCCGCGTCCTCGCCATCGGCACCGGCCTCGTCTGTGACATCGGACCCCGCGACCCGGCCGTACCGATGCTCGCGCTGCGCGCCGACATCGACGCCCTGCCCATCCCGGACACGAAGAGTGAGTGCGCGTACCGCTCCACCGTGCCCGACCGCGCCCACGCCTGCGGCCACGACATCCACACCACCGTGGTGCTCGGCGCCGGCCTCGTGCTCGCCCGGCTGCACGAGCAGGGCCTGTTGCCGCGTGCCGTACGGCTGCTCTTCCAGCCCGCCGAGGAGGTCCTGCCCGGCGGCGCCACCGACGCCATCGAGTGCGGGGTGCTGGACGGGGTCGGCCGGATCATCGCCGTGCACTGCGACCCCAAGGTGGACAGCGGGCGGATCGGGCTGCGCGTCGGTCCCATCACCTCCGCCTGCGACCGGCTGGAGGTCTCCCTGGACGGCCCCGGCGGGCACACCGCCCGGCCGCACCTCACCACCGACCTCGTCACCGCCGCCGCCCGCGTCGCCACCGACGTGCCCGCGATCGTCGCCCGAAGGATGGACGCGCGGAGCGGGGTGTCCGTGACCTGGGGGCGCATCGAATCCGGCCACGCGCCCAACGTCATCCCGCAGCACGCCGAGCTCTCCGGCACCGTACGGTGTCTCGATCTCGACGCCTGGCGGCAGGCGCCCGACGTCGTGCACGCGGTCATCGACGAGGTCGCCGGGCTGCACCGCGCCAAGTCCGCGATCGAGTACGTCCGCGGGGTGCCGCCGGTCGTCAACGACGCGCTCGTCACCGAGCTGCTGCGGGACGCCATGACCGCACGGCGCGGACCGCTCTCCGTCGAGGACACCGAGCAGAGCATGGGCGGCGAGGACTTCTCCTGGTACCTGGAGCACGTGCCCGGCGCCATGGCCCGGCTCGGCGTGCGGACCCCGGGGGAGCGGACCGTACGGGACCTTCACCAGGGCGACTTCGACGCCGACGAGTCCGCGATCACCGTCGGCGTGGAGCTGTTCACCGCGGCCGCGCTGATCGACGGCGCGATCTGAGCGGGACTCCTTGGACCAGGCGGTCGTAGGGGCGCCCGTTCGGTACCCCTACGTCCCCTTGTGTCACCCGGGCGTAACCACCGGCGCGTGAACGTAACGCGGCGGCGGCACGATCCGGTAACGGCAAGGAGAAACCCCGTTCCCCTCCTCGTCTACGCGCGTTACTGTGCGCGGAAATCGCCACAGAGGCGGCGGCTTGGGGAAGCGGTCCGGTGACGGTGCCGTGGGGACGAAGGAGTGCTTGCTGTGCGTCAGACAACTCGGAGGACGAAGTTCTCCCAAGCTGCGGTGGCCGTCACGGTCATCGCCCTCGCGGCCACCGCCTGCGGTAGCTCCAGCAAGGACGCCGACAAGGCGAGCGACAGCTCCTCGTCCTCGTCCGGCAAATACACCGGCAAGGGCATCGGCCTCGCCTACGACGTCGGCGGCAAGGGCGACCAGTCCTTCAACGACGCGGCCTACGCCGGTTTCCAGAAGGCCGAGAAGGAGTTCAACATCTCCGGCCGCGACATCGAGCCGCAGGACAACGAGTCCGACGCGGACAAGGTGCAGCGCCTGGAGAGCCTGGCCACGGCCGGCTACAACCCGGTGATCGGTGTCGGCTTCGCCTACGCGCCGGCCGTCAAGGAAGCCGCGGCGAAGTTCCCGAACATCACCTTCGGCATCATCGACGACGAGCAGGACAAGGCCGCCAACGTGGCAGACCTCGTCTTCCACGAGGAGCAGTCCTCGTACCTCGCGGGCGTCGCCGCGGCCAAGGCGACCAAGAAGAACCACATCGGCTTCATCGGCGGCGTGGACGTCCCCCTCATCCACAAGTTTGAGGCGGGCTTCGACCAGGGCGCCAAGTCCGTCAACCCGAGCATCAAGATCGAGTCGCAGTACCTGACGCAGACCGCGGCCCAGGGCGGCTTCTCCAGCCCCGACAAGGGCAAGGACGCGGCGAGCGGCCAGATCGACGCGGGCGCGGACGTCATCTACGCCGCCGCCGGTCTCTCCGGCCAGGGCGTCATCTCCGAGGCCTCCGCCAAGGGCATCTGGGCCATCGGCGTGGACTCCGACCAGTACGAGCAGGCGGCGCTCGCCAAGTACAAGGACGCGATCCTCGGCTCGGCGCTCAAGAACGTCGGCGGCGCCGTCTACGACCTGGTGAAGTCGGTCTACGAGGGCAAGCCCAAGACCGGCGTGGTCCGCTACGGCCTCGACAACGACGGCGTCGGCTTCTCCGACACCAACCCGAAGTACAAGGCCATGACGGCTGCCGTCGCCGCGGTGGACAAGGCGAAGGCGGACATCATCTCCGGCAAGATCACCGTCAACACCAAGTAGCGCGCCGTTCTATTACGGCCCGCTGGAACGCCGTAGAACTACGCCCTTAGGGCATCGTTGCAGCCAGGCGCCCCTTGCCTCCCGCAAGGGGCGTACTGCTGTCCGTAGTCTGGCCACCATCTGTGGCCACAGCTCTATAACGGACCGGACAGATGGGGTTTTCCGTCTGGTCTACGCGCGTTACGCTGCGGCGGAACCAGCGCCTGGTTTGGGCGCTTGCACGAAGGAGTCTCGTTCCATGCGCCGGGTGTCCCGAATCGCGGTTGCAGGCGTTGCAACCGCAGCTCTTGCAGTAACCGTCTCCGCCTGCGGCAGCTCGTCCAGCGAGTCCAGCTCAAGCAGCAGCAGCAGTTCCGGCACGTCCAAGGGTATTGGCCTTGCCTACGACGTCGGCGGCAAGGGCGACCAGTCCTTCAACGACGCCGCCTACGCAGGTCTGGTGAAGGCCGAGAAGGACTTGGGCGTCAGCGGCCGCGACGTCGAGCCGCAGGACAACGAGTCCGACGCGGACAAGGTGCAGCGCCTGGAGACCCTCGCCAGGTCCGGCTACAACCCGGTGATCGGTGTCGGCTTCGCCTACGCCCCCGCCGTCAAGGAAGCCGCCGCGAAGTTCCCGAAGATCACCTTCGGCATCATCGACGACAACACCATCACGGCCTCGAACGTGGCCGACATGGTCTTCCACGAGGAGCAGTCCTCGTACCTGGCCGGCGTCACCGCCGCGCTGACCACCAAGTCGAACACGGTCGGCTTCATCGGCGGCGTGGACGTGCCCCTGATCCACAAGTTCGCGGCGGGCTTCGAGCAGGGCGTCAAGGACACCAAGAAGGGCGTCACGGTCAAGTCGCAGTACCTGACCCAGACCGCCGCGCAGGGTGGCTTCTCCAGCCCCGACAAGGGCGAGGCCGCCGCCGAGGGTCAGATCGAGGCCGGCGCGGACGTGGTCTACGCGGCCGCCGGTCTCTCCGGCCAGGGCGTCATCAAGGCCGCCGCCGCGCACAAGGTGTGGGCGATCGGTGTCGACTCCGACCAGTACAACCAGGCCGCGCTGGCCAAGTACAAGCCGTACATCCTCACCTCGGCCCTGAAGAACGTCGCGGGCGCGGTCTACGACCTCTCCAAGTCCGTCATCAAGGACAAGAAGCCGCTGAGCGGCGAGATCCGCGGCTCCCTGAGCAACGGCGCGGTCGGCCTGGCCGACTCGAACCCGACCTTCAAGAACAACGCCACCCTGCAGGCCGCCCTCACGAAGGCCGAGGCGGGCATCAAGGACGGCACGATCAAGGTCAAGACCTCCTGAACCGTTGGTTCTAGGCCAGTCACGACCATGGCCAAAAGAGCGCTGTAATGACAGCGTTACGGCCACGGAACGGGGTGTGGGGAGGATGTCTCCTCACGCCCCGTTCGCGCGGCAGAATGCTCGGAACGGATCGGATGCCAGACAAAAAACGATCAGGTCCGGGCACTATTTAAAGCAGGGGCGCTACGCGCGTAGAGAGGCCCCTTTCCACGAGGAGAGTTCGCCATCGACGCGTCCAGCAGCCCTCCGCTCAGCGATCAGTCGACGATCGCGGTCGAGCTGGTGGGGATCACCAAGCGCTTCCCGGGGGTCGTCGCCAACAGCGACATCCGCCTCAGTGTCCGCAAAGGCACCGTGCACGCCCTCGTCGGCGAGAACGGCGCCGGCAAGTCGACCCTGATGAAGATCCTCTACGGCATGCAGAAGCCGGACGAGGGCACCATCGCCGTCGACGGCGAGCACGTCACCTTCTCGTCCCCCGCCGACGCCATCGCCCGCGGCATCGGCATGGTCCACCAGCACTTCATGCTCGCCGACAACCTCACCGTCCTGGAGAACGTCGTCCTGGGCAGCGAGAAGCTGCACGGCATCGGCGGCGGCGCCCGCAAGAAGATCAAGGAGATCTCCGACCGCTACGGCCTGAACGTCCGCCCGGACCTTCTCGTCGAGAGCCTCGGTGTCGCCGAGCGCCAGCGCGTGGAGATCCTCAAGGTCCTCTACCGCGGCGCCCGCACCCTGATCCTGGACGAGCCCACCGCCGTCCTGGTCCCGCAGGAGGTCGACGCCCTCTTCAGCAACCTGCGCGAGCTGAAGTCCGAGGGCCTCGCGGTCATCTTCATCTCGCACAAGCTGGGCGAGGTCCTCTCCGTCGCCGACGAGATCACCGTCATCCGGCGCGGCACGACCGTCGGCACGGCCGTCCCCTCCGCGACGACCCCCCGCCAGCTCGCCGAGATGATGGTCGGCAGCGAACTCCCCACCCCCGAGACGGCGGAGTCGACGGTCACCGACACCCCCGTCATCGAGGTCAAGGGCCTCACCGTCTACGCGAGCGGCGGCGCCTCCCTCGGCCCCGCGGCCGAGCCCACGGCCGGCGGACTGCTCGGCGACGCGGCCATCGGCGGCGACGCCAAGCGCGTCCTCGACGACGTCACCTTCACCATCCACGCCGGTGAGGTCATGGGCATCGCCGGCGTCGAGGGCAACGGCCAGACCGAGCTCATCGACGCGCTGATCGGCCTGAAGAACGCCGACTCCGGCACCATCGCCTTCCTCGGCGAGGACATCACCCCTTGGGCCACCCGCAAGCGTCGCGAGAAGGGCATCGGCTACATCCCCGAGGACCGCCACCGCCACGGCCTCCTGCTGGAAGCCCCGCTGTGGGAGAACCGCATCCTCGGCCACGTCACCGAGAAGCCCAACTCCAAGGGCGTCTGGCTCGACATCAAGGGCGCCCAGGCCGACACCCGCCGGATCGTCGAGGAGTACGACGTCCGCACCCCCGGCATCGACGTCACCGCCGCCTCCCTGTCCGGCGGCAACCAGCAGAAGCTGATCGTCGGCCGCGAGATGAGCCACACGCCGAAGTTCCTGATCGCCGCCCACCCCACCCGTGGTGTGGACGTCGGCGCGCAGGCCGCGATCTGGGACCACGTCCGTGCGGCCCGCCGCGAGGGCCTGGCCGTGCTGCTGATCTCCGCCGACCTGGACGAGCTGATCGGCCTGTCGGACACCCTGCGCGTGATCTACGACGGCAGGCTGGTCGCCGACGCCGACCCGGCCACCGTCACCCCGGAGGAGCTCGGCTCGGCCATGACCGGCGCCGCGTCCGGTCACCTCGAACACGTCGAAGAGTCCGCAGAAGACGGCGCCGACGACACCGCCCCGGAGGACGAGGCCCGATGAAGAAGTTCGACAAGGAGCGCGTGCTCCTCGCCGTGGCCGGCCCGGTCATGGCGCTGGTCGCCGCGATCCTGCTGACCTCGGTCGTGCTGCTCGCCTCGGGCAAGAACCCGATCGAGCCGTACAACCTGATGCTCCAGCAGATCGGGTACTCCGACGTCCAGGTGCTGATCATCAACCAGGCGTCGATGTACTACATCGCCGCCCTGGCGGTCGCCCTCGGCTTCCGGATGAACCTGTTCAACATCGGCGTCGACGGCCAGTACCGCCTCGGCGCCGTGATGACCGCGGTCGTCGGCGCGCACGTCGCACTGCCCGCGTTCCTCCAGGTCCCGCTGCTGCTCCTGGTCGCGATCCTCACCGGCGCCTTCTGGGCCGGGATCGCGGGTGTCCTCAAGGTCACCCGGGGCGTCAGCGAGGTCGTCGCCACGATCATGCTCAACGCGATCGCCACCAGCCTGATCCTCTACCTCACGCAGACCAACACCTGGGGCGTGCAGGTCGGCAACAACATGACGACCGGCATCATGAAGAAGTCCGGCTGGATCCCGGGCATCGACCTGGGCTCGGACGTCGGCGAGATCTACGGCCTGGTCTTCCTCGCCGCGATCATGGGCGTCCTGTACTGGCTCGTCCTCAACCGCACCCGCTTCGGCTTCGACCTGCGCGCCACCGGCGAGTCCGAGTCCGCCGCCGCGGCCTCCGGCGTCGACGCCAAGCGCATGACCCTCACCGCGATGCTGATCTCCGGCGGTGTCGCCGGCCTCGCCGGTCTGCCGCTGCTGCTCGGCGACAGCCACACCTACAGCCTCACCTTCCCCGAGGGCCTCGGCTTCACCGCCATCGGCATCGCCCTCCTCGGCCGCAACAACCCCGGCGGCATCGCGCTGGCCGCCCTCTTGTGGGCCTTCCTCGACAAGGCGTCGCCCGCCCTGGACTACGCGACCCCGGTCGCGTACCAGAAGGAGATCGCGACGATCATGCAGGGCCTGATCGTCTTCGCGGTCGTCATCTCGTACGAGGTCGTCCGCACCTGGGGCCTGCGCCGCCAGCAGAGCCGCGTCGGTGCGGAACTCGCCGCCGCCGCCCGGAACAACTCCGAGAAGAAGGAGGTGGCGGCCCGATGAGTACCGCGACCATCGCCAAGCCGCAGGCGCAGCAGCCCGGCAAGGGCGGCCGCCGTTTCTCGCTCCCCGTGCTCCTGCTGATCATCGCGGGCGCGCTCATCCTGACGTCGATCGTCCGCCTGATCACGGGCGCGGACGGCATCACGTCAACTGGCCAGATGTCTACGGCCCTTCGCGCCGCCGTGCCGATCGGCCTCGCCGGTCTCGGCGGCCTCTGGGCCGAGCGCGCGGGCGTCGTCAACATCGGCCTCGAAGGCATGATGATCCTCGGCACCTGGTTCGGCGCCTGGGCCGGCTACCAGTGGGGCCCGTGGGTCGGCATCGTCTTCGGCATCATCGGCGGCTGCCTCGGCGCGCTGCTGCACGCGATCGCCACGGTGACCTTCAACGTCAACCACATCGTCTCCGGTGTCGCCATCAACATCCTGGCGCTGGGCACCACCCGCTACCTCTCGAAGTTCACCTTCGCCAACACCGAGCAGGGCTCCGCCAAGCAGTCCCCACCGATCGACTCGCTCGGCACCTTCGACATCCCAGGACTGTCGAGCTGGCTGGACACCCTCAACGAGAAGCACTGGTTCCTGATCTCGGACATCGCGGGCCTGATCGGCGGTCTGATCACCGACCTCTCCCCGCTCACCGTCATCGCGGTGGCCCTCGTACCCGCCACCTGGTGGGTCCTGTGGCGCACGGCCTTCGGCCTCCGCCTCCGCTCCTGCGGCGAGAACCCGGTGGCCGCCGAGTCGTTGGGCGTCAACGTCTACAAGTACAAGTACATCGCCGTGATCATCTCCGGCGGCTTCGCCGGCCTCGGCGGCGCCTTCCTGTCGATCGTCGCGTCCAACGTCTACCTCGACGGCCAGACCGGCGGCCGCGGCTACATCGGCCTCGCCTCGATGATCTTCGGCAACTGGATGCCGGGCGGACTCGCCCTCGGCGCGGGCCTGTTCGGCTACACCGACAGCCTCAACCTGCGCGGCGGCTCCACCAACGTGCACGCCCTGATCCTGCTGCTCGGCTTCCTGCTGGTCGCGGGCTGCGCGTACCTGGTCTGGAAGAAGCGCTACGTCCCCGCCGTCGTCACCGCCGTCCTCGGCGCCCTGATGTTCGTCTGGTACGCCACCACCGACTCCGTCCCGACCCAACTGGTCGGCGCCAGCCCCTACATCGTCACCCTGCTGGTGCTCTCGCTGTCCGCGCAGCACCTGCGGATGCCGAAGGCGGACGGCCTGCCGTACCGGAAGGGACAGGGCAAGTGACCTCGCCCGCCACCGAGTTGGCCGTCGACTGGGACGAACTGCGGGCGGAGGCGCGGGAGGCGATGTCCCACGCGTACGCCCCGTACTCGGGCTATCCCGTAGGGGTCGCCGCCCGCGTCGACGACGGCCGCACGGTCTCCGGCTGCAACGTGGAGAACGCGTCGTACGGCCTGGGCCTGTGCGCCGAGTGCGGGCTGGTCTCCAACCTCCAGCGCACCGGCGGCGGCCGGCTGACGCACTTCACCTGCGTCGACGGCAAGGGCGACATCCTCGTCCCGTGCGGCCGCTGCCGCCAGCTGCTGTACGAGTTCGGCGGCCCCGGCCTGCTGGTGGAGACACCGGCGGGCATCCTGCCGCTCTCGGAGATGCTCCCGCAGGCCTTCGGGCCGGACCATCTCACCAGGTAACTCCCGTACGGCCCCGCCGAGTCGGTTCATCTCCCTCGGCGGGGCCGCACATTTTCTGAACGTTCGGAAGGAAAGCCAAGCCATGGCGCAAGTCTCGATGGACGCCATCTCCGTCATCCGCACCAAGCGGGACCGCGGTGAGTTGAGCGACGAGCAGATCGACTGGGTCATCGACGCGTACACCCGCGGGGAGGTGGCCGACTACCAGATGGCCGCCCTCAACATGGCGATCCTCCTCAACGGCATGAACCGCCGCGAGATCGCCACCTGGACCGCCGCGATGATCGCCTCCGGCGAGCGCATGGACTTCTCGTCCCTCTCCCGCCCGACGGCCGACAAGCACTCCACGGGCGGAGTGGGCGACAAGATCACGCTCCCCCTGGCCCCCCTGGTCGCGGCCTGTGGCGCGGCCGTCCCCCAGCTCTCGGGCCGAGGCCTCGGCCACACCGGCGGCACCTTGGACAAGCTGGAG
>Ga0307509_10011043_pt1 | contig 11000 bp, 3 predicted proteins | sample 10_EM_MG_FD_202245 | JGI IMG/M metagenome (GOLD analysis project Ga0307509, IMG submission 202245) | Populus trichocarpa ectomycorrhiza microbial communities from riparian zone in the Pacific Northwest, United States - 10_EM | ecosystem: Host-associated > Plants > Roots > Unclassified | place... | reverse complement strand
GGCTTTTTTTATACCGTTGGATTAAGTTGGACATGGAGGGTTTAGATATAGCCACGTGTTTAGGGCGTGTGGAAGGCTCGTGGTCTATCCAGTGTGAATGGAATCTAACCTAATAATTCGTTCCACGTTGCCAACTAACAATCCTCAAAAAGTTATCTTTTCGTCGCACTCGCTCGACTGTATTATTTTATTCTACTCGCGGTCTGAGATCGAGAATGGTATGAATTTTGACTTTGCCTTTAGATTTGAAAACTCGAGTAGTCTCGTGTCCTAACAAGAGAGGTCTGAGAGAGTAGGTTATTGTTCTCGCACACTGCCCAGAAACTTTGAATTTGGACGTGTTTCGTTTGCCTTTAGTGCCGGCAACTCTTTTTTGGAGAAATCCCCCAATTTAGTTCCTATGTTTGTGTCAATGCTTCAAAAAAACCCCTGAAAAAATTATTTGATCAATTTCACCCTTAATCGTCACTTTCTGTCAATGCACCGAATTGGAAACATGGATTCGAAGGCGAACACAGCGTACACATATAACGTGGGCTGGGTAAAGAAACTTTTTTTAACATAACATATACAATGGCTAAATTTGTCCACACAGACAGAAGTAAAAAACTCCCGTTGGATATATTTTTCAAAAAGTAATAACTAAATTTGCCAGTGGAGATAATAAGATATTTTTGCTCCTGTTTTTTTTTTCACTAGTGAAATAATTAAAATATCATTAAAGCCAAAAAAAATTAAACGGAAATTCAAGGGTTGTTTGGATTTTTTATTTACAAACTTAATTATCTTTTATTTCAAATTTTCTTAAGCTTATTTAGGGTTTCTTTGATCTTTTCATTATTTATTTATTTTTACAATTTTGCAGTTGGACTAGTATTAATTTGATATTTCAGCAGAGATAAAATATTATTTAATATCAAAAGACCGCGTTTGTACTTTTTAAACAACACAGGCAGAGTTGTGCGATAACCAAATATACGCTTTCACTATAGCGTTTCAATCTCCACGGCAGCCCCTCTATCATTGGGCAACACTTGTGACCACATTCTCTCTAGTTTTGCGCCAATAGTTTTTTTTTTTCGTTTTCTTTTCTCTTTCCCTCCTTAATGTCCATGCATGTCCCTACAAAGTTTTAAAACAACCCTTTGATTTTTAGTACTATGTGTTTTATTCTAAATAATTCATGGAATTTGAATTCTCTTTCAATTTCATCCCTTTTTTATTTTTTTTATTTGTCAGATTTGATCTCTATTATTTTCATTGTTTTTTTTTTTATCATTTTCTTGATTGAATTTTTTTGCATTATTGAAGCTTTTTTTTGTTTTTGATTATTTTTTATTGATAATTTTTTTTTATTTCATCACTTAGTATTTTATTGACCAAAAATTTGACCTCATGATTTCTTCATGTTTGTCTTTTATGGGATAATTATGACCTCATGACCCAGGTTACAGGTCTGAAAGGTTAGCCTGAGTTGACCAATGTTTTTTTAGATCATTTTATATAAAAAAAAAAGTTTTATTTCATCCTTCTATAGGGTTATTTCAATCTCTTGTATCGAGTCGTGAGTTTCGCAGCATAACTCAAGTTGACTCGAGTCAAGTTTGTTTTGTTTGATTTATCTGTTGTTGTCTAGGGCCAAGTTTGTTTTATTTGAGATGGTTTTATATAACCTCATTGCCATATAGAGTGCAGAGAACTAACAAACAACCTTAGTAGGCACATATAACGAGGAATGAGGTCTTTTATTTGTATGTTCAAACAAAGATATTTCTTTCTTCTGTCAAGGTTTGCACAAAGTTTATTTCATCATTATAATCTATATGTTAATCAGCTACACTCAAATGAGTCAGCCATCTTGGTTACTTTCTAGTAAAACTACATGAGGAAGAACCATCTCTAATGGTGTTCACATATTCTTACAAGCTATCCAATTATAGATGAAGTTTTAAGAAACTATCCAGTAGAATCGCATAAAGAGATAAGTGCGATGTTGGAAGAGTTTCAAGATAGTTGTCTTTCTAAACACCCTAATTTCATGCCCTCTATGTTTGACATCCAACATGTCATAGATTTTGAGCAGCCTCTTGACCTTCTTGATTCCTTGTCCTCTATGCTCAACATCCAACATATCATAGATTTTGAGTAGTCTACTAAGCTTCATGAATCCTTACCTCTTATTTGTAATAAAGAAGATATGATAATTCTAATTTACTAGGTTATGTTCGATCTACATCAAATCAAGTTTTGAATGGTGTTTGTTTCATTCTACACCCTCATTTATATAATGTTTATGATCATAAACCTAAAATGCATATAGATCTTCTTCTTGTGTCTGCTCGCGCTCAAATGTCTAAGTTAGCTGAGGATTTTACATATAGAGTTCCTGATTTGAATGTTGAGATTATAAAATGAATTCCAACAAATAATGAACAATACAAACTTCAAGCTAATTTATATAAGTATCATGATGCATTTAATATTGGAGATTATTTCATAAAATAGATTAGACTTGAACAATATCCTTTGGAAACCAATAAAAAATTACATGTTACTAGTTCTAAAACATCTAAAATGTTGCAAATGGTTGAGTCAAATATTTATGTCATTAACCTACCATCAAACTTTAGTATTGACTCTACTTCTAATATAAAGAACTTGGTTATATATAAATGACAACAACATATTCATGATAATCCTTTTAAAACCTCAACTCCGTCACCTTTTTCATTTGCACAAAAAAGAACATATTAATGTTATTTTGGATATACAAGTTATTTTTACTAGAGATGATGAGATTTAGCATATCCAATTTTGTGAGCGAGATGACATGCTTGAAACTATAATTTGATTACTAGAAAAACAACATAATAGCTTGATCTTTAAAAGCATTATTGAAGTTGTCTTGAACTCCACTTCTTCCCAACTTCAAAGAGTTGATGAAGACTCTTCACTTCCAGTATGAGTGTAGTTTAAGATGACAACCCTATTTGTTTATTTATTAAGCTTGATTTAAGTATTGTTAAATATTTTATTTAGGAAACTATACAAGCCCAATTGCAGTTGTGTAGGGTTTGCTCTGTGTTTCTTTTTACTTTGTGGGCAGCTTCTTGTTGAATTAAAGAAAAATTGCAGAGTTGCAATTCCCCCCTCTTCCCTAGCTTTTCTCGGATGAGGAGAAATTCTTTTTTCAGAGACTCTAAGCACCTTGCAGAAAGCCTTTTGTACAGATAACAGGTCACCAGAATGTTTTTCAGTGGCAATTTCAATGAGTCTTGCCACTCGTTGTACAGATTCAGGCCACCAGAATGCTCTGCGGAGAGGCAATTGAACTATAAGTTTTGCCTAGGTCAGGTCCGGATGCTGGCCATCCATACGAATCACGAATGCAAGTTGCGCAGCCCATCATGCATGATTTGTACCGATGGTTAGAATCCGTGGTTACATGCAGCTGCAGTAGTCTGTAGCAAACCTCTTACAATATGTAGCTGTGTGAGCGGCACGAGTGGCAGGTTTGTGAACTGTAACATCTGCCTTGACTGTTCGAAGAATTTTTTATTCTTCTTTCATTACCACTATCGTGTCAATGCTGCCAGATGATAAGCTTTTAGCTTAGACAATAACAGCTCATTTTTCTAAAACAGAAACATTCAACTCAAAATTTATAGAATGTCGAATGTGCAAACAGATAATTCACATACCCTATAGCCTCTCGCACCCCCTGTTTTGGAAAATATCTCCATACGCAAGGCTCCAAGCCTAATTTCAGCATATGATACGCCATGACTAGTATCTTAGCTCAAGGGCTACAACTCCATATTACAATAAACGAGCAATTATTGGATTTACCATTCTGAAAGCGACATTTTTAGCTTTGACGACAGCAATTCCTTCTCAAACCTTTGCTTCATCAAGAAAGGAATACATAAAAGGTAAGGGTGGCTACGATTAATCAATCATAGAACAAAGAAAATTCACGTATCACATCCATGACCAAAGGAAGCACATGAAATTTAATTCAACCCGTCATTGTAATTACAGTAGATGAAGGCAAGGGGGGTCTAGCAGCAATGACAAAGGAGTAACAGCTCATAAAAGTATAATACCTTAGAAGTATTATGACCACTTCAGAACTTATCTATGCCCACTCCATCTCGAAGAACCTCATAAGCCCCTCTATCTCTGGTTTTCTTCATCCCAGCTGTGAAGTTGAGCTTTGATCCAGTAGATGCAATACAGGTCACTTTAACCCAAATCATCACTTTAGTCTTCATCCCCTCTATATCAGCTATTTTTCCTTTCTCCAAATACCCAGTTACGGTGGTCAAAAAGCGCACAACAGATGAGTCCTTGTAGCCGACTTCACAGATTGAGGGAATAAAGACAGTAAGCTTTCTTGTCTCTTCATTGAACTCATAGTTGGTGGCATCACGAGGGAAGATTCCTATTGGCAAGTCATACTCCTTAAGCAAATCTGGTAACGGCTTTTGCATTTTTCCTATATAAATAGTGGCATAATGATCAAAGTAGCAGATAAAGATGCATTTAAGAGTTCTAAGTAGGAGATTGCTGCAAAACAAGAAGTTTCAACAAAAGGGATCTTCAGAATATCATAATTTAGATAACAATGGCTCTGCATGATGATGGGCTCTAGATTGGAAACTTCCTGGACATCTACTCAATTTAATCAACTGACTCATTCCGAATTCCAGCAGATTAAAGCAACATCACAGCAGAATTTTAACTTAGCCTTCAATCAGTAGCAAATAATTCATATTAAACAGAACAGTCGCAAATTTACTTACATTCAAGTTATAGATGAGTCATTTTGATGAGCTTCTAAATTCTAGTCAAGCTATTAAATATGAGTTTTTCTCATTGCATTAATTGGCCTCCAACTTCAAGGTCCCAAATAGTTAGAAAACTTCAGAACTTCCCAAAAGGAAATTGGATTTAAATCTATGGGGACATTTTTGACACGGGAATCTTGAGAGAAACTTGGAGCTATAGTGCATTTGTTTGAGCACAAATGCATTACAGAACTGCAGAATCATCAGGAATGTGGGAAAGAAATATAAGAAACAAAGCAAACTAACTACAAAACACCATGTGGCAAAACAGGAAAAATAAAGCAAATGAACAAGTCAACAAACCTTTGAGTTTGTTTACCAACCATTTGGTTCCACCTTCAATGCTCGTTGACAATGACTGGTTAAGAAGAGAAGGATATCAGCACGCAAAATGTGTTAGTAACTGAGGTAATGACAGCAGAGTTCAGAGGAAAGCAGAACGCACAAAAAGCAATAAGCTCATATGAATCAATGATTGTTATGAAGGATAAACTTAATTAGATTACGGTCCCACCTAGGAGTAAAAAGAAAAATCATTTCCAGTATGTCTAACTAAAACCTGATAAAAACCCATATTCCATTTCATTCTGCAAAATATTATAAACATACAAGATCATTTAACACTTCATAAAGTCCAACTTCTTCTCATGAACTCTTTGAGAATCGCAATGATACAAGTCATGCTGTCAATTGCTAAGTAAAAATGTGATAAGATTAGACATATTTGCCTAGACTAGTTCTTCGATCTTTAATTCAGCAACATCATTGAGAATCCCACATGCTCGATCATTCCTTTAGCTGCTAATCCAAACATTAAGAGCAATTATCAGTAATCTCAAGCATTATAAAAACAGGAACTAAACCAACTCAGCCATCTTCAATTTCCATCAAAAGCTACCATTCTTAATCTGCTCTAGTAAAAAACCAAAACCCTTTATTTCTTCTATTAATATATTTCCAAACAAACCCTAAATTCTTTTTTTATGTTTCTGATAGTTAATTGCAACAATCATTATCTTAATTCCATTTTCACACCTGGAAATTATAATTAATCTTCAAATCATAACCTAATCAACAAAGGAAGCAACTTGGTCGAACTTGTTAATCATCAAAATGAATTTAAGAAAACAAGAGGGAAAAACGTATACGTTGATGTCGTCGCCTACAGAATTGAACTCCTTGCTAGCTTTCTGACCGAGCCAATAAGAGCCAACCTTGTTCAATACCGCATCCATTTGTGCTTTATCTGTTCTTAGGATCTCACACTGTTTTACGATATTTATTAGAGACCGAAGCCAAGACTTCTCCCTCTCTCTATCTCTCTGAAAAGCGGGAATTTTTCTAGAGAGAGCAGGAATTAAAGAGAGAGACGTGCAGTTATCGTTGTTGCGAAGTAATCTATTATCTTTTAGCCGCTAAGAGTTTGCCACGTCAACATCGTGCCATTCTTCCAACTGCCTGGTTTTGTCAAAGTATTTTACCACATCGCCCTTTTGATTTAGGTTGATTGATTTTACTGTTTAACCGTGCTTTTTTAAAAAATAATTTTTATTTAAATTAATTTTTTATATATTTTTGAATTATTTTTATATGTAAATATTAAAAATATATTTTTAAATGAAAAGTAATTCTCAATGTTGCCTTATTAAAAAAGAAAAATTTGAATGGATCAAAACGGTACAAGGTGAATTACCACACAATAATTGTAAAACCGCCATAAAGTAGCCATTTGCCTAAGTCTTACTTATTGATTCCTTCAACTTAATATCTGATCATATAGAAAAACTAAAAACAATAAATTAAACTCAATTTAAAATAAATTCAGTTCGAATCTAAAAAAGATCTAGATTTATAGAAATTGTAGGTGTAATTATGATATCATGGAGTTAATATAAAAAAAAACAAATCACAAAATTAAACTTAATAAATAATTGTACCATGCTTTAAAAAAATATTGTTTTTAATCTTTTTAAAATATCAATAACCAAACATAGATCGAGAAAAAAGCCAAATAAATCTAAAATTCTAAATCATACAAGGAAGAGATTGTTTGTAAAGAAAAATTTGCAAATGCAATGAAAAAGGAATAAAAAAGCGAATTTTCACAAAAGAAAATGCAGCATTCATATAATGGAAAGGTTGGATAACATAAAAAAAAAAAGATGTTTTCCAGGCCAAAGAATAAAAATAGAAGACTGGGCACTTGAGGTCGTGTCCTAGTAGGGAAAAGAATTTGTTTTCTTTCACTGTACTTGGATTCGATCCTCTTTGTACATACATATCATCCTTATGGTGTCTTACATGTTCATTGGACTTGCAGGGTGTTCAGTGAGCTCGATGATTAGTCGTAGTGCGTGTAAGCTGGTCTAAATACCTCGGCTTATTAAAAAAAAAGGGATTGGAAAACACAATTTTTCAATTTTCCATATAGAGAATTTTAAATATGAACAAGAAACTCTCTTTTATGTTTTTCTTTTCTCTTTTTTTTGTCTAAAAACAAATTTGGAGTATATCTCCAATACTAATTACCAGCCCCTTAGTATCCATCCCAAATTTATTTTATAATTTATCAATTTCTATCGTAGATCTTCTTAAAAAAACAATAATTATATTTTGTTTTCAACTTTAACTATAAGTTATATTCAATAAAAGCATAGTTATATGACATCATCTAGGAATTGATATGACTCAAAGTTTGGGTTGCTCGAGTGTTAAGAGGATTGATTTAAGTTTACCCAACATTTGACTTTTTTTAGAATAAACCTACCCTAGGCAAAGGGTATCGAGATGATCCGTCGAGCATGACTAGGGATAAAAGTATAGTTACTAAAGCCAAGCCGGTAATCCACCAGCAAGGCTAGGTTTTATAACCAGGGATAAAAGAATGGTTATCAACGTTGGCCTAGTGATGTGTCGACTAGGGGTCTAATTTGAGTCGGGTTTGCTTTTATGTTGCCTAGAAAATTCACCTAGTCACAATTAAGATGAGATTTGACCAAAAAAATTTTGTTTAAAATAAAAAAGTTTTAGTTTCTTAAGAAAAATTATTCAAAACAACTTTATTGTATTAAAAAAAATAATTTTAAGTAAACTTATGACACACATGAATTGACTTGCTTAATCTGCTATCCAGATTTTAAATTGAATTAGATTTTAAAAATGTTCATACAAATCAATGAGTTTGAGAACAAGATTTGATGGCATGAATTGCATGAAAAAAATAGGTTAACTAAACATGTAAATTTTAAGTTAAATTGAATTGACATATTTATAAAACTAGTGATATTTGATAATATAAATTTATATTCTTAAAACATGTAAATTATTCAAGTATGAAACAAAATACGAGGCACATGAATTCTTGTTTTAATTTTTTTCAAATGCAAATTTGTGAGGTACTTCTTGAAATTCAAAAGGATGTAAGCTTTAATTACCCATATTGAAAATATACCCATATAGAAAAAACTACTACCCTACAAGGTAGAAAAAGGCCTCGCATCTTCTGCTTCTGTCTAGTTACTCTCCATTCCTAGCTATATCAAGGTTTATGCTTTGGACATAGATAATATATACTCGAAGATGTGACAAAAAGAAAGGAAGCTACTTGGAATTTATAATTTTCTCATCGATAATTCTATCCTGTACGTACCTAGAAATACTTTTGATATTAAAAATCATCAGAAGTTCTTAATTTCATATACAAGCTGGTTAGGGCTAGGTTGCCTATTGCTAACCCATGTTGAAAGGCATGCATGAAGGTTAGATTCCATTTAAGAGAAATGTTGATTTTATGAATTTTTTTATTATTATTAATGTAAGTTACGTGTATCTTGATTAATCTTATAAGTCCTGAAATTAACGATTATATAAGTTTCTAGTAGTAAATTTGAATTTATAATTAATAAAAAACAAATTTAAAACAATTTTTCTAACTCAAGTAAGAGCATCCATTATAAAATTAAGCTGCCGGGGCCCCTTCACTTTTGCCTGTCCTACGTCAAATTTCATTTGTGACAAACGGCATATAATATCAGTCACATGCCTTTGCCCCCCTACCTTTTCAATAATGGATATTCACACATATGATTGAAAGTTGAAATGATAAATTAATGTTTGAACCTATTTGATATTTACTGTGTTATTATTCGATGTTGTGCTAATACACGCATTGTATCAAGATTTAACATTAAACATTACAAGACTTGTCCCCGTTCCCAAATAGAAGTCCAATGAGCTGAGTTTAACGTGAGCATGTCCCACTTCGTATCATTGGAAATTTTGTGTGTTTTTGTTTATGAAAAATCAAATATAGTACAACTACTTGTAAGCTTATTAAAAAATATCTAAATTAATCATCTAGTAGGTGCCCCAGTGATAATAGTTTGGGATCAAGAAGTTTGCTCCCCATATGGTTTTAAGTTCGAACCATGTGGTTGCTAATATGATGGTCACTGGAGGCTTACATGGTCGTTAACTTCAGGACCCGTGGAATTAGTTGAGGTACACGCAAGCTGGCTCGGACACCCACATTAAAAAAAATATATCTAAATTCCCCATGTGGTTTTAAGTTCGAGCCATGTGGTTACTAATATGATGGTCACTGGAGGCTTACATGGTCGTTAACTTCAGGACCCATGTGATTAGTTGAGGTACACGCAAGCTGACCCGGACACCCACGTTAATAAAAAAATATCTAAATTCCTCATGTGGTCTTAAGTTCGAGCCTTGTGGTTGCTAATATGATGGTCACTGGAGGCTTACATGGTCGTTAACTTCAGGACCCGTGAGATTAGTTGAGGTACACGCAAGCTGACCCGAACACCCACGTTAATAAAAAAAAAATATCTAAATTAATGTTATCAAAACTTGAAAAAAAAATTATAAGCACTATATCTCATCTCAATCTTATTATATTTGTGTAAACATTTATCCAAATCTACAAAAACATGTGTTATAGTGTAGTGCTGAATTAGATAAAAATAATTGATATTGAAATATAACAAAAATAAAAACTTACGCTTTTATTTCATGGCATCCTATGGACTCATGGTCTCTATCCTGGTGTGGGCTATAGTTTGTATGGACCTTGTCTCGTGTCTCATGCTTGTGTCGAGACCATATGAAGGACAAATCATATCATGGGCCTGATCATGGACCCCAACCTGGGCCTACGTTTGGGTTGAACAATAGTATGCATGGGTGGCCCAAACATTAAGGGTGCTGGAACATAGACCCGTCAAGTGTTATAAAAAGTAGTTGGTTGGTGGGGCCCATGATTTAAAACACAAAGATTGTCTTGTAAAATATTTTTTTATCTCTTGAAAATCGTAAGTTGTTTTTCATGTTAGGAATAAAAAGAGGTTGTTGTAATCTAATGCAGAGAATAAGCACGTGGGTTATTCTCCATAAGGAAACTATTCATTCTCTAGGAAAGAACCAACCATGCTATTCTACTGCAGTCATTCTGCAGTACGTACGTAGTCCTAGTTATTACAGAGTTGTTTTAGTTAATGGAATTGTGATTCCTATTTTCTTGTAATATTTACTTTATTATTTCCAAGCATTGTAAGAAATAATTCAGTTGAATAAATGTAATTAAACATTTTCTTTGCTAATTCTCGACAGATTAGCTTGCTTCTTGTTTATGTTCTAGAACTATTTTATTGTTTTAAACTCTTTTTTCCCTTTTATCCTACCATGTTTCATCAACTAAATCTTTTTATAATTATCAAATATATATATATATATATATACATATATATTCTTTTTTGTTAATCACATGTTGAAATATAAACGATAATGACGTGCATGCATATACATTACTGTACGTAGAGACTGTAGAATTACCTGGGAAATTGAATTTGACGGATAAATAATTTTACATTAAGTTGGTATTTACATAAATGAATTACACTACAACATTATCCAGTTTCACCGACGGATTAATTCCGTCGGTGACAGCAATGAAATCCGTCGGTGAAAACAATACCGACGGATTCACCGACGGAAGTTCTCCGTCGGTAAACCAGTCGTCGGTAAATCCCATTTCCGTCGCTAATTCTGTCGCAAATAAAAAAAACCATCCACCGACGGAAACACCGACTGTAATACAGACGGATACGCGCGCCAAAAAAAAATTCCTCGCGGGAA
>Ga0307509_10011039_pt1 | contig 11007 bp, 8 predicted proteins | sample 10_EM_MG_FD_202245 | JGI IMG/M metagenome (GOLD analysis project Ga0307509, IMG submission 202245) | Populus trichocarpa ectomycorrhiza microbial communities from riparian zone in the Pacific Northwest, United States - 10_EM | ecosystem: Host-associated > Plants > Roots > Unclassified | place... | reverse complement strand
CCGCGCCGGTCCGCGCGGCGACGAGGAAGAACGGATAGGTGCCGCGCGCGACCGCGACGCCGACCAGCGCGAGCGTACCGATCAAGAGGCCGCGCAGCTGCGCCTCCTTGTACTCGTTCTCCGCGTACGCCGCGGCTTTCGCGATCAGGACGAGCGCGACACCGGCGCTCGCGAGCAGCGCCCACAGGCGTGGCGCGTTCGGCCGCACGCCGGATCCGGGCGCCGGCCCCGGTGCGAACCAGCCCTCCTCGGTGAGCGCCGAGACAGCGAGCTGGCCGCGGAGCCAGCGCGCGCTCCGCATCGTCCGGGCGAGCCCCAGGCGGAGCAGGAGCCACAGCCATAGCGAATAGGTCGCGACCAGCGGGACGAGCCGAAGGAACGTCGCGACCTCGACCGGGCCCGAGTACGCCCAGACCGAGAGCACCAGCTCGACCGGGGCGAACACCGCGACGCCGTACGCGGTCATCGCGATCGCGCGGCTCGTGTCCGCGCGTCGCGCGTCGCGATGCGATCGGTAGCGAGCCATTCGACTTCCAGGTGGTGGTATCACGTCTCCGGTTCACGTGCCCTTCCTGCGGCGATACGGCTGGCTCTGCGCGATCGCGGCGGCGTATCTCTACTTGTTCCCGTACTACCCGCGGCTCCAGAGCGCGAACGAGCTGCCGCGGGTCTACCTCGTGAGGGCGATGGTCGACGACCACACGTTCGCGATCGATCACGGGATCCGCGAGTGGGGCGGAACGTCCGACCTCTCGCGCCACGGCGAGCACTACTACCAGAACAAGGCGCCGGGGGCGTCGTTCGTGGTCGTGCCGGTCTACGCGCTCGTCGAGGCGATCGCGGGGACGCCGAGTCTCGCGGCGACGATGTGGTTGTGCCGGTTCGTCACCGGCATCGTGCCGACGCTCCTCCTGCTGTGGCTGCTGTGGGGTTACCTCGCGCGGTTCGCGCCCGAGCCGGCGACGCGGCGGCTCGTGCTCGTCGCCTACGCGCTCGGCTCGATGGCGTTCACGTACTCGGTCCAGTTCTACGCGCACCAGCTGAGCGCGGTGTGCATCGCCGCCGCATGGATCCTCGGCGACGAGGTCGCGATTCGCGCGCGCGGGCTGCGCACGATGATCCTCGTCGGTTTTCTCGCAGGCCTCGCGCCGGCCGTCGACTACCAGACCGCGTTCGCGGGGCTGCCGCTGCTCGCGTACCTCGGCGTGCGGATGCGCGCCTGGCAGCGCGCCGAGCTCGTTCGCGCGTTCGCGTACGCAGCGCTCGCCGCCGCCGTGCCGATCGCGCTGCTCCTCTACTACCACCAGGCGTGCTTCGGCAGCCCGTTCAAGACCGGCTACAACTTCGCCGTCACGTACGCAGCCGATCACACGCACGGCCTGCTCGGGATGACCTATCCGAAGCTCGACGCGATCATCGGCACCACGATCGCGCCGGGCAACGGCCTGCTCGTGCTGTGTCCGTGGCTCCTGCTCGCGCTCCCCGGCGGCGTCTATCTGTGGCGGCGTGGCGAGCGCGCACTCGTCATCACGGTCGCGGTGCTCGCGCTCGTGTTCCTCTACTTCGTCACGTCGCTGACCGCATGGCATGCAGGATGGGAGGTCGGCCCGCGCTACATCGTCGCACTCTTGCCGTTCTTGCTCCCGCTCGTCGCCGCGACGTTCGCGGCGTGGCGCGACCGGCCGCTCTGGCTCGGTGCCGCGGCCGGCCTCGTGCTGATCAGCCTCGTCGTCTACGTCGTCTCGACGGCGACCCTGCCTACCTGGCCGGATACCTTTCACGATCCGCTGTACGAGGTCGCGTTCCGCCTGCTCGGCGACAACGCGGTCGCGCCGAACGTGCTGTCCACCATCGGGATCCACGGGGTCGCGAGCGTGCTCCCGTTGTTCGCGGGCATCGCCGCCCTCGCCACGTACGTCGTGGTCCGCGCCGGTGCCGGGATGCGCGGCCTCGTGCTCGCCGCGGTCCTCGCGATCGCCGGGATCGCCGCGTTCTCGCTCGCCCTTCGCCACGATCCGGGGACGGACGCGGCCTACGCACGAACGATCTATCCAGCCGTCGCGCAATAGTGATACGAAGGCGGCGCATGTCGCGCCTCGTGCTCGCCGCCGTGCTCGTGATCGCCACCGGCGGTTGCAAGAAGACGACGCGAGCGATGCCGGAGGACGCGCCGGGCACGACCGATCCGGCCGAGCTCGCGGGCACGCTCGACAAGAAGTGCGTCGCCGGCGATCTCGAGTCGTGTCGCAAGCTCGGCGTGATGTACCAGGAAGGCACCGGCGTCTCGCCGGATCTGCGCCGCGCGACCGCGCTGTTCGGTCAGGCGTGCACCGGCAACAACCTGTCCGCGTGCAACAACCTCGGGATGAACCTCGCGGAGGGCATCGGCGTCGACAAGAATCCGACCCGCGCGATCGACGCGTACGTGAAGGCGTGCGACGGCGGGATGAGGCTGGCGTGCCGCAACCTCGGCCTGATGTATCGCGACGGCCGCGGCGTGCCCGCCGACCTCGTGAAGGCCGACGCTCTCCTCGACAAGGCGTGCAAGGCGAACGTCCCGTTCGCGTGCAAGAACGCCGGCGACCTCGACGCGATGGTCGCCGCGAAGGGCAACAGCGCGCACTGGAAGCAAGCGATCAACCACTACAAGGCCGGCTGCGATGCGGGCGATCCGACCGCATGTCGTCAGCTCGGCGTCATGTACCTCGACGGCAAGGGGCTGCCGAAGTCGTCGAGCGCGGCCGCCGTGTGGCTCGAGCGCGCGTGCCTCCCCGACGATCCGATCGCATGTCGCTTGCTCGGCCTCATGGTCATGCAGGGCGCCGGCGTGCCGCGCGACCTCGATCGCGGCAAGCAGCTCCTGTCACGCGCGTGCGACGCGAAGGACGACGAAGCGTGTCGCGTGTTGAAGCTCACCGGTGGCGAGCCCGCACCGAGCGATGGCGGCACGCCGGAAGCGACGGGCAGTGCGAGTGGGAGTGCGACCGCAGGCAGCGCGGCGCCCTCGCGCAGCGGCACCTGAACGCGTCCTGGGACAGTTCGGTGCGCCGAAGGATGAACGACCTCCAGAACGAGATTCGAGTGGAGCTGAAAGATCACACTCCCGGTCCGGATGCAGGCCGATATCCGGACATGTAGGTGCATCCCACATACATAGCGACATATCTTCTAAGTTATTGAAGCTCCGTCGCTCCCGATGCGAGCGGCACACCGGGATCACAACTTGTTCACAGGCCACCCTCATTCACTCACGCCGCCTTTGGATCCGCCAGCTTAGGGGTGGATCGGGTTGTGAATAACCCAGGGCGAATCCCGAGTTGTTGACAGGCCTGATCACAGCGCGATGCGTCACGTGGCGGAGGCGAGTCAGACTGTGCGAGATCGCCACATTCACGTGTCCGACAGTCGGACGTGACGGCTTCGAAGAGGTCCGACCTCCGGACTCGCGAGGTCCGCGCGGCGGACGCTTTGGCCCCCAAACTGTCCGCGGTTCGGACGTGTTCGGTCCGTGTTTCGGACGCGTCTCGAAATCAGGATCGCAGCGAACGATAGAGCTGCACGTACTGCATCGCCGACGCCGTCCACGACGAATCGCGCGCCATCGCAGCTCGCCGCACGGCCAGCAAGTGGTCCGGATCGCGGACGATGACGATCGCGCGCTCGAGAGCGCGAAGCAACGCGAGTGCGGTCGGAGGTTCGAAGCGAATCCCGGTGCTCGGATCGCTCACGGTGTCGCGCAGCCCGCCGACCGCGGTGACGATCGGCAACGTTCCGTAGCGCATCGCGTAGAGCTGCCCGAGCCCGCACGGCTCGAACCGCGACGGCATCGCGAACAGATCACAACCGCCGTAGATCCGCCGTGACAGCGCGAGATCGAAACCGATCCGCACCGCGAGGTGATCGCGAAACGTCTCCGCGAGGTAACGAAACCGATCCTCGAGCGCCGGCTCTCCGGACCCGAGCACGACCATGCGCGCACCGAGGTGTGCGAGCTCGGGTACGATCTCCGCGATCAGATCGATCCCCTTCTGGCCGGTCATCCGCGCGATCACGCCGATCAGCGGGAGATCATCCGCGAGCCCGAGCTCCGCGAGCAGCGCCGCGCGACACGCCGCCTTGCCGGCGAGCGAGCTCGCGGTGAACTGCGCGGGCAGGGCGCGATCGGTCGCCGGATCCCAGCTCTGTACGTCGATGCCGTTCACGATCCCGACGAGCCGGCGCACGTCCCAGCGCAAGAACGCGTCGAGCGCCTCGCCCCGCTCGGGCGTCAGGATCTCGCGCGCGTACGTCGGACTCACGGTCGTCACCGCGTCGGCCGCGGCGAGCCCGCCCTTGAGCAGGCAGACCTGATCGTAGAACTCGAGGTGATGGATGTCGAACAGCGACCACGGCAACCCGAGGTCGAGCATCGTGCTCTTCGGGAAGATGCCGCGATAGGCGAGGTTGTGGATCGTCGCGACGATCGCGCACGGTGCCTTCGCGATCCGTGCGTAGAGCGCGGCGGGCGCACCCTGCCAGTCGTGGACGTGGAGCACGTCGATCGCGCCACCGACGAGCTTCGCGCCGTGCTCGACGGCGACCTTGCCGAGCACCGCGAACCGCAGGTGATTGTCCGCGAACTCGCCGGCGCCGCCGGGGCCGTAGAGCGTGCCGGGTCGATCGTAGAGCGTGGGGACGTCGACGAATCCGTACGAGACACGGCCGACCTTCGCGATCCGCAGCCGGCCCGCGAACCGGTTGGGGCCGACGCTGATCGCGAACGGCGCGCCGGCCTCGAGCGCCGTGCCGAGGCGCGCCTCGACGCCGCGATACAGCGGAATCATCACGCCGACCTCGAGCCCGTGGCTCTCGGCGAGCGCGGCCGGCAACCCGGCGACGACGTCCGCGAGCCCACCGGACTGCGCGAACGGCGCGACCTCGCTCGCGACGTGAACGACCCGCACGACCTAGTCTCCGGCGAACTTCTTGAACCGCGGCCCGGCGGACTCGTAGCTGTGACGGCTCTGCGTCGAGACGATGAACGAGCCCGCGTGCATCTTCGCGCCGAGCTCGGGATCGTGCTCGAGCAGCTCGGCGACGTCGTTCGCGAGCACGCACGGGCCGTTCGCGGGGACGACCGTGCCCTTCGGCACGACCACGATCCCCGACTCGCTGACGAACGGGAAGCGCTCGAGGTCGGATGCGAGGTCCTCGCCGATCACGGTGCCCGGCTCGATCTTGCAGTTCTTGTCGAGGATCACCCGATGGAGTCGGGCGCCCTTGCCGACGTCGCAGCCGGACAGGATCAGCGACGAGTCGACGACCGCATCGTTGTGGACGAAGCAGTCGTAGCCGAGCACCGACGAGCACACCGATGCCGATGCGACGATCGAGCCCTCGCACACGAGGCTGTCGTCGACCTCCGACGCGCGCGCACCTTCACCGGCGCGAACGAATCGCGCGGGCGGGTAATCGCGCTGAGCGCTGCGGATCCGCCACTGCCGGTTGTAGAGATCGAGCGCCGGCACGCGCGCGCGAAGCTCCATGTTCGCCGTGAAGTAGGAGTCGATCGTACCGACGTCGCGCCAGTACGGCTCTAGCCCCTCCGCCTCGCCCGGGATCTTGTTCTGCGCGAAGTCGTAGACGAACACCCGCCCACCGTCGGAGAGGAGCTGCGGGATGATGTCCTTGCCGAAATCGTGGCGGGTCTTGTGGCCGTTGACGCTCGCGCCGAGCGCGCGCTCGAGCACGTCGCGGCGGAAGAAGTAATTGCCCATCGACACGAGCGACCAGCCCGGCCGACCCGGCATCTCCGGCGGGTTCTTCGGCTTCTCGATGAAGTTCGTGATCCGGCCGTCGGTGTCGACGTCGATGATCCCGAACGCGCTCGCCTCGGAGGTCGGCACGGGGAACGCGGCGACGGTGAGGTCGGCGCCGCGCGCGCGATGCTGCTCCTCCATCTGATCGACCGCGAACTTGTAGATGTGGTCGCCGCCGAAGATCGCGACGTGATCCGCGCGCGCGTCCTTCACGAGGTTGAGGTTCTGGTACACGGCGTCGGCGGTGCCGCGGTACCAGAACTCGCCGAGCCGCATCTGCGCGGGGACGACCTCGATGTACTCGCCGAACCCCGAGAGCCGCCAGTTGCGCGACAGATGCTTGATCAGGCTCGACGACATGTACTGCGTGAGCACGTAGATCTTGCGGTACCCCGAGTTGACGAAGTTCGAGAGGACGAAGTCGATGATCCGGTACCGCCCGGCGAACGGCACGCCGGGCTTCGATCGGTGGATCGTCAGCGGGCCGAGGCGAGAGCCTTTGCCTCCCGCCATGATCATCACGAGTGTGTCCTTCACGAGGCTTGGTCAGCATCGTAGCAAGGACCGTGCGGGTTGGACTACTTCGCGCAGGCGCGACCGAAGATCGTGCTCGACGAGGCCGACGCGACCGCCTTGCAGGTGTACGCGGTCGGGCAGCCGCCGTCGCCGGCACACGCGGCGGTGCACTTCTTCCCGGTCGAGCCCATCGTGACGCACAGGTTGCCGGGAGCGCCACAGTCCGAGTTCGTGCTGCACTTCTTCCCGAACATCGCGGTGTTCGCGAACGGGTGGAGGTGCGGGTCCTGATCGATGCCGTGAACGCCGTACATGGTGTGGAACGTCGCGTCGCTGGCCGCCCGGTCGAGCTTCGTCAACAGAGACAGCACGTTGGTCGGCCGCATCCGCTGCTGCGAATCGTGGGCGAGCAGCATCGAGATGAGGTCCTCGGTGATGATCGCGGTCGCGGCGTTCGAGAACGACATCGACGTGATGACGTCGACGTTCTTGCCCGCCTTGTGCGGGTTCTCCATCAGGGCTTCACCGATCTGGTAGGTCTCGCAGCCCTCGGCGAGGACGACCTGATACTTGTCGGCGAGCTCCGCGGTCCGCATCTCCGAGTCGTCGAAGTCGCCCTCGGGCGTCTTGTTCCAGTTCGCCATCGAGAACCCGTAGAACGGACCGGCGTGGCCGTCGAACACGACGACGTCGCGGGTCTTCAGCGAGTTGCGGAGGTCGGCCTCGAGGATCTTGCCGCCCGCGGCGGTCTCGGTGTCGTTCTCGGCGCCGGGCTTGCCGAAGAAGATCCGGACCTCGATCTTCACCTCGCGGCCGTTCGCCTCGAGCGTGCGGGTGAACGGGCCCGACGTGTGCGTGAGCTTCTCCCACGAGCTCACGGGTGCCGTGAAGCCCTGATCCTGGAGCCAGCCGAACAGATCCTTCGAGTGCTTGAGGTGGAAGTTGTCGTGATAGTCCCAGCCGAAGTGGACGTCGATGTCGAGCTTGCCGTCGGCGACGAGCTTGTTGACGTCGAAGAACGCATCGGTCGACACGTGGGTGTCGGGTGCGATCGTGAATGTCATGGTCTCCTTCTTCGTCGCATCGACCTTGCTGGGATTCCACGCGTCCCACGGCGCCTGGCGGTACCACTCCTCGTCGGTGACGAGGTGGCTCATCTCGTCGTTCGTCGGCTTGCCGACGTCGAGGTCGAAGGTCTGCTTGCCCGCGACCGTCTTGACGTGGAGCTTCGACATGAGGTTCTTCGGTCCGGCCGCGAGCTGGCGGAACGTGAACGAGTAGGTCAGGTGATCCGCGCCCTCGGTGACGCCGAGGTCTTCCCACATCCCGCCCTTGGCCATCCCGCCGAACCCGCCGAAGTGGAAGTTCGCGTCCTCTTCTTCCTTGTCGACGAAGTACTGGGTGACGAACCAGGCGAGCGCGATCTGCTTGTAGCCGATCAGCTTCTTCGCCGCGGCCATCCGGGTCGCGCTCGAGCTGCCGGCCATGCTGGCGTCGAGCGTGATGCTCGACTTGCCCTCGAGCACGTACTCGAGCGCGTCCTTGGACAGGAAGTTGTCTTCCTTGCCGTCGTCGACCGAGACGGCGTCCTCGGGATCACCGTCGTCCGCAGTGGTCGAACAACCGAACCCGACGACCAGCGAACAGGCAGCGAGCAGAGCGGGCGTACGCATGGGTGGCCCTACAGCAACGGCCGTGCCGTGGGGCGCGCGGCGATCGCGTCGTGCAAACGAGGAGTTGCACCCCGATCAGGTGGCAGGCGGCGTAGCCGGCAAGAACACGTGCTGGCGATAGAACCGCAGCTCGTCGATCGACTCGCGGATGTCGTCGAGCGCCCGGTGGGTCTCCTTCTTCTGCGGCTGCTTCGCGGTGATCGCGGGGAACCACCGCCGCGACAGCTCCTTGATCGTCGAGACGTCGACCATCCGGTAGTGCAGGCGCTTCTCGAGCGCCGGCATGTAGCGGCGAATGAACCGGCGGTCCTGGTGGATCGAGTTTCCGGCGAGCACCGGGCGATCCTTCGCGGGGACGTGCGCGTTGATGAACGCGATCGTCTGGCTCTCGGCCTCCTCCTCGGTGATCGTCGAGGCCTTCACGCGATCGACGAGGCCCGAGCCGCCGTGGTGCTTCTTGTTCCAGTCGTCCATCGCCGCGAGGATCTCGTCGGCCTGATGGATGACGAGGTCGGGACCGACCGCGATCTCGACGAGGTTTCCGTCGGTGAGGATCGTCGCCATCTCGATGATCCGTTCCTTGGCGGGGTCGAGCCCCGACATCTCCATGTCGACCCAGACGAGCACATCCGCGGGCATGGCCGGACACTACAACAAGTCGTGGGCTTTCACGCCGCGCGTACGGCCTCGGCGTCGAGCTCCGGCGGCATTCCCCAGCCGGGCATGTAGCGGTAGACCTCGCGCGCGGGAATCGGCCCGTCGGGGCCGCCGATGATCGCGAGCTGGTCGAGCGTGACCAGCGAGGGATGGGCCACGCCGCACGCGTGCGCGAGCTGGACGAGGTCCTTGCGGAGCGTCGCGAGGTAGTTCGCGAGCCGCGCCGACTTCAGCGTCGGATCGAGGCCTCGCATCAACCAGCGGTTCTGGGTCGCGACGCCGGTCGGACAGTGGCCGGTGTGGCAGCGCTGGGCCTGGATGCAGCCGATCGAGAGCATCGCCTCGCGCGCGACGTTGATCATGTCGCAGCCGAGCGCGAGTGACAGCAGCCCGGCCTCGGGGAAGCCGAGCTTGCCCGAGCCGATGAACACCACGTGATGCTGGACGCTCTGCTCGCAGAACGCGCGATAGACCTCCGCGAAGCCCAGCCGGAACGGAAGCGCGACGTGATCGGCGAACACGAGCGGCGCGGCGCCGGTGCCGCCTTCGCCACCGTCGATCGTGATGAAGTCGGGCGCGCGCTTCGTCCGGTCGATCTCGCGCGCGAGGTCCGCCCAGAACTGCTTGTCGCCGACCGCGGACTTGATCCCGACGGGTAGGCCGGTCGCGTCGGCGAGTGACTCGATCCAGTCGAGCATGCTCGACACGTCGGAGAACGCGCTGTGGCTCGCCGGAGAGATGCAGTCGCGCCCCATCGAGATGCCGCGGATCGCGGCGATCTCCGGCGTGATCTTCGCGGCCGGCAGCACGCCGCCGAGCCCGGGCTTCGCACCCTGGCTCAGCTTGATCTCGATCGCACGGACCTTCGCCGACGCGACCGACTCGCAGAACTTCTCCATCGAGAACTTGCCGTCGTGATCGCGGCAGCCGAAATAGCCCGTGCCGACCTGCCAGATGATGTCGCCGCCCTTGCGGTGGTAGTCGCTGATCCCACCCTCGCCGGTGTTCTGGAGCGCCCCGGCGAGCGCGACGCCGCGGTTGATCGCCTCGACCGCGTTCGGCGACAGCGAGCCGTACGACATCGCCGACGTGTTGACGAGCGAGGTCGGCCGGAACGCGTGCTTGCGGTTGCGATAGCCGCCGAGGACGCGGATGCTAGCGAGCGGATAGTTCGAGTCGTAGCCCGGCTCGCCGGGGTGCGGGGTGTGGATCGGGAACGCCGAGTGACGGACCAGGATGTAGCCCGGCTTCTCGAGGTCGTTGTCGGTGCCAAAACCGAAGTAGTTGTTCTCCTTCTTCGACGACGAATAGACCCAGCGCCGCTGGTCGCGCGAGAACGGCCGCTCCTCGTCGTTCGACGTGACGATGTACTGGCGGAGCTCGGGGCCAAGTGCCTCGAGCCAGTAGCGCAGATGGCCGACGACGGGGAAGTTGCGGATGATCGCGTGGCGCTTCTGGGTGACGTCGTGGATCACGACGACGATCAGGAAGGCGAGCAGGCCGATGCCCACCCATGCACCCACGGTCATACCAGCCATCGTAACACCGACGTAGGCTCGAACCGGGACGACGTGTGACGGTGACAGATGGGTCCCCACGAACGATTCCGGATCCAGATATCGGCTGCACCCGTGGACGTGCACGTGCACGTGACAAGTGGACGTCGACGACGGATGGCTCAGTCGCCGGACCAGGAGCGGATCGGTCCCGTATCCATGTGGACGAACTTGCTCTCGAGGTAGAGCCCGACGCCTCCGATCTTCTGCGCCTTCGCCCACGCGTGAAGTTGCTGAGTCGTCACGTTGGGGAGCGCGAAGTCGATCGCGTTGCCGTGGGTGTGCTGGCTGTCGCGCGCGACCTGGTGCCCCTTCTTGCGCAGGATCAAGTTGAACTTCGGATGGCGAAACGCCGAGATGATCGAGACCATGTCGGCGTGGAAGTTCTGCGCGGCTGCGACGACGATCGGGATCAGCTTCGGATCCATCTTCATCGCCTCGTTCGTGTAGTGATCGCGCAGGAAGTGATCGGCCTCGCCGGGGAGATGCGCCGGATCGACCGCGAGCCACTCGTGCGTGTGCTCGTTGAACAGGTTGATCAGCGGGACCGGCTTGGTCCCGCTGAGCGGTGGGGCAGGGTGGTGCGTGTCCTTCGCGCGGTCCTTCTTGAGCGGCGCCGCGTGCGCGGCGGTCGAGACCAGCACGAGCGCCGCGAGCTTCACGCCGGCCGCTTGTGAAGCTGGACGAGGACCTCGTTGAGCGAGCCGGAGCGAAACCCGGCGAGGTCGAGCGCGACGTACGCGAAGCCGAGCCGCTTGCCGAGCGCGACGACCTCGTCGCGGACCTCGAGCATGCGCAGGAGCTCGG
>Ga0307509_10011038_pt1 | contig 11007 bp, 11 predicted proteins | sample 10_EM_MG_FD_202245 | JGI IMG/M metagenome (GOLD analysis project Ga0307509, IMG submission 202245) | Populus trichocarpa ectomycorrhiza microbial communities from riparian zone in the Pacific Northwest, United States - 10_EM | ecosystem: Host-associated > Plants > Roots > Unclassified | place... | reverse complement strand
CATGAGTAACTAAGTGGATTGGCTTTTAGCCTTTTTGTACTTTTGTTTGCTCGTACGCTCAATCCCTTAGATTTTACATTTGAGCTAGCTTTATGTGAAGTTTGTTTTGCCTTTAGTCTTTCTGTCAATGTATTTGTTGTGTTTTATGAAGCTAACTAATTTTTCTGTTTGATTATAGGCTGCTTAGATCCAGAAAATTTAAAGCAGTTTAAACTTGTCAAGCGTGTTCAGTTGAGCCACAATGTGGCAAAGTTCACATTTGCACTTCCTACACCTACTTCTGTTTTAGGCCTTCCCATTGGACAGCATATAAGTTGCAAGTTCAGTTCTTTCCTTCTCTTTTTGTGAATTTTTTATGTTTGTCTGTGTCAATCGTTTCTTAATCCAGTGTTTTTAAGTATTAACCATTCAAATGGCTTCAATTATATTAATTGATATGATGGAAAGTTGCCTTAGTTGTTACCTGTCCCTGTCATTGTTTAGTTCTTTTATCAGCTTCTTCCCTGTCATTGCCTTAGTTGTTACCTGTCCCTGTCATTATTTAATAAAAATAATATATTCAGCAACGGAAAATCCGTTGCTGATTTCATGAATCAGCAAATTTGTTGCTGACAATCAGCAACGGATAATCCGTTGCTGCGAAATCAGCAACGAAAAAATCCGTTGCTGAAAAATCAGCAACAACAAATCTGCATCAGATTTTGTCCGTTGCTGATTCTGTAGCTAAATTGTTTTAGCAACGGATTTTAGTATTATCTGCAATGGAATAATCCGTTGCTAATTAATACATTTTTTAGTAGTGTATGTTTCGACTAGGAAGAAATGCAGATTGGGAAGGGCCAAATACATCGACTAAAGCTGCCTTCAATCTGATTACAAGCAGCTTAGAGATGCATTTATAGAGTACATTGCAGCAGGATATTGGTCTGAAGTCATTCATGTAGGATGGGTGTTCTTGTTTTGGCACAAGTGCTACCCGTGTAGCATTTACACAACGAGGCAAAGAGTTATTGGAGAAAAAATAACTGATTGTAGCAATAAAATTAGCCTTAAAAATGTCCCAGCTTTTCTTATAGAAAAGTGCATTGTAACCATCTAGCCCCGGTGCCTTAATATCTGGGATTGAGAATAATGCTGCCCTTATATCTTCATCAGTAATTGACATGAGGGTTGCGGCTTTGGATTCCTCTATGATGGAGTTTGGGAAGAAACTAGTGTTGTCTTCAGTCAATATGGGATGAGGGGTTGAAAGCAGTTCCTCAAAATATCTTGACGCCATCTTCCCTATCTCATGTTGGTCATGCACAAGATTTCCTTCTTCATCCTGCAAGCTGTGGATTCTGTTTCTGACCTGATGATGAAGTAAAGATTTGTGAAAGAAGGTGGTATTTCAATCACCAAGTTGCAGCCATTAGACTCTTGATTTCTGCTTGTAAAAGGACTCCTCATCTTTACATAGTTGCAAATAGTGAGAAGCAAGTAATTGTTCAGTGGCCTTTGCGATCTCTGATGTTGGGTGTTTGTCAAGATGAAACTGTGTCGCTTTCCAATCTGCTTTGGCGTTGGAAACTCTATATGTGATGCTGCTTGTATGTTGGAAGTGAAGCTGCCGCAAGGTAGTCTTCAATCTGTGTAGCTTGGTAGTGAATTGGTACATAGGATTACAATTAACAGGGGCTTGCCAAGAGGAGGTGATAGTTGCAAGAAAATCACTACGGTCAGCCCATATATTCAAGAATTTGAATGGGGAGTGTTGATGATGAGTGAGACTGTGTAAGCTAAGTATCATAGCACTGTGGTCCAAAATGCTACGAGGTTGAAATGTTGCATGTGTGGCCGGCCAAGTAAAAAAGAGACTAGGATTGCCAAAGACCCAGTCTAACTTTTTCTGGATGGTATTGCAGCCGTGCTAGCCGTTGTGCCAAGTAAATTTGAGACCTGTAAAAAGGGCTTGAAGGAGTTCTGCTTGGCTCATGCATGTAGCAAAGTCATCTTGGTGCCTAGGCCAAGTACTGTCCCCCCCGGTTCTATCATCTGCTGACAAAATGGCATTGAAATCTCCCATAACAATCCACAGGATATTTGAATTAAAAGAGCTCTCTTATGCTATATAATTCCATAGAGTGTGCCGTTCAGCTGGGGTGTTATGGCCATAAATGAATGTGATTCTGATGGGATGGGGTATGTTGTAGGTGGTTGCTTCACAAGTTAACCATTGTGATGTTGTGTGTAGACAAGTGAGGTTGAGTTTTTATGTATTCCATCCAACAAGGATTCGGCAAGTTGGGGAGGAGGCTATATTAGAGTGGTATTTCCAGTGAGAGGGAGCTAGGTTGGATTGAAGCGCTGCAAGGTTGGCAGCCTCTATTTTGGTTTCTAGTAGGCCAAAAATATCAAGCTTGTGTTTTTGTGTCCATGCATGGATGGTTTTTTGTTTGTGGAGGCCATTGAGACCCCATATGTTCCAGCTTCCAACTATGAACACTTATTGATAGGTAAGTGTCTTGGTTTGGGGTTAATGGCCCCGGGCCTTCTTCTTTTTTCGATCCCCCTTCTTTTTCCTTATTGTTTTTGGGGAAGGGGATGGGGAATGGAAAATAGTTGATGGCGCTAAGGTTGGAGATGTGCTAGCCGAAGTCTCAATGGTAGCAGAAGATGATTCACTAATTGTTCTTAGTGAATCCATTTTACTTTCTAAGCATGTAGTTGTATTAAGAACAGTAATGTGATGGGAGTCAAGGTCATGACAATCAATACCTAAGTCATCGCTGGATTCACATGCTTCCATTACTGGGAGAAGTGGTATGATGGTATCAGTAATGGACAAGGCATTGGTTTGTGGCTGTAGTGATATATGATCTGCAGTATGGGAAGCAGTGGCATTGGTTGGTGTCTTGGACGTTGGCTGTAGTGGGGATGGTGATGGTAGTGGTGAGATGGGGGAGGGAATTGTATTTTGGATGTTAGCTGTATGTTGTTGGGGTTTGATGGGAGAGGATGCTAGTGTGGTAGGGGCTGGTGCATCAATTCATGGGGAAGGGGATTGTGTAGGGCGGTTTGTAGGGGAATTAGGTGTAAAGGGAACAGTTGAGGCTAGTGGGACAGGCAAGAGTGATCAAAAACCTTGCATTTTTCACAGTGTGTAGGCTTCCATTCATAATCCACCGTGATTGTGATAGGTTCTGAAGATAGAGGGCAATCAATTTTGAAATTGTGGACAAAAGGCAGAGTTGCATAAACTTCAACACATAAACGTGCATATTCCAGCCTAGTGCAGGTGTATGTTGATTCATCACAGGAGAGCGGTCTACCCACCATGCCCGCGGCCAAACTGAGGCCCTGCTTGGACCATAGAGGGAATGGCAAGCCATGAAGCCGGATCCACACTGGTAAAATGGATATTTTACTTTTGTCAAATTGGAATCGTGGGTGCCACTGTTGAAGAATAATATTCTTCCCACCAAACATCCAAGGTTGCTTCTCAAGAACTGCATGCATCTTTTTCTCAGTTTTGAACCGAAATATCATGAAACCATTGGCTGTAGTCATCACTGTTTCAAGTCCGCATGAACGTCATACCTTGGTGGAAATGGTATTCACTGCATGATTAGGCATTTTAAACCCTAGAATGAAACCAATCATGCATCTCATCCATTGATCTTTGTTCTCCAGTAGCATTTATTCTAAAATCTTGAGGCAGTGCCCCACCGGTTGTCTGGGAAGATAATCCAATGTGAAACGAGTATTGGAGTCAGATACTCAAACTCAATCTACCCATGAAGTTTGGCCAGCAGAGGCCATAGGTTTTTTTGTAGGGTTTTTTGGTTTAAACATGGCTGGTAGGGTTCGTGAAGGCAATGTGGATGTGGAAAGATTAGGGAGCTGGGTAGAGGATTTAAGCTGGGCCATCATTTGGTAGGGTGGGTGGCTGAAAGCACTCTTGCTTGTTAATGGTGAAAGTGGTGGAAATAGTGTGGAAAGCAATGGTGTTTTGGAATTGTGGTCGGTCAAAGTATGGAAAATAGGAAATGGGACAGGAATGTGGTGTGATCGGAGAAGAAAGTGAAAAACAGTGATCAGGGCAGAGATCGCAAGGTTTCTTCTTCCAGTCGCCTGTAGCAGCGTGCTCTCACCATGGTTTTTCCCTCTCTAAACCCTAAACCCCTAACCCGAAACCCCTAACCTGAAATCCTAAACCGATTAGAGAACAGGCTTTGGTTACCAAAAATCCAATCCAATTTATTTTGGATTGTGTGATCTCCATGTCTTTTTGTTTCCTTCCCTCTTTATTTTTTCGAATTGTTTTTAAAGAGGGAGAAGGGGATGCATCATGGCTAGCATTGGGGGGAATAGAGGTTGTTAAGGTCTCAACAATGGCATCAATGGCTGCAGGTAGGTTTCATTATGATTTTTTAGAGAATCCATTTTGCTTTCTAAGCAAGTTGTAGTGTCTAGAGTAATAATATGGTGGTTATCGAGGTCTAGTATATCATTACCTAATTCTTGGCATGAACTACAATCTTCTGCTTCTAGGAGGTCTACTTGGCCTGGTATGTGGTCATTATTGTGTAGCGTGGGGTTGGTGTTTAAGGGGGGATCAAAGTTTGATGCATGAGGATTAATAGGGGTCTGAATGGGGGGAATTCAATGGTATGAGGAAAATGAATAGTGATTAGGGTGCACCTATAGTGCTAGAGAAGGGATCATTTAAGATGGTCATGATGGGGTTATTTGCTGATTTAGTTGGGACTATAGGATCTACAGGGGCTTTGCCTTTGGCTTGTGTAGCACCCTTGTCTTGGTGTTTGTTCTCTGCAGGGATTAGGGGGCAGGAATGGCCAAATACCCTGCATTTGTCATAACGTGGTGGCTTCCATTCATAGTCCATATTCACTGTGATAGGCTCAGTAGAGAGGGGGCTGTCTATTTCAAATTGATGGACAAAAAGGAGGGGAGTATCAATCTAAACACATACACTTGCATACTCCAGCCGTGTGGAGTTGTAAGTCTGTTCATCACATAATAAAGGCCTACCAATCATGCTAACAATTAAGCTCAAACCTTGCTTGGACCATAGAGGGAATAGCAGACCATGTAGGCGAATCCAAATTGGGAGGGTGGAGATTTTGTTTTTGTCAAACTGGAACCAAAGGTGCCATTGCTGAAGGATGATGTTTTTTCCTCCAAACATCCATGGACCTGTTTCTAAAATAACCTGCATATCCTCTTCAATTTTAAATTAAAAGATCATAAATATGTTAGCAGTTGTGGTTACATTTTCTAGCCCACATTGTCTCCAGACATGAGAGGTGATTGTGTGGACAACATGGTATGGCATTTTGAATCCAATGAAGAATCCTACCATACACCTATTCCACTGTGCAGCATTCTCCAGCAGTATGTCTTTTGATACATTAAGGTGATGCCCTACTTGTTTCCTTGGAAGGCTATCAAGGGTGAATCTTGTATTAGAATCAGAGATTCTAACCCTATCAGCCTATAAGTTTTAGGGGGTGGCAAGGGGTTTGTTGTTGTTAGTATTCTTGTCTTTCAACATGGTGGAGAAATGGGATGGTAGTGGCATGTGATGCATGGTTTTTGTTGAGTTGGGACATGATGAAGTAAGTGGAATCTTGGGATTATTGGTGTGGGAGATTAGAAGGGTGTGGTATAGGCTATTGAGGCTGCAGGGGGACGGTGTAATTTGGATGAGAGTAGGAGGTTGGGATGTTGAGGGTGGTGCAAACAGAAGTATAGATCTTCTGTTTTGAAAATTGTTCAATCAAAGGGTGAGGGTGTTTGAGGGCAGCAGATGTTAGGTAGAAAGAGGATGGAATGGTGGCAACCGAGGTGAAACTCAGGTCTGACAGGTCAAGCTCTTTCTTATTTGTAACGCCCCATACTTTCATATGCATTTATAGTTATTTTCCTACGATTTGGTACGTAAAATACAGGTAATTTTTTTATACAGTTCTCATATAAAAGTCTACCGAAATTTCCACCAAAATTTCGACAGAGTCTCCCCTATACCTGGAGGTCCTAAATTATCAACGTATACCCTGTTTACACTTCTAATATCTTACATCTCATAACTCAATCACGACCCAATCATCCTGGGTTTCAATCCCACAAACATCATTATCATCACAACTATAATATTTATAACATACATTGAACAACAAATATTGTTAGAGATAAATAAATGAGATAAACACGCATACATGGAACATGATGATATGAATTTTAGAGTTAAGCTCATCTATTCAAGTTTAAACATCAATTATACAAATTAAGTTATATAAATATAAATGTTTAAATATTTCAAAATACAAGGATATACTATCTAGAACTAGATAACAAAAAGTGAACAAAAGCTAAAATCTACTCCTGTCGTGCATGCGATGGTCTTGAAACAAAATACATATTATTCAAACATGAATATCACAATAAGTATAGTAACACAAATATCCAACAATTTAAAAAGGCAAACATGTATTCATATTCTATTCACTTCTCCATATTTGTTTCCATTGGAACTCTTTTTCATTCAACTACTAAAATCGTTTCATCTTCTATTTTCAACTTCCTTTCAAGATTTTATAAGATCAGCCACAATTATTTATACCTAACTCATTGCCAATACCAATTTCATAGGTATCATCATCACCTCGTAGGCGTCGATGCATGGTGATCCCCTTACCCGGGATCCTAACATACACTAAATATATATTTAGTCGATGCATGGTGATCCCCTTACCCGGGATACTAACTATGCTAGCTGATACATACTCGTTTCTTTTGGAAGCTAAGATATAATATCACATGTTCCTCGAAGGGAAAGGACCTAAATTTTCACCCTTTAACACGTCTAAATGGTCGCTTTAGGGACTTTTCGAATCTGCTGGCAGAGGTCGTATTCCGACCTTTCCTCAGATTGTTGACTATATCTGAAGTTATAGGACTCTGTTTCAAGCAAGGTTGGTCTCGTTGGAAAGCTAAGACACAAGGATACAAGTCCCATGAAGGGAGGATAACCCAGTTTTTCCCCTAAGACACTCAAAATTATTCGTCAACAAATCAGACCTACTGCCCTATAGGGTCTGTCATGACTCAGTCTTGGTTGGTGACCCATAACTGGATTTCTATAGCTCCAAATTGAGTAAGACCAGTTTCTTTAGTTAATCAACATCCAAAAATACAATTACTATGAAGGAACCTGATCCTAATTACCTCATACTCCTACTCAAATTCTCTCAAAAAGTCTGGAGACGAATCTGTCCAGATTCCTCAACCTTTCCATTTACACACAACATCCATAATTAAACTTTTTCTCTTTTATCTCAACCCCTAGCCATAAGACATTCTTATCGATTTTACGAACTTTCCGAACAATATTCTTCTAAATACAATCCTTGACATTTCAACATGCATTTTTTCCCTCGTTTTGACACAATTAAACACACGTCATCAAGCTAAATATGTCAAATTAAACATCCTCCTTCTTTAATGCATAATTGACCGAAAGCATGGCTTTAAGGAACCAAGAGTTCCCCCATTATTTTCATGTTAATTTAATTCAATTCACACACACATTCACATAAAGAAAACAACATATTATAATAAATTCATTAAGGAAACCACAATTTCCTCTTTTTTACTCTATGCTCTTCATATGGTCGGCTAACTTTCCTTTCCCCCACTCATGTGGCTGGCTTTTTATATCAATCCGATTTGTGCTTATAAATTAGGATAATAAGCACAATAACCTTATATAATTTGTTTCCCAACAACACTCATAACACCAGCCATCATGTTTAATCTTGTTTCACTATCAAATTTCTTATCTTTTACTATCGTAAATCAACATGCAACATAAACAAATAAAATTTTAGAATGTATTAAACTCTTCAAAATATAAAGAGGTGAGGTGGTAAACACCTACATAGTCCTCTCAGTGGTGTCGTTCTGCTAACTTGAGGTCCCGCAGTTGATGTCTCTCCTGCTCCACACAAGACCAACATTTAATATCATTCATTCCCCTTTTCAATATTTTCTTATCAACTAGCAAGCATCATTATATGATTTCATGCAAGATATTCATATCTAAATTAGATCATTATTTCACGTTCATATAGCCATTCATTAACCCGAACCATGCAGACTTTTCCAAGCTAATTTCTTAACCCAAACTTACCTCACCTTAATCACTTTATATGAGACTATAATTTCCCATAAGTTTTTGTTCTTGGGGTTGTCCAAATCAGCCCTCACAACAGCCTTGCTTTAGTTTCTTGGAGACATTTTTTATCTCTAACAACTCTACATTTAAAGCTGTCACTCCAGCCCTTTTGTTTTTTTAATTTTGGAGAGGTATTTAGCCCACCCCTAAACATAGACTTTCAGGGCTGTCACAGCAGCCCCAAAGTCTCCTAAAAATTAAGTCTCTCTATTGCTCCATTTCCATTTAATTTTAGGGTTGTTTCAGCTCACACAAAACTAATTTTGGCAACAGTTTCAATCACCCATAAATAACAAACGACTAACATTACAAGTCATCCATAAGGTCACGTTATAAATCATTATTATAAGTATCACATATCCAAATATCAACCCCATCCAACGGTGAAACTTTCCAGAAACATAGGTTTAACCGAACTGACCTAAAACTTATAGACTTACTATGCAAGAAGCATAACTTCTGTTTGGAGTGGTTGGTTCTGATCTTCACCATTCACAATCTAGACAGCATCTTGCAGAACAACATATCCAAATTATAGCCCTATTCAATGGTGGACGGTTGAGAAAATGGTTGGCAACTGAGACTGTCTAGAAATGTATTTTCCCATAAATTTTCCTCCTGCAATTTCTCTCAAACAGGGACTGTTATAGAAGATCCCTCCAGTGACAATGCACACAATATGGAGGAGAACAACATATCCAAATATGGTTCCAATCCAACGGTGGACGGTGGAGTTATAACTGTTGGAATTATTGTCATCAATATGTCTTCTCTTTGTCTCCTAAGTTCCCTTATTCCTTCTTTTCTCTCTTGTTTCTTGTTGATTTCTAGCTAAAAATTACTTTTCCTAACACAATTTTTGGATTCCTCCTTGCCTTTTTCTCTCTTTATCTCCCAAGCTCTCTCTTCTCTCTTCTTTTTTCCTCCTATTCTTCTGTCTAGCCATGGTTTAATGAAGAAGAGAGCTGCTGGAGTTTTCCAGCTGATCAAGAATATTTATGAAACTGTCATTAATGATTTTCATGCTATTTATCAGTCTAATTGTCGACATTATTTGACAACCTTACAAACTTTAATCGCTCTAAAATTTTAACTGTATATGAAACTATAAGTGAAGGAGGCCCTCATTAAATTTCATTCCAATCCGACGGTTAAATTGAGTGTTATGCTTAATAGCGCTAAATTTATCAATAGATGATTTTTATGCAAGAAAAATCCAAATTTTCTTATTTAACCCTTTTATAAAACATATACATTAATCATCTAAACCCTAGGGGTTATTTTATCATTTGTACATAAATCGCTAACCTTCTGTTATTTGAACATTGACCACTCTTGGTCTTATGTATTTATTTTGTCCCCATAAATTTTTCTTTCTAATAATTTAGCACTGTATTCAGTTTTCCTTTCATTAATTTCACCATTTTTATCTTGATTTAGGTTTTTTAAATTTAATTTAACCCATTTTACTATCAGTTAAATTTCTCATATTTTAATAACCTAGAAAAATTATAATTGGAGGTTTACATTATCACTAGCAGCAGCCTCTCCTTCTTCATTTTTTTCCCTCCCTAAACCCTAAACCTCTAAACCTAAAATTCTAAACCCTAAATCCGAAAACTCAAACTCAACCTTAAACTATAAACCTCAAACCCTAAAATGTTAAACCCTAAAACCCTGAATCTCAAACTATAAACCCTAAATTTTTTTGAAAAAGATTAAGTTGTATAAATCTAAAAAAGTACAAGATACAAGAGGTATGCTTCAATTATTATAAAAGACCTGTAAGGTCAACGAAAAACAAACAAGGTTGTACATCAAAAAAAAAACATACAAAGCAACATCAACCGGTCAGTTAATTAATATAAAAATTACCAAACTAAAGTAGGATCACTACTAGAAGGTTATGATTATACTTTCTCTGTGAAGCAAGAGCATCATTTGTAATAGATGTTGCCACATGAGGAGTAAATGTAGGAGCTGCCTGAGGAGTTGTCATTTTGAGGATATCCTTTTTCTTTTTCCTCTTAGCAACGGATGGTTATAATATGGAATTACTTTGAAAATTTAATAAGCTACTTGACCACCTCACCACCTCGTAAAATGAGTCAAAAAAAATTAATGAAAGAACTCTTGGTAGTTGTTAAAAGGACACTACTAATAAACCAAAACTTGATTAATTAATTATTTGTTAATTAATTAGTTTTTCTGTTTTTTAAAGAAAATTGAAAGAACACATCTACACAAAATTAATTGTATTATTTTTTAAAGAAAATAGATTAACCTTCATTGAAAATGCCGTTGTATTTTTATTTATTTTCATATTAATTGTATTATTTTTTACAAGTCTATTTATTTTTTAATAATGATATGCAATAAAAAAAACAAAATGAAAATATGTGGATTCAAATAGACTTATTATAGAATACTCTAAAACGCGTGAGGAAAGCACCGTAGCTCCACACCTTTTAATTGCACTTATATATTATAACAATAATAATAAAAATAATATAATAATAATTATAATAATAATAATAATAATTATTATTATTATTATTATTATTATATTATATTATAACATTTTGTTTTTGTTTGTTTTGGTTTTTTTTATGCCTTTATGGGTTTTTTTTTTGCTTTTTTCTTTATGTTTTTTTCTTTTAATGAATTTGTTTTTGTTTAATTTAGTTTGTTAATGTTAAATTTATTTTTATTTAGTTATCAGACTTTCATGACACGGATCCCGAGTTTGACGGGTTAACCTGAAGGCG
>Ga0307509_10011036_pt1 | contig 11009 bp, 11 predicted proteins | sample 10_EM_MG_FD_202245 | JGI IMG/M metagenome (GOLD analysis project Ga0307509, IMG submission 202245) | Populus trichocarpa ectomycorrhiza microbial communities from riparian zone in the Pacific Northwest, United States - 10_EM | ecosystem: Host-associated > Plants > Roots > Unclassified | place... | reverse complement strand
CTTGACGTCCGCGCCCTCGGCCAGCTTCGCGGACGAGAAGCGGCGCATGGCGAGCGACTGTTTGAACTGCGAGTCGGGGCGGAAGTGCTCCTGCAGCGCGGTCCAGATCTCCCGCGCCGTCGTCGCCTGCTTGAATATCCAGAGCCATCGGTCCCGGATGTTGACCAGGAACTGCAGCCGCGCGCAGGCGTCGCGCATCTCCCAACGTTCGAACGCGGGTCCCTCTGGCGGAGGCACTTCGTCGCCGGTGACGAGACGCCACAGTCCGCGAGACTTGAGTACGATCTCGATCTTGAAAGACCATAACGAATAGTTGTCGTAGTCGAGTTTCGGTTCGAATGTGATCGGCTCGAGCTGCCAACTCTCCACGCCATACATAACGGACCCTTGGGTTTATGCTCACTAGACAAACAGGAGTTTTCCCGCGCCGACAAATGAGCGAACACCAGGGTTATTTCTCTATCAGAAGGGAGCATCAGTGATCCGGGGCTGTGGAGACAGTTTCGCTTACGAATAGGCTCTTTGCAAATGAGGGCCACTCGTGCTTATCTTGGATGGAACGGAACAGATGGGGCAAAAAGGTGACGGAATGCGACGCGACCGCTCATCGGATTGATTACGTCAGCGGTTCCGTTCCTCGTGTGTGATGCACCGATGAGCGCTGCATCATTTGTCTTGTTGTCGTGATACCACATGGTATAAAATTTAAAGGAGGGACCGCCAGGAGTCCTCAAATTGATCCGGGATACCGAATGTGATTTCGTAAATGAAGTAGACTGCATCCGAGTGGTGTGCCATGCATGCATTTGGTAGAAATGATGTGCCTTTGATGTTAGTGTGGATCCTCTCCATGACGCGCCGAGAGGCAAAGCAGACTACTATACCTGACTCGCATGTGACCCGGTCGAGTCATTTCTGACTTTCAGCGCATCATCTGTCTACGTCGATTTCATTTCACAATCTCTATGACCGAGATCCCCGAGCCTGACCGCCTATTGTAGTACAAACTGTCATGATATGTCAAGCCTGACTTTATTCCCTGGGCGCACGCATCCCCTGAAAACCGATAAAATGTGCGAGGGTGTGGCAAGCGGTCCTGACTACATCTCAATAGGTTAGAAATAATTTTTATCAGACAACGTAAAGTGCCTTGACCAATCTGCAAAGCGGTGCCCGTCGATGGCTACACTGGTTCCCCAACCTCAGCCTCATTTTTTTTCAATTTTTATATTGCCACAGCCTTCCCAGACAACCAACCCACGCTACGAGGTTTATTCATCCAAATCGTGCATGAGTAAGAAGGTTTTTTCTAGCATGTATGGATCATGGTCCTTTGTAATCTTAGCCGCTGGGTCCGCACCGTCTGCCCACAAATATTCAGCATTGGCGGGTACCTTTCTTCGCTGACATTCCCAGCCCCCAGTCAAAGTCAATAAATCGACTGTTCCATCCCTCGTACTTCCCTTGAGATTTGAATACCACTTCACTGGGACGCCTCACGTCCCCAAAAACGAACCCTGAGTGGTGAAAATTTCCAACGCGAGTTTGACGTAGTTCATCGCAGTCGAGGGTAGATCGCAGACTTCGAACTGATCATATGCGTCACGGCCATCAACTGGGTCCGTCACAACCATGAAAACCTCTCCGATGATCACCGAGAAAAAAATGCAGGACTGGCGCTAGACCTGCAGTCGCGAGTATCTTGTGAGCAGCTTTGCTGTATCTCTCACAGAACTTGACGAAAACAGTCTTGTCACCATATTCTTCGAGAATCAATGGCTTTGTTATAAATCACGACGGGCGGGCCACGGCATTCGACGGGCCGTCCATTGTAGGGTGCCCGCTTAGTTTGTTCGTATTCATATTTCTCGGTGCTGGTCGCGACACTCGATGGTGCGGGGGCATCTCGCGCTTCAAGGACGCTTGCAAAGTGTGCTGAAACGTGCAGTGAATTGCTTATTCTATACGTATGAAAGGAAAACGCACTTTCTTGACAGGAATACTTGTCTTCGTTTTTTGCTGGATAATGACATCAACGAGCGTATGGCGACGAAAACAAAAAATGTTTTTGATCCGAAAGTGGTTGCTGATGTATGGGCCTGGCTGTAGTTATACAGCGTCACCGATGATGGATTGCAAGGGACCGGGCGACTCATCTCCCCGTAACGTGGATATTGGGAGGGGGGTTGGACCTTCAGAGGTGAAAGAATGCCAAGTCCGGGGCACTCAATTGCATTGGGTTATGCGCTATAGCTTGCTCTAGGATGTGATCGGTTGTGCTGTTGGGAGGCAATGTCATCCCGAATGGGGAAGAAGGCGAAAGGTAAGAATTGTCAAAGCAGATATCTGGCGATGGTCATATTCGTTTTGGAAGAAGCACATGGACATGTCAAGGGAAAACGTCGATGCCACGACCACTGGCAAGACCGCGCGGCGGCGGCGCGGATAGCCGGATCATGTGATCGCTCTACTCTAGCTCAGGTGACTTTTAAATTCACACACCGCTCGTCGTGCTATTCCGAGCAAGCGATTCTCGTCCTTCTCAAGATACCAACGCTCCCACGTATCAACATCAACATGTTCTCTGTCCCCTGAAGCCACACGCATCAGGCATATGCTGTGACTCTTCATACCATCCGTACCCATATTCGACTAGCGCGTCAACAACTGTCACCGATATGGAATCTGAACTACGGCCTCTGACGCCAAGCGGAGGTAGTCCCTCGAGCAACGTGTTGGACTTGCCTGATGATAATGCTGTGCGCCAACCACTACCTGACACCGAATTCCACTTCCCTTCCCCTACCCTCACGCAGAATACTTGCCCCCCTCTCTCACAGCTAGAGGCAACCTCGATGTCCGGCGAGTCTTCTGCTCCAACTCTCCCTGTCCCCGAAGCTATCCAAGAACTGCGTTTGGATTCATTATCACCAGAACCCTCTCAACCCGAGGAAATTACCACCATACAGGGCGATGGCCTCATTTCGTCGTCTGCCCTGGCTCCAGCTAATTCCAGCCCAACTATTCCTGTGTGCTCAACCTCCGGGCATTCCTCTTGTGGGGAGGGATCGAAATGGGCATCTGAGGCTCCTTCTGAGACTTCAAGTATACTATACATGCTAGAAACTGATCCTCTTCTTGTCCCTCTCCCCGAATCGGATGCCGAAGACGAAGGTCCGTCGGGTTTTGCACCTGTTGAGCATGCCAGGACCACCTTGGACAACGGAAATCAAGAACCGGCCGCATATATGGCCCGCATTAACGAGAGACCGAGTACACCAGATCTTGCAGATGTATATGATGGGTCCCGTTCAAGTACGCGTTTCCTTCTACGTTAGAGCCCTCTTTTGGAGATAACACATTTCCCCAGCTGATGCAGATGATAATCAGGCGCTTTGGGTGCTTGGTGACTCCGTCCTAGAGAGACGTGATCGCCGCGTTCACGAGCGTTGGAAGGCAGGCTTGGGCGTGATATTTGTATTGGCACGTTATATCGCTCCTGGCTCTGGCTGATCCTCACTTACCGTCTTCCTACCCAGGCGAACATCCTCTCCGTTCTCATTCTCTGCATCGCACTTGAGCTCTATCGCAGAATCAAAGCGGCCCACCCGGGCTTAATCGCGAAGATTCGAGCCCGACACATCGCCCGCGTTGGTAGAAATAGCCCGTTTTCCCCCATCGTCAGCCTCTTCTTTGAGGCCGACGCACCCTTTGTCCACTCAAACACCGCATTTCTTGCCGGGCTCTGCACCACGCTCGCCTGCACACTCATGTCAGACCTCGCCATGCGCTGGGTTGATCGTTATGAGGGCCGTGTACCGCCTCCGACCGCATCGGCACGTGACAGAATGATCGCACGCATGGAATGGAACGAGCGCATAGAACGACGGGCAGTGCCCTGGCTGCTCGACATCGGCATCCCGGGATTACTCTATATCTCGTTGGGCTTGTTCTTCGCTGGAACTCTCATGCGTGCCTTCCCCCTTCTCGACATGAAAATCTGCGTGGTTTTCGGTGTGCTATTCATGGTCATGTCTATGTTCGCGTTGTGGTCCTTTGAACCGGCTCTCGATGCCAGGACCCGGCCCAAGCCTGTTTCATCTTCGGCGCGCTGAGGGTACTAGGTTCACGATACCCACTGTTCACCTGTGTCAGCATCATTCTGTATGTACCCAACAATCGGCGACTGCATAATCCTAAATTAGAACCATATCCTTTTTAATCCCTATTGGGTGGTTCTTCCAGAGTTGGGCTGGGGCCTGCGGTGGCGTGAGCCAGTCTATTCGATTTTCATACTATATCCTTTCCAATTGTAGAGGCATTAATATTATGCCTCGGCGTGGTGTCCGTTGACTTGTTGTCGTTGGTGGCTCTCTCAGGCTCGAATAAATACCTTTAGGACGCGCATTTCGGGGATTCTGCTGGTACCCGTTTGATTCTCACCCCTTCAAACCTTGCACGTACAACCTTCGTTGTCAACACGCAGCGCTGCGGACCTAACATACGTCACCCATCAGCTTCGGTTGAACAGCCACAGCAACACAGTTAATCGTTTCCTCCTTCACGGTGCGCTCCCTGAGCCCGCGTGCCGACGAAGTACGTGTATTTTAAGGGGGGAAGAATCTCTGCGCGCGCACGAAGAAATTGATCCTTGTTCCTCCACCACTAGCCCCCTCTCTCATGGAATCCCGAACCGGGCGTGAGAGCTCCTCGACCCCGATGAGTATGTTAGCCTCGTGGAGACACTGCCCCCATCGCCACAGACCACGAGTGATGTGGCCCCCTTTCGCTTCGCGCCGTCTCGCGTGTTCCGCTCGGTGTTCCCCGTTCATGAACGTGGTACGCGAGACCACGAGACCTTTCAGGCCTTACCACGAACTCGCGGTGTAATGAAAAACGTTGGCGAGGAGCTACTTTCAGCGCTATACATATATCTTCCCTGACTCCCGTACCACATGGCCGCGCAGGTAGTGGCTGAGAAGCGCGCATTTACCTGAACAGAGCCTCACTGCCCCCTCACTAGCACTCTTCGACGCGCATGTGCCATATGGGCTCGTCACCGACTTAGCAGACTCGGAAGATGAGATTGTTTGACAGAATGGGTGGGGTTTCAACTCCCTTTTGTCCCTCATCAGTGCTGTCTCCTCACGTCATTTCGTAACTACCGTCCTGGTAATACAAACCATACAGATGACCATATACGTTGGCTGGATTACGAGCATCCTTCCATGGGAAATTACAGCCTACGAGTCACGTCAACCCGTCTGCGGCCTGCCTACTTATGGAGACGAAATTACATGTACTATTCCTGACACAGAGCTCTTTCTGGATTGACCTTGAGAAATCGGAAATCGGCGTGGATGTGATGGAAGACGCGTGCAGAAGGTAACCGCCTTCATTTTCTCCAAGACTTCCAGGATAGACTAGAGAATCAACCAGACCTCGACGCTTGCAGAGTCATGTCATGTGCCAAAGTTTGGCATATAATTCTACAAGTGTATGTCTTGTTCTACCGGGGGTCTGACCCACGACCGAACTACTGCCAGTTCTACGAGCTGAACCTATTGTAGTATCAGCATCAAGCTTGAGGGCAAAATCTTCTTGTTTCCCTTTCGCCTTGCTCTTTCCCTGATCTTTCCTTCCTCTAGTAAGGTAACGTTCGGAGATGCGGACATAGCCTTTCGGATTTCGACTATTCGGAGCACTGGCCTATTGCCTGTAGTCTTAACTCTCCCCTCGGCCGACGCCCTGCCCCTGCTCACCTCTCCGCATGTAATCCATGCGTATATCGTCGCCTCATGACATCACTATGCACCGATCCTGTATTGCACAAGAGAACAAGCTTGGGGCATGTCCTAAGCGAAGGATTCAGTTTATATACAAGGCTAGCTACCTGGGATGTTCAAGAAAGTCCCTGAACGACATGGAATCATAGAAGAAGCTAAGAGAACAGACAGGAATCGATGCGGAACAAGGGGAACCGAGGTATGAGTCAGGAGAATCGACGAGAAGCTACAGGGTGGGACATCCGAGATGCGCGAGAAGCGAGTACCTACGAGGGAAGAAGCCAGCCCGTGAGATCACGGTAAAGGATATTACCATCCTAAAACTTGATCAAGTTGAATACGAGGGTAAGCTACGGGTCACTGACTCGGAGTGCCTAAGGAGGGGTGAATCGTCAGGTACGCTGAAATCAAAGGAAAAGACCATGTACCTCGTCTTGTGCCTGCGTCAGCCTGCTCTCGAGGTCCGCACAGAATGTTGGACCCATCGTCGCGTGTGCCCACAAGCAGAAATTGCAGTCAGGATGAGTCTTGATAGCCGTCAAGTATTTCTCACGGATGCTTGAAGATGTGGTGAGTGGATGCGTGAACAAGTTGTCGTTGCCCTGTGAGAGGAGTCGACGCAACCAGATGGGGAGAGCCGGTGGGGGGGTGGTCTCTGAGGGTTCACGAGGCATAACATCGGGACAACCAATCCAAATATTCGAAGGTCCTGAATTGTTGGCCTCGAGGAATGATGTGAGGCACGTGGCAAGGTTGTCTTTATAGCGCCTGCGGAAACGGGCAAGGTCATGCAATGCACTACCCTCAAACAATCGCAGCCCTTCTCCAGCACTGTCAAATGTCATGGGATAATCCAGCGTCAGACGAGCTGCCTTTTCCATTTCCGGAATGAGTCCCTTGCTATTTGCAATCGCGTATGCACGGAGGATCTCGGCTCCGACAAGCGCTGGAGAACCCTCGCGGTTGACCTCGGCACGAATAGAGGACTGGATTTGGACCATGTCGTATTTCTGACAAGCAGCAAGCAGATATAATACCTTGTCGTAAGAATCGGGTATCACCGGGCGGATGGGGTATAGCATTGAGACGACACTATTCAGTAGTTCGGCATCTTCAGGCAAATGGACCACGGGAAGCCCATCGACAGATTCGCTTTTGGATGGTTGGGGAAGGGTGAGTAGGTCTGCGAAGAGGGGCGAGGCCATGGCAAGTACTGGCTTATGGACACGGAAGTCGACGAGGTCGGATGATCGGATGATAAGACTCGCGTCGGGTACATCCAACGGTTCAGGTAAAGACGTGATCAAATTGGCTTTGTCTTGATATTCCTCTCGTTCCCGCACGAGAGATAGAGCTGACTCTGCCTGCAATGGCTTCAACCTCGTAAGAAGCTCATAAATTTCAATTGTACTGACCTTTTTCAAACTGCCATGGACAACAGACGTTAAACTTTCCCAGAAGTTGCGCATGGTCTGGCAGGAATCGCTTGATGTAGATATACACGGGCAGGCATTCGTTATAGGCCAGAAAATGGATATGGGCTGACTTGATGTAGATGTACGCTTGCGGTCATTATTTCTAGCCTTATCCAGCCTAAGGTGGAGAGCCAGGGCAGTATTGAAATCAATGGGATCAAAGAGCTTAGGTGTGTCTCCTATAGATGCAATGTAGTTGTCGATCCAGTGCGGGATTGTGGAAGAGCTGAGCTTGACACAACGTAAACCTCTCAGGGTTCCTCCTGCACCGGACATCCTAAACACCGTAAGGTCCTCTGCAAGAATGTTCCGAGCCCTTCCGTGGTAATTCCAGAGTTCATAAAGAGAAGCGCCGGGCATGATGTCAAGTTCATCTTCCAAGTCCCCAATAGTCATCGGATATTTCATCAATATGGTCTGTGCGGCCTGAAGCGCTTCTTGGTGAAGTCCGTACTTTTGTGCGAGAGAATAACGGTGGAGCACGTCATCTCGCTGAGTAGATGGTGGATTCTGTTGCGCAATATGGTATCGGATGTAAGCTAGCACGGAAACCATTTGATACTTTTGGGCAACAGATAGGAGTTCCATTGCCTCTTCAGTGGTCGATGGTACGAGAGGGGTTGAGGGAAAGATGAAGGTGAGAAGGCTGTGGAGGACAGCGCCGCTCTCCGGAAGCTGAACCACGGGAAGTGATGTTTCACCACTTGCATCATCGGGGAGATTTGAGGCTTTTCGGATAAGCTCGTCGAGTACCGGAGAGCAATGGATTAAGTAGGACTTTGGTACGCGGAGATGATGGGAGTCGTGAGAACGAAGGATGACATCTGCGCCAGGGTACTCGAAGAGTAAGTTTGGAAGGGGTTCGTTTAAGATAGACATATTGGAGCCTGTATTGAAAAGGGACTCGTAGACGGTACTACCGTGGTCTCGTGTTATATAGAGCTACCCTCGTGGCCCTTTTGGAATCTAGCCGTGCCTCATGCCAGTGGGGCCGACTCATCGTGCCCAATAGAGCACGCGACATGGGCGCAGCAGGGCAGTGCAGGGGGGAATCTGCGGAGATTCTGCGCAGTAATAGGGATACAGTGCAGACTACTTGTCACTGTGTCACATGCGTGCACCTGGTGGCGAGGTTCATAGGCAGACTACCTTCGTATCGGAGGACAACCATGACGTGTGTGATTGGCTGACAGCAGCTGAGGCGCCGTACGCCATGGGAAACTTGGATGCGGTTAGGGTTCACATCCGCAGCCAAGTTGCGCCTGGGGTTGAGGGCGTTACAACGTGTGTTGGACGTGGTCCGTTAAAGCATTCTGTTGCTGTTAGAGATCTGGGTGGTTAGTAACTTAGCGTGTTTGATGCTACTGCGGAAACCCTTTACGTGTCAGCCAATTGCGCCTTCCAATCAAGCCTCGAGGCCTACTACTGTAGTACGTAACCTTCCATGCCTTATTTCGAGGAATGAGTTGACGGGTTCTCATCTCAACGTATAGACTTGCCTGGGTATACTTTGAGGATCTCAATATGTGTTAGGGTGATCAGGTCTCTGGAGCTGTCTCTGTCGCCGTGATGTCTTTACTGCCAATAATGTAATCGGTGACTCGCAAGTGCCGACACTTCCAGCATTTTACCGATTACATTTACCTAGGCGGGAATCTTCATGAGACGAAACAGACCAACTATGTTGCCGAGATTTTCCAAGTCGTCGCGCAGGCAGTACGCATAAAAGAGCACTGTCACGTTTCATGTCTATGAAATCGGCTCCGGGTCCGGTCCCTTGTCGATGAAAGGTCGAGTGAGGTCGTAGCGTCGCAGTACTACCTAACCCGACTTTCCTTTCTATCCAGCCCCTTCTCGGATCTCTCGCCTTCAAAAACCGGTTTGATTTCAATGGGTGGCGTCGTCCTCGTTTCCTTGTAGAATATGTATTTTCGTCAAGTTTTACGAGACGTATAGCGAAGCTGCTCACAGGATGCTAACTGCGGCGGGATTCGCACCAGCGCCGCATTTTTTCTCGATGATCATCGGGGAGGTTTTCATGGTAGTGATGGACCTACTAGTCGGCGGCCGGAACCGTACCATGAGCCTGCGTTTGCGTGCCTCAACCCGTGTTGGATGACGTCAAACTGAAACTGCATGATCCGGATATTGTCTTTTTTTTTTTTTTTTGAAGCGGATATTGTCTTTGAAGACGTGTGGTGTCCCAATGATACCGTTTTCGAATCTCGGGGGAAAGGGGAGGGATGGCATGTGCTGCTGGTGGATTTTGACCAGGCTGAACTTCCTTCCACACTGAATACGACCGGGGAGATTGACTCGGCGGACGATGGGGCACCTGCGATTGAAGCCAATAAGGGACGTAATCCAGATGTATTAGAAAACTAACCCGTGGCACGTATAAGTGATAAAGACAAGTCCGTGGGGTTGAAGGTGGGGGAGCGTAGGATTGCCCACATCCTTAGGACACGCAGGTCGGATGCAAGGCTCAGAAATGGGAACTCGATGGCAGCAGGACGCGGGACATGGCTTAGTCTGTAAGAAGGCGGACTGGGGTAGATACTTATATGTCAGTCAAACTGAGGCGGGAGAGAAACCTACATGGTACTGACCTCAGCGTTTGTCGAAGAAAGACCGATGAAAGATCAGCGAATGCTATCGTACTCCAAGTGGGTAGCTGTGTGCGCCTACGCGTGTACGGGAACCGAACAGAAGAGCTCAAGAAAAAATCAGAATAGGTGACCTACTGCCCGTGTATGGGATGCGTCCGTACGCATTTGATTTTTTAGCTTCGGACTTGCCCTATCTCCAGAACAATCCCTCCTGCCCTACTGTTGGCGTTATGTAACGTCTGGCTGAATTCCACCGCCATACAGTATAGTACGTGTCGTGTAGGTGTTAGAGTGCGAGACATATGAGAGAGGTTCGATGTCGACTGGCATGGGTTTCACGATCACGTGACGTGACTCCAAGTTGGCTCGCCGCTCGCTTCCGTTCCGGCTTCGAATTGATGAGCATTGTACAGCACAGTATACAGTACCCATACAGTATGGCCCAGTCGCAGGAACACCCAAATACAGGACTTTCGAACAAAGTTGGGTGGTTATCCCACTCTTCCTAAATCCCCACCATGTCTTTCAATAATATCATAGGAATAGATGAAGACCTCCCTGTCACCCATCACAACGAGTACGCTAACATTTCCCACCTTTGTCTTTCCGCTTATTATTCATGCTGACCACATCATAATATCTCAGCATTTATCCTGCCATCGATCATGGGCCACTGTTCGCATCACGGGCATATAAAGGCAAGGTCGTGCTTGTTACAGGTGCATCACAAGGGATCGAACAAGACTGAGTTACCACCTACGTCTCGTATAGATGTTAGATGCAGTGGTACGGCCCACTTACATCTCTTCATCTGGGCCCTTGTCACCCATTCCTTTTTGTTGGAACGTGACTTGTGATCACGATGCTCTACTCAGTGTACATGTGACTCGAAACCTCTTCGCGTTGTACCTGCGTGCTCCCCCTTTCCTCTCAGTTCATACGTCCTACTATGACTGAGGGGTAAGTTAGCTACTATACACCCACCTACTACATAACTAACTGTACTCAGATCGTCTAGGTACATAATACAGTTCATACGTCCTACTGTAACGCTGGGATATGCGGTGGGCTCAGAAACAAGCGCTGTCCGGCCTGGGTCCCACCATACTGAGAGTGAACTGCCCTTCGCGTAGCTGTGC
>Ga0307509_10011035_pt1 | contig 11009 bp, 7 predicted proteins | sample 10_EM_MG_FD_202245 | JGI IMG/M metagenome (GOLD analysis project Ga0307509, IMG submission 202245) | Populus trichocarpa ectomycorrhiza microbial communities from riparian zone in the Pacific Northwest, United States - 10_EM | ecosystem: Host-associated > Plants > Roots > Unclassified | place... | reverse complement strand
GAACGATCCCGACCCCGCCGACGCCCGCGGCGGTGGCGATCGCCGCGATCGTCTCGTCGCTCACTCCGCGGCAGCCGGGACGACGAGGATATGGCGATCCTCGCCCTCGCCTTCGCTGCGGCTCGACAGCCCCGGCATCTCGGCGATCGCCATGTGGACGATCCGCCGGTCGTGCGGCGTCATCGGCTGGAGCTCGACGATCTGCTTGGTCTGCAGCGCCTTCTCCCCCATCTTCTGGGCGATCGAGCGCAGCCGCTCGACCTGCTTGTCGCGGAACCCGCCGGCGTCGACCACCAGCGGCTTGGTCCGGTCGCCGGTGCGATCGCGGTACACCACCTTGTTGACCAGGTGCTGCAGCGCGTCCATCACGACGCCGCGCCGCCCGATCACCAGCTCGGTGTCCTTGGTCTGGATCTCGAGCACCGTCTTGTCGGTGTCGTCCTTGATGTCGATATCGGCGGAGATGCCCATGCGCTCGAGCACGCCCAGCAAGAACTCACTCGCCTTCTCGGCGAGGTCTTCACGGTCCGGAGTCGGTTCTGTCACAGCTGCCTCCATGAGCTATCGTCGACGCTTCTTGCGTCGGGGGCGGTTGCGCGCTGCACCGGCGCCCGGCGCCGAGGCCGTGGCCTCCTGCGCGTCGTCCGAGTCATCGCCATCGCCGTCGCTGTCGACCAGCACCTCGGTCGCCTTGGCGTCGATCACGCGCTTGGCCGAGCCGCTGGTCTTCTTCGCCGGATTGCCGGCGCCCGACTTCGCGCCCGCAGCGCTCGCGGCGACCGCCGCGGCGACCAGGTCCTGGTTCTGCTTGAGCTTCGCCGCGCTCGCCAGGCTCTTCTTGTCGAACTTGTTCATGTAGATCGAGTGCAGCGCGCTCAGCACGTTGTTGGTGAACATGTAGAGCGTGAGCCCCGACGGGAAGAAGAACGCCATCACGCCGAACATGATCGGCATGCCGTACTGCAGGAACTTCTGCTGCGTCGAGTCCGCGGTCGCCGGCTGCAGCCGGGCCTGCAGGAACATGGTGATGAACAGCACCGCCGGCAGCACGTAGTACGGATCGGTCGCGGTCAGGTCGTCGATCCAGCCCGGGATGAACGGCTGCTGGTACAGCTCGCCGGCGTTGGCCAGCATGCGGTACAGCGCGATCCACACCGGCATCTGCAGCAGGATCGGCAGGCAGCCCGCGACCGGGTTGACGCCGTGTTCCTTGTACAGCGCCATGGTCTCGGTCTGCTGGCGCTGCTTGTCGTCGCCGTACTTGGCCTGCAGCGCCTTGAGCTGCGGCGCGAGCGCGGCCATCGCCTTCATCGACCGCATCGACTTGGTCGTCCAGTACAGCGTGACCAGCTTGACCAGGATCGTGAGCAGGATGATCGAGATCCCCCAGTTGCCGGCGAACTCCCAGAACTTCTGGAGCAGCCACAGCAGCGGGCGGCCGATGAACGCGAACCAGCCGAGGTCGATGACCTTGTTGAACCCGGTCTGGAACCCCGCGGCGACGTCGGCGCGCTGGAGGTCGTCGTAGTTCTTCGGCCCCAGGTAGCCGACCACGGTCTTGCTCAGCGTCGCGACGTCGCCCCGGAACGGCGCGACCGGAAACACCATGTCGGTGCGCATGAAGCCGCGCGGCAGGCCCCGGGTGCCATCGGAGGCCGAGGTGTGCTTCTCGACCCGCTCGCCCTCGGCCGGCGCGTACCCCGCGAGCAGGTACGGGTGATCGAACCCGGTCCACTTGATCACCGGCTCGAACCGCGGCCACTCGAGCACGCTGGTGACCTCGGTCGTGATCACGCTGTCGTCGCGCAGCGTCGACGACGACCACGCGCGCGCCGCGATCCGGCTCGAGCCGTTCTTGAGCTCGGCGGGATCCTGGTACGCGTACGCGGTGACCGCGAGCTGCTCGTGGGCCTCGGTGCCCGCCGGCGGCCGGACCGTGACCGTGAGCTTCATCCGCACCAGATAGGTCTCCGGTGCGATCGTGAACTCCTTGACCACCTCGAGGTGGCCATCCGAGTACACGTAGCGGACCTGGTTCGGCGGGTTCGGCGGGTTCGGCGGGTTCGTCGTGCCCTTCCACACGGCGTGGCGCGGAATGGCGTAGGTCGACGCCGCGGTCACGAAGTTGACGTCGAACGCGCCGCAGTCGGGCAGCTGGGTCAGCTGCCCCGCGGGGATCGGCTGGCTCTTGCCGGCCTCGTCGACGAACCGCAGCTTGTCGCGCACCGGCAAGAGCTCGCCCCGGGTCGCGTCGTGCTCGTAGCGCTTGTCGGTGAGCTGCCACGACGTCAGGCCGCCGCAGCTGCTCGAGAACGTGGCGACGAAGTGATCGAACGCCAGCGTGATGGCCTCGGCCGGCACCGGCGCGGCGGCCGGCGCTTCGGCTCCCGCCGGCGCAGCCGCCCCGATCTGCGGGACCGCCGCGCCCTGACCCGGGGTCGCGGTCGCGCCCGACCCCGACCCGACGCTCTGGCCGCTGGCCGCCCCCGGTAGCTTGGCCGGCTCGTCCTTCTTCGCCACCATGCTCCACACCGCGAACACGCCGAGCGCGAGCGCCACCGCGAGCAACAGTCGCTTCCCTTGATCTTGCATCAATGCTCCTGACAGTGGCGCGCCCGGCGCGCAGGGACCGGATCGTAGCCGGCCGCGCACAGCGGATTGCAGCGCAGGATGCGCCAGGTCGCCAGGCCGACGCCCACGACGATCCCGCGCTGTTTCACGGCCGTGATCGCATACTCGGAGCACGTCGGCAGGAACCTGCAGGTCGGCCCGCGCTTGAGCGGCGACAGCGCCGCGCGGTACACGTGCACCGGCAGGAGCACGAGCCACACGAGCGCTGAGTAGACCGAACGAATCATGAAAGCTGGCGCAGGATCCGAGTGAGATCAGCCGCGAAGTCGTCAGGATGAAGCTGCCGCGCCGCGCTGTCCTTGGCAACCAGGACCAGGTCCCAACCGGCCGGGACCCATCCGTGCAGGCGCATCCACTCTCGCAACAACCGCTTGATCCGGTTTCGAACGACCGCGTTCCCCACTTTCTTGGTGATCGTCACCCCTAGCCGGCCGGGCGGGGTCACCCGGCCGTCCTCGCTCGAGGCGCTGGGTTCGCCGGGCTCTGGCTCGGCGCGCCGCCGCGCGATCGCCAGGACGTGGCGACCGTGCTGCTTCGCGCCGCTGGATTGCACCGCGAGAAACTCGACGCGCCGCCGCAGCCGCATCTGCTTGGAGATGCCTGACGACCGGCGGCGCGGCACGAGTCGCTCACGCTACTTCTTGGCGATCGTGACCGAGATCCGCTTGCGGCCCTTGGCACGGCGCCGGCGGAGAACTTCTCGGCCGCCGCGGGTTTTCTTACGAGCGCGAAACCCGTGGGTCCGCTTGCGGCTCTTGTTATGTGGCTGGTAGGTACGCTTCACGGCTTGGACTCCACCCTGCGGGGAGCGCGATCGATACTCAAGCGCGCCGATGAAGTCAAGCTAGCGCCGAGCTGGTCGCGTGCGAGGCTGATTTCCGACGAGGTTCCGGAGTTCACTTCCACGCGTTTTCAGCTTGCAACGTGAATTCGCGGTCTGCTACCAACGCCAGGTTTCCTCGCCTGTGGATAGGCCATGGCCGTGGCCGCGGGTGGGCACCAGAAGTCCTTGTGGATAACTTCTGGAACGCTTGTCTTTTGTCTGTGCGTTACTTTCGCCAACCACAAGATTTCACAGGACGAAAAGAGGAATGACAGTACCGCTCCTCTGGGACGAGGCCGTCGGGAGACTCCGGTCCCGGGTGTCTCAGCAAAATTATGACATGTGGCTTCGACCGATCGAGCTGCTGTCGTTCGACGGGGCGATCCTGCGCCTCCGCGCTCCCAACAGCTACGTCCGGATCTGGTTCGAGTCGAACTTCCTGACCACGCTCCTGAAAGAAATCAACGATCTGGGGCATGACGTGCGAGTCGAGTTCGACGCCGACGCGCCCGACGAGCGGCCGGTCAACGCTCCCCGCGTCGCCGAGATCGTGGTCGCGGCGCCACCGCCGCCACCGCCGCCGCCGGTGGTCGATCACGAGGCGATCGCCGCCCCCGAGGCAGCCTCGCTCAACCCGCGCTACACGTTCGATACGTTCGTCGCCGGTCCATCGAACCAGCTGGCGTTCGCCGCGTCGCAGGCCGCCGCCTCGAGCTACCCGCCCAAGTACAACCCCGTGTTCCTGTGTGGTGGTGTAGGTCTCGGCAAGACCCACCTGCTGCACTCGATCGGCCACCAGCAGCTCGCCAACCGGCCGAGCGCCAGGATCGTGTACCTGTCGAGCGAGCGGTTCATGAACGAGTACGTTCAGGCGATCCGCACCGGCCGGATGCACGAGTTCCGCCGCAACTACCGCGAGGGCATCGACGTGCTGCTGATCGACGATGTGCAGTTCCTCGCCGGCAAGGAGAGCACGCAGGACGAGTTCTTCCACACGTTCAACGCGCTGCACGAGAACCACAAGCAGATCGTGCTGACCGCCGACCGCAAGCCGCACGAGATCTCGGACATCGCCGACCGCCTGCGCACGCGGTTCGCGTGGGGCCTGCTCGCCGACATCGAGCCGCCCGAGCTCGAGGTCCGCATCGCGATCCTGCGCAAGAAGGCCGCCGTCGAAGGGGTCGCGCTGCCCGACGACGTCGCGCTGTACATCGCGTCGTCGATCAAGTCCAACGTCCGCGAGCTCGAGGGCGCGCTGATCCGGCTCGCGGCGTACGCCTCGCTGTCGAAGAAGCGCATCGACCTCGAGTTCGCGCAGGAGACCCTGGGCGCGGCGATCTCGCGGCCGCGCGAGATCATCACCGTCGACAGCGTGATCAAGGCGGTCGCGAGCTACTACGGCCTCAAGCCGAGCGACATCAAGTCCGAGCGCCGCCACAAGTCGGTGGCCACGCCGCGCGCCGTCGCGATGTACATCTCGCGCCACAACACCAAGGACTCCTACCCCGACCTCGCCCGCGCGTTCGGCGGCAAGCACCACACCACGGTGATCTCGGCGGTCCAGAAGATCATCGAACGGGTCAAGGACGACGCCTCCCTGCGGTCCGAGATCCACGCGATCGAGGCGATGATCCTGCGATGATCCAGCCCGTCCAGACCGGGGCCTCGGACCCTGTGACTTATCCTGTGTTTTCGCCTGTGGACGACCCGTGGACGGCCGTGAACGATCCGGTTGTCCACATGTTCGCTTCATGGCATCCACCGGGGGACGCCCACCTTTCACTGTCAGGGCCCTCTGGTATTTCAGCAGGCGATCCGCCGCGTTGCCGAGCTATCCACACAACCCACAGCGTCTATTTCTAGTTACTACCGTTAAGATCTTTCTCTTATAAAAGATCCAGAAGACGCACGAAGGTCGAGGAGCCATGGAGTTTCGCATCGCAAAAGTCGAGTTCCTTCGCGGGCTGCGCCTCGCGCAGGGCATCGCCGATCGCAAGAGCACGATGCCGATGCTCGCCAACGTCTTGCTGCGCACCCAGGGCAAGAACCAGCTGCTCGTCGCGGCGACCGATCTCAACGTCTCGCTGACCGCGGAGCTCAAGAGCCACAACGCGAGCGAAGGCGGCATCACGCTCGGCGCGAAGAACCTCTACGAGCTGATCGCGAACGCGCCGGGCGATGAGATCACGCTCAAGAAGGCCGACAACCACTGGGCCGAGATCAAGAGCGGCAAGGTCACGTACCGCATCGTCGGCATGCCCGACCGGGACTTCCCGAAGGTGCCGGACCACCGCGAGGCCACGTACGCCACCATCGAGAGCGCGGTGCTGCGCGAGATGATCGAGCGCACGCTGTTCTCGGTGTGCAACGACGAGACCCGGTTCCACCTGAACGGCGTGTTCTTCGAGAGCGATGGCTCCAAGAGCCGGATGGTCTCGACGGACGGCCACCGGCTGAGCAAGGTCGAGCGCACGATCGCCAACGGGCCCAAGCTGTCGGCCGGCGTGATCATCCCGAAGAAGGGCCTGCTCGAGATCAAGAAGGTCCTCGAGCAGGGGCCGTCGTGCAAGCTCGCGATCAAGACGCCGCACCTGTTCCTGGTCCAGGACGACATCGCGATCGCGGTCAAGCTGATCGACGCGCAGTTCCCGCCCTACGAGCAGGTCATCCCGAAGGAGCACAAGAAGACCATCACGGTCGACCGCCTGCGCTTCATCGACGCGCTCCGCCGCGCCCAGCTGATGTCGTCGGAGACCCGCGGCGTCAAGGTCGCGGCGACCAAGGACGGCGTGACCATCACGAGCGACAACCCGGATCTCGGCGAGGTCCGCGAGGAGCTCGAGGCCGAGTACAACTCGGACGCGATCGCGATCGGGTTCAACCCGAAGTACGTCGTCGAGCTGCTGACCCAGATGTCGAGCGACCAGATCACGATCTCGCTCGGCGGCGAGCTCGACCCCGGGCTGATCCGGCCGCTGACCGGCGATGACTACCTCGGCGTGGTCATGCCGATGAGGATCTAGCCGCTGCGGATCGAGGCGCTGGTCGCCAGCGGGGTCCGCAACCTCCGGCCGCTCACGCTCCGGCCCCGCGCGCGGTTCAACGTGTTCTCCGGTGACAACGGGCAGGGCAAGACCAACCTGCTGGAGGCGATCTTCGTGGTCGCCACGCTGCGCTCGTTTCGCACCGCGAAGCTGGCCGACCTGATCGCGTTCGAAGGCGAGCGCGCCAAGCTCGGAGCGCGCGTGCTCAAGGACGACCTGGTCCGGGTCTACGAGGTCGAGCTCTCGGCGGGCGCGCGCAAGGTCACGCTCGACGGCAAGGCGGTGCGGCCGCTGGCGCGATACTTCGGCGGCTTCAACGTGGTGGTGTTCACCCCCGAGGACCTCGGGCTGCCGCGCGCGTCGCCCGGCGATCGCCGACGCTTCCTCGACCGCGGCGTGTTCAACCTGCGGCCCGACTACCTGGCGATCGCGCAGGACTACGAGCGCGTGCTCAAGACGCGCAACACCGTGCTGCGCCAGACCGGAGACGAGCCCGGGGATCGCCGCCGCGCCGAGGACCTGCTCGCGATCTACGACGTCCAGCTCGCCGAGCTCGGCGCCAAGGTGATCGCGGCGCGCAAGGCGTTCCTCGAGGTCGTGCTCGGCGAGCTCACCGCGGCGTTCGCATCGATCACGCGGACCGGGCTGACCGCGACCGCGCGCTACGTGGTGCGCTCCGAGGCCGAGAGCCCCGAGGCGATCGTGGCCAGGCTGCAGGCCGCGCGGATGAAGGACTTCGCGACCCACGCGACCCAGGTCGGGCCGCACCGCGACGATCTCGTGTTCGAGCTCGATGGTCGCGAGGCCGGCACGTTCGCCTCACAGGGCCAGCTGCGCGCGATCATGCTGGCGTGGAAGACCGCGGAGCTCGCGGTGCTCGGCCGCGCGCATGGCGATCCGCCGATCTTGCTGCTCGACGACGTGTCGAGCGAGCTCGATCCGCAGCGCAACGAGTACCTGTTCGAGCACCTCGCGACCCTCGCCGGGCAGTGCTTCATCACGACCACGCACCCGGGCCACGTGCTGCTACACCAACATCGCGCCGACTACCGCATCGCCAAGGGCGAGATTCTCTAATAAATTTGCTGGGCTAGGCACCCTCGAAAGGCTGCGCCCAGGCTATGCCCGCGGGTGGCGCTGTGGTACCAAACAGCTCCGCGCTTGTAAGGCGTCGTCAGATGGCAGATCCCACAATATCTTCGCAGACTTCCGAGTCAGATTACGATGCTGGATCGATCGGCGTTCTGAAGGGGCTAGAGGGCGTCCGCAAGCGGCCCGGCATGTACATCGGCGACACCGATGACGGCACCGGCCTGCACCACCTCGTGCACGAGGTCGTGGACAACTCGGTCGACGAGCACCTCGCCGGACACTGTAGCCGCATCGACGTCGTCATCCACTTCGACAACTCGGTCACCGTCGAGGACAACGGCCGCGGCATCCCGGTCGACATCATGGTCGAGGAGGGCCGGCCCGCCGCCGAGGTCGTGATGACCGTGCTGCACGCCGGTGGCAAGTTCGGCGGCAAGGGCTACAAGGTCTCCGGCGGCCTGCACGGCGTCGGCGTGTCGGCGGTCAACGCGCTCAGCGACTGGCTCAAGCTCGAGATCCGGCGCAACGGCAAGGTCTACTACCAGGAGTACTCGCGCGGCATCCCCGTGACCGAGCTCAAGCAGACCGGCACCACCACGTCGGGCGAGCGCCACGGCACCAAGACCACGTTCCACCCCGACCCGGACATCTTCAAGAACATCCTCGAGTTCAGCTTCGACCAGCTGTCGACCAAGCTGCGCGAGCTCGCGTACCTCAACAGCGGGCTCGAGATCGTCATCGTCGACGAGCGCTCGGATCGCAAGCAGGTCTTCAAGTTCGAGGGCGGCATCGCGACCTACGTCGCCGACCTCAACGCCAACAAGACCACGGTGTCCGACGTGATCGCGTTCTCGGGCAACGGCGGCGGCAACGGTGTCGGCAACGGCAGTGGGGACGCCGAGTGCTACGTCGACGTGGCGATGCAGTGGAACGACGGCTACTCCGAGCTCGTCACCTGCTTCACCAACACGATCAAGAACCGCGACGGCGGCACGCACCTCACCGGGTTCCGCCAGGCGCTGACCCGCACGATCAACAACTACGCGAACGAGGCCAAGCTCCTCAAGGACGCCAAGTCGGGGCTGTCCGGCGAGGACCTGCGCGAGGGCCTGTCCGCGGTGGTCTCGGTCAAGGTCGGCGACCCCAAGTACTCCAACCAGGCCAAGGACAAGCTGGTCTCGTCGGAGGTCGCCACCGCGGTGTCGACGGTGGTCGCCGACAAGCTCGGCGAGTACCTCGAGCGCCACCCCAAGGAGGCGCGCAACATCATCAACAAGGCCGTCGTGGCGTCGCGGGCGCGCGAGGCCGCGCGCAAGGCGCGCGAGATGGTGCAGCGCAAGGGCGCGCTCGAGCTGACCTCGCTGCCGGGCAAGCTGGCGGACTGTCAGGAGCGCGACCCGACGAAGAGCGAGATCTTCATCGTCGAGGGCGAGAGCGCCGGCGGCTCGGCCAAGCAAGGCCGCAGCCGCCAGTTCCAGGCGATCCTGCCGCTGCGCGGCAAGATCCTGAACGTCGAGAAGGTCCGGTTCGATCGCATGCTGAGCTCGCAGGAGCTCACGACGCTGATCACCGCGCTCGGCACCGGCGTCGGTGACGACAAGGACATCGACAAGCTGCGCTACCACAAGATCATCATCATGAGCGTCGATGCCGAGGAGCACGTGCTGGTGCGCGGCGCCGGCGGCGTGACCCTGGTGAAGATCGGCGACTTCATCGACCGCGCGCTGACCGGCGTGGCCGGTGATGACCACGGCGTGGCGCGGCGGGTCGGCGACGGGCTCGGTGAGGTGCTGTGCTTCGGGGTCGACGATCACCTGGTGCGGTTCCGCGCGATCAAGGGCGTGATCCGGCACCCGCTCGACGAGGTGCTCTACGAGGTCCGGACGTCCGCCGGCCGGACGCTGCGGGTCACCGCGAGCCACAGCATCTTCGTGCACGAGGACGGTGGCGTGCGCCGCAAGCGCGGCGACGAGCTCACCATCGGGGACCGCGTGGTCGCGCCGCGCACGCTGCGGCTGCCGGGCGAGGCGCCCGAGCGGCTCGATCTGCTGCGCGCGCTGCACGCCGATCCGGCGCTGGCGTCACAGGTCACCGTGCGCGGCCCCGCGATCGCGGCGTGGCTCGCCGGCAAGCTGGCGTCGGCCGATCCGGCGCTGGCGTCGTGGTCGGCACCGCGCGTCCAGCTGACGCCCGCGTCCGGTGAGGCGCTGGCGGCGCTCCGCCGCACGGCGAGGGTGTCCAGCGGGCAGCTCTGCCAGGTGCTCGGGATCCGCGAGCCCGGCACGTTCCAGGCGTGGGAGCGCGGGACCTCGCGGCCGACCCGGCTCCAGCTCGAGGTCTATCTGCGCGCGATCGGCGCCGAGGTCGCGGTGCTCGCCGAGGCCGGCGAGGCGCCGAGCCGCTGGACCCGGCTGTTCGGCACGGCGCCCGGGCAACCGGTGGTGCTGGGCGGCCGCGATGCGATCCGGCTGTGCGACCTCGACCACGAGGATCTCGACGGGCTCGCAGGGCACGACGAGCTCCGGCTCGTGGCCAGCAGCGCGCCCGATCAAGCCGGCGTGGGGCGGTATCTCGCGCTGTCCGCAGAGCTGATGGCGGTCCTGGGGGCCGCGGTGGCGAGCCCGGACGGGCAGGGCATCCGGCTCGCCCAGCCCGGCGCGAGCGTCGAGGAGCTTCGTGCGGAGGCCGCGCGGCTCGCGGGGTGGTTCGGGCTGCCCGCCGAGGCCTGCGAGATCTCATCGGCGACGTGCGAGCTTCAGCTGCTTCACCCGGTCGCGACGCTGGCGTGGCGCGTGGTGCGCGGCGGTGGGGCCGGCGTGCCCGATCGCGTGTGGTCGCTCGACGAGCCGCGTCGCGCAGCGTTCCTGCGCGGCTACCTGCGCGTCGTGGGTCGTGTCGCGCAGCGCGCCAGCGCACCGGTGCTCGCGCTGGCGGCGGCGACTCGCGATCTCGCGAGCGGGCTCAGCTACCTGCTGTCGTCGCTCGGCGTGGTCGGCGAGCTCGCGCCGGCCTCGGGCACCACCGCGTGGACGATCACGGTCGCGCACCCCGCCGAGCTCGAGCGGCTCCGCGCGGTGTGGCAGCCGCTCGCCGGCTTCGCGGCGCTCGACGTCCCCGGCCACGAGGGTCCGGCGCATGCCCGCGCGGCATGGCAGCCGCTCGACGGCGATCTCATGACGCTGGCGATCACCGAGGTCCGCGCGGTCCCCGCGAGCAACGGCAACGTCTACGACTTCTCGGTCGCGGACGACGAGAACTTCATCTGCGGGCTCGGCGGCCTCGCGGCGTGCAACACCGACGCCGACGTCGACGGCAGCCACATCCGCACGCTGCTGCTGACGTTCTTCTTCCGTCACTTCAACGAGCTGTTCGAAAACGGCCACGTGTACATCGCGCAGCCGCCGCTCTACAAGATCAAG
>Ga0307509_10011034_pt1 | contig 11009 bp, 10 predicted proteins | sample 10_EM_MG_FD_202245 | JGI IMG/M metagenome (GOLD analysis project Ga0307509, IMG submission 202245) | Populus trichocarpa ectomycorrhiza microbial communities from riparian zone in the Pacific Northwest, United States - 10_EM | ecosystem: Host-associated > Plants > Roots > Unclassified | place... | reverse complement strand
CCCGAGCTCCAGCGCCTCCTCGCCGAGGAGCCGAGCCGCGCCGACGCGATCGCGGCCCAGCTCGACGCGCTCGATCGCGCGGTCGATCGCGCGCGCACGCGGATCGCCGAGCGCCGCCGGCTCGTCGCCGATCACGAGGCCTCGCGGCCCGGACTCGCGACCGCCATGGTCGCCGACCTCGAGCGCGACGCCGACCAGGTCGACGCGCTCGCCGCCATGGTCAGCGCCGCCGCGGACCACGCCGCGAACCTCCAGGCCTCGCTCGCCGCCGACGACGATGCACGCCGGCGGCGCGACGAGGCACTCTCGATGTTCGCGGCGGCCGAGCGCGCGGCTGAGGTCGATCGCGTGCTCGGTCAGGTGATCGGCTCGCACGACGGCAAGCTGTTCCGCAGCTTCGCGCAGAGCCTGACGCTCGATCAGCTGCTCGCCGTCGCGAACGCGCACCTCGAGGAGCTCGCGCCGCGCTACCAGCTCGAGCGCGTGCCGAAGCACGACCTCGAGCTCCAGGTCATCGATCGCGACTTCGGCGGCGAGGTTCGTTCGGTCCAGAGCCTGTCCGGTGGCGAGAGCTTCCTCGTGTCGCTCGCGCTCGCGCTCGGCCTGTCGTCGATGTCGGCGCACGACGTCCGGGTCCGTACGTTGTTGATCGACGAGGGCTTCGGCACGCTCGATCCCGCGACGCTCGACTCCGCGCTCGCGGTGCTCGACGAGCTCCAGGCCACCGGGCGTCAGGTCGGCGTGATCTCGCACGTGCCGGCGCTGCTCGATCGCGTGCGCGCCCACGTCCGGGTCACGCCGCGCGGTGGCGGCCGCAGCGACGTGTTCGTGCCGCCGAACTGATCCGCTGACGAGTCCTCGCGTAGTCACTCGCGATGGCTACCGCGAGTGACGAAGGCGCGCATGTGGGTGCTGGACGCGCGGTGCCGCGCCGATCTTCCTCGGCGAGCGGCTCGAGTCCTCACCTCGTCGCGCGCGGTCGACAGTCTCGGCTACCTCGAACGACGAGGGCGAGAATGTAGGTCCACGACCAAGATCGCGATAACGCTCGTCGCGCGTGACGGCACGGCCGCTGCACTTGTCGAGCACATCGCCGCATCGTCGGCGCATCTTTCAAGGAGACAGTGCATGTTCGACGTCATCGAGATCGATCCCCAGTTCCTGTCGTCCGTGATCGGCGGCGCGGGTGGCCCGCAACGCCCGCAGCAGCCCGCGCCGCAGCCGCAGCCCGCGCAGCCGCGCGCGGATCAGCCGAACTTCATGCAGCGCTGGGGTCGGAACATGCAGACCGGTGGCGAGTACGCGATGGCGGCCGGTGCGGTGGGCACCGCGGTGCCGGTGCTCGGCGAGACCGGGATCCCCGAGGGCGTCGCGGCGGGCGGCGGTGCGTCGTGGTTGCTCGGCAAGGGCATCGAAGGCATCGGCAGCTACTTCCACCACTAGCGTAACGCCGGGCTCGGTGGAGGTGGCCCGGTCCTCCGCGTGGCCCGCCGCGGCTGCGCGCCTGCGCATTCGCGGCTGCTCGCTGCTTCGGGCTCGAGACCCTCGCGCGCGAGCAGCCGCGAGTGCTCGGCGCGCAGCTCGTGCGGCGGCTCGACGATGACGGACGTCAGGATCACCCCGTCAGCCGCGCGCGGCGAGTGCGCGGAGCGGTTCACCGACGAGGCGCTGCACGGTCCACTCGCCCATGGGGGTCGCGCCGAGCGAGCGGTAGAACTTCAGGGCGGGTTCGTTCCAGTCGAGCACCGACCACTCGAACCGGCCGTAGTCGCGCTCGACCGCGACCTTCGCGCACGCCGCCATCAACGCACCGCCGACGCCGCTGCCGCGCGCGGCCGGCCGGACGAACAGATCCTCGAGGTAGAGGCCGGGTTTCGCGAGGAACGTCGAGTAGCTCGTGAAGAACAGCGCGAAGCCGACCGGTTCGCCGGCGAGCTCCGCGATCAGGACCTCCGCCGCCGGCCGCGGCCCGAACAGCGTCGCGCGCAGCTGCGCCTCGTCGGCGACGACCTCGTGGGCGAGCTTCTCGTAATCGGCGAGGTCGCGGATGAAGCCGAGGATCGTCGCGACGTCGTCGGCGCGCGCGATGCGAATGGCGAGGGACATCCGCCGACTGTACTCGGTCGAGGCCGGCGGGATAGAGCCACTCGCGCCGGGTTCGGGTGGTCCACTTCAGGCGAGCTTCGCGAGCATCGCCGTGAAATCCGGCGGCAGCTCGGCGGCGAGGTCGACGCGCTCGCCGGTGATCGGATGCTCGAACCCGAGCGTCGCGGCGTGGAGCAACAACCGCGGCGACGCGATCAGCTTGTCGGCGTAGTCGCGGATGTAGACCTCCTCGCCGACGAGCGGGTGGCCGGACTCGCTCAGGTGGATCCGGATCTGGTGCGTGCGGCCGGTCTCGAGCCGGACCCGGCACAGCGTGGCGCCGCGGAGTGCGCGCTCGACCTCGACGTGGGTGACCGAGCGCTTGCCGCGGTCGGGCTGGCTCGTCGAGCCGCGGATGCCATCGCCGCGATCCGCGATCAGGTTCGACTCGATCCGCTGCGTCATGACGACGCCGTGCGCGACGCAACGATACTGGCGCGCCATCGTGTGGGCGCGGAGCTGCTCCGCGAGCCCGAGCTCGGCGCGCTTGGACTTCGCGAACATCAACAGCCCGCTGGTCGCGCGGTCGATCCGGTGCACGACGTGGAGCGCGATCGTCGTCGCGGACTTGCCCTTGCGCCGCCACGCGCCGCGGATCAGGTCCATCGCGGTGCCGGTCTCGCGATCCTCGTACGGCACGCTGTTGACGCCGGCGGGCTTGTCGATCACGACGACGTGCGGATCGTCGTAGACCAGCACGCCCTCGCGCTCGGGGTCATGCGGGCGCGGCGCGGCGAGCCGGAGCTCGACCTCCTGGCCGGTGGCGAGCCGGTGATCGACCTCGACGATCCGCGCGCCGTCGACGAACACCTTGCCGCCCGTGACATGGCGCTTCGCGACCGACCAGGCGACGTTCGCGCGCTCCTTGACGAACGCGGCGACGGTCACATTCGGTTGCTCGACGGTCCAGGCCACAGCCGACCATACTCGATGGCGAGCTGTGCGCGCGCGTCTGCGAGGTCGGTCGCCGGTCGCATCGCCAGCGCGCTGCCGGCGTAGTGGGTGGATGGCAGGCACCAGCCGCCGTCCGCGAGCGTGAACGGGTCGAACCGGACCTTCGCGACGTAGTAGCGCTCGCGTGGGTTCGCCTCGATCGCGGGCCACGAGCTGCCGTCGATCGGCAGCTGCCCGTGCCCGCCGAAGTGGACGATCCGGTGCGCGGACTCGTCGATCTCGAGCGTGTAGTGGCGACCTCCGAGGTTGGAGCACTCCTCGGTCTCGCCGGCGATCCGGACGACCGCCGTGATCTCGTGCGGGCCTGGAGGCGAGGGCTCGACCGGTTCGGGCAGGCCTGCATCACACGCGGCGAGGACGGCGAACCAAACGACTCTCATCGGTGCAGCATCCGCGGGTTCTCCGCCCGTGGCTGTCAGGGATGCGTAAGATCCCCTCATGTTCGACGTGGCCATCGTGGGGGCCGGCTCGGCCGGGTGCGTGCTGGCGAACCGGTTGTCGGCGGCGGCGGCGCGGAAGGTGGTGCTGATCGAAGCGGGCCCACCGAAGCACGGCTCGCTGCTCGTCCGCGCGCCGCTGCTCTATCAGAAGCTCTGGTACGGCAACCTGTGCTGGAACTACCGCACGGTGCCGCAGACCCACGTCGATCAGCGCGAGATGTACTGGCCGCGCGGCAAGGTGATCGGCGGTTCGAACAGCTTCAACGCGATGGTCTACATGCGCGGCCATCGCGACAACTACGACGAGTGGCGCGCCCTCGGCAATCCGGGCTGGAGCTATGCCGACGTCCTGCCGTACTTCCAGAAGGCCGAGGACAACCAGCGCGGCGCCTCGGAGTTCCACGGCGCGGGCGGGCCGCTCGCCGTCGACGACACGGTCGATCCGTTGCCGGTGTCGCGCGCGTTCGTCGACGCGGTCGCCGCGCGCTGCGGCGTGCCGATCATCGACGACTTCAACGGCGCGACCCAGGAAGGGGCGGGCTTCCCGCAGGTCACGATCCGCGGCGGGCTGCGGACGAGCAGCGCGACCGGCTACCTCGATCCGATCCGCGACCGCGCGAACCTCACCGTGATCGCGAACGCGCTCGCGTGCAGCCTGGTCCTCGACGGCACCCGGTGCACCGGCGTGAGGCTGCGGGTCGGCAAGACCGAGCAGACGATCGAGGCCAAGGAGGTGATCGTGTGCGGTGGCGCGATCGGCTCGCCCCACCTCCTCATGCTGTCGGGCATCGGTGCCGGTGCCGAGCTCCAGGCTGCGGGCGTCGAGCCGCGCCACGAGCTCGCCGGGGTCGGCAAGCATCTCGAAGATCACCTGCTCGTGTATCCGGTATGGCGCACCAAGCCGGGAGCGAACCAGCCGCTCAGCCGGCTCGGGATCGTCGGCTCGGTCTTGAAGCACCTGGTCACGAAGCGCGGCAACCTCGCGCGCGGGCCGATCGAGGCGGTCGCGTTCGTCAAGCACGGCAGCGCCGCGCCGCGTCCCGACAACCAGTTCCACTTCGCACCGTGGGGCTTCACCGGTCCGAACAGCGACGAGAAGCGCGCCGATCCACTCGGCCGGTTCGCCGCGATCATGCCCGGCCTGATCTATCCGCGCAGCCAGGGCGAGATCACGCTCGCGAGTGCCGATCCAGCCGCTGCACCACGGATCGATCCGCGCTACTTCAGCGACCCGGCCGACCTCGACCACCTGGTCGCGGGTGTGAAGCTCGCGCGCGAGATCGCGGCGACCGAGCCGCTCGCCAGCCTGCTCGACGGCGAACACTTTCCGGGGCCTGCGACCTCGACCGACGACGAGCTCCGCGCGTGGATCCGCTCGTCGGTCAACACGATCTTCCACCCGACCGGGACATGCAAGATGGGGTCGGACCCCGCCGCGGTCGTCGATCCGGAGTTGCGGGTCCACGGGCTCGAAGGCCTCCGCATCGCCGACGCGTCCGTGATGCCGCGGATCATCGGAGGTAACACCAACGCACCGACGATCATGATCGCGGAACGCTGCGCCGACTTCGTCGGCTGACGTGGTAAGCACGGGCATGGACCGCACGCTGTTCTCCGAGGAGCACCACGCCTTTCGCGAGGCGTTTCGCACGTTCGCGAAGCGCGAGATCACCCCGCATCAAGCGCGCTGGCGCGAGGCGGGGCAGGTCGATCGCGAGGTCTGGCGCAAGGCGGGCGCGCAGGGCTTCCTGTGCCCGTGGATCGAGGAGAAGTACGGCGGCGCCGGCTCCGACTTCCTCGCGTCGACCGTGATCATCGAGGAGCTCGCGCGGCACTACGAGAGCGGCTTCGCGATGGCGCTGCACTCCGACGTCGTCGTGCCCTACCTCCACACGTTCGGCACCGAGGAGCAGAAGCAACGCTGGCTGCCCGGCTGCTGCTCGGGCGAGCTCGTCACCGCGATCGGCATGACCGAGCCGGGCGCGGGCTCGGACCTCGCGGCGATCCAGACCACCGCGGTCAAAGACGGCGACGACTACGTGATCAATGGCTCGAAGACGTTCATCTCGAACGGCCAGCTGTGCGACCTCGTGATGCTCGCCGCGAAGACCGATCCGGATCCGAAGAACGCGCACCGCGGGATCTCGCTGTTCGTGGTCGAGGCGAACCGCAAGGGCTTCGTGAAGGGCAAGCGCCTCCACAAGATGGGCATGCCGTCGCAGGACACGAGCGAGCTGTTCTTCGAGGACTGCCGCGTCCCTGCTTCGAACCTCCTCGGCCAGCCCGGTGCCGGCTTCATGATGATGATGCAGAAGCTCCAGCAGGAGCGGCTGACCGTCGCGATCGCCGCGGTCGCGGGCGCCGAGCAGGTGCTCGCCGACACGATGGACTACGTCAAGGAGCGCCACGCGTTCGGCAAGCCGATCTCGAAGTTCCAGAACACCCAGTTCAAGCTCGTCGAGGCACTCGCGAAGTGTCAGGTCGGGCGCGCGTACATCGATCAGGTCGTCGCCGGCCACGTCGCGGGCAAGGAGCTCGTGACCGAGTGCTCGATCGCGAAGTTCTGGACCACCGACATGGCGCAGGAGGTCATCGACGAGTGCCTCCAGCTGTTCGGCGGCTACGGCTACATGCTCGAGTACCCGGTGACCCGCGCGTTCATGGACGCGCGCGTCCAGCGGATCTACGCCGGCACGAACGAGATCATGAAGGTGATCGTCGCGAAGCGGTTGGGCCTGTGACCTCGGATGGCAAGCAGGGGGTCATCGACATCGGCACCAACACGCTGCTGCTGTTGATCGTCGACGACCAGCTCCACCGCGTCGTCGATCTGTGCCGGTTCGGCCGGCTCGGCAAGGGCCTCGATGCGAGCGGCAACCTCGCCGCCGACGCGATCGCCCGGTCGCTCGAGATCTGCCGCGAGTACCGCCGCGTGATGGACGAGCACGGCGTGAAGGCGCCGGCGGTGATCGCGACCCAGGCGCTGCGCGAGGCCAAGAACGCGAGCGCGTTCGTCACCCCGGCGCAGGAGATCCTCCAGGCGCCGATCGAGGTGATCGGCGGCACCCGCGAGGCCGAGCTCGCCTACACCTCGGTCGCGCAGGCCTTCCCCGAGCTCGCCGGCCAGCCGTATGTCGTGGTCGACGTCGGCGGTGGCTCGAGCGAATTCATCGTGACCGATGGCACCCGCGTCGTGTCCGCGGTCAGCGTCCCGATCGGCGCGGTCCGCCTGACCGAGCGCCACTTGAAGCACGACCCGCCGACCCGCGACGAGATCGACGAGCTCGCCGCCGACATCGACCGCCACCTCGGCCCGCTCGACCTGCCCATCCAGATTCCGCTGATCGGCACCGCCGGCACCGCGACCACCATGGCGGCGGTCGCCCTCGGACTCGCGACCTACGACCCCGACAAGGTCACCGGCCTCCGGCTGGAACCGGCGCGGGTCAACCACCTCCGCGACGACCTCCTCGCGAAGACCACCGCCGAGCGCACGGCGATGCCAGGCATCGAGCCCCAGCGCGCCGACGTGATCGCCGCCGGCGTCGCGATCTACGCGCGCGCCCTGGCCCGGATCCACGCGCCCGTGATGATCGCGTGCGACCGGGGGATCCGCTGGGGCCTCGCCTACGAGCGCTCCCGAGCCTAGGCGCGGCGTTTCGTCGCAGAGCGACGCTTGCCACGGCTGGGTAATCTTGCAATCCATGGGATCCCATGGATTCCGCAGGATATCGTGAACAAGCTAGTTCGTAGAGTTGTCGTTCCCCCGCGGGTGTTCGCCCGCAAGGTCCAGCGCCGGATGAAGGGCCTGCTCGTCGCCCCGTCGCTGGCGCCCACGATGGAGCGCGATCACGCGGGTCGCGCGCCGACCGGCCTCGACCGTCGCGACATCTGGATGTCGTTCCTCGCGATGTCCCTCGCGGTCGCCGCGGTCGGGATCGCCGAGGTCCTGGTCCGCGGGATCGCGTTCATGACGAACCTCGCGTACTACGGCCGGATCTCCCTCGAGGACGTCGCACCGCGCGATCACCACCTCGGCACCTGGGCGGTGATCGTGCCGGTGATCGGCGGTATCGTCGTCGGCCTGATGGCGCGGTTCGGCCATCGCGCGATCCGCGGTCACGGCATCCCCGAGGCGATGGAGCAGATCCACACGAACGAGAGCAAGATCCCGATGCGGATCATGTTCCTGAAGCCGCTGTCGGCGGCGATCGCGATCGGCACCGGTGGTCCGTTCGGCGCCGAGGGGCCGATCATCGCGACCGGCGGCGCGCTCGGCTCCACGATCGGTCAGTTCATCCGGGTGACCGCCCGCGAGCGCAAGGTCCTGCTCGCCGCCGGTGCCGCCGCCGGCATGACGGCGATCTTCGGCACGCCGATCGCCGGCATCGTGCTCGCGATCGAGCTGCTGCTCGCCGAGTACAGCGCGCGCGCCGTCGCCCCGGTCGCGCTCGCCTGTGCGGTCGCCGGTGGGCTGCGCGCGATCATCCACGGCACCGACGCGGTGTTCGTGATCCCGGCGCTCGGGAATCCGTCGACCGCGTCGGTCGTCGTCGCCACCGTCGCGGGCGGCTTGATCGGCGTGAGCTCCGTCTACGTCACGCGCGCGGTCTACGCGATCGAGGAGGGCTTCGAGCAGCTCCCGATCCACTGGATGTGGTGGCCCGCGATCGGCGGCGTCGTGGTCGGGCTCGTCGGGCTCGCCGCGCCGCGCACGCTCGGCGTCGGCTACGACAACATCACGACCGCCGCGGCGGGCGGCTTCGCGATCACCGCGCTCGTCGTGCTCGCGTTCATGAAGTTCGTGTCGTGGTCGATCGCGCTCGGCAGCGGCACGTCCGGCGGCACGCTCGCGCCGTTACTCACGCTCGGCGCCGCGCTCGGCTACTTGATGGGGTACGCGGCCGGTCAGGTCGCGCCGGGCCTCCACATCGATCCGCGGGTCGCCGCGCTCGTCGGCATGGCCGCGATGTTCGCCGGTGCCTCGCGCGCGCTGCTCGCCTCGATCATCTTCGCGCTCGAGTCGACCCAGGAGATCCACATCGTGGTCCCGATCGTCGGCGGCGTCACGCTGGCCTACTTCGCGTCGGCGATGCTGATGCGGACGACGATCATGACGGAGAAGCTCGCACGCCGCGGGGTCGAGATCCCCGAGGACATCCACGTCGCCGTCGCGACCGAAGATCTCGCCGGCTAATCGGAATGTCGATCAGTTCTCGCACTCGTACTCGTGCTCGTACTCGTACTCGCTGATCGCGCCGCCAGCGCGGCCCCGCCCGGCGCCGATCGGTCGATCAATACGCACCATGCGGAGAACGGAATCGAGTACGAGCACGAGTACGAGTACGACTTCCAGCGCGGGCTAACCGTGCAGCGCCGGCGCCAGGTGATACAGCATCAAGTACACCAGCACGCCGGTGACCGACACGTAGACCCAGATCGGCCAGGTGAACTGGACGATCTTGCGGTGCGCGATGAAGTCGCCGCGGAACGCGCGCCGCAGCGCAGAGATCACGAGCGGCACGAGCACGACCGCGAGCACCATGTGCGAGAGCAGCATGACCAGGTAGATGATCCGGTCGATGCCGTCGCCGGGATACTTGTGCGCGCCGGTCGTCGCGAACCGGATCACGTACGAGACCAGGAACACCGCGGACACCGTGAACGCGGTGAGCATCCGCTTCTTGTGCAGCGCTTGATCGCCGCGAGCGATCGCGACGCGACCGAGCACGAGGAAGACGAAGCAGGTCAGGTTCAAGAGCGCGTTGAACGCGGGATGGAGCTGGGCGATCGTGAAGCTCACGCGCGCCCCGACACGACCATCAACGCGAACAGGATCGGCATGTAGACGATCGACGCGAGGAACACGTTGCGCGCCCACTTCGGCGAGCCGTCGCCGAGGAGGCCCTGGACCAGCACGACCACGCCGAGCACGACGGCGGCGACGAGGTACGGCGCACCGGCGACGCCGAGCAGCGCGGGCATCATGCTCACCATGACCTGGACGAACAGGTACGCGACGATCGAGCGGCGCGCGACGGCGGCGCCGTGGGTGCCGGGCAGCGTCTTCATGCCGGCGGCGTCGTACTCGCGCTGGCGATAGATCCCGATCGCGTGGGTGTGCGGGATCTGCCAGACGAACAGCACGCCGAACACGGCGAGGCCGGGCGCATCGATCCGGCCGGTCGCGGCGGTCCAGCCCATGAGCGCCGGCATCGCACCGGGAATGGCGCCGATCCAGATCGCGAGGTGCGAGCGTTGCTTCATCGGCGTGTAGACGCCGACGTAGAGGAGCAGCGCGACGAGGCCGAGCGCGGCGGGGACGACGCCGGCGCGCAGCAGCACGGGCAGGGCGAGGGCGCCTTCGATCGCGCCGAACACGAGCGCGGTGTTCGGGGCGAGGCGCTGGCCGGGCAAGGGGCGGTTCTTCGTGCGCGCCATCAGGCAGTCGAGGTCGCGCTCGAGCCACATGTTGAGCGTGTTCGCCGAGCCGACGATCAGCGCGGTGCCCGCGAGGAGGGCGAGCGCGGTCGCGGTCGGCACCGTCCCGGCGAGCGACATCGCGCCTGCGGCGGTGAGCAGTGCCATCACCATGATCCGCGGCTTGACGAGCGCGATCACGTCGATCGCCTTGGCGCGCAGGACCTGCGTGGTCGTTCTTGTCGACCTCGCTCCGCTCGGGAGCAAGCTCGAACCTGGTTCGAGCCCGCTCATAGCGCGACCAGCTCGCCGTCGACGTTCATCTGCTTCTGGCGCCGGCCGGTCATCAGCCACGCCGACATCCACAGCGCCCACAGGCTCGCCGCGCCCGCGAAGTGACCGACCGCGACCGGCACCGCGCGGAGGGACAGCACGACGAACACGCCGAGCGTGATCTGCGCGGCGACGAGCACCGGTGCGAGGAGGCAGAGGACGCGCAGGTCGCGCCACGACTTCGCGGCGAGGAACACCTTGATCGCGGCGATCGTCGTGATCACCGCGACGACGCAGCCGAACGCGCGGTGGATCATGTGGACGGTCTGGCCGACACCGTGCGGCTCCCAGTCGCCCATCGGGGTGCACGCCGGCATGCCGATGCACGCGAGCGTCGCGCCGAAGTGGCGGACCAGCGCGCCGAGGAGCAGCTGGACGAACACCGCGCCGCACGCGATGCCGATCCAGGTCCGCGCGTGACCGAGCTCGGCGCGCAGCTTCTCGTGGCGATCGAGCTCCATCGCCGACGGCGCGAGCCGGGTGCGGAACACCGTGTAGACGAGCATCGCGAAGTAGCTCATGCCGAGGAGCAAGTGCCCGGTCGACACGAACCACACGAGCTTGAAGTAGACCGTGGTCGCGCCGAACAAGCCCTGCGCGAGGACCATGCCGAGCAGGGTCCAGCCGAGCCAGCGCAGCTCGGGTCTGCGGCGATGAATCAGGATCGTGAGCAAGATCTGGACGATGCCGACCGTCATCGCCGCGAGCCGGTGGCCG
>Ga0307509_10011033_pt1 | contig 11010 bp, 11 predicted proteins | sample 10_EM_MG_FD_202245 | JGI IMG/M metagenome (GOLD analysis project Ga0307509, IMG submission 202245) | Populus trichocarpa ectomycorrhiza microbial communities from riparian zone in the Pacific Northwest, United States - 10_EM | ecosystem: Host-associated > Plants > Roots > Unclassified | place... | reverse complement strand
CGCGCGGTCGACAAAGCACGTTTCGGGCGCAACCGCTAAACTGATTCGCGACCAACTCCCGAGCACCCCATGTTTCAGCGGCTGCGTGAAGACATTGCCTGCATCCTCGAGCGCGACCCCGCCGCGCGCAGCGCATGGGAGGTGCTGACGTGTTACCCGGGCCTGCATGCACTCGTGATGCATCGCCGCGCGAGCTGGTGCCGCCGGCACGGCCTGCACTGGCTGGCGCGTTTCATCTCGCACGTCGGCCGCTTCCTGACCGGGATCGAGATCCACCCCGGCGCGACCATCGGCCGGCGCGTGTTCATCGACCATGGCATGGGCGTGGTCATCGGCGAGACGGCCGAGATCGGCGACGAGTGCACGATCTACCAGGGGGTGACCCTGGGCGGCACCTCGCTCGGCCGCGGCACGAAACGCCACCCGACGCTCGGCCGCGGCGTGATCGTCGGCGCCAATTCGCAGGTGCTGGGCGGCTTCACGGTGGGCGACGGTGCGCGCGTCGGTTCGAGCGCGGTCGTGCTGAAGGCCGTGCCGCCGGGCGCCACCGCGATCGGCAACCCCGCGCGCGTGCTCCACAAAGAGGCCGACAGCGCGCGCGAAGCCGCAGCGGCGAAGATGGGCTTTTCGGCCTACGGGATTACGCAGGGCGACGACCCGATGTCGCATGCGATGAAGGGCCTGATCGACAACGCCTCGGGCCACGAGCACCAGATCGCGCTGCTGTGGCAGGCGATCGAGAAGCTCTCGGCGCGTTCGCGCGAGCTGCCCTCGGAAGACTGCGTGCCGGCCGATGCCCACACGACCGAAAACTTCGATGCCGAGCGCTTCAACCAGTTGGTGAAGTGACGATCGGGGCTGCGCCAGGCGCTTACGGCGCCGGGCGTTGTGCGGACTTGGGCCGGAAGGCCTTGCACACCGCCGCATCGGTCTCGATGTAGGCGCCGCCGATCAGGTCGACGCAGTACGGCACGGCAGCGAAGATGCCGTGCACCGGCGGCTGCGCCTGCGGCAGGCCGGCGAGCGTCTCGGCGATGGCCTTGGGCTGGCCGGGCAGGTTGATGATCAGCGCCTTGCCGCGGACCACCGCGACCTGGCGCGACAGGATCGCGGTCGGCACGAACGTGAGGCTGATCTGGCGCATCTGCTCGCCGAACCCGGGCATGACCTTGTCCGCGACGGCCAGCGTGGCCTCGGGCGTCACGTCGCGCGGGGCCGGGCCGGTGCCGCCGGTCGTGAGCACCAGATCGCAGTGCAAGGCATCGACGAGTTCGATCAGGGTTGCGCTGATGCCGGCGGCGTCATCCGGGATCAGGCGGGTCTCGCAGTGCATCGGGTTGCGCACGGCGGTGCTCAACCAGGCATGCAGCGCCGGGATTCCCTGGTCGTCGTAGACGCCGCTCGATGCGCGGTCGCTGATCGAGACGAGGCCGATGCGGACGGTGTCGAGCTCACTCATCGAGTGTCTGCTGCTTGATGAACTGGAACAGCTCGCGGTACGCGCGGCCGCTGCGCTTCTCGGGCACCAGCGCCGCATCTTTGCGGGCGGCGCGGATCAGGCTGCGCAGCTGCTGCACGTCTGTCTGCGGGTGCTCGGTGATCCAGCGCGTGGCCGCGTTGTCGTCGGCGATCAGCTCGGCGCGCCAGCGTTCGGCCTGGTGCAGCGCGAGCGAGTCTTTGGCGCGGCCGAGCTGCATGTCGGCCACGGCCTGACGGATCGGCTCGACATCGTGGATGCGCATCAGCTTGCCGATGTACTGCATCTGGCGGCGCTTGCCTTCGAACGTGCGCGTCTTCTTGTAGGTGCGGATCGCGTCGAGCAGTTGCTCGGCGATGGCCAGCCCGTCGAGCCGCGCGTCCGGCATCGCGACCACGGCCTCGCCCAGGTCTTGCAGCGCGTGCGAGGCCTGCTTCAGGCGCGTCTTGCTGGGGCGCTCGTGCAGAAGACCCGAACCGGCAAGTTCGGCATCGTCATCGGTGGCGGGCGGCGCGGTAGACATGAGGGACATAGGGGCAGGCGGGAAGGGCTAGTTATGATAGTCGCGCCAGCCTGTCGCGGACCTTTCCGCTGACATCCTCGGTTCACCTTCGCAGCGTTTGCGCTCACCGGACACCTTCACCCATGCCCCCTTCCCAGCCTCTGGTTTCGCCCCAATCGGGTTTTGCCTATTCGCGTGCGCAGTTCCAGCAGTACGTCGAGGACGCGCTGACGTTCGCGCGTTCATTGGGCGCGAGCGACGCGGCGGTCGAGGTGTCCGAAGGCGTCGGCCTGTCGGTCTCGGTGCGCAAGGGCGAGTCCGAAAATGTCGAGCGCAACCGCGACAAGTCGATGAGCATCACGGTGTACGCCGGCCAGCGCCGCGGCAACGCGAGCACGTCGGACTTCTCCCGCGCGGCGCTCGAGCAGACGGTGCGCGCCGCCCACGACATCGCCCGCTTCACCGCCGAAGACTCGGCTGCAGGCCTGCCCGATGCCGAAGACATGGCGACGCCCGAGCAGGCCTCGCGCGACCTCGATCTGTTCCACCCCTGGATGATCGACGCCGAGGGCGCGTTGCAGATCGCGCTGCGCTGCGAGTCCGCGGCGCTGGCGGTCGACGCGCGCATCACGAATTCGGAAGGCGCCGGCGTGTCGGCGCAGCAGTCGCATTTCTTTGCCGGCAACAGCCGCGGCTTTCGCGGCGGCTATGCGAGCTCGCGCCATTCGCTGTCGGTCGCGCCGATCGCCTCGACGCCGGGGCGCCGCGGCGACGACATGCAGCGCGATGCTTGGTACACCTCGATGCGCGCACCGAGCGAGCTCGCGGCGCCCGAGGCCGTCGGGCGCTACGCAGCCGAGCGCGCGCTGTCGCGCTTGAAGTCCCGGAAGATCAAGACGTGCGAAGTGCCGGTGCTGTTCGAATCGTCGCTGGCTTCGGGCCTGCTCGGGGCGTACGTCCAGGCGACGAGCGGCGGGGCGCTGTACCGCAAGTCGAGCTTCCTGCAAGACAGCCTGGGCCAGCGCGTGCTGGCGGACCACATCGACATTCGCGAGGACCCGCACGCGTCGCGCGGCAAGGGCAGTGCGCCGTTCGACGACGAAGGCGTGCTGACGCACCAACGCGATGTGGTCAGCGCGGGCGTGGTGCAGAGCTACTTCCTGTCGACGTATTCGGCGCGCAAGCTTGGCCTGCGCACGACCGGCCATGCCGGCGGCTCGCAGAACCTGGCACTGACGAGCCGGCTGACCGAGGCGGGCGACGACCTCGATGCGATGCTCAAGAAGCTGCACCGCGGCCTGTTCGTGATCGAGCTGATGGGCCAGGGCGTGAACTACGTGACCGGCGATTACTCGCGCGGCGCGGCGGGGTTCTGGGTCGACAACGGCCGCATCCAGTACCCAGTGCACGAGATCACGATCGCCGGCAATCTGCGCAACATGTTTCTGGGCATAGGCGCGGTGGGCGCCGATGCCTACACGATGGGCAGCAAGACGACCGGCTCGGTGCTGCTCGACAAGATGAAGATCGCCGGGCTGTGAGCCGGCCGTTTTAGCGTTCGGTGGCGGCGCGGTAGAGCTTGCCGGAGCGCGTGCCGCTGCGGCAGAAGGCCAGCACCGGCTTGGGCAGCTCGGCCAGCAGCTTGGCGAAGCGGGCGATCTCGTCGGGCGTCTGCACGGCCGGCGCGACCGGCAGATAGGCGTAGCGCAGGCCGGCCGCGGTGGCGGCGGCTTCCATCGCCGCGCTGGTCGGCTGGTCGGAGCCGCCTTCGAAGTCGGGCCGGTTGTTGATGACGCTCTTGAAGCCGGCCTGCGCGGCCCAGGCCATCGCAGACGGGTCGAGCTGCGGCGCCACGCACACGTCCGCGCTCAGCTGTTGAACCACCGGCGCGCTCACGGTGCGAGCGCCTTCTTGACCGCGGCCGAGACCAGGCCCATGTCGGCCTTGCCGGCGAGTTTGGCCTTCACGGCGCCCATCACCTTGCCCATGTCGCCGGGGCCGGCGGCGCCGAGCTCGGCGACGATGGCCGCAACCTGCGCGGCGATCTCGTCCGTGCCCAGGCGCTGCGGCAGATAGCCTTCGAGCACCTGCAATTCGGCGGCTTCCTTCTCGACCAGGTCGGGGCGATTGCCGGCGCTGAACTGGGTGATCGAATCCTTGCGCTGCTTCACCAGCTTGTCGATGATCGCGATCACGGCGGCGTCGTCGAGCACGATGCGCTCATCGACTTCGCGCTGCTTGCACGCGGCCAGCAGGCCGCGGATCGTCAGCAGGCGCGGTGCATCCTTGGCGCGCATCGCGGCCTTCATGTCTTCGGTGATCTGGTCTTTCAGGCTCATCACGGGCTCCTTCAAGAGGCACAAACGACAAAGCCCGCGGGCGGCGGGCTTTCGAGGCGTCGCCCGCTCGGTGCGGGCTCTCAGGGCATGAACCGCGACGGGTTCAGCGCCGCGGAATCAGAACAGCTTCTTCGGCAGCTGCATGCTGCGAACGCGCTTGAAATGACGCTTGACTGCGGCGGCCTTCTTGCGCTTGCGCTCGGCGGTGGGCTTTTCGTAGAACTCACGGGCGCGCAGGTCGGTCAGCAAGCCGAGCTTCTCGATGGTGCGCTTGAAGCGGCGCAGTGCCACGTCGAATGGCTCGTTTTCTTTGACGCGAATCGTAGTCATGTAGAGAATTGGGTGGCTAGCAAAGACGACGATTATAGCCGGCAATTGACTAGCCGTGCAACGGCGTCAGCGCCCGCGCGCAGGCCGCGGCGCTGGCCCAGGCCCACTGGAAGTTGTAACCACCGAGCCAGCCGGTCACGTCGACGACCTCGCCGATGAAGAACAAGCCCGGCACGTGCTGGCTTTGCAGCGTCTGCGAGCTGAGCTCGCGGGTGTCGACACCGCCCGCGGTGACCTCGGCCTTGCGGTAGCCCTCGCTGCCCTGGGGCCTGAGCTCCCAGCGCTGCAGCCGCTCGGCGAGTTGGGCCAGGTCGCGGTCGCGCTGGTCGGGCAGCGGTTTGGCGGCGAGTTCGGGCGTGGCGGCGAGCCAGGCGTCGGCCAGGCGCCGCGGGATCAGCTCGGCGAGCTCGTTGCCCAGCAGCCGCCGCGAGTCGCGTTTGGCCGCCAGCAACTCGGCGCCCAGGTCGCGGCCCGGCGCCAGATCAATGCGCAGCGACGTGCCGGCCTGCCAGAAGCTCGAGATCTGCAGCACCGCCGGGCCGCTCAGGCCGCGGTGCGTGAACAGCAGGTCTTCGACGAACGCGCCCTTGGCCTTGCCGCTGCCGGCCTCGACCCGGACCTCGAGCGACAGTCCCGAGAGCGCGGCGAACGGCGCCCAGCTCACCGGGTCGAAGGTCAGCGGCACCAGCGCAGGGCGCGTGGGCTCGATCGCGTGGCCGAACTGGCGCGCAATGCGGTAGCCGAAGTCGGTCGCGCCGATCTTCGGGATCGACAGGCCGCCAGTCGCGATCACGAGTTGCGGGGCACGGACCAGCCCGCGGTCGGTGTCGAGCGCGAAGCCCGCATCGTCGCGGCGCACCGCGTGCACGGCGCAAGGCTGCCAGCGCGTCACCGAGCCGGCGTCGCACTCGCGCAGCAGCATCGCGATGATGTCCTCGGCGCTGTCGTCGCAGAAGAGCTGCCCCTTGTGCTTCTCGTGCCATGCGATGCGGTGCCGCTGCACGAGTGCGATGAAGTCCTGCGGGGTGTAGCGCGCCAGCGCCGAGCGGCAGAAGTGCGGGTTGGCCGACAGGAAGTTGGCCGGACCGGTGTCGATGTTGGTGAAGTTGCAGCGCCCGCCGCCCGAGATGCGAATCTTCTCGGCGACCTTCTCGGCCTGGTCGATCAGCAAGACCTTCAGGCCACGCTGGCCCGCGATGGCGGCGCAGTGCAGCCCGGCCGCACCGGCGCCGACGACGATGGCGTCGAAGCTCAGCCCTTCCACACGAACGGGAACGCGAGCTGCCTGAAGAACCCGTTCGGCACGTAGTCGCCGGCCACGCCGTAGTGCTCGGGCCACTCGCGGTCCGACTTCACTGCGGTACCGAAGAGGTAGTCCAGGAATGCGAAGTGGGCCGCATAGTTCCGGTCGATGGCGACGTCGTCCTGCGAGTGATGCCAGTGGTGGAAGTTGGGCGTGACGATCACGTAGCGCAGCGGCCCGAGCCGCACGCTCACGTTCGCGTGGTTGAACACCGCCTGGAAGCCGACGATGATGATGTAGGCATCGATCACCTCTTTGCTGAAGCCCAGCACGTAGATCGGTGCGAGCACCAGCGTGCGCGTGATGATCAGCTCGAGGATGTGTTGGCGCGAGCCGGCCAGCCAGTCCATGCTCTTGACGCTGTGGTGCACCGCATGCAGCCGCCACAGCAGCGGCACCTCGTGGTACGCGCGGTGCGTCCAGTACTGCACCAAGTCGGCGACCAGCACGATCAGGAACAGCGCGAGCCAGAAGTTCAACCCCTGCACCCAGAAGCGGATGCCGTCCTTCGCGGCCCAGCCGAACAGCTTGTGCACCAGCAGGTTGGTGGCCAGCAGCACGAAGCCGACCACCATGTGGTTGACGATGAAGTGATGGAAGTCGGTCTGCCACTCGGGGCGGAACACCGGCTGGTCCTTGCGCAGCGCGAACAGCTTCTCGATGAAGACGAAGATCAGCGTCGAGCCGAGCAGGTCGAGGATGAACCAGTCGAGGCCGATGTACGGCGTGTTGTCGGGGAAGTTGCTGTCCACCGGCACCTTGTGGCCGCCGAGCGCGAGCGCGAGGCCGATCAGCACGAAGGCCGCGAGCGCGAGCCAGCGTGCGCGCCCGCTGACGATGTTGTAGAGCGACAGCGCGCCCGACAGCACCAGCGACCAGAACAGCAGCTGGCGCATCACGTCGACGTTGTACGACTGACGCAGCTGCGGCGTCGTCAGGTACTCGGGCCAGTGGAAGGCGAGCACGCCCAGGAAGCACAGGATCGCCAGCCCCAGCGCGATCACGCCCGAAATCATGCCCTTGCCGGGCCGCAGCGCGCCGTGCGATTCGCTGAGCTGGTTGAGCTTTTGCAGTTCTTTCATCGGGCCCTCCCTGGGTCGTTTGCCGCGCATTATGCGGCGCCAGACCTCAGGCGGCGCGGGCCGTGTCCTGGTGTGTCGCCAGACCGCGGATGCCTCCCAGCACATCGCCGACGATGACGATTGCCGGGCTGACTATGCCTTCGCCGCGAACCTGCGATGCGAGCGTGCCCAGCGTGCACAGCAGCTGGCGTTGCTGCGGCAGGCTGGCGTGCTGCACGACCGCGGCCGGCGTGGCGGCGGGCATGGACTGCAGCAGCCCGGCCTGCAATGCGTCGATCGCGCTCACGCCCATGTAGATCACCAGTGTCAAGCCCTGCGCCGCGGCGGCGCCCAGGGTGGGCCAGTGCAGCGCCTGGCCGCCGGCACGCGCGTGGCCGGTCACGAAGATCACGCCATGCGCGTGCTCGCGGTGCGTCAGCGGCGCGCCGAGCGAGGTGGCGGCTGCCAGCCCCGATGTGACGCCGTTGACCACGTCCACCGTGACGCCGTGCGCGCGCAGGCGCTCGGCTTCTTCGCCGCCGCGCCCGAACATGAACGGGTCGCCGCCCTTCAGGCGCACGACCGCTTCGCCCTTCAGCGCCTCGGCCAGCATCAGCTTGTCGATGAAGGCCTGCGGCGTGCTCGCGCAGCCGCCGCGCTTGCCGACGAAGACGATGCGTGCCGCGGGGTTCGCGAACGCGAGCACGCCGTCGCTGACGAGATCGTCGACCAGCAACACCGTCGCGGCGCCGATCGCACGCGCCGCCTTGAAGGTCAGCAGCTCCGGATCGCCCGGGCCGGCGCCGACCAGCGTCACGCGGCCGGTCATGCGGTCTGCTCCTTCGGCGTGGACTCGATCGCCGCGAGCGCGCGCATCAGGCAATCGACCTGCTGCGTCAGCGGTGCCGGTGCCGGCTTCTCGCCGCTGACGACCGACTGGATGTAGACGGCTGTCGTCGCTGCATCGTTCGTGCGCGGCAGCACCGGCAACTCGGTCAGCACGCCTTCGTGGGCCGCGCGCGAGAGATCGGCGCGCAGCCGCCCGTCGATGAACACATCGAGCTTGGGCGTGCGGCGCGGGTCGGCGACGGGCTCGCCCTCGGTGCCGCGCATCAGCACCGCGTCGGCATGGGTGTGGGCGATGAATTCGCTGAGCATGGTCGAGTACTCGGGGTGGGTGTGGTTGACGACGCGCAGCGCCGTGCCGTTGACCACCGGCCGCAGCAGCTTCGCGATCGTGTGCCCCGAGTTGCGCAGGCCGACGGTGCGGCGCACCTCGAGCAGGCGCGCCAGCGACGGGCACAGATCGGCCGTGGCGATGAACACCGGCTCGCGGCGCGCCCAGGCGTTGTCGATCTCGTCGGCATTGCGGGCGAACGGCAGGCCGAGGTCGTGAAAGATCTCGGCCGTGCTGACGCGCCCGGCATCGAGCATCGGGCCGTGCACCAGCACCTGCGCGCCTTCTTGCGCGAGCAGCAGCGCGAGCAGCGGCGTGAGGTTGGGCAGCTTGCGTGCACCGTTGTACGAGGGCAGCACGATGGTGGGGTGGGGCGTGCGGATCGGGATGCAGCGCTCATGCGCGGCGTTCAGGAAGCCGACGAGCTCGTGCACCGATTCGCCCTTGATGCGCATCGCCAGCGCAAACGCACCGATCTCGAGATCGGTGACGCGGCCATCGAGCACCTGGCTCATCAGGTCGTGTGCCTGCGCCTCGCTCAACGAACGCGCACCTTCTTTGCCGCGGCCGATTTCCTTGATGTAGCTCGTGATAGCCATACATTTCTCCCGGGCAGCGAATCGCAATTTTCAGGCCCAGGAGGGGCGCTTCGCAACAAACGCTTTCATGCTGCGACCTGGCCCGCGTGGACCAGGCGCTTGAGCTCGGGGATGCAGGAGCCGCAGTTGGTGCCGCACTTCAGTTGATCTTGCAATTGCGTGAGCACGGCATCGGCTGAGCCTTGCAGGCTGCCGAGTGCACTCGTGATCTGGCGCTCGCTGACGTCGAAACAGCTGCACACCTGTTTGCCGCGCGGTGCCACGGCCACCGGTGCCTTCGCGCTCGGGCTCAGCAGCATCCGGCCATAGGCCTGCGCCGGCAGTTCGTCTTGCAGCAGCGGCTTGAGCCAGGTCTCGGCGCTGATGTCGCCGGCCAGCAAAAAGCCGTCGAGCCGCGTGTCGGCGTCGGTGCGCACGACGCGCATGCTGCGGCGCTGGCCGCGACGCTTGTCGGCATAGTGCAGCACGCCGTGCGAGCTCAGGCCGAGCACGTCCTCGAGGTGCTGCAGCAGCGCGTCGTCGACCGCGTCGACCGCCGCGGCCCGCAACAGCACGCCGCTGCGCTCGCGGCCGAAGGGCACGCAGGTCGCGAATGCAAAGCGTTGCAGCAGCGGGGCGAGTTCTTCGCGCGCACGCAAGGCCTCGCCCGGTGCCAGCCAGGCGACGCACAACAGCCGCCACGGCAACTCGGCCTTCAGGATCTTGACCGCGGCGTGTTTCAGTTCGGGCTGCTTCGAGCTCGGGCAGATCGCCGGCGAGGTGAGGGCGTTGACGCCCGCGGCGCGCGCGCCGATGCTGGTGCAGCCCGAGAGGAACTCGTCGCCCCAGTGCATCGCGATGAAGGCCTGTGTCAGCGCGATCTGGTCACTTGCTCTCGCCGGCAGCACGATCGAGCCGCGCTTGGAGGTGACGTGCACCAGGTCGCCTTCCTTGACGCCGAGGCGCTGCATGTCCTGGCCGTGCATCTCGACCATCGGCTCGGGCACGTGGCCGAACAGCCGCCCGATCGTGCCGGTGCGGCTCATGCCGTGCCACTGGTCGCGCAGCCGGCCGGTGTTCAGCGCGAACGGGTAGCGCGCATCGCGCGACTCGGCGGTCTTGGTGTACGCGGTGTCGACGAAGCGCGCGCGGCCGTCGTCGGTGGCGAACACGCCGTCTTCGTACAGGCGCGCGGTGGCCTGCGATGCGCCGGCCGGGAACGGCCATTGCTGCGGCGCGATCTCGAGCGCGGCGTAGCTCAGGCCGGTGATGTCGAGATCGCGTCCACGCGTCGATTCGCGGTGTTCGTTCCAGACCGACTCGGCGTTCGGGTAGTCGAACAGGCTTGCGCTGTCCGGCCGCAGCCGCGCTTCGAGCCGGCGCGCGAACTCGGCCGCGATGCGCCAGTCGTCGCGCGCAACGCCCGCCGCCGGCACCGCCGAGCGCACACGGCTGATGCGGCGCTCGCTGTTGGTCACGGTGCCGTCCTTCTCGCCCCAGGTCGACGCCGGCAACAGCAGGTCGGCAAAGCCGCAGGTCGCGGTGGTCGCAAAGGCCTCTTGCACGACGACGAACTCGGCGCGCGCCAACGCAGCGCGCACCGCCGTCACATCGGGCATCGATTGCGCGGGGTTGGTGCAGGCTATCCACAGCGCCTTGATCTCGCCGTCGGCGACGGCCTCGAACATCTCGACCGCGGTCTTGCCCGGCGTCGCGGGCACATCGGGCACGCCCCACAGCTTGGCCACTTCGGCGCGGTGTGCGGGGTTTGCGAGATCGCGGTGTGCGCTCAACAGGTTCGCGAGGCCACCGACCTCGCGGCCGCCCATCGCGTTCGGTTGCCCGGTCAGCGAGAACGGCCCGGCACCCGGCTTGCCGATCTGGCCGGTGGCCAGGTGCAGATTGATTAGCGCGGCGTTCTTCGCGGTGCCGCTGCTGCTCTGGTTCAGGCCCTGGCAGTACAGCGATAGCGCCGGCCGGCGCGGCGCGCCTGCATCATCGAGCCCGGCGAACCAGCGCGCCGCCTGCACCAGATCGGCCTCGCGGATGCCGCACAGGTTGGCCGTCTCTTTCGGCGTGAACTCGCGCACGCGGGTCTTCAGCGCGTCGAAGCCGCTGGTGTGCGCGGCGATGTAGGCGGCATCGACCCAGCCTTCCCACAGCATCACGTGCAGCATGCCGTTGAACAGCGCCACATCGGTGCCCGGCTGGATCTGCAGGAACAGGTCGGCGGCCTCGGCCGT
>Ga0307509_10011032_pt1 | contig 11011 bp, 7 predicted proteins | sample 10_EM_MG_FD_202245 | JGI IMG/M metagenome (GOLD analysis project Ga0307509, IMG submission 202245) | Populus trichocarpa ectomycorrhiza microbial communities from riparian zone in the Pacific Northwest, United States - 10_EM | ecosystem: Host-associated > Plants > Roots > Unclassified | place... | reverse complement strand
CGATCTTTCTTCTGGAATATCAGCCATTAGGACGTCTTTGGATTACAAATGGACTCCCGAAATTGTTAAAACACGCACTTTTATGCTCAAAAGAGCCAAAACAGTAACTTCGGTGTGCTGTTTCACAAAACGAACACCACGGTTGCGTCCAGAATGGTTGAAAATGCTAGGAACCAACTTGACTCGGTTTCAAACGGGTCAAAAAATCATTGAGTTGGCCAAAAAAACCAATCTGACCGAGTTAACTCAGGGAAGGAATATTCTATCTCTGATAAAGAATATTCTGTCACGGGAATATTCTCTTACCGTTAACGGAATATGCTTATTCTGTCAAGAGAATATTCTGTCACTATTAGATGATATGTCTGATGACGTGGCTGATGACGGGGCGATGTGGACCCCCTTTTGATGACGTGGATGATGACTCAGCGCCTACGTGTCGGATGACGTGGCTGTCTTCTCAGGCGAGAATTCCGGCAATGTCTGGTTTTTCCGGCAGATTTACGGCGAAACTTCAGCGAGCTCTACAGGGCTCGTTTCAACTCCGATTTTGATGATCTTTATATCGCCAGACTCGTATCGACGAGAGGAATCTCCGCAGCTGGTCAAAAGCAAGATCTTAGAACTTTGAAAATTCTGCAACTTTGAACAGAGAGCTGAAAAACATGTTTTTCTGTGTTTAAGCTTCCCTAATGTTCTAATACCAATTTGTTGTGCATACTGGACCGAAAGCAAATACAAATAAAAAACACAAACAAGCAGATTTACGTGGTTCCCCAAAAACAGGTACGTCCATGGAGGCAGCAGATTGTATATTATTGGAGGAATGATACAAACACTCTACTCAACCCAATACAACCCTACAAAACCCAGTGTTTCACTCTTACACTCGGTGTTTCTCTCTAATCTGCACTTGCACTCACTCTCACAGTTGCACTCTCTACAGTCTCTCGTCTTTGCACTCACCACACTTGCTCTGCAAACTTCTTTCGTCTCTTTTTCTCTGTCTTTGTCTACATTTTATAGGAGGAATGGAAGCATAAATATTGTGGTTGAAAAGGAGAGGGTGGTTGAAGGTGATTGAGAAAAATGTTGACAATTTGCTACAAGATGAAGGGATACCTATGAATGCTCCAGATGGAGCGCCACTAGAACAAATCTGAGACAGCAGAAATATTTGCAAAAGGCAGCAATAATAGCATGATGCAGGCCCAATGACGTGCACCAGCAGCAGAAGAAAATGGCACCAGCAGGAGACAGCAGCATCCAGGCTATAAAAGCCAAAGCTGATCAGGACATCAGCATCCCTACCAAAACAGAAATGCTCCAAAGACCACGCAACATGTGGCAACAACAGACACACAGGACTATTAGCTGTCCAGCATATGAGCAGGCTCTCACATGCCAATGGAGAAGGAAGAGTCAACTAGAACTACATCATTGAAATAAAAGCAAGCCATGTAGCTGCAGCAGAGGCCAGAGCATAACCACAACAGCCCGACAAGAGTCAGCAGTAAGACTCTGCATCAGCCAACATTGATAAGAAATAATTCTGTTCATGAAAGTGTAAGACCATATAGAATAAAACTTGAAATTTGCGAAAGACATCAGCATCTGAATGGCAAGTGCATTCAACCACCATTCTTACACTAACAAGATATCGTTATAGCCTTTAATCGCTCATCATCATGCTATTTAGCATAACCTCTGTTTATCCGTAACTTATTTATCAGACAACTGCCTCAAAATAATGATTTTTTCTTCCTCACACCACACACAACTCTTTTAAACATCGAAAGGGGAAGGGCATGTAAGGGAGTTCTGATGGAGAAAACACAAGAAGAGGGGTGCTCTTGGGAGCTGTCTGGTTGGCCCTGTTTGGGAGAGGAAGAGTCAATTTCTTTTGACTCGTGGTTTTTATATCTCCCCTTAAATAACCCGAGGCCTTGTTTCGTCTTGGTGCACGTCACTCCAGTTATTAAACCCTTCTCATACTTGTAATATTACTATATACGATCATCGTCGGCTTAGTTTTGTGTAGCATAACGAATCTTATCCCTTTTTTTTTATGTTTTAAATACTCTTAGCCGACAGTCGCTGGTTACATCTCGTGACATAAATTTTCATTTTCTTTTCTCTAGTCTATTTTAAACAAATTCAACATCAGGTTTCCTCGTAATTTTAACATATTGGTCCCTTCTATAACTTATTTTCCCACCAATTATGTTTTCTCACGGAACAATTAAACACCTACTAACATCATTCCATCATAATCAATATGGCTTAAACCTTTTTCAATACCTCTACAGTCGAAACCCAAATCAAGAACCACGGGTTTCTCCCCTTCTCTCGTTATCCTCTCCAAACCCAATACATGTTCAGTGCACTATATAGTGGTATAGCAATTTTATTTATTCATTGATCATGCATCACTCATTCTATAAATTTCCCTTCGAAGATGATACTTCCTTGGAATTTATGTTTTGACACTCATTACAACATGTAATTCTATGTTCCTTCTAGTTCGCATCGTCCAATAACATGTATTATATACGTGTTTTTAGATTAATTATTTATTCCCTCCAAAACGACTTCCACGTCTAAGAAAATAATCATGATCGTGGTTTTTTTTTTCCTGGTTCTGAGGTTAGATACTTCAGAAGGTAAGTTCATTGTTTATTGCAGTCAACTGTTACCCTTTGCCCCATATCAATAATACCCTTATGAAACTTTTACACCCATTATGTCCTGTACCTATTTTAGAATTCATTATATTCCTAGTTACAACCCCTTTTTATACTATTCTTTGAGCAAGACTAGGCACAATTATTGCTTTAAGTATGAAATACTAGAAACAGGTCCACTTCCCATGCATATTTTGAGACACCTTGATTCAACTTATTAGTCACAATAACATTTATTTGTGCCTAGACAATTAAGTATTCACTGTAATCTTCATACATTTTCATTTCTACCCAATCCCTTTCATTAGGACATCTAACATCGTATTGTATCACTATTTCATTGATATTCTGGTTTTATTCCATTTCAGGAATTCCGACTATCATCTGTTGTTGGGCATTCCGTCTCCCTCATGCGCGGACCGGTGGTGTACTGATAATTGCTCATAGGAGGGTAAGCACACTGAGACACAATATTTAACGTGATTCAGCAAAATCGCCTACATCCACGGGAGAGTCCATATTATTAGAGACATATAGAGAAAGGATTACAACACACATGGAAGAGGAGGATCACTTCACTCAAACTCTACTCCCATTGCTCTCACACTGCTGCACAAGGCAGCAAGGCTGCTGCCCTTGGCAGCCCCTCACTTTCTCTCTTGTTCTCTCATGTTCTCTTCTCTCTCTCTCACTTTGCTCTCTAAAATCATGCCTCTTTTATAGGCATCCATGATGCTGCTTCACCTGTTCTTTTGTCAACAATGGTGGCCACCAACTCCAGCTCACCTTCAACAATGGTGGCTGCCAATAGTCAATGGTTGGTGCCGTCCATTTGCTGCACATGCAATGGCAACAAACCCAACAATCACCCCCTTTGCCATTCATGTGGGGCAACTGTCCTCTTGCTTCTTCAGCACAGGCTTGCACCTTGCAGCTCTTCCAAGCTTCCATTTTGAGAGCATCTTTGGCCAAGTTTACATGGTATTTGTCATACCTTTCAATCATCAGAGTCACCAAAACACACCTTTTCTCACACAAAAGGATCACTATAACCAGATGGTCTGCCACATCACATCTGAAGAGTGTTAACGCTTGTCTCTGGGACACAACATTCCCCTTCGAGCGTATCAACCATGCTCGGTGTAGAATGAATCATCAAGCCTCACACCAAGGCTTACAACACCCCCTCAAACGGATATTCCAAGTGCGACAGTCATTATCTGAGTATCTCAATATGATCACGAGCTCACCACTCTTCCAAGAGTCTACTCATCCAGGAGTTGCGTCTGCCCTCTGTTCCACCCTAGGAACCACGCCTTACTTCTCCGTGAGTCTCTCGCTCTTAGTCTCAAGATTCCAGGTAGCTTTCCACCTTTAACCATGGGGGCAGCCCATTAAATGTTGATCAATATATGTCTTGATACTGTGACTATTACAATGCCTTCATCGAGCTCACCACTTTAACAAGAGTCAACTTGTTCCCGGAACCTGCGCATGCCCTCTGCTCCTTCATAGCAGCCGCGTCTTAATGCTTCACAAGTCATCCACTTATTGTCCAAGGCAAATGTCTTCTAGCTCATTGATCTTTAGCATGGGGGCAATATTCATGAAAGTCAATCCTGCATTTGTCTCTATACTCATAATAGCCACTTTATTGGCTATACACCTGTCCACTCATATCCAGCCATCACATTGGCTCTAAGGCGTTCTGAACTGGGCTTATATCACGACCCTCACACCTTCTCTAAGGTGTCTTCACTGATTGTCATAGGGCAGTCTGAACTGGGCTCCTATCATGGCCCTCACACCTTCTCTAAGATGTCTTCACCCGTTGTCATAGGGGCGGTCACATCCTCCTTCAGCTGAGATGCTTCAAAGTGGCTCCAAAATTCTCTACCATCATGTGCACTATGGGAGATTACTGCCATTGATTACATAGAAAGAGAAAGTTGCGTATATTCCTCGCAATCCTTCACCTCGATTTCTATGTTTGGAGCTTTTGTGCCTTTATGTTTGACAGCTCCACCTGCACCAACTCTCTTTGGTGTCTCCAAAATTCTTTATGGAGACTTCTTGTTGAACAACCTCCTCACAGTCTCTGCTTTGAGCTTTATCTGAGAACATTTCTTCTCCTTGCACCTGTTGTCTCATTATAGTACCACATTGGATCCTACGGGTACTCTTGCACAATCTCCGTGTGCCCTCGTGCAATTTCTGTTCTCCAGATTTCTCCCTATTCCTTGCTTATGTTTGACAACAGCTCATCTTGTTACAACACCTGTCCAAGTTAAAATAGGGTGCCAATCTTTATCCCCTTGCTGTATTTCTTTTTCATTATCAGGGTCTTCATCAATTCTCCCCTCGAGAAATCACAATCACCGAATCTAACTTCTTTGGAGAAATCATCACTACATCAGATCCTTGAGCATACGGAACCCAACTGTTCCTTTATGCCGTCATCCTGATAATCCTTCCACTAAGCAAGTTCCCAGGAAAGATTGGAGGGGTCACACTGGTCCCGCTTAAAACCCAATCTCCTAGCGAGAACTTCTTAGGCCATATCTATCCATCATACTGTCTTTCCGTATATACAACCATTTGCTAGCTTTGTTGCGGCTTTCCTTTACAAGTGATCTGGAATATACTGGTTTAATACATGATTTCTCAACATTTGACGAGACTACCAGTGCTTAGATTCGTCAAGATTGGTCTTTGTCAATTTTCACTCTACACCTCTAATTGTCCACATAACCGGGTGTCCAGAGTGTCCCAATTTTTGTCTTCCTTCAAGGCACTTCAAATTTCAAAATTCCACCACTTAGGAGTTCAGCACACATAATTGGGTAAATATGTGTGACATCTTCTTCTTCATATCCATCGACCACCATGATGACCTTCAGATGCCTCCTGATTGGGCAATCTCTCTTTAATAATTCACCATCACCACTTTCAGTCTCAAATCTCAATGATCGAACCGTACCATTACATCCGAAACGATTAAATTAGCTGGAAACAAGTCTGAAATCGTCCAAATCGCATTTCAGACTGCTAAGATTTGATCAAAACAATTCTGGCCTGATGAGCGGCCCAGATTCAATCTCAGATCCGGTTGCACGTAGACTCCGCTGCACAGAATCTTATCCCTCAGCTCGCGGCTCGGCTCGGCTCCAAAACGGCTCAGCTCAACTCAGTTCGGCTCAGCTCGGCTCGCGGCTGATGACTGGACGCTGACATGGCATGCCTACTGGGCATGCTGACGCCATGCTTACGTCATAATGACGTCATCCTTATCCATATTATCAAGCAAGTTTCCAACATTTATCATTTGTTACTGATAACACAGTCACACATTGATAATTCATTTCTTTATTTACCAGCTTCACCACAATCAAGCATCACTTTTTGCTAGTATCATAAGCATATATATAACCCAAAAATCATTCGTGCTATCGCGAGATATATAGTTAGTCACACCCTTCATGTTATTTAGTCTACTTAATCATAACCATGTTTTGATACCAACTGTAACACCCGATAATTTTGTAAGCATTTAAAATTAATTTCCTACAATTTGGTGCTTAAAAATACGAGTTTTTTTTTTTGTTCAAGGCCGGTTATCACATTCATTTTGGGTTGATAACCGGGTCAAATCTTCCCTTACATGCTCTTCTCCAAAACTCACTCATTTCACTCTTATTATTATTTTACCCTTTCTTATATATATTATTCGCACTTATTGAACGTTACCAAGTTGTTGTTGGGTGAAACTTTTAAATGGGTTCATGTCGGGTTTTATAAAAGAAAATTCATCCCTTGAAACTCGTCTCCATTCTCGCTAATGTTATAAATTTTAATCCAAAATTTGTAACGTTCATTACGACTTCCACCATACTTTTAAATTTATTTATGGAGCTTATTCTCTCCCTTACCCATCGTATTTATTATTATTTCTACTATTTATTCATTTCTTTTCATATTGAGTCTCCATTACTCATCGGGGTCTTTCTTTCTTTCTTTTTTCTTTTTTTTTCTATGATCCTATGTTTATGCAGGGGTTTACATCATTGTTACCAATGTCTTTGACGACATTGTAACTGCTGAAGCTCCACACCTGCCTGCTGAACCAGAGTTGCATCCTTTGCCATCACAAACCAAAAGATAGCTGCTGTTTGAAGATTAAACGCCTATTGAAAGGTGACAGGCTGCTCCTTCCTCTCATTTAAGAGTTGTTGCCTTTCAATTTCAACAATGTCAATTGTTTCTTTTTGTTTTATGAGTAGCAGATACATAACTTATTAATTTATTTTGAATTCACAGCTCTGCAATAGCTGCTGCAGCTGATCCTCGAGGTGGATTTGCATCACTTGACCATGATAAACAGCCATCACTGAGGCAAATGATTCACCTAGCAAACGCAAATGCCCTTCGATCTAAGCTATACCGTGATTAGGTAATTTTAAGTGACTTGGCTTTTAATTTATCTCATCTTACCTGCTATGATGCTTTCGTAGAAAGACTTTGTTAGCACAAATTAAAACACTTGCATTCTTAGCTTTTCTATGCAACGACAGTTATAGCTTTTTCAGTAGACTCTTTTGTCTCCACATACATTTACTTTCTATTACTTATTTGGTTGTTCATCAATTCACCCAAATCCATATAAGTATATTGTCAGAATCCATATTCCCGTTCTATTTATACTTTCATCTTAATTCAAAAGGCTAAGTTAACATGTGTGCAGGCCAAACATATCCTCTGTCCATAAACAATACCAAAGAACTTCTTCAAATGATGTTGCAAAATTCTGGGCAAAATTATTGAAATGTCATGATACCTAGAAATATGATGGTCGGGTCACTTACGAGTGCAAGAATCTCAATTTAGTTTCAATAATACCCCAATCATGTAGGCTTAGCTAACATCTTATTATAATGAGAGAGAATTGAAGAAAACAAATATTTATCATAAATGATATTGTGAATATCGACAATTTTAGTTAATTAACATAAGGTGTGATAAATGGAAGTGACAGCACAAGGTTGCTGAATATATATATATTGAAAAAAGGATTTGATTTGATTCTTTAGAGCAAAATTGTTTACAAAATGTTCACAGCTTAAAAATGACAGCAATAATAAATTGATAGACAACACTCATTAATTTTTCTTCACTTACACTAAATTCTCTAGCTGCTGTTGCAAATACAGTACAAAATTGTTCGATGTCCTTTCTATCGGTTTCAAATGCAGTAATAAATTTGAGAGACATGATCCAATAAGTTAACATGTGTCCAACAAATGAACCACATGATGTTATAGCTGTCGTTTCCATTTCAGCTAACATAGTTAAATAATGAAAATTTAGGTTTGGTGTGGGCTGTGATAGCAAATGTTTTCAGTAATAAATTGTTATTAACATAGGTTAACCATATGAATGAGTCAAGACCAAAATCACAACACAATTCTTAACCACAAAAATGGTGACTGTTATAAACCATTTTTTTTTCAAGTTTATGAGTTTCATTGATAGCTTATTCTATTTATGCCAATTAAATTATAAAAAAATAACACAACTATTTAACAACTCTTCACAGTTAAATCTACACACAAGTTTAGTTATGAAAACAATATGCCCTTCTTTTCTAGCTCTTTTTTTTCACAGTCGTTTACTATCATTTTAAACTTTACATTCTTCTTCTTCTTCTATTGTTTTTTTAAAAATTGGCAGCACATTATCTCCACCTTCCCTTCCTCTTTGCAACCTTTTTTTCTTCATTTGACCACTAATATTGCTACTTGCCTTTTCATTTATAGGAAATCTCCATCAACAGGATCACACAATAATTTTGTTTATGCAACGACTCCACAAGCTATTTTCCTATCAATTTTGCATGCCCCTATCAACTACTCCAACAACATTTAACTCTCTTACAAAACAATGCAACTCTTTCACGTTGTTGTGGCATTGTTTTGTTTATAATTAGTGATTACATGGTTTTCCTAATGTTTTATTTTAATAGATATAACATTCCATATGTTGTTTAACTTTTACAATATGATCAATGACACAATCAATCTTCTCCAATCACATAAGTCTTTGCTCTTCGAATGTCTTTGCAATATCAATATTTTTCACACAACTCATTCTATTCAGTCTCTAAATTTTTTATCATTATTATAGAATGTACTTATATAGAAAATACTGTATAGGAAATATTGTAGACATACTCTTGTGCGGTAACCTCCACCATTGCTATTGTGTATTGCCCTACACATATATATAGAAAGGGTTGACTAACCATTAGGTTAAGCCTTCTAATTATTCTCAACATGATATCAGAGCTTTCTGTCGTCAGAACTCTTTTCTCCATCCCTCCCTTTGCAGCTGGCCCTCTCTTTATTTTTTCTACATGGATTCTACTATTGCTGCCGACTTCTCTCTCTCCACCAGTGGTGCAGCACAATCGGCCAACCATCCCCAAGCTGCTGCCGGTGGTGTCTTTTCTCCCCCACAGCAGCCTCCACTTGCAGAGCTTGTCTCTGATTCTTCCTCCCAAGTCCCTGTCGTTCCTTTGCCTCTCATGGGAACACACACTCCAGCTATCGTTCCTTTAGCGAACACCCACCAAGTCGTTTTGTTGAAATTACGAACACAAATTATCTCTATTGGAGAATGTAGATGAAGCCATATCTCCTTGGTCAAGGTGTTTTTCACTTCGTTAATGGCTTAGTGTCGTGTCCTCCTTCTCATATTTTTGACAATTCTGCTGGTTCTTCCTCTACCCTCAACCCTTCTTTTCTTTGTTGGAAGCAACAGGATCAACTTATTTTGAGTGCTTTGCTCTCTTCTCTCTCTGTGGATGTGTTGCATCTCGTGGTAGATTGTTCTACCTCGCATTGTGTTTGGCACACTTTTGAGAAAACGCTTGCCTCTCCGTCTAATTCTCGCATCATGCAACTCCATAGCTCCTTTCAAGACCTTCGGCAAGGTGATTCATCGGTTAGTATATATATGCAGCAAGCCAAATCATTATTTGACGAATTGGTTGCTGCTGGTCGTCCCATGTCTCTTAAAGACTTCAATCTTTATGTCTTTCATGGCCTTCGTGACAAGTTGAAAGACTTGGTAATGAGTCTCATAACCAAGGCAGAACCACTGTCGTATGCTGATCTTCAGAGCCACCTTCTTACCCGTGAATTTCTACATAAGAACTCTTTCCATTCCATGTCTGCCACTCCCTCTCTACTGTCTTCTTCTTCCCTACCGCAGCAGCCACCTCTGCTGCCAACACCACAATTTTCTGCCCCAACTTCAACCGCAACAGGGGTCGCTCTAGAGGAAATTGGCTTCCCCACAGCAACCATTCCACTCCCTAGAACAGGGGCCAATCTGCTGCAGATTGGCGGCCAAACCACTGGCAGCAGACCAGGAGCAACTCCGAGGCTGGGCAGTGGTCTGGATAGCAGCATCTATGCTGCCAATTGTGCTCCGGTTTCAGGCACACAGTTCCCTATTGTTCCCAGTTTCACAGCAACAATTAGTAGCTCTCTGCTCACCTTGCTGTTGGGAATATTTCTACTGCGACTTGGTTCCCCGACACCGGCGCCAATCAACACGTCACACCTGATCTTGGAACTCTGATCGATTCTGCACCCTATCTTGGTAATGATTATTTGCATGTTGGTGATGGTAAGGGCGTTGACATATCCCATATTGGACATACTAAATTACATTCCCCAAAACAGATGTTTACATTATCTAATGTTCTCTATGTGCCTCACATTACTAAACCGTTGTTATCTGTTCAAAAATTCTACCGTGATAATCATGTTTATTTTGAATTTCATGCTTCTATGTTTTATGTGAAGGATCTCGTCACCAAGGAAGTTCTCCTTTCCGGTCAGAGTCATGATGGTCTTTATGTCTTCTCCAAGTCTTTTGCCACGTCAGTTCCTCAAGCTTTTTGGTCTCTTGCATCTCCGCGACTGCTGATTAGTACTTAAAAGTGCATTTTTATCAAGGTTTTATATCATCATTTTGCACTTGAAGTATCAATAACTCCTTAACTAGAGCATGTTTTATAATAACAAGTCTGATAATATAAGATAGTTTTAATTTATGGTAAATGCTCATTTTAAATGCAGGCATATCTCACAATTCAAAGGATTGATTGATGTGATTAACTATTGAAAATGAAAGGACAAAGAAAAGGCGAAGCTTAGAAAGGAGATACCGATTCAATTCAAATGGGAACAATATTGTTCAATTATTGGGTCATATCTAGAGTTGTAGATCTTGGATTTCAGTTTAATTTATATGGATAGAAA
>Ga0307509_10011031_pt1 | contig 11011 bp, 10 predicted proteins | sample 10_EM_MG_FD_202245 | JGI IMG/M metagenome (GOLD analysis project Ga0307509, IMG submission 202245) | Populus trichocarpa ectomycorrhiza microbial communities from riparian zone in the Pacific Northwest, United States - 10_EM | ecosystem: Host-associated > Plants > Roots > Unclassified | place... | reverse complement strand
TTATTTGGGGATTATTTGGGTTGTTAGTTATAAAAATGATGTTGAATGCCATTTAGAGAAGTTATTAGAGAGTGAGAAGAAAGATGGTCAGTTGTTGGCTAAGTGTGTTGAGGAGTTGATGAAAAGGGGGGGGGGGTTTGATCTTTTCAAAGAAGTTGATGCATTTAGAAGAGCTATGAGTTTGAGAGTTGAAACAATGTTGTAAGGAAAAGGTCTACCAGAGATGTTGTTACTTGGTTTTTATGTTAGTGTGTCTTATCTTGTTCTAGGGTTAAGATGAATTATTTTGTATAATTTTACTTTTTTTTCTTTAGCATCCCTTGTCTATGTTCCGGGGTTGAGATGAGTTATTTTGTAATTCATTGGACTAGATTCAAAATGTGGTTTTTGATTTTGTTGGATGTAATTTGGCTTTTCATGGTAGAAGATTCTTTATTTCTATTTGTCATTGAATTGACAAAAGAAAATTTTGGTTTGGGATGCCCGATGGATACCCAAAATCTGATTGGGTCAGGTTTCATTTATACCCGATCGGGTTCAAGTTAGATTCAAGTAAAAAAATTAATTTTGGGTATGGATATTGTAAAACCCGATCCATGAATACCTCTTGCTATCCCTAATTTCACATCTTCTTTACTATCATTTTACATCTAACGTATATCTCATATTTTTCATATCATCAACTTGTTAACCCACAACCCAATATAGATAACCATTTAATTACACTTCCTAAATAATTCTAAGCATATCTCATCATTAGAACACTAATATTACATAATTTCATCATTTCTTTTTATACTTTTCTTTTTACCCTTTACAAAAATAACTCAATGTTTAAATGTTTGTATCTCACATGAATCTCAATTAAGCTCAAACACAATTCCATCATTATTCCAAACACAATATCCATAATATCATAAGAACATTAATTTCAATATAATTGGTCCAATCTTTCACATTTCTATCATTTACCAAGCACATATGATAACATTACCTAAACTTGTAGTAATCTACCTTACAACACTCACCATCAATCATAATCATTTTCAACATCATTAGAATGCAAAAAAACAACACAATTTACTCGCATTTCAATTTCCCCAAATTTTTAATTCATGGTCGATTACTAATGCCCTCCTTAATTTCCCCATAAATGGTTTTTAATTCCTTCTATATAGTCCTTAATCATGTAATAAACATTACCATTACTCAAGAAGTAACACAAATTTACATTTCTCTTTAATTTTTGCATAAGCCTTAAAACTTAAAATTTTAGAATTTTCAATCCCCTAACTAAAATGAAGTAAACAGTTGAAATTAATTGGATATAAACCTCTTACCATAAGTAATTTATCCAATTTTATAAGTCTTTCCAACCATTTCCAAAGATTCCTCACTTTCTCCTCAATTGCTCAATTCTCTCCCGAAGACAAACTCTCTCTCTCTCTCTCTCTCTCTCTCTCTCTCTCTCTCTCTCTCTCTCTCTCCTCTCTCTATGGTTCATTAGTTTAATTTGGTTTATCGGTATAACACCTTTAATCATACTCCCAAACTATAAGATCTTGAGGATTTAGAGAAGAAAGGAAGAGAGAAAACAAAATTCCTAGGCTTTCCTCTTCACCAATGGTCGACAGGTTTTTAAGGAGGGGGAGAAAGATTTTTCTCCATAATTATGACAATGCCACTCATTTTATAGCCTATATGATATTTTCATTAAAACTCCAATCATCAATATTTTTTTTGTATAGATTCATATTTATTTTCTTACCCAAGATTTTAACTAATTTACTAGGGATTTTTCTCTTTAGTCATAAATTTTTTTTCTTTATTCATTGTTTTTCAACTAAAATCTTTGCTATTCAACACAAGATTTATATACTCTTCCACATATTATTTCACCCTTCTTTTCATCATAGGCCAATAAAATACAACTTTAAGCCTCTTATATGAATTTTGAACACTAACATGACATCCAATACAAGAATCATGAGCAATTTTGATCACCTTATCTCTCACATTCGTATTCTCTCTAATAACAATCCTTCCTTTATATCTCAATATTCCATCTATTTAGAATGTATTCAGGCTAACTGTCTGCACTTAATATTTTGCTAGTAATGATTTCTTATAATCAAGGATTACGCTTACAAGTATTCATTATCTTATTGTACCAAGATGGTATTGTTGCTAAAATTACATTTAGACTGCCTTGGTTTGCCATGTTTAACTCCTTATTATCAATTGCTACATCTTTGACAATGCATCAGTAGCCTTGTTCTATTTTTTTCGATAATAAATCTGATATCGCAATCCCAATATTTTTGTTAGTCCTATCTTTTTAATTTAATCTTTTTATCAATTAAATATCTCAAACTTTTATGATCATTTTTTATGACAATCTGATCATGTTCTAAATAATGTCTTTATCTTTCTACTACCATTAAGATGGCCAAATACTCCTTCATATAAATTGATAACCCCAAATGTTTTAAAAATAAAGCCTTGCTTAGGAATGCCAATGGTCTTCCTTTTTTTATTAAGAACTGCTTTTAGTCCTGTTGCACAAGCATAAGTTTCCAAGATAAAAATCTTTCTAGAATTAGGCAATACAAAGTGCTGGGGCTTCACACAAGGTTGTTTTAAGCTCCTCAAAAGCTTTTTGTGTATTACTATCCCATTTTAAATTGTTCTTCTTTAGCAATTCAATCAATGACCTACTTATAATTCAAAATCCTCTTATAAACTTTCTATAATACCCTACCAACCTAATAAATCCTTCAAGCTTTAGTACTGTTTTAGGAGCAGGCCAATTCCTTATAGATTCAATCTTTCTAAGATCTATTGCAACCCCTTTAGCTGATAAAATATGCCCTAAATATTCAATTTTAGATTTTATAAAATGAGCATTTAGATTGCCTGGTAAACAACTAATGACTTTTTAATGTTTTCGACACAATTCTAAGATGACTGATATGTAACTCTAAAGTTAAGCTATATATCAAAATATCATCAAAGAAAATCAACACAAATTTTCTTAGAAAAAGTTCTAATACTTATATGTGACTTTTTAATGTTGTAGGTGCACTTGTAAGCTCATGAAGCATCACTTTAAACTTATAATGTCCACGTTGAGTTCTGAATGTTGTCTTCTCAATGTCATCTAAATGCATCCTCACTTGGTGATATCCATACCTCAAATCTAGTTTAGAGAAGAATTGTGATCCATGTCGCACGTGTACGGCGTTACGGTGACTCGTCCACTCTCAGGTATATGTGTATATATTTATCTATCTGGCAAATATAGGGAGACAAGGGTTTCTTGTCTTTTATCAGTATAAAATGGAATGGGAGTCACCACCTAGTATTTTGATCACTAGGAATCCTAACCGGTCTTAGAGATCGGGCACATAGATTGGTTGCGTAAAGGGAAGGTATTAACACCCCAAATATGCCCTACCTAAAGTAGGCTGCATTGTTTAATTGTCTGATAAAAGCTAAGGTGTTATCGTGTTTTCTAATTGTTGGTCTGTCTAAGGTTTAAGAAAAGTCCTCCTCGATAAGGAGATCCTTATCTTATCGGGTAAAAACCTAACAGTTTTGTGTCATCAAAAGAAATACATTTTTAATATCGGGAATACGTTTTATGTATAAATTCGTAATCCCAGATACTAAAAGAAAACAAAATATTTTTTTATTTTTGAAATATTGGTCTAGTTCTTGTGACTTTAATAAACTGGTTATTAAAGCCAAAATGCATGCTAAAATATTTTTAGAAATTTTCTTTATTGTATGAAAATACGATATGAATTTTTCGAGAGACTTGACCGTATGCATGAAAACAAGACTTTATATATATATATATATAATTTTTGCAATGTTTTAACGAAAACCGGATATTTTAATACCAGATTTGTATCTTTATGGTATAAAAATACAAACCAATATTATACAAAATTGAGACAAAAACACACGGGGCAATCACAAATTTTTTTGAAAAGATTTTTTTGATTGGACCCAGACCAACTATTTTGACGTGGGCCGGCCCAGCCCAACTATTCAGCCTGGGCCAGAATTGGCCCTACCATGAATAGTGGCTCTCCACTGTTAACATGCTACGTGAATAGTGGAGAGTGAATTATAATTCACTCTCCACTATTCATTAGCAAAACAGTGGAGACCGGGGTGGCGGAGCAGAAGAAGAAGAAAAGATAGGGGAGGAGGGTTGACCTACGGTGGCTGCTGTCGTTGGTGGTGTTGCTGGAGGCAGTAAACGACTCCTTTTTTTCTTTCTTCTATTTTGTGTTGCTTTTTCTTTCTGTTTTTGTCCCCTCTACTTCTCTGTTTCTTCTGTTTCTTACGGTGAAGGTGTTATTGTTGAAAATTAGGAGGACAGTGACAGCTGGTGGTGGCTATGTGGACGACAGGTGGTTCGCGATCGTTATTCTCCTTTTCTCTTCTGCTTCTCTCTGTTTCTTCTTCCTCGTTTTTTTTGTTCTCTCTGTCAACAAGGTTTCTCCAATCTCTGCAGTGGCTTCGTGGTGGTGCTCTTATTCTCGGTGGATCATAGTGGCGACTTTTGGTGGCATCGGTGATTTAGGTGGCGATGAAGAGTAATGGTGGCAGCTGATGCGGTGTAATAGTCATTCTCCCTCTATTTTAAAACAAACTCCTCCCTATTTTCAAATCTTCCCCGGCTATCCCTTGTTATTTCCTTCCTTCTTCTTTCATTTTTTTCTCTGGTTCTCTTAAATCTTCAGTTCGTTCTTCAAAAATTTTCCCTCCTTGTTCTGCTTTCTTCCCCCGTATTTATAGGCAGGAGGAGAGAGGAGCTACCCTGCCTCTGTCCAATCCTGGAGACAGGGTAGGGTGGCTGAGGTGTCTTTGTGTAGTCGCCTCAGCCGCCCGCAGGGTATGGCTTCCCTGTCCAATCTTCATCATGGCGGTAGATGAGGGGCGTGGGCTGTGTTAGGATTTGTGCAAGTGGGAGAGAGGGGGAGTGGGAAAATACAGGGGAGAAAATCTCTTATTCCCCTGCTTTTGTGTGTGTAAGGGAAGAAGTAGAATAATGTCGTTCAAAACGACACTGTTTTAGTTTAGTTTACTTTTTTAAGGTTAGAAAAAAATGAATTTAGAAATAACCTAAAAATAGGTTATGACAGTTGCCCCCTCTTTACAATGCTTACGGAGCAAAGATTTGCGTAGTAAGTTTTGTAAAGATAAACAAAACTGAATTGATCTTCTCAAAGTTTGGTTGATCTGAAACTCGGTCTCTATATCAATCCTCTTCAACCTGAAACTAATGATCAAAACTATGTGCAACTTGGTCATCTTGAGATCCTGATCTGGCGATCCTTTGAATTCTGTCTTCGATTGGGTTAACCTGAAATCTCATTTGGCGATTTCCTTTAACCAAAACCTAAAATTGTTCTTCCTGATAACAGGGTTTGAACCTTTTTTTTTCTTTTGAGAATTTCCTAGTGGTAGGGTTTTTCTCATTTTTTTCCAAACAGAAATAATATTGGCGGCTCGGTTAACCTGAGATTCCATCTGGCGATCCCCTTTTACCAGAACCAAAGTCAGTATGTAGCTCAGTCATCCTGAAATCCCATCTGGCAACTCCCTTCAATCAAAGCTAGAATGTTTGTGTGGTTGGGCTAACCTGAGATCCCTTCTAGTGATCCTCTTTAACCAGAACCAAAGTTTGTGTGAAAAGTGGTCTCATTGTAATGAGTGACCTACCCAAGTGGAAACAAATGTGAAGGTTTTGAAAGTGGTCTCATTGTAATGGGTGACCTACCCAGATGGAAAAAAGGAAAAAAAAAGTGAAAAAACAGTTTCATTGTAATGGATGGCCTATCCAAGTGGAAGATGAAAGAGTAGTCTTATTGTAATAGGTGACCTACCCAGGTGGAAGAATGGTCTCACTGTAATGGGTGACCTACCCAAGTAAAACAAAACACGAAGAATGGTCTCATTGTAATGGGTGACCTAACCAGAAAAAATGATGGTCTCATTGTAATGAGTGACCTACCCAAGTGGAAAAAAGAAAGAGTGATCACTTTCTTATAATATCCATGTTGAGTTTTGAATGTTGTCTTCTTAATGTCATCTGCATGCATCCTTACTTGGTGATATCCGTACCTTAAATCTAGTTTAGAGAAGAATTATGATCCATATAACTCATTCATTAGATCATCAGTCAGAGATATTAAAAACTTGTTTTTAATTATCAACTGCCTATAGTCAATGTAAAATATCCAATTATTGTTTTTCTTTTTTAACTAGTAGTACTGGAGAAACAAAATGATTGGTGATATGTTGAATCACCCTATTAAGCAACCTTTCCTTCACCATTCTTTCCATCCCTCCTTATGGACATAAGAACTTCTATAGGGGTTGATGTTTACTGGTTTAACACTTGGAATCAAAGAAATTCTATGATCCAAGGTTATTACTGGAGGTGATTACTTACATATAAATTTTAAACATAATACATTACACCTCATGACATTGCTATTGGCCATAGTTTCTGCTAGTACAATAGTTCTTTTTATGGCAGTTTGATCTCTTTTACCACATGTTCATCGATAAAACTATAAGTGCTACAACTATCTATAAGAATAATGAGATTCCTGTTTTGACAACTACCTTTTATTCTTATTGTATTAGACATATAACTTTCAGCTAATGTATTAAGGGATAACCCACAACTTTTATCTTAATCCTTCTCATCCATAATTACATTGTTAACTCCCTTATTTACTTTTAAAAAATATTCTTCTCCTTCTCTTTCTTCATCATCATCTTCTTCTTCTTCACCTTCCATCATATTCAAGTTTTTTTTTTATATTGATGGCTTGGTATAAACCTTTCCCCATGTCTAAAACAGTGACCTAACATTCTTTTTTGTTCATATAATGACTCAGGCATAAGTTTTTCCCTAAATGATAAATTAGTTTTTGCATTGCTAGAAGTTTTAAAGGGTATGCTACCTGGTGATCTTCTATTGTTTAAAGAATAAGTTATTTTTTGTGCCATTCTTTTCTTCTTAACTATAATTATATTCTCCTTTCCACCTTAATTGGTCAATTACTTATACTAGTGTTCTAGGCTTTAATATCTTCAATGTTGGTTTGATATCATTTTTTAGGCCACTAACAAAACTTGAGATATAGTACAATTCAAGGTACTCATTAGAGAATTGAGTTCCTTAAACCTTTCAACACACTCCTCCACTTTTTTTTTCTATACTAACCTAATGAATTCTTCCACCACATCCTTTCTACTACCAAATCTCATACAAATAGCTTGTATAAATTCTTTCTAATTGGCTAAGTCATGGTCTCTTAGTAAGAACTCTTCATACCATACTTTTTATGTGTCTTCCAAATATAGTGAAACAATTTTAATTCATTGGTGAATTGGAGTGAAATGTAGTTTAAAAAATCTTCTATATTTTTTATCCACCCTCGTGGATTGTCTATGTGAAATGTAGTCAGTTCCACCATATGTAGGGATAATTGTACGCATTCTTATGACCTTTATTATATCCTATAATTTCCTTTTGGTTATGGTGTTGTTGCTCCTGAATTAGAGTGACTCTTTGCTTATTTCTCTAGTGCTTGACCACTTATGAAAGTCTTGATTGTAACCATCAAGGTTTCCATTTGTGTATTGAGATGCTCATTCCATTTAGTATGCTTCCACCATTGTCTCTTACTCTCCATCATAAATCATTGTAATTTTTTATGAAGAACTTGTATCTGCTCTTCCACTTGCCCGCCATTCATTTTGTTGTTTTCCACCATTGTTGATTATCTAAGAATAAATGCAACCTTCCTTTGATCCTGGAAAGTGACTCTGATACCAATTTGTTAAGGTCTCCCTTAACAATATAAGAAATGAGGTTGAGAGATAGAATAATTAGAGAAGATAAAGGAATTCTATAGTTTACATAAATGATTTCACTATTATTGCTTACAATCTAATAAATACAAGACTCCTTATTTAGACAAGATCTCTTCACTAATTAACTAACCTCCTTTCCAGCTAAAGACTAACTACTAACTAACTCTAGCTTATTTAACACATGATTAACTACTAACTGCCTTTCTAACTGTCACAACTAGCATTTCATGCCAATGCTGGTAGCTTCTCTTCCTGTCTGCTATCATTCTTCTTCCTATATCAACTATTATAACACATTAACAAAGTGGATTGTTGTTGGGTTGCCATGTGATTTTTTTCATTTGGATTGTAGCTAAAAAAAATAGGGTTGTTGTTGTTGGTTGGTGGATGTGACTACAGCCTAAAGAGATTGAATCAAGGGTTGTTGTTGATAGATCTGTAGGTATGAGGTTAACTCCAACGTGGAGGCTGTTTGTTGGTGGTTGCGTGGCTGTGGAAAGGATTGGCTGCCATGGTTGCTAATGGGTGTGCTGATGTTAGCTGGTCTATTGGTCGAGAAGATGAATGATGGCTAGTTCTTTTTTTCTTTTTTATGGGAATAAGCTTAAGGGCTTTAGCTAGGGTGTAAAGAATTTTTATTTTATTTTATCTTAGGTCACGCTAAGGATCTTGTATTACTATTTTTCTTTTCTACATCACTATTGATGAGAGCTTTTCATAAATACTAGGGTTTTAGCTTTGATGAATTTTAAGAATTTAAACAAAGCTTTTTGATTTAGTTGTAGGAACAACTAAATGCCTTGCTCTAGGATCAAAGTTGATGCATGACAATGTAAAAATTAAAAAAGAAGTAGAGAGAGAAAGAAGAAGCTAAGAAGAAGAAAAAAAAAGAGTTGAATCTTGAAAAGTTTAAAAAAGAATAAAAAAGCCAAAGAAAAGAAGAGAGAAAGAACTCTATAAATTTTATTAATTCATAAAAAAAAAATTTAAAATTATATATAAATATTAAAACTCAAATCAAAACTAAATTTGGGTTTAAAATTCACTAAATAATTAAAAACTAACAAAACAATATAAATTAAATTCCAATAATAAAATTCAATAAAATTGATTAGGTTAAATCCAATCTTCCAACAAAAAAGTAATAGATCGAGCTATTTCCCAACATCTCCATCATGCACACAAGAAAACCCACCATTTACTTTAGTTGTTGAACCTTTTCTTTTCACAACTCTATTTTCACTATTTCAATTTTTTTTTCGAAACTTACCATAGTTTCCATTGTTAACTGCATGTAAGATGCATGACATTGCTAGCTTGTATCACCTGAGACTCGTATTTAGACAATCCTCTTTATAGACAGCAATATAAAGAGAACTAGTCAAATTCTCTTTATCTCTTAGATGTGCCAGCAATTTATGACATTGTTGGAATTTTTTTCAGTGGATTCAGTAAAAGTAGTGTGGAAGAGCTAGCATTAGCCGCTTTCACTTCTTTGAGGACACATTACAGGTCTTTGAGATGATTCAGTCAGTAGAACATGAACATCTATGCCTTTGTGATCATCTACGAATTTTGTTCTCGGGTGCCAATTTTGTTTGTTTTGTGGGGTTTTGGAGATTATAAAACCACGGTCAAGTTCTTTCACCGACCTTGGGTATTTTCGTTTTCTCGAGAAAATTGTTTTCCTTCATTGTATCCCCAGTTGCTCATTCTATCATTTAACATGGCATGCTCCTCATGGTAAGAAATGAGACCCGTAGAACAGTGGAAAATAAGCCAAAAGCTTCAATGTGCAGCAATGTTACGAAGTATGATAGGGAAAATAACAAGGAGGGAGGAAGATTGTTTATGATAGATGGTGGAGGGAAAGAGTGGGTGCTGTGTTGGTAACTGAAATAGATGCTTCATCCTTGAATACTGGTGACCATTTAAGTGCATTTTGCTGTTGGTTCCCTAGTCTGTGATGCGGGCCGTACGTACAGTTCTGGAGAAAATCTCAAAACCAGAAACTTTGGCTGGTGTGTGTTTCATTCAAATAAAGGGCTATACCTCAAAGAGAATTAACAATGAAGCTTGTAATTGAACGGTTTTACCAGTTTCACCACTTATTAATGCTTGTCGTATTCTAGCCTTCCAGTTTCAAGTTTTGGCAAAAGAAACATGGTGAGACTTGTGCCTCCATTGATCATATAAATAGCAGAAACTTTCTCCGACTGCTCTTGATGAGACAGGCTTCCAGGTTAGGGACAGGAAAAGCTTGATCCTGTTGGTATAGTTGTTGTTGTGCACTGAAAATGTTATTATGGTTTCAGATTCCAAAAACTAATGATTCTGAAACAATTCTTTAAGTTGAGATTGGTCGAGATAGAAATTATCATTGGACTTGAGCCATCCTTTTCATTGTTATTTTACCGGAAGACTTGAGCCACTTTATTAAATAAATAGATTGCATTTTGCTTCTCCCTTTCAATCTCCCAGGTTTGGGAGCTCATATACACGTTGCAACACAAGGATCGTTTGATGTACATCGATAAAATAATGCATGGAAAATACTTAGATCCAATTTTCAAGTTCTTTGACTAAATGCTATAGTCTGATTCTGGGTGTCCAGACTTTTAGATCCACTAGAAGGCTCTAATCCAGACGGCAGGCAAGTCATCTCTGCTTGATGACAGAAAACTGGATTTACCAGCTTCTGATGATTCGAGATCCTCTTTCTACACAAGCACGCATGAACCAATTCTTGTTTCCCCATGCCGATGATCATGAAACTAGGCATGACGATTCTCTTCCATACCTGATATTAGATTAATGCAACTCCGATACCCGAAGTTACCAATAATAGATTAATAGATCAATTACCAATAGTCAGTACATGAACATTGGCCACCGCTAAACTGATGAAACCGATAAGGGTCTCGTAATACGATTTTCCGCCCAAGAATTCCACTAGCAAACTTATATACAGAATGACAATCACCACAAACACGAAGGTTCTTGAAAATTTTAAGAGTTGAACCTTCAGGAGAACTGATCAAGCCATATGCCAAGGCGAGTCTCTCGCTATGGTTCCAAAGATTGTGCTCCTTTTGTTCTTCAT
>Ga0307509_10011030_pt1 | contig 11013 bp, 6 predicted proteins | sample 10_EM_MG_FD_202245 | JGI IMG/M metagenome (GOLD analysis project Ga0307509, IMG submission 202245) | Populus trichocarpa ectomycorrhiza microbial communities from riparian zone in the Pacific Northwest, United States - 10_EM | ecosystem: Host-associated > Plants > Roots > Unclassified | place... | reverse complement strand
GGGAAGAGGGTTGTTGTTTCTTCATCATCAGCTCCCTTTTCTGTTCGTATCCTTCCATGCTTTTAAATTGAAATAGCCGACCAGGTTTTCTTTAGTTTTTAGTCCGTGATATAATTGTGTTATAAAAGCATGCCGACCCAAGCTCTTCCTTTTTGTATGAAACTAGTATGTTAGTTTCTCTCGGATTGGTAAAAAGAAAATAGGTCATGATTCATGGACACATGCAGTAGGATTTTGATTTCAAAATTTCAGTTTCGAAACTTTGGTTCCCTCATGCATCCAGGTTTAGTATTTTCCAGTGTACATAATTTTAAGTTGATTTGGCTTTGAACGATTTTTGTCACGAATTGTTTCAAGTTTCTTGTAGTTCTTATAATATGAATAATGGCTTGCTATTTTCCATTTTGGTGTTTACATCTAATTGTGATGTTTGCGTTTTGAAAAACAAATATAAAGAAAAATGTTTTTTTCTTGTGTGTTGCATACGGCCAATACCCTAACATGTTTTGATAAAGAAATTCTTAAATGACAAATATCCAAAATATTATTGGGAATAATTTATTATTATTCACTGTTAATATTTGGATAAAGAAACCCGGAGTGGTAAATATCCAAAATAATTTTCTAGGAATAATAAATCCGCACACATCCTTGAAAGAAGCCTTGATTATAATCGAGGACATTTCAATTTTTTACTCCACGGTTTACGAGCCGTGAGAGTATAAAACACTAAGACAAAAAAATAGTTTTTTAAAGCACCCTAGATTTCTAAATTTTTGTCCCTCCTCCTTGCGATTTACGAGTCGCAAACTCTTGAAATACTAAAGGGAAAAATGAGCTTTTAAAGCACATGGAATCTCCTTGGATTTCTATCTTAATAAATTTAGTTTGAATCAAACCTAGGAAAACTGATGGGATTAAAGAACACTAACACCATAGCAATTATAAAGCAAACCAAACACCAAGCAGCTTACCTTAGGTAGAGCGTACTAGGGGTGCTAATACCTTCCCTTTACGCAACCAGTCCCTTGCCTTAGAATCTCTGAAAGACCAGTTAGGGTTCCTAGTGACCGAAATATTAGGTGGCGACTCCTTATTCACAATAAAACAACAGACCCCAAAATCAATCGAGGGATCGCCGCTCCGCCGCGAGGGTGCGACAAGGTTGTTTATGAAGGTAAAGAACTAATGAACATCATTGTCACTACCAATGCCACCACTTAAGTTATGACAAGTCCAAAATATATTTATAGTAGGTATGATTCTAACAATCCTGAGAAACTTGTCAAAAATAGATAAAATGATCCATTTGTTGGGATGAAGCTGGACTAGACCTAACCTGTAATACCAAAAAACTTCCCTAAAAAACCCTTAGAGAGAGAAGGTATACCCCAACCCGTACATACATTTAGGGGGAATGTTTTCAAAGTACTTCTAAGGGGTGGACAAGGTCGGTTGCCTAATTATGTCATCTTTGAAAGGCAATTTAGCCATGTACTCTCTTGAATGCAAACCATTAACAAAGGCCTCCTCATCTATGGTCAGGGTGCTAGGTGCATTGTCCTCAGGTGCTTGAGGCATCCTTTATTTACCCCGAGAGTCTTTAAAGGTATTAGGGGAAGGACTTCTTCGATGTTGGAAACTACCTTCCCTTTTTTAGATATAAATGTGGGATTTTCACTCCTTCTGGCTATAGAGCCCAGTCTAATAGACCCTTATCCCCTACTGCTTCCTCCAGATTTTGGTTGAAAGCTAAACTCACCACCAGAGAAAGTAACATCCTACTCTTAGGGTCAGATCTAATTCTTTTAGAATTCATTTTTTCTAACAAAAAACAAGGAATAAGTAAGAGGATTAAGGTGAGGAATACCTAAAATGATGATTTTTCCTGACATTGAGAAAATTTTGTTCAAAGCTATTTTAGCAATATATTTTTACGAAGAAATTTCAAGAGTCAAAGTAAAATAAAAGAATGAAAGTGAGAACGAATATGGTTATAAAGGAAATAATGTTTCACCCTCACTGTTGAATAAACAACCTTTCATGTCACCATAAATCTCTAGAATCCTACTCAATTACTATATTAAATACTTACCACCATTTCTTTTCCCAAGAGACCTTTTTTCAATGAGGATAAGCCACATGACCACATGAATTCCAATAGTTCTACTTGGGATTGGATGTCTAATAGGAAAGGTAAAAAGTCTTTTTTTTAAAAAAAAAACTGATAACCTTTCAAATCTTTGTGTATTCAATACACAAAGACTTGAGGAGTTACTGATGGATCAATATATTTTAAAATTTTAATTTTTACCCTAAGTTTATGTTTAAAAAGGCCAAAGGTAGGGTGATAACCCAACATCTCTAGGCCTAGCAAAATGTCAAGTCTAAATGACATGAGTTTAGCTTGTTTCCAAGCCTAACGTTCTTGGGTTTAGCAAAGCGTTGGGCCTAAGTAGATATGGATATGACAAACTGCTAAACCAAACATTCTTGGATTCGGCTACGTATTGAGCCCAATTACATATAAGTCTGGTGAACCGCCAGACCCCAAGTACATATATATCTGGGGAGCTCACAAAATTGACATCCTTGGGTTCAACAAGTAATATATAAGTCTTGTGAGCTACCAAACCCAACATCCTTGGATTCTATTGCCTGCTGAGCCCACATACATATATGTCTGGCGAGTTGCCAAACCCAACATCCTTAAGTTCAGCTACGCGTTAAGCCTAAATGAACATGGGTTTGGCGAGCTGATGCTTAGCCCAAACATACATAAGTCTAGATAGCTATCAGACCCATTACCCGTGAGCTTGGTATCATACCAAGTCGAAGTCGATATGGGTCTAAAGACCATTATAGGCCCTATATTGGATCATGAGACTTTGTTTATTTATTCTTATGACTTTTAACATAAAATGCTAATGTAAGGAATGCTTATCTCTCTAAACTTTTTGGTGTAAAAAAGTCTTCTAAGGGCCTATCATAATTTCATCGCCATTAATATAATGTAAGAGATATTTATCCTTCATTAATATGGTGTAAGAGATATTTCTCCCTCATTAATTTTGTGTAAATAATATTTATCCCTCATTAATTTTAATAAGAGAAAATAACCCTCCAACCCCTCTATTCCAGCAATATGACAAGATTCAAGGGCTATAAATACCCTCTGAAGCATTTGGGTAAATGATTCACATTTTCTATTATCTGAGTATTCATAATTTAATTCTCAAAGCATTTATCATACAAAAAATAAGAACAAACACTCTTGTTCTTGAAATTTAAAGCTCATTATCTAATTTATTGTGATCTCAAATTTAAAACTCACTGACTTTATTATCTGAAAGTCCATAACCCCACGATAAAGAACTATTTTATAGGTATTGAACTCTGTACTACCAACCATCTACATCCTAAGCTTCACAGAAAAAAATATTAACATAAACGTATAATTATATATCCACTATTCAAATACTAAAAAACCTTATTAATAAGCATAACATATTTTAAAACATCATCACCATCCATAAACACTAAGCCGACATAATTTATTTATTTTTTATGCAAAGCATATACCTTCTTTGTATCTCCAAACCAATGACACATGATCATCACCAACCTTTTTCAACAAATAACCTATGATGTCACACGAAATAACACGTACTGTCATACAATAATTCATAAAATATTTTCACACTATCTCATTACAGTCAATGAACATGAGACTTTTCATCAAATAAGTTACTGACAGTTACAGTTGCAAGGGCGAGCTACACTAGCGGGATCACCTTAGGATACATAATGTCCTTACATCACGGGTAATTCAGTATTTTATATGCAAAAGGGATAGGTAAAAAGGGATGCTGGACAATTATTGTGGACATTCTGATATTATTTTTCAAGACACAAAAAACACGAAAACTAACTGGTCCCATAAACATACAGGAAACTTTATTTTGAAGGTACATCGGAGAAGTTCAGTCTATTATCAACCATGGAAGCTCAAGATCCATTGAAATTTTTCTATGAATTCATCACATATTAAAAAAAAATCCATATAGTAGAAGGATATAAAATTCAGTCCGGAAGAAATCTGAAACTTCTTGGATCTTAGATAGCTGCACTTTCATTCTTTCTTTTCTTGAAAAAAAAAATTACGATATGATAGGTCCAACTATATCCATTATGGAGCAAAAGAAAAATCTTTTGTGGCGGGTGTTCTTTTTCCCAGTCCATCTTTTGTATCAGTATGCACAAATAACACACTGGAAAATTGATGAATCTGACCATAAACCCTTAGTTTTCTTGGCGCGGTCCTCATTTCATTTGTTAATGCACATTCCTGACAGAGATATAATACTGGCATACTGAGCTAGCTATTAATGGAGTAATAATATATATGTAAATTAATACTAACCAACACAAGCCAAATGTCTTGGCCTTTTCTTTATTTATTTATTGCTTGGATTATTTAATTATATGGGGTACATAGACGTCCTTGCTAATTCCAAGCAATAGCCTTAGCATCAAACTACATGGTGCCCACCATTTTTAAGAGTCCATTATCCTCAAATGGTTCTTGGTTGTCGCAATCAAGGTTGTCACCAGGGTCAACCTCTAACATGTCGCAGTACCTCAAATAGTACCCAATGCGATTCTGCTCCCATGTTTCCTTGTCTTTAGTACATTCACTGCCATTAGTGATAATGTTTGTTAACAAACCAAAGCCTGGATTCCTGCCGGCCTCAATATCCGCTTCTGATGGAGACCATTCTCCGGTGATGACTTCATGGCACGACGGTGCACCTGTTGAATGTGGAGTCATCCAGAACCAGAGTGCTGCCTTGAATGAAAGCACTGGATCCGTTGCCAACATTTCTGGCTGGTTTAATAATCTTCGCGCTAATGCATATCCACATCTCCCGTAGTTGTGGTTCCTGTACGACATAATATCGAATTAACTCAGTGCAAATATATAACAAATATCACTACTACGTTAATTTAATTTAATATAATATCCAGTTTCTAACCCGGAAAAGGAATAAAGGAACAAAGATTAATTTTAAGATATCTGTTCTTTTTTTTTTAAAGTGAGACACTACTTTGAAAAGATCAAATTGAAGAAAGAGAATAAAGAGTATGCAGGAAAAATAAATAAATTGTACCCAAGTATATTGGACTCACCACCTAAGTTGGATTGGACCTCGGCCATAATAATGCTTGCCGGGTACACATCGATAAGAGGAATTTGTATTTGGATCACAGTAATCAGATTTAGGGTTCAGCTCGTTAACATAGCAATATCCCCATGTAAATGGAGCATCCTCTCCAATCATCCACCGTCCTATACATCGACCGTGTTACCCACAAACAATTAGTCAACTGATCAAATCAAATGTCAGGTGATGTGATGCCAAAAATTAATGAATATGCAGTTTCTTTTATAGTATGCCATAAATTACCATTAGTTTCTTGCGAGGTTTGGCCGAAGAAAGCAGCTAGCTCTCTCTTTTTAGTGTTATCATCGCCAGTCATGCCGAATTCAGGGTAGGCTTTAGTGGCCTCAATAAAAGCATCATACGTATAGAATCCCTTTGCAGGACATCGGTCATCGTTTCTATTCTGTAGCATCTCTTCGAACATCGATTCTGTGATGAACCTGCTAACGTTATGGCATTGGCTTTGACAGCCAGGACCACAGTAAGCAACTGTTAGACCGCAGTAACCATCGCCGCTACAACACAGGTCGTCTGCGCATGTGGCATTCCCAGCTTGCGATCCGCATTGTGGAGTATCCGATGAGACTCCTAGTGATAGAGACAACAATAAAGATAAAACTGCAAGTGCCCAGAACCTCATTTCAGGAATATAGCTATTTGAGATTTGATGATGTTTAAGAAGGTTTCAGGAATGGTATTTATAGAGAAGGATGGAGATCATGAACAAGGAGTAAAGTTCTTAAATTATTTTATTCAATACATTATTACTATTTAATCATTAAATCTATAAGAAAATATTAAATAAGATATTAGAAATAATTTTACTGCCACATTATCACTTCTTCTCTATATTTTAGTGAGTAAAATTTGTTTTTCCTCCTGCTATTATCTTGACACGTTTATCATTGATCAAAGGCCATGCATACAATAATATATTGTTTTTAATATGGAGGGGGCCACGTTACCACTTCTTCTCTATGTATATTCTAATTCTAAAGCAATTTGTTTTTTTTTTTAAATAAAACTTTGACCCAATATGATTTTGAATGAGTGGATTAATATATAGTATTGTTCAAGTCAGTCTCCTATCTTATTTTATTTAATTTAATTTAATTTTAGATTTGAATTTGATTAAATCTCACATAACCAAATTTTCGAGTTACCCGCCATATAAGTTGGACAATTATTAAAATTTATATTTTAAAAGTTTTTAAATTATTTATACTGATATTAAAAATAAATTTTTTAAATAAAAAAAATTATTTTAATATATTTTCAATTAAAATATATTTTAAAAAATAATTATTATCATACTTACAAACCATTCACATTATCAAAAAATTTATACATATTTAATAAATAAATACAAACATCATATCAAGACATGTATGAACACAAAAGCATACGTTTAAATTCTCCCTTTGTGAGGTCGATGATTAAGCTGGAATTAATTAAAATATATTATAACTGCCATCTTAAGTCTATTAAATTAGAGAATACGAAAAACGGGACACACGTGAAGAAAATGGTACGGAATAAGTTTGAGCCTCTTCGACTCAAATTTTATCATTTTCTATGTAAAAAAAGAACATCATCTTTATAGATCATCCGAACCGTGATTTGGACTAAAAAAGGGTAATCTCTACAGGCTATATATGAAAAAAAAACATATTGCAAAATAATTTACTCTATACGGAGATAGAAGAGATCTCATTATTCCTCAGAAATCATTTGAAGGAAGAAAATAGCTATTTTTTTTTAGGGGGTACTGAGATCTCATTATTCCTCAGAAATCATTTTATTTTGTTGCTAGATTGTTTTGTGTAATTAATTGGTTGGGGTAGGGTTATTTGAGTATTTTAATAATTAAAAAAAATAAAAAAAGCATGTATGACTAATTCCAGCAGCCAAAAAAAGCTATTTTGGGGTGGATTCAGCTTTGTCTCAACATCTTTTCTATGGATATGCGGTGCGTGCATTGATTGAAGGTCCGAATTGTCATGGGTAGCCATTTTTTTTTTTGTTATTTCTTTCCTCTCTCTTTCTCAGTGTTTGCGCCCCACAACCTGATTTTTCAAGTCAGGCCCTAAACTTCAATTTATTTTTTATTTAGTCCCTATTTTTTTGTAAATTTTTTAAAATAATTCATGGAATTAGAATTATTTTTTTAATTTCATCCCTATTCAATTTTTTGTTTTGTCAAATTTTATCATCATTTTATTACTATTTTTTGTAGTCTTACTTTTAGAGTTGTATTTTTTTCGATTCCAACCTCCATAAATTTCTTTCCGAATAGAGTTCATTCTCATTCTTTTAATTATTTTTTTGCTTTGCAAAATTTTCAAGAGTGGTATTTTTTTACCTAATTTAATTCTTTAACATTTAATTGATTTTGATTTGAGCTTGGTTAAACCCATGTATAAGATTTTACAGGTGGCAAACTTTAAAAATTAACTTAGCTTCATAAGGTTGCTCTAACGATTCATGTGACTTCTTTTTATGTCATTGTCCAGAATTTTTGGTCGGGTTTGAATTATCTCAACAAGCTTTTTTTTTTTTTGATGGATGATGTCCGCAACGGAGTGATAGTGGGTTGCCAATAATTTTTTTTTTCTTTTCCTTCTAAGTATAATATTGGTGGCTCTAGTACAAAAAATTAGCAAATACAAATGTTTTTTTTTTTTTATGGTTCTTCTAAATAAATCTTTTCTCTATTTCAGTCAGTTTTAAACCGTCTCAACAAATTCATTTGTTTTGGTTGATTGTTGCTAAATGTTTTTTTATGGTTCATCTGCTATTGTTGCCTGTAGTTTAACTCAAATTATTAAACTACCTAGTCTTATTGGATCTAGTCGATGTAATGACTTGAGTTTAAGGTTTTTATTGTTTTATAAATATTGTTGTTGTCTAAACATCTCTTTTGTGTGCTTAAAAGTTTTTTAACTGGCTCGTGCCGCAGCACAAGTCACCGATCTAGAAAAACACTAAAGGGTTTGTGTTTTTCAATGTGGATAACACTATTCACACACTTACAAAATATTGTTGACCTACTATTCATTTTTAAATAATTCATTATGGCTTTTATATTAAGATAATTTATTTTTACATACTTGAATTTATATAATTTTATATTAATTATTTTATACAATTTTATTTTTTTAAAATATATTTTTTATTTATCACGGATAGCGTCACCGATGAACTCAATCCGTAGGTATATTCCAAAAAGTTAAAAAAAATTTATTGCATATGCCACTACATCATCGACGAAATAATTCTATCAGTATTTTATAGAGGGTTGGACTAAAATTACTCCAAATGCCACTGCCAGTCATCGACATAATAATTCAGACGGAATAATTTTATCGGTATATTTCAGCAAGTATTTTTTTTTGGCGTGTATTTTTCATATATATAAAACCATCGATTTTTATTTTTTAACCTACAAAAATAAAATTACTGACGGACGGTTTCTATCCGTAAATTAATTGGTGGTTTATATATATATATGAACTTTTAATCATTTTCACATTGTAGCGCAGGCACAATCTACAGTGCTACGATATTAAACAATAAAGAAATGAACAGTGCATGGCGGCTTTTGGATGTATAGTCTTCTAGCTTCATGTGCATTGCACATGACTTTTGCTGTGAATGTGTTGGAAAAACATTAATCGTGCTTTTGTGGTAATTATTGGTTTTGTTTTGTTATGTAAAAACACGTCTTTAATTCTAAAAGTAATAAAAATTTATTGTTTTGTTTTGGTGGTTTATCATTATTGCATCATTTTCTGTGTTTAATACATGTGACCAATATTTACTCGTAAATTTTTAATAAATTTTATTTTAGATACATCAAGACTCGGTTTGGCCACCTACTCATAATTACTCATCATTACTAATAGATAAATACTATTGCTAAGGTAATTTTCATAGCATTGACGTCCATTTTCTAGATGGAGTTCGCCTGGCAATGTCCCATGGCATTAACATTCAATTCTGTTCTTTAAGATTTCCAGGTAGTACAGTTAATGTTTGGAATTTTCATTGAAAGTGCTTAGTATCTTATGAATCATCATGTTTTATATCTCGCCTAAAAAAACATGTTTTAAAAAAACAATAATGAGATTTAATATTCTTGAGCCCAGTGCCAAACCTAATATCTTAGGAATTAGCATCTCACATAACCCATGTGAATTTAAGATTGATATTTTTTTCTACGCCATATATTAAGCCACATAACTCCGCTTGATTAGTGATCCTTAATATAAATTTTTGAAGATTAAGAATATTCATCTCTCTATGCCTCTAAGGTGTTTTAAAGTCTTCAAAATAACAGATTTTTTTTTTCTTTAATAATGTGTAAGAAATATTTATCTTTTTTTGAATATATATGTCAGAGATATTTTATATCACTAATAAAATGTAAGGAATATTTATCTCTTTTGAATGCACATGTCAGAGATATTTTCTTTGATCAGGATATGATGACATTTCATCCCTATTTCTTCATACAAAAGAAAAAATTCATAGACTATAAAGACCTGCTTAGGGAATTGCACTATAAGAGCCTTTACGGTTAAGGCTAGAACATTGACCTCCGTAGGGGTAGATACTTTCCTCTTCTTAAAGCGGGTAGCAGTGCCCACAATCAATTTAGCGGGAATCAAATCTGCCTGACCTCCAGATAACGACTGCCCCTAACTTCCTTTTTTGCGAGAGTTCTGAATCTCGTTGTTCTTCCCTCAAGAATAGAGAGTTCAATTCATCGGCAATATTAAGGCAACCCTCCATCACTTTTTTAGCTCAATCTCCACTTACACTAAGAGACAAAGACTTCCTTCGTGAACTACCCTTTACAAACCTTACTGAAGTTTTCCCTTCTCTTTTAGTTGTTAGTCCTGCACAATAACAGAATCAACAATGAACTTAGGTATAACAAAAAAAACAAGAGGTAAGAAAGCCTTATACTTTGTAAAGACTTCATAATGTCTTTTGACCATCCTATTAACTTCATATTTGGTTGAGGCTGATGCCAATACAATACATGTTTTCTCCTCTTCTAAACTCAGACGAGGTCTATTGTTGACATCAACTGAATGAACATTTTCAGTAATAGAAACAACCCCAAATCTGTTGCATCCTATCTTTAGGCTTAATGACCCATTATACCTCATTATAAGCCACCTTCCCCCTCACTTTTTGACGTGAGCAGGTTTTCCCTATATGGCTCTAGTGGGTCTTTTGGCAAACATAAAGAACTAACGCATGTCATTACCACTATCGGTGCCAACAACTAGAAGATAATAGGTCCTAAAGATACTGATTATAGGCTCAATCTCAATAAGCCTAAAAAAACTTATCAAAGGTGGATAAGATTATCCACTCGTTAGGGTGCAGATGACGTGGACCCAACTAAAAAAATATAAAGAACCAACACATGTCATTACCATTATTGGTGCCAATAACCAGATGGTAACAAGTCCTAAAGACATTGACGATAGGCTTAATCTTGACAAGCCTAAAAAACTTATCAAAGACAAATAAGATTATCCATCTGTTGGGGTGCGCAGTTGACCTAGACCAAAATGATAATTTTTTAAAACTTCCTTCACAAATACTTGGAGAGGGAAGGTGTACCCAACACATACATGCAAAAGGGGCTATAATTTCAAAATAATCACAGGAAAAACCTATGGTTGAGTGATTGATGTGCTTGGTATTGGCATGCATTTGAGTTGTGCACTCTCTTGCTTGTTGATCATTGATAAATTCTATATCCTCCACA
>Ga0307509_10011029_pt1 | contig 11013 bp, 9 predicted proteins | sample 10_EM_MG_FD_202245 | JGI IMG/M metagenome (GOLD analysis project Ga0307509, IMG submission 202245) | Populus trichocarpa ectomycorrhiza microbial communities from riparian zone in the Pacific Northwest, United States - 10_EM | ecosystem: Host-associated > Plants > Roots > Unclassified | place... | reverse complement strand
CTAGTTCCAAACCTTTCGTACCCCTAGTCTGATTCATAAATCCTCTCAAAACATCTCCGCTGCACCTAACCATTCGTCCTTACATGCCATCGCTTCAACGTCCATACTTCCAAACACTTTCCAAACAAAAAATATCCTCATCCAAACCTTCCGTGTAGTACAACTGTCGTAGATATGGAACCTTCGTGAATATTCTAACAAAAAGTCCTCTGATTATTCAAAAATCTGCTCAATCTAAAATACAGACAGGGCATTAACGCCACTAGACAAACAAAAATAAAGTGAATAACTGGATAAAATTCCCAAGCTTCCAACTATCGGATAACACTGCTAATTCTGTGCATTTTAAGAGCCTCTTGCTGCCCCCTCGTCCCACCGCCATCACGGCCTCTTCCACCACCCCTCCTCCTCCTCCCGCGCCTTGGAGGGTTTAGATTCGCGGGCAGGGGAACAGTCACACAGTGGTAAGCGGAGGACTCGGGGCTTTTCCAGATCACTTGGGGAGCCACCATAGACCGGAAGATTTGCTGTCCTGCCACCGCCGCCAGCTCCTGGAGGGGGTGAGTATCCCTTGAGAGGACTCCTGATAATACCGACCCAAGATCTCACTGGCGGCTTAAAAGCAAAGGCTTCAATGCGGGTGAGAGTTTTTTGATGTTTGTTCCGCATACAGCCGCGTTCGCAAAATTCTCATACCCCTCCTTGTACCTCTAGAACAATACCTATTTACAACAACAGGACAACAAGAAGTCTTCTGATAACTATTTTTCGGATATACCCCTAAGGGCATTGTAAACCCTTGTCACCATTTATTATACCGAATAATCAAGGGAGATGGTTAGTAAAGCGTTTCTAATTACTCGAGGTACTCGGGAGGGTATGAGAACTTTGCGAACGCGGCTGTATATAACCTGACTTAATTCCTACACGGCGCCCGACAGTTAACGCAATGAAAATTAAACCCCTCTCCTCCCAAAAATAAAAGACCACTAATCTAGCAATTATCGTGGATCGTGCATCGCTTTATCGGTTGACAAATCTTAACAAGGTACTTCCTCTTCCATCAAAATATCCTCTTTACTGTGCGAGAGATATGAATCCCCCACTTTGTACTACGTTTTAGAAAATGCAGAAGTGATGAGAAAAAGAAAAAGAAGCAAAATACACGGGTCCCCCTGAAAAAGAAACTGACAGAAGAGAAAAGAAAATCCCATTCAGAAAAAAGTAAGAGTTGTTTGAAGGAAGTAAGAAAAATCATATGAAAATCACAGAAAAACAACAGTACTCCACCTCTCTCCCTTCCCTCATCCCTCACCCATTTCCCTTCATCGAATCGAGTATCAACTGGGGGGCTGCTACACCAAATATAAGCGCATTGAGAATAAAAGCATGAAACAAAGGATAAACCCAAAAGAGATCTAAAAGTGAGCTATGTAGTAAGGGTCATGAGAAAGTATCAAAGGGTGGGAAGAAAAAAAGAAAATAGGAATATACAAGTCATCGAAAAAACCAACATAGGACCTTTCTATCCTGTCAACATGGAATGGAAGAAGAACAAATATCAACTTGGACAGTGCACTCGACACTGCTCAAGCTCCCAATCCCAGTTGGGAGAGCCCGCTCCGGCTCGACGCTCCTAGCAAGAACTTTATTAGTGCTTCAAAAGCTTGGACTGCATTTTGTGCGGGATTGGGGGCAGCACTCCTCCTAACCGATCTCCTAACACCTACTCTCCCCGTACCGGAAGCACCACTGGTGCTGCTCATTCAGCTTGAAGCTCCTGCATCAGAAAGTGGTTTCGGTGCGATTTCCATATATGATCTGGTGGCCGTAGCTAAAGTAATAGTAGCAGATTCATAGGAGCTCCATGACACTAATAGTAGTGATTGCACCTAGATAGCCTTCTGTATAGGGCCCAATTTCCCCCCACAATATTTGACATGAATCGTCTTTCCAACGTTATAGGTCTTGGTAACACGCGGCTTCCCGCCTCAATTCCAGAGCCTCTAGCATGCGGAGTCGGATAAAACTGCTTGGCCGGGAGAAGACGCCACCCGTATCGATCCCAAGCCTTCTATATTGCTCTGCTCACGACCCTTTTCGATCTCCTCAGCCTTCTCGACTTCACCGACTTCCTCTTGGCCCTCTTCAAGATTCCCAACCTGTTCATTATCTTCTGCCTCTTCCTCCTCTTCCTCCGAAGTTGATTCTTCGGGGGCTAGTGAAGCTGCCTTGCCAGCCACTCTACGAATACCATTTGAGATAGCCTTTACCAACCTCTGAATGTCGACCACCGTTTTCTTGACTGTAGCCCTGATAGCACCCTTTCCTTCAGCCGCTATTGTAGTCCCGATTTTGGTGGGCTCAGTTATCCTTGTAGTCTTAGTCACAGCTCGGCCTATGATATCATACAGCATCAATTCCGGACGAGCAAGCAAACTGAACAAACAAACCAACCGGTAAAACTGGCAAGCCAGTTGCCGTCGCCCTTCACTGAAGGGTACTAGACCTGAGCCATCGTAGATTCCAAGAAAACAAAACCCCGCGCCGTTGGTGAATCCTAGCGTACCATTTTCGCTGTCATCATCCTGCAGTGAATGCGCGACTAGTGATGGTTAGGTGCATCTAAGAGGAAGCCTCAACGGTATCAGACTCGGGAGCTGACAAGTATCCGCTATCCTCCTCCACTAGGGTAACAAATTCCATGGTGACTCCGGCTTCAATGATAACCTCGTTCTACCCTTCTTCTCCAACCTGCACCCTACCGAGGAGTCCAAGGGCAACGATCCCGAAGTGTTTTCAAAGACAATGGTGGAAGTCCTGTCCTCGCACTTGGCCACATCAGCCTGGCGGGGGGGAAAATCATAATCACTATAGTACTCGAGTACAGTAGTGCTAGCTAAGTAAATGCATGTATGGGCACAGACTCTCCCACCAAGATTATAGCCGGGATAATTGCTATAACAAATTAGGCTTCTGTGATGGACAGTGGGGAAGTGGGTTTCTCCATGGTGTCGGTCCGGGGTGAGCATTATGAGGGCGGTAAGTTCCTGTATGCCGAAGCCGGTAACGTCAACGACAGGGAAGTGACACAGGACCGGAAAGTGCCACACATGACAAACATTTCAACCACATCCACAAAATACAACAACACAATCAATTCTTAACCTAATTGGACCAAACAAGATGATACCAATTGAGAAAATATAGGAGAGCTAGTTAATGCCAGAAAAGTTAAAAAAAGAAAATCCTGCACAAAAGAATACCAGGAAAAAGAGAGAAAATCTACTCAAAACTTCAAGAAAGAAAAGAGAATAAAATGAGATATATAAGCATGCTAGAACATTTACAAAGTGAATGTAGGTAGAGATAATATAGCAGATAATAGTTGACAACAATGGAAGCTTATAGTAGAAGGAAATTGTTAAGGGGGGGATAAATTTTATACCAAAAAGATAAAAATATTAATAAGCCTCTTAGCACTTGTGATAGCCAACCATGAGGATAAGAAGTGAAATAGAGGTATGGCTCAAGGTCAGTGCACTCAAGAAATCAGTAATAATAAGGATTTATTATATTTTAAAAGTAGGTAAGTTGTTATTATTGAGTTTTTAATAGATAGTATTAGAGTAAGATGGATTAGAAACCTGACAACTATTAGTTGCTGATACTCAATACATCTCCTGTAAATAGGTAGAAGATAATATTATGTGCCTATATAATAGAAAATAAAAACAAGTGAAATAGAGGGCTTTTTGGTAGCACATTCCAGCAGCCAGAGTTGGAAGAGTTACTGGTGCTACTTCTGTAGTTTTAACAGAATTTCATATTAGTGTACTATTTGTATTCTGGGAAGGGCTTAAGAAGTAAAGAATGTATGATTGGAAGCATGAAACATGGTAGAACATAGTAGAATCTTCTGAAGTATAAATTGAGTATAGAGAGCATATGTACTATGAACTCTATTGATAGTACTAGTATAAGAGAATGGGTAAAATAGTATGGAAAGGGTAAATATATAGGTATTTGATAGTAGTGGAAATTTGAAATGTTTGTATTTTCTACTAATATATGACCGGTTATACGCTGGATACAATTGGACACGTTTTGGTTCTTACATAGTGAATTCCCTTTTATAATTACATTAATTTTAATTGAATAACTATCAACTTATGAACAAGTAGTAATAAATTTACAATAAATGAATATTTTATTAACAGTAATAGTAAATAAGCATTCTCTAACTATTCTTATATAATTTGTAGTATATAGGCGATTAACTAATACAAGATTTGGAATAAAATTGCATGTAAAGTAATGTATTAACAATACAAGAACTAAAGTTGTGAGATTGGGATATGAGACGAACCAACTCGACTGATGAAGAAGTACAAAGAAGTGAACAATAGGGAAAGATATATCGGGAATAGAATATATTTTTGGTGACCTTTTTTCCCTACAACAACAGGCACTCTAAACACTTTAAATACAAAACACATAGGTGGCTCTTCCAGGAGTTGACATAATACAATCGGGCCATTCAGATATCTTCTAAGACCATTCTCACAGAGCAGTGAGTTCTTTACTGGTATCTCTCATCGCTGTCCCTCACCACTTCACTTCATGGCCTTGGCCCCTGTGCAGCCCCAGATCTTGCATAGCTTTCCGGAAAGAGGAATCAACGGTGAATGATCTGACTGCGGAGCGAGAACCGCTGATTTTAATAAATCTTCCTGCCCCAGTGCTCACATTATCACCTTAGAGAATTGACACTGATAGGTCGATAAGCCCTAAGCCAGAGACACGTGCTTCCTAAAAGGTGGTTGGGGCAGTACCTTGGTCAAAATATCGGCCGTCATTTCACTGGTATGGCCGTAGGTGAGTTCAAAGTCTCCTTTTTCAATATGCTTGGACAAAGTGATACTTACAGTTTGTTACGGGGCGGGGCGGAGTGGGTTTTCACACGCCAGGCTGTGCTCTTAAAACCAGCGGGGGGGCTCATTTTGAGGGTGACCCGCGCCCCGCGCCCATCTAGGGCGAGTGCCCGCTCATTCCCTGAACGGGGCCCCGTTTCTCCCCACCTTTTTTAACAGAGACCTGTCCCGGGAACGGGTGGGGCCGAGGGCACGGGCAGGGAACACCAAAAAAACACGCCCCGCACTTTTCGGGGGCCCCGGAGGCCCTGTGACGAACACTAGTGATACTCAATGTCTATGTGCTTTCTGCGTGGATGAAACTCGGGGTTTCTTTGCCAATGCCATGGCTCCTTGGTTGTCAATCGCGATGTTGCTCATGTCGGTCAAATGCTTCCTTGCGCCCAAGTCACATAGTAGAGCCTGTAGCCATAGTGATTCTTTAACAGCCTGTGTTAAATCCATATATTCTGTTTCTGTTAAGGATAACACAATAGTCACCTGTTTTTTAGAATTCTAGGAAATTTCTGCCCCATTCAATAAGAATGCATAACCGCCGATCGATCTTGGGTCCCCTCGTGAAGCCCAGTAGGCATCCGTATACCCTCCCCTGATCCCTGTGCTGCCCTAGTAGAGCCCGCGATGTGCGGTCCCAGCCCAGTACGTGAAAGTCCGGTTGGCAGCAGTCCAATGTGTAGGGCTTTGGTTTGTTCTATACTGACTGACCTTTGAGACCGCATAAGAAAGGTCTGGGTGTGTTCCAAGCATAGCATACATCAGTGAGCCAACAGCCGAATGGTAGGCTTGTTTGTCAGCTGCCGTGGCCTTGAATTCTGGAATGCTCTTCCCGAGATGAATATGGATATCAGCTGACGTATGTGAAGGGTTACACTATAGCATCCCATCTTCAGCTAAGAACTTGCTAATATATTTTGTCTCCAAGAGGTGAACTCTCCTTAGGGGGCGGTTGCGGTGAATTTCTAGTCCCAGGAATGAGCGCAGGGGTCCCAGGTGGTTCATGTCAAACTCTTGATGGAGTTTCTCACGAATCCAGTTGATCAAATCAGTAGTGGGCGCAGCGAGTACCAAATCATGTACATACAGTTGTACAATAATTCTTTTCCGTTAGTGGATGAATAAACTATGGTCAGACTCACTTCGAATAAAGTGGTACACCGAAATGACACCACAGATTCGTCCGGACTATGCACGCGCTGATTTTTTAAGTCCATATATCGACTGTTGAAATTCCGTTATATTTCCTATGTGCATTTCATAACACTACTGCGTATTCTTTTACTTAGTTTGTGTTTCGGCTCCACCTGTACACCGCTTACATTACTACAGCTAAGATATATATTATGGTGTTTTATTGATTCTTTTGGGATAATATTTGGGATTTACCATGTGCTTTTCTATCCGGTGTTATGGATTTTATGCATCTCTTATGCACTATTATTGGTCATGATATTTCTAATATTCACATCACACCCTCATAGTTTCACGCACATTGTTTAGGATTACTTGGTAGGATTTCAGGGTCAAACATGTTCGCACTCAAGTTTCTTACATAGTTTTCCCTATATTTCTTTCATACATATGGGCGCACACTTTTGTATAAATATGCTTGCTACCGCCGACCTGTTTTGGAATAATTAAGAACCAGAACTCCTACCAAATCTGCTCTCTACTCCTCACCAAGCGTGCCTCGAAACCCCCCTCGCACTTGCGCAGTATTATCCACATAGAATAGATTGTGCCCCTGGTGTTCACATTTTGAACATCGTCTTCAGCAGGCTGCAAACCATCTGCCGTCTGTTCTGTTGCTGATCTGGATTAGCAGGAACAGATAACCCTTCGGGAATAGCCATATATTCACGCTCCTCATGTCCACTATTGAGGAATGCTCTCTTTACGTCCATTCCTACAACCTCCCGTGGTTCTCACAACTCAAGGCAAGTTGGAGGGGAATGGTAGTAAACTTGGCCACCAGGGCAAAGGTTTCCGCATTGTCAATTCGTAACCTTTGACTATATCCTTTGGCCTCAAGATGTGCTTTATAGCGCCCATCATCTTTTCTCTTGAATAGCCAGCAACAGCCAATTGCTGTGGGGCCTTGGAAGAGAGGCTCGATTACCCAAGTATTGTTCTTGGCTAGAAAGGTAAGTTCAGACTCCCAAGCCTCGCACCAGTGCCCGCTTTCTTCACTGTTCACGGCATCGGTTAACATTTCTGGCTCTTCTTCGTCCCGTCATGCAATCTGTACATAGTGTGCACATGCTGGGAATAGTTCTGAAGGCTTCTGGTTACTTTGTAATGTGCGTATGTCTCCTGGCAGTCCTTCCCTGTTTGGAGCTATTTGCGTTCCTTGTCTATGTCGACTTTCCTCACTGAGAATTCCAGACACTCACAGTCGATGATGTCCTACAATTGGCGCAGGAATGGTTGTTTGAGGAAACATTTGCTCAGGGCCTGGCGCAGGGGTAATTCTGTCAAGTGGCGGATAGTTATCGGTATTCTTACAGCTAATGGGGGGATCACCACTCATCTGTGATTATAGGGATTCCCATCCAATCATCATTTCTCACCCGGATGCCAGTGTATTGGGAACAACAACTTGGGTCTGATCAATTATTCCGTTCACGGATAGACGCAAACTTTTCCTCGCCGAATCATATACTCTATATACCCGCGATCCAGCATCCTCCTCGTATCCAACCAAGATATCCTTAACGGATTTTGGCTCAAGCTTTTGTCGCTTCTCTCTGTGGACATGTACCCCAGCGGTGGACCCAAAGATTCGAAGATGACCAATACTAGGCAACTTGCCGGTCCAATGTTGAAGAGGGGAGATGTTATCATGTGAACGTGATGGAAGGCGATTGTATACATGGCCTCCCATAAGTACTCCGTATCCCCACAACTCTTGACCGTGTTTCGAATCTTCTAAAAGACATTGCGTGCTTTCCATGATCGTCTAACTCTTTCTTTCTGCACGGGCATTTTCAGTTGGCGTATAGGCTGGACTAACTATATGTTGGATTCCGGAATCTGTCAGGTATTTCTCAATTTCTTTACTCATATATTCACCGCCACCACCTGTGGGTGCTGACTGGATTTCCTTCAAGGCTGCCTTTTCTGCACGTGCTTGATATTCTTGGAAGGTGGTAAGTGCTCCATCTTTTGGTTTCAGGAGGCTGATACTAACGTGACAACTTGCTTCATCGATAAAGGTAAGGAAGTATGTTTCCCCGATATGAGTTGGAGTCGGCATTCGGCCGCATAGGTCGTAGTCGATAATGTTTAAGATTTCTGCTGCCTTCTCTCTGGTCCCTGTGTCAATCTGGTTATGCTGTCGGCCTATAGCAGACACACCCCAGATGCTTATTGAACGTTCTCTTGTATCGCTTATCTTCAGGTCTGTTACCTTATCCGATAGAGACTTAACAGAGACAGCATCTAATAAGCAATGCCCCAGTCGCCTATGCCAGGTTTCGATTGTCGCCCGGGGGGATTGTTAGGTCATAAGACCATAGTTTGCCTGCAGGCTTCTTAGGTGATTCGGATTTGACTACCAGAATACTTATTTCGTGTTAGGCAATATAAAGTGCCCTGTCGATATCATAGCTCAGTCCTATTCTCATAGCCGCTAACATGACACTTAGACTTTTCGAATTCCGCCTTATGCATTGACTATATGGGCAACGGAGATAAGACTGCCTCAATATTGGGAACATACCTGTACCATGTGTACATGTTCTGGTAACGGTAGACGGGAGCGGGCAGTGCACGATCTCCTATGTTTAGTTGATTTATATTTGGTTTATTTGATTTGATTCCAGCTCTGCCACTGTTTCTGAGTCAGATAGACTATGCTATTGTATTGCTATCTTCAGTTTGCTTTGTTGGAAGTTAATATTTATGATTCCGGGTATGGAATGGTCATGTAACGCTGCCGAAGGCTGAGCATTTTTTGTTTGTTTCTTTCTTTAGTCTTGTAGGATTACAGGATTCTGGTATGTGTGCAGCTACTGGTAATGATCGTAAATACAGGAAGGCTATCTCTCTTGGGCTTTGTATTTAAAGCAGTCTCCTGGCTAGCAGGAGACAACAGACTTCGACAGACCTTCAGTCTAAGAATACCCTTGGTTGAACAGCAATCCCTGAGTCCAATTTCTCCTTCAACTATTATCCTTCTAGCTACCGGTCCATTAAAGCCTCTCTGAGCACTAGCGATACATCAGCAAAAATGGATCTTGCGTCTGATCCGCCGGCGTTGCGTCCTGACGCAAGCACCAGATATTCGGCGTCCCATGCGTCCTGTGCGTCCTGACTTGCGTCGCAACGTTCCTGACGTCCTGACGCAACGTCGCAACGTTTCTTACGTCCTGACGCAACGTCGCGTTCTCCCGACGTCCAGACTAACCCACATTCCCCCTCTCGTCGCCTCTGGCTCCTGATCGTGCTCGCTCCGCTTTGCTTCTTCTGTGCGTCCTGACGTATCCCGCCCCTCATCCCCGCTCGAGTACTCTCAACCTCAATTAATTCGCTGCTTCCTCAGACGTCGGTCTGCTGGCGTCTGGGGCAGCAGTACTTTTTTTTTCACATCTCACATCTCACGTATCACGTATGACGCCTCACTGGTCTGGCGAACTCATGATGTGGGTTTAATGTCGCTTCTATATCTTCTATATACAGTATCAAGATCATGTATGATTCTCCCACATAGCCGAGTCCTGATTCTCTCATCCAGATTCTTTAATAAACCTCATTAAATGTTCTCAAATCAATCCGGCTATTTATAAGCCAGCGCCGGTCCTCCTCCTGGATCAGATGCGGCAGGCCGAGCATTGTCCCTATATCTACTATTGTAAACCCTCCTGCATCCTCCCTCATCTGCACTGTAACAAGGCCATGTTGATCCGATAGGCGCCCTGAGTTGAGTGGGGTCAGCATCTGTACAGCGGCGAACCGACGAACACTATCGTCGGATCTGTAGTCCGTGATTTTTAAGAGGGCAACTAGCTTTGCCAGCAGACGACCCCTCAGCGCACCATACATTTCTTCTGTACCCGCTTGTACCCAAACCCAATCATTGTGACTGCCCTGGTTTCTAAAGTGTAGATCGCCGGTGGATCGTGCACGGTGGATCTCGTAAACATCGGCTTCTTGGAACGCAAGAACCGGGATTTCAAGTTCGGTAAGTAGCTCAACCGTGAGTGATCGAAGCATCGCATGGTCCTCAGCAAGACGGTGCGCTGCGGGCAGGTTATGTCTGCTATATCGGATCAATTCACGATATATAATCTTGAGTGAGACTCCCGAGATCCGGCTACAATCCACGACGTTACACACATCTTCCCGACGTCCCTTGAGGACCCTCCTCCGGACAACCGGCGCTGCTGCGGTCACGGTGGTGGCCGTCCTGTCTAAATGATGCAAGACGTCACCTGAGAGATCGGCGTCGCGACATTCTCGAGATTCAAGGTTCAACAGTCGCATTCTGATGGCATGTTGACAACCGTAGCTGTGGACGATCTGGCGCCCTGCATCATTTTTGTTCGATTGGCGCCATGCGTCTTTGATTTGCGTCTTGTGAGCGAGCTATCCGATCTCCGTGGAATACATCGGAATGTTGGCAAACTGGCGTATATGGTCACAAAAGTGGCTTAGTAGATGCATCTTGATAAAGTTGAAATGCGATTCGCCACGGACCAAGTCCAGACAGAGGTCATTTTCTTCTTGGCGATTGTCGTCGCGCATCCGGCGCCGTAGGGATGGGGCCACTCGCTCAATCACCAGGGCTCTCTGACGTCGAATGTCCTTTCGTTGCTTGTCAACCTTGTCCTCTGTGCGTTTTGTTACTCGAAATTCTAAGAAGATATCTTTTAGCTTATGAAACTGGGCCAGATAATCTTCCCTGTAGGCTATGGTGTCAGACGTGTGGCTTCGGTATTGCGCCATCATATTGAACTCGACCAGTGCCCTGACGCATCCGAGAGCACGTTTGAAAGGGATTACTTGTGCACCTCCAGGCTGGCGGAGTGCCACGGCGAGAACTCCCAAAATACAGCGCCCCAGATTCCTCATCTCTTTCCCT
>Ga0307509_10011028_pt1 | contig 11014 bp, 5 predicted proteins | sample 10_EM_MG_FD_202245 | JGI IMG/M metagenome (GOLD analysis project Ga0307509, IMG submission 202245) | Populus trichocarpa ectomycorrhiza microbial communities from riparian zone in the Pacific Northwest, United States - 10_EM | ecosystem: Host-associated > Plants > Roots > Unclassified | place... | reverse complement strand
CGCGGGTGCTGGTCACGCGCGGCGAGGCGGCCTCGGCGTTCACGGGCGTCGTCGTCGACCTCGACCTCGACGTGTCCGGCCTGCCGGACACCGATCCCGCCCGCACGGCGGGTCCGGACGCCCTCGCGTACGTCATCTACACATCCGGGTCGACAGGCCAGCCCAAGGGCGTCCTCGTCCCGCATCGCAACGTCGTCCGGCTGCTCGACAGCGCGCAGGAACACCTCCACTTCGACGCGCGGGACGCCTGGACCCTGCTGCACTCCTACGCGTTCGACTTCTCCGTCTGGGAGATCTGGGGCGCCCTGACCACGGGCGGCCGGCTCATGGTCGTACCGCAGGAGACCGCCCGCGATCCGCAGGCCCTGTACCCGCTGCTGAAGTCCGAGGGCGTGACGGTCCTCAACCAGACGCCCGCCGCGTTCAAGGGCCTCCGCACGGTGCTGGACGCCACAGGACAGGCCGTGGAGGACCTTTCACTGCGCGCGGTGGTCTTCGGCGGAGACGCGTTCGACGTGGGCGACTACCGTGACTGGTTCGCGGCCCCGGGCGGAAAGCCCGAACTGATCAACATGTACGGCATCACCGAGACGACCGTGCACGTGACGGTCCGTCCCATCACCGCGGCCGACCTCGACTCGGGCGTGCGCTCCCCCATCGGCCGTCCGCTGGCCGACCTCGCGGCGTACGTCCTCGACGACCACGGCCGCCTGGTGGCGGCGGGCGTCCCCGGCGAGCTGTACGTGGGCGGCGACGGACTGGCCCGCGGTTACCTCGGGCAGCCGGGCCTGACGGCGGAGCGGTTCCTGCCCGATCCGTTCTCCGGAGTACCGGGCGCGCGCGTTTACCGTACCGGCGACCTGGTGCGCTGGCTCCCCGACGGGGAACTGGAGTACCTCGGCCGCGTAGACCATCAGGTTAAGGTCCGCGGCTTCCGGATCGAACCGGGAGAGATCGAGGCCGCGCTCGGCGCGCATCCCGCCGTGGCGGACAGCGTGGTGGTCGCGCGCGACGACGACCGGGGCACCAGGACGCTCGTGGCGTACGTCGTCGGCACCGACGGGCCACCGGTTCCCGAGGCGCTCCGTGACCACCTGGGCGGACTGCTGCCCGAGCACATGGTGCCGTCGTTCTTCGTCGCCCTGCCCCGACTGCCGCTCAGCAGCAACGGCAAGGTCGACCGGGCGGCGCTGCCCGCGCCGTCCGCCGTCCGGTCCGCCACGCCACGCGGCGGGGTGGACTCGGCCACCGCCCGGACCCTCGCCGAAGTGTGGGAACGGGTCCTGGGCCTGGACTCGGTGAGCGCCGGGGACAACTTCTTCACGCTGGGCGGGGACTCGATCCTGGCCCTGCGGGTGATCGGCCTGGCCCGCAAGGCCGGCCTGTCCCTGTCGGTGCGCGACCTGTTCAGTACCCGCGACCTCGCCGAGCTGGCCGCCACGTGCACGCGGGCCGGGGCCGACCAGGACCGGGTGGCCCCGTTCGCGATGGTGTCCGCCGAGGACCGGGCACTGCTGCCCGCGGACACCGAGGACGCGTACCCGCTCACCATGATGCAGGGCGGAATGCTGTACGAGATGGACCTGGACCCGGACCGTCTCGCCTACCACAACGTGTTCAGTCATACCGTGCGCGAACCCTTCGACCCGGCGGCGTTCCAGCAGGTCGTGGACGGGCTGCTGGAACGCCAGGAGATCCTGCGCACCTCCGTGCACCTGTCCACGTACTCGGAACCGATGCAGGTCGTCCACCGTTCGGCGGCGCTCCCGGTCGGCTACGAGGACCTGCGCCGGCTGTCCGACGAGGAGCGGGAGAGCCGGGTCGGCGCCTACATCCGCAGGGAGAAGAGCACGCCCCTGGACCTGGATTCGCCCCCGCTGCTGCGCCTGCACGTGCATCACCTGAGCGACGACTCGTACCAGCTGACCACCACGGACTGCCATGTGATCCTGGACGGCTGGAGCCTGGCCTCGCTGACCCGGGACCTGGCCGGCGAGCGGGACGGCGAGCGGTCCGAGGTGCGCTTCGCCGACTACGTACGGCTGGAGCGGCGGGCGCTGGAGTCGGCGGAGCACGCCGGATTCTGGGCCGAGCGGCTCGCCTCGCTCCGGCCGGTGCGCCTCGGCGGGACTCCCGGTGGCTCCGGGTACTCGACGGAACGTTCCTTCGCCGAGATCACCCCGGCGCTGCGCGAGCTGGCCGCCCGGGCGGGCGCGCCGGTCAAGAGCGTGCTGCTGGCCGCCTTCCACCAGCTGGCCGGGGCGTTCGCGACGGGCGAGGGGTACTTCACCGGCCTGGTGACGAACGGCAGGCCGGAGGCCTCCGGTGCCGACCGGATGATGGGGCTGTTCCTCAACACCGTGCCGTTCGGATTCCGGTCCGAGGCGCGCAGCTGGTTGGAACTCGTCACCGAGACGGTCCGGGCCGAGCAGGAGCTGCTGCCGCACCGCCTGTTCCCGTTCGCCGAGTTGCAGCGCCGACACGGCGACGGCGGCGCACTCGCCGAGGCCGTCTTCAACTACGTCCACTTCCACGTCCTCGGCGACGACATCACCCAGCACGAGGACGGGCTGGCCCGCACCAACTTCCCGCTGGCCGTCAGCGCGGGCCCCACCTGGGTGGCCTTCGAGTGCGACACCGGTGTGCTGTCGCAGCGGACCTGCGAGGAACTGGCGGACGCCTACCAGCGCATCCTGCGGGCCATGGCCGCCGACGCCGACCAGGCACCGTGGACGCCCGTGCTCGACGGCGCCCCGCTCACCGCCGAGCAGCGAACCGCCGTACTGGAGACGTGGAACGACACCGCCCACCCGGTCCCCGACGTCACCCTGCTCGACCTGCTGGAGCAGCAGGCCGCAGCCGCTCCCGACGCGCCCGCCGTGGTCTGGGAGGGCACTGCCCTGACCTATCGCGAGCTGCATGCCAGGGCCGACGCGCTCGCCGACGACCTGGTCCGCTCCGGAGCCGGTCCGGAACAGATCGTCGCCCTGGTCATGGACCGCTCCGCGGATCTGATCGTCGCCCTGCTCGCGGTGCTCAAGTCTGGCGCCGCCTACCTGCCCGTCGACCCCTCCCACCCGGCCGAGCGGATCGACCGGGTCCTCGCCGACGCGGACCCGGCCCGCGTGCTGCGCTCCGCCGCACTGGCCCCCATCCGGCCCCCGGCCCGCGCCGCCGGCCGGCCGCGGCCGGCCGGCACCAACCCGGCGTACGTGATCTACACCTCCGGTTCCACCGGACAGCCCAAGGGTGTGGTGGTCGAGCACCGGGCGATCGTCAACCGGCTGCTGTGGATGCAGGACACGTACCGGATCGGACCGCGGGACCGGGTGCTCCAGAAGACCCCCTACGGCTTCGACGTGTCCGTCTGGGAGTTCTTCTGGCCGCTGATCACCGGTGCGACGCTGGTGGTCGCGAAGCCGGAGGGACACAAGGACCCGGCCTACCTGGCGGACCTGATCCAGCGGCAGCGGATCACCACCGTCCACTTCGTCCCCTCCATGCTGCGGGCCTTCCTCCAGGAGGACACGGCGGCGGGCTGCGACTCGCTGCGGTACGTCATGTGCAGCGGGGAGGCGCTGCCGCCGGACCTGTGCGACACCTTCCACGCCAAGCTGACGGCCGAGCTGCACAACCTGTACGGGCCGACCGAGGCGGCCGTCGACGTCACGTCCTGGCACTGCCTCCCGGGCGACGCCGCGGTGCCCATCGGCCGGCCGATCTGGAACACCGCGACCTACGTGCTCGACGAGCGGCTGCGGCCCGTCGCGCCGGAGCAGGCGGGCGAGCTGTACCTGGCGGGCGCCGGACTGGCCCGGGGCTATCTGGGCCGCCCCGACCTCACCGCACTGCGCTTCGTCGCCGATCCGTACGGGCCGCCCGGCTCCCGGATGTACCGCACCGGCGACCTCGCCCGGTGGACGGCCGGCGGAGCGCTGGAGTACCTCGGCCGCACCGACCACCAGATCAAGATCAGAGGCGCGCGCGTCGAGCCCGGCGAGATCGAGGCGGCGCTCACCGCCCATCCGGGGGTCCGCCGGGCCCTGGTGACGACGCGCGAGGACACCCCGGGCGACCAGCGCCTGGTCGCGTACGTCGTACCGGATCAGGACCGGGCCGCCACCGTGGCCGCCTGGGCACGCCAGGAGCGCGCGGGCGAGGTCGACCCCGCACTGCGCCGCGCCCTGCCGGGCGGCATGGCCGTCGTCGCCCGGAACAAGACCGAGGTCGAGTTCCTGTACGAGGAGATGTACGTCCGGCGCGAGTACCTGCGCAACGGCGTCACCCTCCCGCCGGACGCCTGCGTGTTCGACGTCGGGGCCCACATCGGCATGTTCACCCTGTCGGCGGCCGAGCTGTGCCCGGACGCCACCTTCTACGCCTTCGAACCGATCCCGGATCTGTTCGACCAGCTGACGGCCAACACGCGGCTGTACGACGTGAACACCGTCCTGCTGCGCTGCGGTGTCGGGGAGGCCGAGGGCGAGGCGCGGTTCACCTACTACCCGCAACTGTCCATCATGTCCGGCCGGTTCGGCTCGGTCGAGGAGGAACGCGACGTCGTCCGCGCGTTCCTCGGCAACGAACTGGCCGCCACCGGGGAGGCCGCGCCCGAACTCCTGGAGGAACTGCTCGACCACCGCCTGAGGCACGAGGAGGTCGACTGCCCCGTGCGGACCGTCTCCAGTGTGATCCGGGAGCACGACGTGCGGCGCATCGACCTGCTGAAGGTGGACGCCGAGAAAAGCGAACTGGAAGTCCTGCAAGGCGTCGACGACGAACACTGGCCGCTGATCCACCAGGTCGCCGCCGAGGTGCACGACGTCGGCGGGCGGCTCGACGCGGTCCTCGGACTGCTGCAAGAGCACGGCTTCGCCACTCTGGTGGAGACCGCTCCCGCGCTCGCCGACACGGGCCTGGTGACGGTGTACGCCCGGCGCGGGACCGATTCCGTGGAGACCTCGCCCCCCATCCCCGCGGTCGTGGCGTCGACGTGGCGGGACCCGGACCTCCTCACCGCGGACCTCCGCGAGTCGCTGCGCGCAGCGCTGCCCGAGCACATGGTGCCCGGCGAGTACGTGTTCCTCGACGAGTTCCCGCTGACGGAGAACGGAAAGCTCGACCGCAAGGCCCTGCCCGCACCCCGCTCGCCCGCGGCAACCGCCGGACGCGGCCCGCGCGGCCCGCGGGAGGAGTTGCTCAGCACCCTGTTCGCCGACTGCCTCGGCATCGCCCGCGTCGGCATCGACGACAACTTCTTCGACCTGGGGGGCCATTCGCTGCTCGCGACCCGGCTCGTCGGCAGGATTCAGCAGGCCCTCGGCATGCCGCTCTCGGTGGGCACCCTCATCGAGCACCCCACCGTGGCGGCACTCGCCCCGCGGCTGGGCATCGACACCGAGGACCGCGCGTTCGACGTCCTCCTGCCGCTGCGTGCCACCGGAGACCGGCCCCCGGTCTTCTGCGTCCATCCGGTGACCGGCCTCAGCTGGAGCTACGCCGGGCTCATGCGTACGCTCGGCCCGCAGTTCCCGCTCTACGGGCTCCAGGCCCGGGGACTGGCCGAGTCCGCCGACCTGCCGGACTCCATCGAGGACATGGCCGCCGCCCACGTCGAGCTGATCCGGTCGGTCCAGCCCGCGGGCCCCTACCATCTGGTGGGCTGGTCCCTGGGCGGCAACATCGCGCACGCGATCGCGGCCCGGCTGCGGGCCGACGGCGAGGAGATCGGCCTGTGCGCGCTCATCGACGCCTACCCACATGCCCGGGACACGCACGATGAGCGGTATCTGCTCGCCGATCTGCTGGACCATCTCGGCCACGAGGTGGACGGTCCGGTGGACTTCGCGCGGTTCACCGAGACGCTGCGGGCCTCGGGCGGCGCCCTGGCCGGGCTGGGTGAGGACGTGCTGGCCCGGCTGGCCGTCGTGTTCCGCAACAACGCCCGGCTGCTGAGCGCCCTGTCCACCGGAACGCTCGACGCGGACGTGGTGTTCTTCACCGCGACCCACGACCGGCCCGCCGACCGTCCCACCCATGAGGCGTGGCTGCCGCACGTCACCGGACGGCTGAGCAACCACGACATCGATCTGACCCACCATCAGATGACCAGCCCCGAGGCGCTGGCGACGATCGGCGCCGTGCTGTTGGGAGAACTACGATGATCAACCCCTTCGACACACCCCACGCGACATTCGTGGTCCTGGCCGCAGAACCGGTCGGCGAGCACGGCCTCCACTGTCTGTGGCCCGCGACGCTGGACGTCCCGAGCGGCTGGAGCGTCGTGTACGGCCCCGCCTCCCGGGACCTGTCGCTCGACCGCGTGGCGCTGCTCGGGAGCCGGCGGTGACCGGGCCCGTGGACGCGGCCATCGCGCAGGCCGCGCTGGAGACTCCGGACAAGCCCGCGGTGATCGAGACCCGCGCCCGCGCGACACGGTCGGTCACCTGGCGGGAGCTGGACGACTCCACCCGCGCCCGCGCGGCCGCGATCCGGGACTCGGTCGAGGGCGAACCGCTGGTCGCGGTGGCCGTGTCGAGCACGCTGGACGGCGTCATGGAACTGGCGGCCGCGCTGCGCACCGGGCTGCCGGTGTTCCCGTACAACAGCAGGTCCCCGCAGGGTGAACTGGACCGTCTGTTCGCTCTGGCCGCCGACCGCTACGGCCCCGTCCACCGGCCTGGCGCCGTGCCGGCCACGCCGGCAGAGGCCTCGGCCCGGTGCGCCGCCGACTACGTCCTGACCGGGGGCGGCACCAGCGGCACGACCAAGCTGATCGAGGGCCGCATCGGGCCGCACGTGACCAGCGGCATGGCGATGCTGCTGCGCCGCACCGGCTGGACGCGCGGACTGCGCCAGCTGGTGCCCGGCCCGCTCTACCACGCGGCACCGTTCACCAGTCTGCTGTCCGGACTCCTCGACGCCCACACGGTCGTCGTCCAGGGCGCGTTCTCGGCGGAGAAGACCGCCGCCGCGATCGAGGAGCACGGCGTCGAGTGGATGCAGGTGACGCCCTCCCACATGCGCGCGATGCTGGAGTCCGCCGACGTGACGCCGGAAAGGCTGACGACACTGCGGGGACTGCTGCACACGGCCGCGCCCTGCGACGAGGCAACGAAACGGGGCTGGATCGAGCTGATCGGCGCGCACCGCGTCTTCGAGATGTACGGCGCCACCGAACAGATCGGCATGACGCTCGCCCGCGGCGACGAATGGCTGGCCCGACCCGGCACGGTCGGCAAGGGCTTCCTGACCCAGATCAGGGTGCTGGACGAGAACGGCGCCGGGCTGGCGCCCGGGCAGGTCGGCCGGATCTTCATGCGCCGCGGCTCCGGACGGCGGCCCACCGGGGCGGACCTGTCCAGCGTCGAGTACACCGTCGACGGCTTCCTCACCGTGGGCGACCATGGACGGGTCGACGAGGACGGCTATCTGTTCCTGAGCGGACGCCGCTCGGACATGCTGACCGTCGGCGGGTCCAACGTGTACCCGGCCGAGATCGAGCGCGTGGTCATGGAGCTGCCCGGAGTACGGGACGTCGCCGTGGCCGGCCGGGACCACCCCGACTTCGGCTCGGTCCCGGTCGCCTACGTCGTCACCGAGCCGGGTACCGCCCTGACGGCCGCGGAGATCAACCGGCACTGCCGCGGCGCCCTGGCCGTCCACAAGCGCCCCAAGCACATCGAGTTCGTCGACGAACTCCCCAGGACCGAGGCGGGAAAGCTCTACCGCCGCCTCCTGCCCGAACCGACCCTCCGAGCTGGAAGGCCCACCCGATGACCACGCCCCGAGCCGAGGACCTCGCCCGGACCCACCCGGACGTCAAGGACGCGGCCCTGCTGTCACTCGACGGCGCGCCGGTGCTCGCCGTCGTCCCCGCGCTGTTCGCCAGCGCCGTGGAGATACGCGACCACGTGTGGGCCGCCCTCGGCGACGCCGGCCCCCGCACGGTCGCCCTGGTGACCGAACTCCCCCAGAGCTCCGAGGAGTTGGCGGCACTCCTCCCGACGCTGGCCGACACCCAGAAGTCCCTCTTCGAGGAGCCCGCCGACGCGTTGGAGACCCAGCTGCGGGACATCGTCCAGGAAGCCGTCCAGGCGCCCCGGGTCGGCGTCCTCGACGACTTCATCGACCTCGGCGGAGACTCCCTGGGCGCGGTGGCGCTGAGCACGCTCGTCCAGGAGCGGCTCGGCGTGGACCTGCTCCTGGAGACGGTGTTCGAGGCGTCGACCGTCCGCGGCCTCGCCGCCGCGGTCCGCGCCGGGACGAGCTGAGCGGTGGACGGGAGACTCGTCCTGCCCGACGGCCAGGTCCTCGGCCACCGTCCGGCGGTCGACGAGTGGCGCCGCCGGGTCGAAGGGGCCGGGCTGATCGCGCTGTTCGCCGACACCGGACCGGAAACCGTGGCCTGCTACCTCGCCTGTCTGTCCACCGGAACGCCCGTACTGCTGGCCGACCCGAACCTACGGCCGGAGGCGGTGCGCCGCCTCACCGACGCGTACGAACCGGAGATCGTGGTCCGGCCGCCCAGCGCGCCCGAGGGATACACGTCCGTCACGGACCGGCTGTGGCACCGGACGGCCGGTGTCTCGGGCCCGGTCCACGAGTCCGTCGCGCTGCTGCTGATGACGTCGGGCTCGACGGGCGCGCCCCGAGCCGTGTGCCTGTCGGCGGCCAACGTCACGAGCAACGCCCACAGCATCGCCGAGGCCCTGGACATCACCGAGGCGGACCGGGCCATCACCTCGCTGCCCCTGCACTACAGCTACGGGCTGTCCGTGCTCAACAGCCACCTGGCCCGGGACGCCTCGGTGGTCCTGACGGCCGAGTCGCCGACGAGCAGGCGGTTCTGGCGCTGCTTCGACCGCACGCGCGCCACCGCGTTCGCCGGAGTGCCGCTCGCCTACGAGGCGCTGCTGCCCGTCCTGCCGCACAGCTGGCCCGCATCCCTGCGCACGCTCACCCAGGCCGGCGGCGCCCTGCGGCCGGACGTCGTCCGCGCCTACGCCGGACTCGCCCAGGACCGCTCGGCACGCTTCTTCGTGATGTACGGGCAGACCGAGGCCACCGCCCGGATGTCCGTCCTGGACACCGGCGCCCACCCCGAGCACATCGGTTCGGTGGGCCGGGCCGTACCGGGCGGCGCGCTGCGCATCGACGACACGGGCGGCGCCGGCGAGGTCGTGTACGAGGGCCCCAACGTCATGCTCGGCTACGCCGCCTCCCGCGCGGACCTCGCGCTCGGCGACCGCCTGCGCGGTGTGCTGCGCACCGGGGATCTCGGGGTGCTGGACGCCGACGGCTTCCTGACCCTCCGCGGGCGGATCAAGCGCATCACGAAGGTCGCCGGGCGCCGGATCGCCCTCGACGAGGTCGAGCAGGTCCTCGCGTCCGCCGGGCCGGTGGCCGTCGTCGCCGACGGCGGTCAGATCGCCGTCTTCTGCGCGGAGGAGCGCCTGGGCCTGAGGGCAGCCGTCGTGGACATGTGCGGCGCACTCGGCGTACCGCCGGGCAGCGCACGGGTGCACGTGCTGCCCGAGCTGCCCCGCACCTCGTCCAACAAGATCGACTACCCGCGTCTGACCGCACTCATCACCGGAGGAAGCACGTGACTGAGGAACCGCTGACCGACGACGAGCTGAGGGCGGTGCTGGACCCGGGGCCGCGGGCCCCCGCGGGCGCGGTGGAGCGCTTCCAGGTCAGCAGGGACGGCCGCCTCCTGACCGACGTGTCCGCCGGCTCCGGGGTCGAGTCCGGGGCCGACACCGCGTTCACCCTGCTGTGCGCGGGCAAGCCGCTGGTCGCCGCCGCTCTGCTGCGGCTGGTCCACGAGAGTGCCGACGTCGGCCTCACCGATCCGGTCGGGCAGTACGTGCCCGCCCTGGACATCGAAGGCAAGCGGGACATACGGCTCCTGGACCTGCTCACCCACCGGACCGGCATCACCCGGGAGCCGATCCCCAAGGGCTGGACCGACGACCGGATCCTCGCGTGGATCGCGAACTCCCCCGTCGACGAGGCGGGCCGGACCACGCCGGAATACGGCATGTTCACCTCATGGCACCTGATCGGCCTGGTGATCGAGCGGCTCACCGGCCGCGACCGGGTGAGCTCGATCGAGGACCTGGTGCTCGATCCCCTGGGGCTGCGCATCGGGTTCGGCCGCCGCGAGCTGCCGGGCGCGGGCCCAGCCCCCACCCTGGACGTACGGACCGACACCCCCAGTCCGCTGACCTGGATCAGCGATCCGGACGTGCTCGCGGCTGCCTGGACGGGGCTGGGCATGTGGGGTTCGATCACCGAACTCACCCGGTTCTACGGCTACTTGATCGAGCCCGAGAGCCACGGCCTGCCCTCGGGCCTGGCCGCCGCGCTGCGCGGTCTCACCGCGACGGTCGGCACGGGCCTGCGTTCCTGGGGCACGGACAGCGACGACTGGGCGTACTCGACGGGGATGTACACCGGCTCGGCGTGGATCGGCCGCGGCTTCGGCTTCCGGGTCGCCGGTCTGGACGCGGCGACCGGCACGCTCGGCTTCGTCGACCCGGCCAACCGGATCGTCGTGACGTACGGAACCAACCTGATGCGGCTGAGCGCACCGGTCATGCTCCGCCGCCGCCGTCTCGTACAGGCCGCCTACCGGCTCTGCGGCATCGATGCCTTCCCCAAGGCCTCATAGTTTCGTGGCGTGGCCGAAACGCCGGAACCCCGCAGCATGATGCTGCGGGGTTCCGGCGTTTCGGCGGTCGGACCGGTGAGGGTCAGACGAGGGGCGCGGAGGGCACTCGGTGGTAGGAGCGCCACAGCCGTGTGTAGTACCCGTCGGCCGCCACCAGGTCCGTGTGCGTTCCCTGCTCGACGACCCGGCCGTCGGCCAGCACCACGACCAGGTCGGCGGTGACGGCGGTGGAAAGGCGGTGCGCCACGATCACCGTGGTCCGGGCTCGGGTCAGACGGGCCGTGGCCCGGTTCACCGCGGCCTCGGTGGCGGGGTCGAGCGCGGCGGTCGCCTCGT
>Ga0307509_10011027_pt1 | contig 11014 bp, 9 predicted proteins | sample 10_EM_MG_FD_202245 | JGI IMG/M metagenome (GOLD analysis project Ga0307509, IMG submission 202245) | Populus trichocarpa ectomycorrhiza microbial communities from riparian zone in the Pacific Northwest, United States - 10_EM | ecosystem: Host-associated > Plants > Roots > Unclassified | place... | reverse complement strand
TGTGGCCATCAGAGATCAGGCCGTGCAGTGGAGATATACCCTCCAGACGCCCTTGGGGTCTTTACCACCATCGCCCCCACGCGCATCGCTCAGCTCGAGCACGCGAGCGGCGGGACCTGGACCTAGCATGACCTCCCATCGCCCACGCCCACGACAGTCGACCTCTGTCTTGTCAAGTCGTACGCGCATAAGGGGCGGCCGCTTTACGCGACCGACCCTCTCTTCATTCCGTACTCGGACGGCGTCCTTTCCCCCTCTCGCGGCCTCCTGACCACTCCCGTCCCCGTCATCATCATCATCATCATCATCTTCCTGCTCCTCCTCTTCCTCTTCTTCGTCCCCAGACTCGTCGCTCTCTTCATCACTGCCGGCGGCGGAGCGGAACAGCCGCACGTCCGAGACACGCAGCCCGCGCTCGGACGGCGCCAGTCGCAGCGACCAGCTGCGCACGCCATCGCGCGCGTCGAGCGCGAGTCGGCGGTGGGTCGGCGTGATGGTGAGCACGACAGACCGTAGGGTCGGTGCTTGCGTCTGTGCCGCTGCTGGCTGCGATTGTGCTGGCGGGTTGGTGGTGGATTTGCGGCCGGACCCTGACGCTGGGGGTACTTGGGCGTTGACAGGACTCGATGCGGTTGCGGAAGAGGGACCAGCGACGGGCGAGGGTGAGTTAGTCGGCATTCGTGCTTGCGGGTCTTTTGCGGGGACTTTGAGCACGAGAGATGCCTGTGTTTGTGGTGGTGAGGCCGCGGAGGTGGACGTCGAGGTTTGAGGCGGGGATTGATGCGCTGGAGGCATTTTCAGCTTGATCCTCCCATTCGGAAAGCGTTGTGGGTCTTTGGGGGCATATTGTGGAACGGTGAATGGGGCGGGCAGGTCGGACATTAATTTCGTGAAGAATTCCTGATATTTTGATCAGTCGGTCGTCAACAGGGCGAAGAAGGTTGGTACCTTGAGTTGGCGGGCTGCCTCCCAGAGAGGGGTATGGTCCTCGTTGAATTGCATGGCGTTCGAAAATACAAGCTCAACGTCCTGGGCAAATTGTGAAACATTCGAATATTCTTTCCGTTTTAGGTGTTTCTAGGGAGATGTCTATCAAAGCCTTCGACAAAAAGTGTGGGGATGAGACGCACGTAGATCTTCTCAAAGCTCATGGGGCGAGATATTGTCTTGTAGTAGATGGCCCATATTTTCTTGCTGGGTAGATCCATGAAGTCGTTTGATAGAACGTTTCCGCTGTACGAATATACATTGAGAAATATGATGATGTGGGAAGCAAGAGAACTAGCGCGCACGCATCGTCCTTCTTGGTGACCAGCTTGTCGAGTCTGGCCGTGAGTAACCGGATCATGACTTTCTTCCTCTTGGGATCACCGTCAGCCCCGTCCTTTAACCCAGATTCATTACCATCATCCTGTGGGGGATCTTCGTCGTGTCCTTCGGCACCGCCCTTAGTGTCGCCGGTCATGTTGACGTACTCTTTGGAGGTTAGTTTCTAGGCGATAGGAGGGGTTCATGTCATAATACAGCAGAATACGAACGAAGGGGGAGACACACGTGGAGGAATTTAGCATCGTTGAAAATCTGGCTGTCTTTGAGGTTGTATCGCTTGGCGTTACGGAAGCATTGTTCGAGGTCATTCTTGACTGCAATTAGGGAGGGGTAATGACCAGCGTCGAGCTGCGCCTTGATCTTGTCGAGAGCGATGGGCTTCTTGATGATGGTGTAATAGTCCGGATAGGTGCGTTTGTTGGGAAGACGAAGAAAATCGACTGAAAGGGCGCGGCCACTGAAGAGATCATGGTTGATGAGATGAGAGAGTAAGCAGGCGAGCAAAGCACAAGGCGCAGGGTCAGTCACGCACTCCTTGTCGACCGCATCCTTCACGGTCTGCCACAACTTCAATCCTTGCTCTTTTACCTGCTCCAGCTTTGCGGGATCCTCTTGTTCTCGCTTCACGTTCGTCCCGCCGGTCGCGTCCACGTCCATGTCCGCATCGGGTTTCTTTTCGTCTTGGGGCGCAGCTTCCTTGCGTCGCTTGGCACGAGGAGCGTCCACATCGACCACACTTGCCAGCTTTCCGAGCTCCCTCTTCGACATTGTTTTCCAGAGAGCAGGGAAGATTTGTTCGTTTAAATTGAGGAAATAACGGGCGAGGACACTCGCGATGCGCCTAATTCGATTCCATTGGGCAGCCAAACGGCGTGCTGCACGTGACAAGCTGACACGAGACCACACTTTCAACAAACCCTGCCACTGTCGCAATCTTTGACCATCAACAATATTATTCTGCGCCACATCCATCGGCAAAGGTTGTTAACTGACCTCTAATTTCCTCTCATTTTCCGTCCTTCGACATTGAGGTCTATTGAGGGACTCACACGTTCTGTCAGTGTTCTGTCGCGGCATGTCCGAGTCCCAACACGTGAGAATTGCGTGGCACGTTTTCACGATTCTGGCCTTACTTCCTGAGGCCGAGGTTTTGTTATGACAGCATCCTAGTTCTTAACATTTCTGTCTCTTGTTTGTGTATATAGACCCATGAACTTTTTACTTTGCACCCTTTGAAAAGCGTTTTTTTTCTTTCTCTTTTTGAGGCCCTCTAGTAAGCGGTGAACAAGTCTGCATTCTCTCTCCCTCAACATCTTACATCTCACTGTCTTACTTTACCATTACCTTTGCCTTGGGACGATGACAGTGATAACTGACATCCTCACCCATCTGCGCTTACCACAAGGTTCAAGGTTCAATCATCTCTAGGTGGTACGGCGCTCAACATTCAACGCCTTGCGTCATCTATATCAGGCAATCACCCTGCGTCTTTGCACGCAGAATATATTCGTCGCAGGGCCTGAGACCCTCGCACCAACCTTCTTCCCACCACATCCCGCTACCTCGCTAGCATTTCCACACACCGAACCAACACCTCTCCCAAATACGCAGCTTTCTTCCCTACTCGTGATATGGCTCACCAGTCTGGGTCCCTTCGTTTTCAAGCGCTTTTCGAGTCTGCCTTGGGGGCCTATGAGAAAAAGGCGGGCGAGCGAACATCCACTCGCCACACAATTCCAGAGTTGCGATTCCACCGAAGACATTACTACCATCCTGCAACGCCAAACACAGGCCTTCATAAATTTACAAGGAAGTGACAGGATCTTTAAATCGATCAAGACAACTGTATCAATTTTAACCGCTCTTTCTTCCGCCGCCTCCCTCGCCGACGCTTTCAGCCTGGTACGCCAGAAGTTGCTGACACAATGTTCCACATCTCTGACCGGTTTCGTTTTACAGACATTCCTACCTGCGAAGGCAGTACAAGCGTGTCTCGCCATCCTACTTGATGTATGTCCGTCCCCTAGGTCATATAAGGATATCCTTTCAACATCCAGGTGAATCAGGCTGCCAAGGGAGTAATATCGAGCTGTGATGCACTAGTGGACCTACTCGAGTCGATTGAACACTTTGTCAGTCGTCTCGATATATACACACGGATCCCTCCTGTGCCTGCAATGGATGAGATAGTGGTCAAAATCCTGGTGGAGTTAATCTCCATGCTTGCTCTGGTGACCAAAGAACTCAAGCAACGACAATCGAGTGAGTCCATTTTGGCTCAGGCCGATACGTTACCTGAATCAGAACGACATAGTTAAACTGGTAAAGCAATTTTTCGGAGAGAAGGACGTCGAGGCGGTCTTGCAGAGGCTGGACCGACTCACGCAAGACGAGGCTCGGATGACCGCAGCTCAGACCCTTGGGGTCATATATGGACTCGCCCAGAATATGAGGGAGTTCATGGACAGTAGGCAAACCCACTCGGTTTGTAGTCCGCTGTATATTGAATACCTTCCTCTTTAGACGGCAATGCTTCCATTGACAGTTTCCGGGAAGACCTCAGTACGTATTGATTGTGAAATGAGCCAGTTCTGCGTCTGACTGACCACCAGAAATTTTACACCAAATGGCGAACGACATAAATAAATCGAAACGTCGGTCATCTCCTAACGCTGACATTACTGCCTGGAGCCGCTAAGATTGTCTTGCAGGTGACCAGCTACGGAGGGATATTCGAAGTTGGCTTTCTCCCCCTGATCCATGGAAAGTTTACAATGTCGCTCGCGGATCGCGACATGGCGAGACCGGGGCCTGGTTTGTTAATAGTAACACACATTCTGAATGGAAAGCGTCCGGACCCAGTTCCCTCCTATGGATACATGGGAAACGTGAGTCACATCCCAACGCTTACTCTGCCACGGACTGATCATTCTCTCCCTTTCATAGCGGGCGCTGGGAAGAGCGTTCTCTGGTACGTTGTTCCTTTAATATCTTCATCTCAATAGCTTACGGTGTTTGGAAGTTCCACCATCATCGAGGAGGTTGAGACTATGCAAAAATCTGGGCTTGCCTCACTGGCTTTCTTTTACTACAACTTCAGGGAGGATCAAGAGAAGGACCTCCGTGGGCTTCTCTCATCCGTACTATTTCAGCTTAGTGACCAGTCTGCTTCCTACTACAACACCCTTTCCACTTTCTATTCCACACATCGCGATGGAGCCCAAAGCCCCAGCGACGACGAACTTGTCCGGTGTTTCAAAGACTTGTTAAACCTCTCAGGACAAGCTCCTATTTATCTGATTGTAGATGCTTTGGATGAATGTCCAAACACATCTCTTTCGTCCTCCCGCGACGAGGTCTTGATCCTTCTGGAGGACCTTATCGATTCGAAACTCCAAAACCTGCGCATATGCGTCACTAGCCGACCCGAGGCCGATATCAAGCCTGTTCTTGAGCCTTTGACTTTCCGTTCTATTTCCTTGCATGACGAGAGAGGACAAAAGGATGACATTGAGAACTATATCAAGTCAGTTGTAAACACGAATAAAAAGATGCGAAGATGGACACCGGGGCACAAGCAACTCGTAATTGACGTTCTGACAGAAAGAGCGGACGGGATGTAAGCCAGTTACATATTACTTCTTCACATCTCTCATCTTGTACCTCGTTGATAGGTTCCGCTGGGTGTATTGCCAGCTCGAGTACCTTGGCGGCTGCCTCCCAGGGCGCATTCGACATGCCCTGGACGAATTACCAGCGACGCTCGATGGGACATATAAGCGCACGTTGCGAGAGATAAAAGACACGAACTGGGAATTTGCCCGACGGCTTCTCCAACGTGTCACAGCGGCTGCCCGTCCGCTTCGAGTCGAGGAACTGGCGGAATTCCTCGCATTTGATTTCAAGGCAGGACAGATCCCCAAATTTCGTGAGGATTGGCGCCTCCAGGATCCGGTAGAAGCGGTACTATCTACATGCTCTACCTTGCTTTCCCTTGTCAACTTCCACAATTCCCATGTCAACTTCCACAATTCTCCCGTCATACAATTCTCGCACTTCTCCGTCAAGGAGTTCTTGACATCTTCCCGCTTTGCCGAAAAAGGTGACACGATTTCTGGCCGTTATCATATTTCGATGACACCTGCACATACCCTTGTTGCCCAAGCATGTCTGGGTATTCTATTGCACTTGAACGGAAACGTCACCAAAGACAGCCTACCGAAATTTCCTCTCACTAACTACGCCGCCGAGCACTGGTTTGAGCATGCCCGTTTTGAGGGCGTTTCGCAAAATGTAGACAAAGGGATGGAACAGCTCTTTGACCAGAGGAAACCGCATTTTGCGGTTTGGCTCTGGATATGTGGGCCAACCGCATCTCGCTGGCTGCGAGAAGGACCAACTGAAGAACCGTTACCTCCACGTGGAACCTCCTTACATTACGCCTCTTTTTGCGGGCTACACGACGTTGTAATCGCCTTGACCAGCGAGCACTCACAGGATATTGACTCTCGGAGTTTCAATACCGGGTCAACGCCTTTACATCTGGCTTCTGGAGAGGGACACACGAAGGTCGCACGTGTACTTATTGAGCACGGCGCCGAAGTAGCAGCCCAGGACGAGATGGGGCGGACTCCGCTGTCCGAAAACGGTCACGTGGATCTCGCACGGTTCCTCGTCGAGCATGGCGCAGACACGACAACCATGACAACTTTGGGTGGACTCCACTGCATTGTGCATCCCAAAGGGGCCATGTGGATCTCTCTCGGTTCCTCGTTAAGCAGGGTGCCGACGTGGCAGCCCAAGACGAAGACGGGTCGACTCCACTGCATAAAGCGTCCCAATGGGGTCATGTGGGTCTTGCACGATTCCTTGTCGAACACGGCGCCGACGCAGCTATCCAAAACGGGGACGGGTGGAGTCCACTGCATTGGACGTCGGTTGGTGGTCATGTGGATTTGGGACGAATCCTCATCGAGCATGGTGCCGATGTGGCGGCCCAAATAAAGGATGGGTGGACTCCGCTGCATCGTTCGTCCTTTGGGGGCCATATAGATTTCGCACACCTCCTCATCAACAATGGTGCCGACATAGCAGCACGGACCTACGACGGATCGACTCCACTGCATGTGGCATGCGAGTGTGGCCATATGAATCTTGCCCGGTTCCTTGTCGAGCATGGCGCGGACGTGGCAGCCCAGAACCAGAATGGGTGGAGCCCGCTGCATGTGGCGTCTCAGAGGGGTGACGTGAATCTCGCAAGGTTCCTCATCGAGCACGGTGCCGACGTGACAGCCCAGAACAAGGACGGGTCGACCCCATTGCATTGGGCATCCTTTGGGGGTTACGTGGGTCTCGCACAAATCCTCATCGAGCACGGTGCCGATGTGACAACCCAGAACAAGGATGGATGGACGCCGTTGCATCGGGCGTCAGAAAGGGGTCATATAGATCTCGCACAGACTCTCATCGAGCATGGTGGGGATGTGGCAGCCCAGGACAAGAACGGGTTGACTCCACTGCATCAGGCATCCGTTCATGGTCGTGTGGACTCAGCACGGTTCCTCATCGAGCTCGGCGCCGATGCAGCAACCAGTGACAAGGACGGGTCGACACCGCTGCATAAGGCGTCCGTTTGGGCTCTTGTGGATTTGGCACAAATCCTCATCGAGCATGGTGCCGATGTCACAACCCAGGACAAGGATGGGTGGACGCCGTTGCATCGGGCATCCGAAAAGGGTTACATAGATTTTGTACAGATCCTCATCGAGCATGGTGGGGATGTGGCAGCCCAGGACAAGGACGGGTTGACCCCGCTGCATCAGGCGTCCATTAAGGGTCATGTGGACTTGGCACGGTTCCTCATCGAACACGGCGCCGATGTAGCAGCCCATGACAAGGACGGGTCGACACCGCTGCATAAGGCATCCGATGGGGGACATGCAGATCTCGTGCGGCTCCTCGTCGAGCATGGTGTCAATCTGACGACCCAGGCTACAACACAGATCCAGCTGCCCACGACAAGATGAATGAGATTCTGTCCCAGGTAGCACTATTAGAAAGACATTGCCAGTGTGTTGTTGTACAATTATTGTCGTAGCGTGCGGGCTGTGATATAGTAAGGTTATACTTGTATCGAAGATGGCGTTGAGGTGATAAAGCAAAAACCAATATGATATGTTACCGTCCGGGTCGTTACATGGAGCCCGCGGGTAACTGCCCTAGTGGCAGCGGCGGCCGAAAGCGCCCATGGTACAACACGTGATGCCAGTGCCAGTGCTCAACTAGATCTGGACCCATCCTCTCATGATCTTGCCGATTGTCTACTAGTTCACAATGTTGCCCTCCATCTCGCGTCTACCTCCGGAGATCTTAGATCTTATATTATCCTTCATTCCGGTACCCACAGGATACGGATCCGTTGCAACTCCTGGGAAACGCAATCGCCGTGGGTGGCTGAGCGCCGCTCATGTCTGCCATCAATGGCGGGAGATCGCACTCAATCAGCCTTGCTTTTGGAGTTATATTGACTTCACCGCCCTGACATTGGCCGGGGCGAATGAAGTGCTCTTCCGATCAAGGGAAGCACCGCTGTACCTGGAGGCCGACCTCACTCGTCCTAACGTCCGCTGGAATCTCGAGCGGCTTGACGCCTTTCATAAACAGCTCGAGGCTCATGCCTCCCATATCCATACCCTTAGCATTACCGCGGATCCCCTCGACCTTTTACGAATTTTCAGGCGGCTTTCGTTGCCAGCCCCAGTCCTAGCATCACTTTCCCTGTCCGCCAGAGGCAAAGCGAGCGCCAACACGGCGACACTCTCCCGAATCCCTCACACACTTTTTGATCGCCAAACACCGAAGCTTATCCGTCTTGAGTTGGACAACTGTCCCATCAGTTGGGGTTCAAGTCTCCTCAAATGTCTTCGACATCTCAAGCTATTGTGCTTTACTGAAGCGGAAAGGCTCAATCTTCACAGTTGGTTGGACGCAATGAGCGAATTGACCCAGTTGGAATCGTTGGTCGTTCACTCTTCCACCCCAGTTGCTCCACGGATGATCGCAACGATGCCGGAGGCCGTGCAAATGGTCGCGCTCCCCTCCCTTACCCAACTCCACCTCTCCGATACTGCAAGTGATTGTGCCCTTACTCTTTCTCATCTTGTACTTCCAGCTCTCACCTGGCTGCGCGTCGAAGTTATGTCCTCTCACCGAGAAGGTGATGACATACGAGTCGTAATCCCACACTTTGCACGTAATGTTCATGGGCACCAAGATACAATGCCACCGCAAAGCATGGTCATTAGTGGCTACACGACCCATGCGGACATCCTTCTGTGGACAGTTCCCGACGCCGACAAGGAGTACCACGATAACGACTCTTTTACTCGAGCGTCACTGTCCGCTCGTGCAGTTTTTACTGCTTCGAACCAGCTCTGGGAATTCATGACGGAGACCACCATATACGATACAGTATTGGCATCCCTTCCAATGAGCTCTCTCGCCACCCTCACCGTATTGAATTTCTCGGTGGTAACCCGAAAGATTTGGCTTAGGTACATGCCGAGATGGTCTTTACTAACGCGCGTCCGCCTCGGCTGTACGGTAATGCGCCCATTCATAGATGCACTGACCGAAGACACACCTCCAGAGGGGCCTTTGCTTCCCTCTTTGGTAAACCTCGTCATAACAGGCACACCATTGACTATGGATACCGCCCAGCGCCTGCGCGACATGCTTCTGGTACGCGTGGGGCAGGGAGTCCCGATACAAACACTCGATTTGCGCGGATGTGCGGTGCTCGATGGTGCGATGGAGCTCATCGGCGATATCGTCGCGGACACTCGGAGACCGACAGGCGCAGAGTTTCCACCGCTGAGGGTCGTATGGCCTTCACCCCTCGTCGACGGGGACGTGGACCTCCGCCTAGTATCCACAACAAATTGGATTGTTGAAGATGACGAAGACGCGTCTAGCTCTGACACACCTGTTCTGTGGCCCCTCATGTGGGTGGGTGCGGATGTAGACGAAGATGAGGACGAGGACGAAGGCGACTCTGAGGAAGAGGACGAGGAAGAGAGTTCAAGCGAGGAAGAATAGAACCTACATTTACTCTCCTTCCACCCTATCTAGGAACATAACGTGGTGCGATTTACAGGCTGCCCTTGCCGGAGAATGATCAGTAGTTTATCACCCAGTATTCACCGACATTGCCATATAATATTTCAATCCTTCCTTGGTGTGTCGTACTATTTTGATGTAGCCCATTACTCTTAAGTTGTATACATGAACATGTATCGGACCAAGTGGATGCGTACCAAAAGGGCGATGCGGGGAGAGAGGTTAGGCTACATACACGGATTCTCCTCGGTTTTCCCCACCGAGTGGTAGTCTAAGCGAGCAGTGATTGGAATGATTTGGAGGAGTTGTGACTGTAGTTTGATTTGCGACATTTCGTGGCAACTGCCACTCTTATTGAATTGCTTTTTTGGATGATGTTTATATGTCACCGACTCGGAGGGTCGCCAGTGTGGCTGTGAATACGCACTGCCACTCTCTTATCAGTATCCTCTTTGGCCCTCGGCACACACCCCACATTGAACTCTCATCAGTGCATTGCAAACAGTCCATACATATAAGTAGTGGGATCATACCAATTTCTGAAGTTTTGGGATGCCCTAGTTAGTGGTGGTGCAGAAATATGATTACTTGGGGGGCTCCTTGGACCGCATCCACCACCAGGTGCGATCTTCCCACGGTTGAGAAACCGGGCAAAGAGCGGAGAAATCCACGAACACCATCGTCCCCCCCAGTAAACCACATAAATACAACAGTCTAATAGACTTGTACACGTATATCCATGTAGAAAAACAAAGAATATAACCACAATCAACCAACCACAGATGAACACAAGCCCGACAAACATATCCACAACAAACAGCGCAAACGAGACTCCCCACAACACAATAAGCCCGGAGAGTCGATACCAACAGCAAATCAAACCAATAAATCATTACTATAATAGCCACCATACACACGATACACCCACACGACCGTACCCAACCCACAAAACCCAGAACATCCTTCAAACCACCAACCAGTGACGACAAACGAACCAGGAACAAGGGTTCCCACAAGCGAGACAGTCCTACCACATGCTCCCCCCTTGATCGCAACGTAAAGCGACCTCAATATAAACACCCATAACCCGAAACCAAAAGCCCCAACATCCTCACAAACCAGACATAACCACTACCACAATGCCCCCCACCCCAGCATCTCCGTCGGAAGAGAACAGTAGAGCCAAACGACCCAGAACCAGTAAGCCCAAATAAAATAAAATAAAAACAAATGAACCTAACCGCTCCAAGGATCCCGACAAACAGAAAATAACACTACCCACGAGGTAGGGGCAAACGCCCCATCCCCCCATGTCCTGGTGAACACACCATCGGGACAAGCGCAGCACCCAGTCCTAAACCGAGTGCTTTACACCGATAACTACATGATACCGGGCCCAGGCCCAACGCCACCACCTCTTCCACTTCCCCCAGCCCACGGGGAACTAAGTCCATCACCTCCCACCTCTCCGTCTCCCTTTGTGGTCACGAAAGGCAAAACCTCAGCTTCTAAGATCAATAATATGCTCGACGCCTCCACAATGGGTCCCGGCGCCCTCCCCCAGCAC
>Ga0307509_10011025_pt1 | contig 11014 bp, 8 predicted proteins | sample 10_EM_MG_FD_202245 | JGI IMG/M metagenome (GOLD analysis project Ga0307509, IMG submission 202245) | Populus trichocarpa ectomycorrhiza microbial communities from riparian zone in the Pacific Northwest, United States - 10_EM | ecosystem: Host-associated > Plants > Roots > Unclassified | place... | reverse complement strand
TGATTTGTATTTGCAGGTTGGTGGGAGCAGAGCAGCCACACTTCTGGAGTTCCTTAGCGATGGCTATGCTTATCTGCGGCTCAAGCTTGGCCGAGTTGGGCAGGGGTATAGGTGTGGCGCGAGTGGCCTATATGCGTCTTCTCGCTATGGTAACGGTCTTTGGGCGTGCAGCAGGTGGTGGAGGGGGGGGAGAGGTGTCATTAGCCAGTTCAGCCGCATCCTCCGGCGCTTTGACCTCCTTTTTCTGCTTCTGCTTGGGGTTCTTGGGGGGTGTGGGGCCAACTGTCGCTGACCTCTTCTTCCCTTTGGGTGGTGTCTTGGGAGCAGGTGTTTCCCTGGGAGCCGCCGCCGCCTCAGCATAAGTGCGAGACTGCTTCTGCACTGTGCTGGATTGTGGGATGATTTTTGCGGTCGACGCTGCCACGTTAGTGGACAGGTCTCTGGTGTTGTTCGATAAACTTTTCACCGTAGTAGCGAGTTCGGTGACCGTGTTTGTGAGTTCATGTATTTGCTGTCTCATTCCCACCATTATTGTAAACATTTGGATCTGGAGGGTGACGTTCACTACTTCGCCGTCCGAGAACTCAGTTTCAGTGGGGTTAAGGATTTCTTCCCTAAGAGGTGATTCATCTGGTAGGGACAATGCAGGTGCCACGCTCCTGATTCCAGCAAGAAATTCTTGGAACCATGGGCTGTTTTCGTATTTGCTGGCCAAAGGTGACCCTTGGTCTTCTCCTCCTGGCTGGGAAGCCATATCAGTCAAGGAGGTGAGGTGGGGTGAGGTGTTGTATGGATGGGTGGCAACCGAGGTCGCGATGAAATCTTTGGTGTTGAGTGTTGCGCAACTCTTCACTGTGATTGGCCTATTTTAATGGTGCGGAAAATAGGTGGGACGGAGCTTGTACCTGCAATTAGAATTATATTCTTATTGATATACAAACCAAGTGTTGTGCCACTGCGAGACGTGCATTTTAGTCGCATAATATAGAAGATAGTGGGGGGGCTGAGGGCTTTCGGCTAGGTGCCGCGGGATAAGCGGGTTGAATTGGCTTACATTGGGATTGAAGGGCCGTTTGGTGGTTGCAAGCCTAGATTGGTTGTATCTCCTGTATTTATAAATAAAGATTGAACAGTCCATCCGGGCCTTCGGCTGTCCGGCGTAGGGTGTCTGCTCACCTAAACGTGACGCTTCGTCCTACTTCTAAGGCTGATGGGCTATGCCATTGGAAATACTGATTGGTCCCTTCTGCTAATAGGAGATTGAAGGTTCAATCTAATGCCATATTTGCCCCGCCGAGACAAGATCGTCCCGAAGGTCCTGCACCCTAATACCAACAAATCGAATAACACTTCTGATGACCGGCTTCCATAGCTTGGGAATCTCCACCAAACATCCTTTGGGCTGTTGGCCCCCAGTGCAAGAGGATTAGTACAAAACCCAACACATCCTGTGGTGAAAATCTTTTCAAGCGAGGATATCGGGGGTAGTGTTCCCAAAGCGCTAGTCTGTTAGGCTTTGGGATGGCCGGACTGGCCCGGGCTTTCTCTGAGATTGCCTGGCTTTGTGCAACTTTCTAAAACAGAAGCCATGCCCCCCGCCTGGGTGACCAGTAGGCATCAGGTTATTTGAACCTAGCTTTGGTGAGTGATCCAGTCCTGGGGTGGAATTACCTATGTTACCCAAATTAGCAGGCAATGAGTTCCTGAGTGGGTTTGCTCATGTCATTCCCAATTATTGAGCTGAAACCATTGTGCAAAGAGTTTTAACCTGCCAAGCTAAAGTGCTAGTCCAAAAAAGATTTCATGCCTGGGCAGGAAACCAACTCTGCTTAAATAAATTGAGAAGTGAGGATTTCAATCAGATCAGGGAGATTTCGCAATGCAAAGTTGAGGATAATTATCTCTGACAACTATGTTTACTGTACCCACATGGCTTGCAACTTGAAAAAAGGATTTTGACAACTGAGGCTCAATCAACACTTATTATAAACTAATGACACCATGCGATTCCTGCCTTCCCCCTGGTGGCAGAACAATACTGAGGGAAGCCAGCTCCACCAGGATATTCAGGAGTACTTCTATATATGCTTTGTGCTATGTAGGGCTCTAACAACTAGTTAAGTTTCGCTGTTAAGAGGAATGACATTGATAAAGTGGGCTTGGTGCTCCATTCTCATACACTTGTGTTGGTGATAGTCAATTACTGGCTCTCCATAAATCTCACCTTTGGTTTATTGGACAATGCAAGCTGAATAGCACCTTTTGTGGGTAACTGAATGAATACTAGTCAGAGGGTTTCAATAGAGTTAAAGGTTGTTTTATTCCTGAACCAGATGAAGCGCGACAATCAAAATAAGAGTTTCTTGTCTAAAAGTTCAGTCTCAGAATCATCCAGGCAGACAACCCATTTCTGTCAAGGCAAGATCTCTGCTGTAGAATGTATGCGCTGATATTGGAATCTCGATCATTTGTTGGAACCTCTTTATATGGTCAGTGTAGGCGTAGATACTCCATGAAACTAGTGTTTATTATAGGACGAGAATTCGTTTTTCTAGCTTATTATTTATACAAGTCTATCTTCCATAATCCCCTACATTTCCCCTGTGCGGGGCTCGCTTTCCTTGATAAGAGATATCTTATGACTAGAGAATCATTTACTGCAGTCTTTTATTATTATATTATGATATTTATAGTATTACCTGAGTAGTCTTCTAGACCAGGGAGGCTAGACTTAATAATAAGCACTAGGAAAATATTAAAGCAAATAACACTCTATATATGATACAATAAAACAATTACCAGGAAATTTAGTTTTTTAGATAGGAAATTGCTTTGAAGGAGTGCTTTAAGATATTAGACTTATACTTTTGTCATTCAATTCCATTGAGAGAGCTTGGCAGTTCCTAGACCAGGTCACATGGGGCCCCAGATTGTTGAAAACACTGCCAACCCCTTTGCGCTATCTTGATTATGTATAAATGTAATACTTACCAACCACTTAATAAAGGGTGAATCACTGACGACAGTGACTATGGCTTACACACTACAATCAGTAGATACAAGAAAGGATCAGTGGAGGACCAGAGGAAGCTGGCCAGCCTAATTCTTCGAGTTGAAGTTAGACCTAAAAAGAATCATTGAGCATAGTATCAAATTCAAGGTATTTGAACTCTACATGAAAGACGAGGCACACCCTTCTCTACTACTAAAGTTCTCTGTCCTACTAGCTGAGGAAATTGAAGATCTACATCCAAAAGGGAATTGAAGGATATTATCAATATAACTTACATAGTCAATTTCTACTCACTATTCGCTCTTAGTAGTAACTAATTTATTTCAGACAAACAAGTCATTTCAGAATTTGGCATACCGATATTTGATATTCTGCAAATTAAGACATAATAGCATGTCTATTGATCAAAGCAGTACATATTAGAGGAATCCTGCTGCAACTGTGGATGTTGAGTAGAATAAAGGACTAACAGGATGGGTTATATATGTGCACTGATAAGCAGAGTTTGGAGGGTTCAGTTGGGAAAAGAAATAGGGAGCATAGGGGATAGCTGTTGAGAAGGAAGTGGCCATAAAGAGGTATGGGAAGGATGGGGTAAAGAAATTGAGGGTCTTGTTTGCACTTCCTAATAAAAATTGCAATTGGTAGATTGATGAGAAAAAAAGTTGGTTGAGGCTACAATTTTAGTAATTAGCTATCATAGTGACAAGGCTGGTTAATTTATACTGTTGAGTCTAGATTTATGGGAGGTGTGGGAAAGAATATCTTATATTGTATAGTGTTATACCAGAAATAATGTATTGATAAAATGAGCAGAATTTTGAATAATAATAAAATTTGTAGTTATATAAGTAATAGAAAATAATGCCCTCCTAAAGGGTTATAAACTAAACTCTCTTGATACACTTAGTAATACTTCTCCATTTAATCTAAGAATCAAAATCCTCTTCCTCCTCACTTGGTACCAGCTTCTACACCGCTACTTCCTGCATACTCTTTTCACTGAGAACAAGTTTAAACTACTTCAAACATAAATGAGAACCAGTAAGACTAAGTGATGCTTGATCTGGAATGGGTTGAGCTTGGAAATAATCATTGGCTTGTTTTTTAGAAATAATAAAAACAAAGTAGACATTTTTGATTCTTCTCTGTAAGACTTGCTGGAGCTTGGCAACTCCATAGACCTTGATCTTGTTATACTAGACAAGTATAATTTGGAACAATATCAGGGTTTGCATATTTGAGAACAAAAGAGTATCTACTGATAGGTAATTGAGATTGTAGGGCAGGAAGTAGATTTGCAGAATGCCACAGTTGATACCTCTATTATTGATATCTTTAAACTGAGCGGCCAAATCTATAGTAGTAGAGAAGTAATTTGGGAAGAATGATTTGACTATCGCTATACTCAAGTTAAACTGGTAAGTAGAGGTGTCATGAATTGGTATATCTTCTACTTTAAAGGTACGATCTTGTTGCAACCTGTTATGGATATAGTCCTTGAAAAACTATGCTGCTGTAGTCTTAAGAGTTAATTGAGAGGAAAGAAGTTTGAAGATAATCAAGCAATCCTGTTGGGAGCATTCCAAGGTCATCTCATAAAGAAAATATACCATCTATTATATGATTATTTGTATAGTGTATGAGAACCCTGTTAGTGTCTGGAATACATAAAGGCTATACAGTGTTATAACTTGTAATTAACTGTATATGCAATTGTTTTACACCCCTCTCCATGCGCACTGAAACCCTCAATTTCGCAATCTACCTTTCTAAGATAGTTTTCATGACTTTTCTGACATGCTTTATCAGTTGTCATATTGATAAACTTTAAGTAAGTTCTCAGTACTAGGTTTAAACAAATAAATATCATAAAGAGTTTGTTGATACAATCTTGTGTAACTGGGTGTTGAGACTGTAGGCTATTAAAGATTAAAAGAATCATTAGTCTTGTTTTATCTTATTATAGTATTCAGGAAATATTAATACCAATAGGCAGTAAGAACTTCATACCTTGTGAAATATTGTGATCACACTTTGTGCAATTGTTTCACAACTCTCATGTGCAATTAATCCCTTGATTTCATAATCCACTTCATTAAGGTAGCATTCAAGGCTTCTATGACAGACCTTGTCACATTCAATATTGATCAATTGAGGAAGGTTCTCAATCGAGAGTTAAGGCAAATGAAGGTTATAAATAATTTATTAATCAATTTTTGAGTAGCTGACTCCTTCCACCATACCTAATTAAATGTTAGTCTTTTCATCAGTCGTATTTTATCTTAAATATATATTTCCAAAATATTATTATAATATCAATTATAATAGTCCTATGTGCTGAAAGTTAATATGTAACAGGTAACAACCTGATTACATCATCTTAAATTATCTTTTAATCTTTTAATCTTACCTCTTCTTTCTTAAAATCAGAAGTGATTCAAGGTCTTCATATTGTATTAAGACTATATTATAGTTTTTGATATCTCATGCTAGTATCACATAAGAGGGAGAAGAGTACAGTCATATTGTATAAAAATAGAAGTACTTGTATTCAAGAATGAAGTAGAGATAAAAAGTTGGTATTCCATGCATAGTGGAAGAAAGTTCTGATAATAGATTGTTGTCTGAAGAGTTCTAACTACTGTGACTTAGTTTCTTGTTATATAGAATCTTCATATACAACCCTAACCCTACTGACTCATACTTCCTGAGTCATACAGCCTTGTAACTTATAGTTCAGTCATGCACAATGTCTATCAGCTGACTTGTATAAATTGCTTTACAAGATATCTAAATCAATTATAACTCATAAAACAAGTTATGTAAGGTAATTGTATCATATGAGTGAAACCTGTCACTCAAAAAATGAGTAACCTGCACAAATCCTTACATTACTGTAAGCCACAATCATGTGTTATAAAAATATTAAGCAATTATATTATAATAATAATGGAACGGTACAAGTCATATGAGAACTCTAAGTCAAAGTAACCAAACAGTATCAAATACAACAGAACTATGACTAATATCTCTAATTATATAAAACTATATCCTTGGTTAGTGATAATTTGTGCTCCTATCAGATGCAAAGAGTTCAGAAAATCTCTAAATACTCTTGAATTCTAATGTGAGGTTGCGCACTTGCTTTTATTTGTACAATTTGTTTAACTTATATAGTGATGCAGCTAGTACAACAAGCTACCCAGTTGATAAATCATTCCATACTGAGTATCTATATCTCATAATAGTTAATACTATCAGGCTGATATTCTTAGTGAGAAAGAGTTTGGTTGGGTGGTTAAGGCTAATTATTTTCTCTCGGAAATCCTGATAAAAGAAAAAGTAGGCCTTGTCACCACATTGATATACAGTAGAAAGACATTGTTGTAGTCTGTAAACAAGTATGATATATATAGCAGGAAAAATCTTTTTCCTCGTAGCAAGTTAATATATATTTCAGTATACAGTTATAATAAGTCTCTATATATACAAGATGGACTAGACATTTGATAGTAGAAGTTGCTAAAATCTCTAGGTATTCAACTTGGGAATATAAATACTTACATTCACCAGGTTTAACCCTGACAAGAAGTTGATATCCCATAGTATATGTTAGGCGGGAGATTATCTCAAAGTCTTGCAAGATAACTCAGGCCGATAATCTTAATCGTAGATGGGGATTGTCTAGGAAGGCTCAATGCTTAAAGTAGAGGTAGGTAAAGTGATAAAAGATTTCTAGCGTAAACAATTTTATATTGATAAGATCTCTTCCCCGTTGCTTGATAATGTTCAAATAGCTCGGGAGGCACCTCGATATTTATATGCGGTGTCTGGATGGTCGCGGGCTACATCTATTTCTCAGACTAATTAAGTACATGCTAACAAACTCCAGCTTCTTCTAAAGGTACAAACACCATTTGACCCTGACAATTCTGTTATCTCACTTCGACTTCCGAATCGCAATACCATGAAATTTCCTGACAGTGCTCCCACACATCAGCCGATTGGTTACGATCCATCTTCGTCGGCATGGAGTCTTGCTTACCATTTGCATATGCAGAATGGTCTCCATGATCGAACCAACAAAGGGGCCAGCTTTGTTATTGAACCTCTCAGCATTGCAGATGCTTTCTGCACTCGACAGCTGCGAGGCATAAGATAGACTTGTCACGATAATCGCTCCAATAGCTATTCTCCCTCCATTGTCATATCATTATCGTAGGGTTCCGTCAGTATCCGAAGAATACTATTGACGTGTGTGAGTGCGGGTATGCCTGATTTCTCAAACTACCTCATCCAACAACACCATTCTCTTCTGCGACTTTCATCGCAAGAGTGTAGAGTATAGAATGTGTTGCTTCACCATTTTCCGTAAAAACGTCCCATTACTTAGTGACCACCTTCGTGACTCTTGTCTTCAGTGCTCAATAACCTTATGCGACGTCGACCGATTTGGCTTGAACCACTTGCATAAGCTCGCCAAAGGTCTTCCCTCATATATCCTGCGAACGGGATCTGGTCGGACGGACGGCCGCAACGTATACGGGGTTATGAGGAGGGCCCCAATAACCATGTTTTTGGTGAGGGGACGCAACTACGGCGGCTTCTGCCGATGTAGTGCCGTCCCAACACTGGTGTGGGAGGGGGGTGTTGGCTTGTCTTTTTTGAACTCAGAATCCTAAGGTAGGGTAACTATAGGTCTTTATTCACTTCGGGAAGGTTGAGTCTTCCGGTATGCCTAACAGTATATTCACTCCAAACAACTATCTTTTGAACACAACATTGAACATATATCTCAACTTGTATTTTTCTAAAGAGTTACTCCTACAACTTGAATTTGAATACTGTTATAGAAAACCTTTCTGAAGAGAATGATATATTGACTTTCAAGCCAAGATGTATACACTAGTAAGCCTCTAGTACATAAACTCTCAACTCTTTGATAATTGGCAATCAATTATCTTATAATACATTTTATATATGATACATACTTATTTTTCCATAATATTATGAGCAAAAAAACGTTTTTGCCTCTATACCCCTTGTGGATCCACGTTGTTGAGTTTCATGTTTTATCTAATTGTGTGTAACCCAATATAATCCTTAATATCCCTATTATTAAACTAAAACAGAATATACTAATATTAATTGCAGTAAAATCTGAGCGATTTTTGGCAATCCCTGATGGACATTTTACATACTGAAGTTATGCAATATTTGTTAAATTTGTCGAACCTGAATATGTAAAAGGTTTGTAAGTTAATCATAAAAATAGCTTATATTTTGCAGAAATTAAGATTAGTATCTTCTTTTCAAATATTAGAAACAGGATTTTTAGTATTACAATTACGTGACACAGGATTCAGAAAAATGTAAAACTCAACCCAAGGGCACATAAGGGGAACACTGTTTTTTGCTGATGAGTTAGATTAATAGTATGATACATTAGTATACTAAAATTCTAAAAGAAAGACAGAGAGGTGAGTAAATGATGAACAAATAGAATATAGAATAATGGTAAAGGTCATATGGTTTGGATATGGGACCTTACATATATGGTTTTGAAAGACCAAAATGTTTTATCAACTTTCTAATAAAAAATGGTACTATTTTGCCTCTAATGCCAAGTGAAACACTTTGAACCTTTTGTGTAATTATTAGCTTTTGAAACCTAATAGCAGGTTCCCCTCCTATTTCTCTATCGCTCATAGTCGGTAAAAGCAAGTGTGACGCAAAAGCAAGTGTGAGGCGTCAACTTTTCTTTTTTGTTCTATAGAGAGGTCTACCTAATAGCATTAACTACAGCCTTAATTGAAAGCTACAAAGTTAGCATTTCTAGTAATTAAGTCAGTTGACACACAAGAGGATCCAGAATTTGATTCACTGTCTGAATCATGAGAATCTTCATCCATATGACTTGCTCCTGCTTCCACCTGACCTTGACTCCTAGTATAGATTTGCAAATCCCCATCTTCACCATCAAGAGCAAGCATTTGGGGATAAATAACATTGGAAGGGGTAACAGACATTGGTTCTAGCAACAATAAAGCTTGTGCCAGATCAGGAGGTGCCTCCAGTGACTCCAAATCTTGAGTATTAGGATTCTTTTCTGGATCTGGAACTGGGATTAAGAGCTCAGGAAGAATAGTTCCACCCTCGTGCTCAATACTTCTAATCTGTTTCTTCCTATCCTTTTCAGCCTTGCGTGTAGCAATACCATGACGGTTCAGAGCTGCCTTGGCTTTGTTGACAGCGATTTGGATACTCTTACGAGCTCTTCTGATCGCAGCTGCCTTTTCCTTTTCCTCCTTTTCCTTCTTTTTCTCCTTTGCAGCCTCAACAGTTATGACACCTCCTTTTTGAACCACCTTACGGAAGTTGCTTTTGCGTTTTGTCTCGTCCTGGATGCGGGTTTGAATATTCCGGTATATTTCCTGCTGGAGTTCTGCCTGTGCAAGAGAAACCTAGGTTTCTTTGGCCGATTTTTGAAATCTGATCTTGAAGGTTGGACTGAAGGTCTCTGCCCGTTCAACCCACTCTCCCAAGCCCTTCTGAGAGTAGCTACTAGGCAGCATAAGAAGCTCTATATCTCCACCTTCCGCAATGGATACCGTAGTATGAGCCTCGCTGGAGCCTTGGGTATCTGCCGTATTGTTGAGAGTAGTCGCAATACATTTGCCCTTTTGTTATAGTTGCGCATTTTCTTTAAGGCCTGCTTGAATGAAACTGGATACATTTCGGACTCCCTAAAGGAGTTTTTAATAGTGAATGGCTGGAATGTTTGCTCACAAATAGAGCCCAGATCTCGGAAAAAGGAGGAGATTGTATATTCGATATCAAGAGAGTGAAGCGCATCGTAGATGGCCTTGTTGTGGTAGTGCTTCCAAGGACGAAATACTCCAACGTCTAGAGGTTGCAGGACATGGGTAAGATGTGAGGGAAAGGCAATAGGAATAACCTTGTTCTCATGACATTTGATAACAAAGTCATTTTGATGATAGGTAATATGAGTATCTAGAAAGAGACCACGCCAGTGACTATTGGGCCCAGCATCAACATGCTTGATAAAATGGTCAAGCCAAGCAAGAGCAATACTCTCATTTGTATATCCCATTTGGGATACAGCAAGGACCTCAGCTCCACTCAGGTTATCCTGAACCCAACTCTCCATTATCATCTCCCCAGGGCAGATAATGACTGGTGGTGGAGGGGTGCTCCCATCTGCACATATGGTTTCAATAATGGTGAGCGATTGTCAATTCTCGGGGCTTGCGGTATAGAGCTCCTTTACAGAAGTGGGAACAATAACAATCTCCCGAGTTAGACAGCCAATTCTGACTCCAGACTCATCCATATTGTAGATGTATTTTGCACGCTTAATACCGTATTTCGTAAGGATGTTCTGATACTCAATATAAAAGGCTTTCAAATCCTCTTCGGTATGGGTTGTGACTCTAACACGCGCAATCGGTTTTGTTTGTATAATATGAAGACTCGAATTCTTCTTAAGCCAATTGCAAAACCAAACAAGAGAAGGAGGATTGAGTTTCACTTGTTGTTCAAGCTGGCAGATGGCAGCATAAATGACTGAAGGGGTGGCACCTAGTCACATTGCTAGTTGCTCAGAGCAGAACCTGAAAACTGCCTTCTCCTGAGCCTCAGTCAAGATTATATTGTTTCCGTCATGTCTGTTGAAGGTGTCTCGAGAGATTCTTTCCTGGTGACGCTTACTGTAACGGGGGCACCCTGTAGAGAGGTGAACTCTAAGGTTGCGACCGCACCAAACACTCAAAGTAGAAGATAGAGATGAGGTAAAATAATTCAGAAGAATCAACGGTAAAACTTAATATGGTTAAGCTCGAAGCTTCACACAATTTAGTTCTCTCGAGGAAAAGTTGGTTGTCGAAGTAGAATGCCAAACGCTTAAACTTAAGTAGATATCAGATTTAAGCCTTTGACATTCACCACTACTTCCGACCTTGTGCGAGCACCCTGTCC
>Ga0307509_10011024_pt1 | contig 11015 bp, 14 predicted proteins | sample 10_EM_MG_FD_202245 | JGI IMG/M metagenome (GOLD analysis project Ga0307509, IMG submission 202245) | Populus trichocarpa ectomycorrhiza microbial communities from riparian zone in the Pacific Northwest, United States - 10_EM | ecosystem: Host-associated > Plants > Roots > Unclassified | place... | reverse complement strand
TCGGGACGGCGATTCAGCATCTGAGACCGCGTCCACCAGGAAGGACGGACGGCCCACTATCCAGGACGGATATGCCGCAGAGCAACGCCGGACGCACGCGGATCTGCCGCGATCCGAGCGCCGACCGGGCTCTCCCGGTAACTCAGCGTGTGTGCCCGTGACGGCGGGCCGGGCGAGCCTGCGGGAACGGCGTGGGCCGCGGGTTGCCGGCCACGCGGGACAGCCCGGCGGCCAAGGGACGGCCTACCCTCCGGGTATGGCGACGGGGGTCGATCATCGGGACGTGGAGCGGGCGCTCCGAGCGGCCGGCTGGACCGAGGGCGGCGTCGGGGACTGGGCCATCGCCCTGCGTTCGCCGGACGGCGACCGGGCCGCCCGGATCAGCCCGTTCGATCCGACCGGGCCGTACTCCGCGGCGCTCTACCGGGAGGCCGCGCACACCCGGCAGGTCCCCGTCCTGTTCGAGCACCGGCGGCTGACCGGCGGCGGCGACCTGCAAGTGATGGAGTGGCTGAGCCCGGTCCCCGAGGCCGAGGCGATCGCGTTCCACGAGGCCATCGCTCGCGCCGACGCCGAGGTGGCCGAGCTGGTCGAGGTGATCCGCCGAGTCCACGAGCGAGCCCGCCGCGAACTGCCGTGGTGCGGCCCGCCCGACAAAAACCCGGCCAACGTCATGCGCGCCGCCGACGGCCGGCTGGTGGTCGCCGACCTGTACTACGCCGACGGCCCCAACCTCTACGCGACCGCCGCCACCGACCCCGACCTGGTCGTCGCCCGCATCCCGGAGGGTCAGCGGCGCTTCATGACCGAGATCCCCCTGGCCTCCTCCGGCCCCTGGGACCCGCAAGCCCGAGAAGCGATGCGCGCCGGCCTGGCCGCCGCCGACGCTCGCTGGGCGGCCGGCTGACCACTGGCCCATGCCGCGCGAGGCTGGGCGCCGCCCCGCCGGCGAGGCGGGCAGCGAGTGCCCGACGGCTCAGGCGGCCGACTCGAGGGTGTGCGCCGGCGTGGGCAGTTCGGCCGGGGGCGTGGCGACGATCGGCTCGGCCGGGGGCGCGGCCACCGCCAGCCGGGCGATGGTCGGCGGCTCCACCGGGATCGGCACCGCCGCCGCTCCCGCCCCGGTCGGGCGGGGCTTGCGCTTGGGTGACCGGGCGGAGGCGTTGCCACCGCGGCCCGGGTAGACGTACAGGCCGTTGACCGGGTCGGGGGTCGCGTCCAGCGCCGCCGTCACCACCGGCAACGCCCGGAAGCGGTCCCACTCCTCCGACTCGCGGAAGGCCACCTCGAGGACCACCCCGCCGGGAATCACCGTCCACTCCCAGCGACGGGCGCCGTTGGTGATGGCTGCTTCGAGGAGGGCCTCGCCGTAGCCGTCCTTCCAGCGCTGCGCCGGCAGCACCCCGTCGCGCACCTCGATCGACCACCACCGCATGCTCATGGGATCGACGGTACCCCTCCGACTCACGTTTCAGGGGGCCTCGATCGAGCCGTCCGGCCGGCGCACGGTGGCCGCCCAGCGCTCGTGCCCGCCCAGCACCGGCGGATGCTCGGCGGCCAGCTTCTCGTCCAGGTCCACACCCCAGCCGGGCGCCGTCGAGGGGCGCGCGTATCCGGCCGAGACCACCGGCGTACCGGGAAAGATCTCGTGCACGACGTCCGGGTAGACGTGGCCCTCCTGGATGCCGAACGCCGGGCTGGCCAGGTCGAGCGCGAGGTTCGCCGCCGCGCCGATCGGGGACACGTCGGCGGGGGCGTGCCAGGCGGTCTGCACGCCGCTCAGTTCGCACAGGTCGGCGAGTTTGCGGGCCGGGGTGAGGCCGCCGATCGCCGAGACATGGCACCGCAGCAGGTCGACGCCGCCGCCGGTGACCAGGCGCGCGGCCTCGGTGACCGAGACGGCGAGCTCGCCGCACGCGATCGGCGCCGGCGAGGCCGACCGCACCTCGGGGAGCCGGTCGTAGTGCTCCGGCGCCACCGGATCCTCCGGGAAGAACAGACGGTACGCCTCGAGCGAGCCACTCCGTCGGTTGCGGCGCCAGCGTCGACGGCGCGGCCACATACACGACATGACTCCCGGCGACGGCCGGCCGCAGCGCCGCCACCAGCGCCCGGGCCGCATCCCGGTCATCCAGATAGCTCCAGACCTCGGCGGCGCCGCCCGACGGCTCGTCGACGAACCGGCCGGCCAGCCAGGGCAGCCGCCCGGACGCCGTCCCCACGAACGGCAGCCGCAGCGCCACCACGCTCATCCCGTACTGCCGATGGACCATCGCGGCCGTCGCCTCGTCGACCTGCTTGGACAACGCGTACGGGTCGGTGATCTGCAACGGCAGCGCGGTGTCGATCGGCAGGTACGGCATCCGCAGCGGCTTGCGCGCGAACGGCAGCCCGCAGATCGCATAGCTGCTCGCGATCGCCGCCCGCTGGACGCCGGCCCGCCCGGCCCGGTCGAGCACGGTGAACGTGGCCAGCGTGTTCTGCCCGAACACCAGCTCGCCCGGGTCGTGGTTCGGCGTCGGGATCGCGGCCAGGTGGATCACGTCGGTCACGTCCGGGAGCGCGAGCTCGACCGCGGCGGGGTCGGCCGCGTTCCCGACCACCACCCGATCCGCCGGGATTCCGGGCGCCGGGGAGAGCACGAGCGCGGTGACCGGTATGCCGCGTTCGGCCAGGTGAGCGAGCACCGCCGTACCGATCAGACCGGCCGCACCGGTCACGAGCACACGCATTACTCCATTATCATCAACGCGCGTTCAGGAGGACGGCCCATGGCGTACCGGGTGGAGTACAACGGCGAAGACATCGAGCTCGCCACCCTGGATGCCGCCCTCAACTGCGCCCGCAACGCGATCGCCAACGACATCGATCGATTCGACGGCTGGGCGGTCGAGCACGACGAGGATGTCGACGACTGGTTCGTGCAGGCCGTGCGCAACGGCCGCCGGATCGGTCCGACCGCGGTGATCACCGGGCCGGGCGGCCGGGTGATCGAGGAGTGGGAGCGGCGGGTCTCGTTCGTCGGCCGCACCCCGGCGGAGGCGTTCGCGATGGCCGCCGACTGGCTCCGGCGCCGGCCCGATGTCGACGTCCTGGGCGATGTCGGCTGGCATCACACCGCGAACGGCCACCAGCTCCGCATCTACTTCCGCGGCTGAGTCCGCCGCCGCGGCTGAATCCACTACCGCCGCTGGGTCACGCCGCCTCGTTCTGGATCGAGTCGGTCAGGTCGGCCCGCAACTTGGCGAAGTCGACATCGTGGTCGGCCAGGATCCGGCAGGCCAGCCCGTCGCCCTCGCGCAACAGGCCGAGCATGATGTGCTCGGGGGCGATGAAGTTGTGGTGCAGGCGGATCGCCTCCCGCAGCGACAGCTCGAGCACCTTCTTGGCCCGGGCGGTGAACGGGATGTGCCCGCCGGTCCGCCGGCCGAACAGGCCGCGCCGCCGGGGCTCGCGCGGGGGCAGTTGCAGCGAGCCGGCGCCGAAGCTCTCCTCGATGGCGGCCCGCACCTTGGCCAGGTCGATGCCGATCGCCTTGAGCGCGGCGGCATCCTCGGCGTCGGCGTCGGTGAACGACAGATCCGGCTCGAACCTGTCGCCGAGCAGCCGCTGGATGTCGGCGCCGACGGCGGCCGGATCGAGGCCGTGCGGGCTGAGCAGCCGGGCCGTCGCGCTCCGCGGCTCGTGGATCAGCCCGAGCAGCACGTGCTCGGTGCCGATGGCGGGATGGCCCAGCTGGCGAGCCGCCTGTTGAGCGTTGATGACGACCCCGCGTGCGGCCGTCGTGAACCGTTCGAACATCTCAGCCCTCCCGTGCGTCGTGCGCCGGCATCAGGTGCGCATGCTTCTTGTGGACGCCCTGGCGGGTCACCTCGAGCGCGTCGGCGATCTCCTGCCAGGACCAGCCCTTGCGGCGGGCGTTGGTGACCTGCAGATGCTCGAGCCCCTCGAGCAGGCGCCGCAGCGCGACAACGGCGCGCAGGCCCACTCGGGGATCGGCGCTGCCGGCCGCCGCGGCGAGGTCGGTTGCCTCAGTCATGCTGTCAACTTACGTTGACATCCCCGAAACGTCAACCCCGGTTGACACCCCACGATCAAAACCATTCAGGAGTACGCCACGGCCAAGCACCCGCCGCAGCGCCTCGCGGCGTCGCTGGTCATCCTCCGCGCGCGGCCGCCGGGCTGTCCCGCGTGGCCGGCACCCCCGGCCCCCGCCGGCCTCGCCGGCTCACCTCGCCCGCCGTGCGCACAGATATGCCATCGTTCGGGATTCTGTGGAGCCGACGCAGGAGGACGACGGCCTGCCGGACGATGGTGCGTGCGACTCGGTGACGCTGCGACCTCGACTGCCGGGTGGGCCTGCTCCGCCGGAACATTCCCGACTGACCGGCCCGCCGGACGCGGCTACTTGCGCCGGCGGCGCGTCACCTGGAAGACGAGGAGAGTCAGTGCGGACGCGACGGTCAGGGTGGCAGCGACGGCGATGAGCCCGTCGCCGCTGCCCAGATTGATGACGACGGCGGCGATCGACACGAGAGCGGTGGCGGCCAAGAGCGCGACGGCCACGGCCGGACGATGAACGGTGTGGTTGTCCTCCGGCTGCTTCCGTCCCGGATCACCCATAGACCTTCACCCCGGCCGCTACCGCACTGAGCAGGATGAGGCTGGCGACGCCGTTTGCGGCCAGGATCCACTTCCAGTTCTTCACCTTGGCATCGGTGTCGTAGGCGACCATCCGCAAGCCGTACGGCAGCACGCTGAAGCCCACGAACAGCGAGATCACCGCTACGACCACCTGTGCCACCGGCACGTGTGTCCTCTCGTTACCTGCCGCTGCGATCAACGATCCGACCAGGGCGAACGTGGCGGCCACGACCCAGTCCGTCCACCACAGAGCGTCTTCCATCTCAAGGCCGTGCCAACTATTCCCCCGCGGTGTCCGGGAGATCAGTTTCAACCAGACCTGCAGGCCGGCTGTGCCCGCGGCCACGGCCGCGGTGATCAGCAGAGCCTGCAGCGGAACCACCCCCGGCCGTCACCGTCGCCTCGACGTCTGTCGATAGTGGCATCGTCGCCGGTGGGGTCAAATCATTCGTCCGGATGGACTCCGCGCGAGAGTCGGTTGTCCGACAGCAGCTCCGGCTCAGCGGAGCGAGAGCGCCAGCACGAAGACCGCGGCCGAGCTGAGCAGGAGTGATACAGAGAGCAAGAACCAGATTGCCCAGGTGCGCCGCTGGCACACCCGGCACAGGTCGCCCTGAGCGGCGGTGGAGTGAGTCATTGCCGCATCCTTCCCTCGCTGCTTCCGTGACTCGGTGATCGGCAACGCCATGACCGGCAACCCGCGTGAAGTCTTGGCACGGGTAGTTCCTGTCATACCAGTGAAACCTGCAGCCCAAGCCGCTAGACTTAGCGGGGTAAGGCCATCGGTACCACTCATCCCAACCTCCTGGATGGTACTGATGGTAACCGCTTAGATAGCGCACGTCGAGTAGCTTGTACCTGCCATTCCTGATATATATCTAAGGTCTTCCTGCCGACTCATCCCAACCACCCCATCAAGCTGGAGGGGCAGATGCCCGAGCCGATGTACCGGCAGATCGCCGACGAGCTGCGGCGCCGCATCGAGGCCGGCGAGATCGAGCCGGGGTCGAAGCTGCCCACCGAATTCGAGCTGCGAGATCAGTTCAGCGCCTCGCGGAACACGGTTCGGGACGCGGTGCGTGCCCTGACCAGCCAGGGCCTGGTGATCACCAGGCCCGGCCAAGGGTCGTTCGTGGTGGACACGATTATCCCTTTCGAGATCACACTTTCCCGTGACAGCGACACCGGCCTGGGTGGTGGCGAGGGCATCGCCTACATGGAGGCGGCCAAGGCTCAGGCGCGTAAACCCGAGGAGGGCGCCCTGCGCGTGGAGATCCACGCCGCCACGGGACGGATCGGCTCCGAGCTCCAGCTCAAAGAGGGCGACCAGGTGGTCTCCCGCAACCAGACGCTGCGCATCGACGGCAAGCCCTGGTCCATGCAAACGTCGTTCTATCCCATGGAGTTCGTGACGAAGGGCGCCATCCGCTTGGTTCAGGCGGCCATCATCGAGTCCGGGAGCGTGCGATACGTGGCCGAGACTCTCGGCTTCGAGCAGGTGGGGTACCGCGACAAGATCACGGCGCGCCCGCCCAACCAGGGAGAGGTCGCGTTCTTCAAGCTTCCGGAGGTTGGCGTTTCCGTCCTCGAGACGTCACGAACGGCGTATGACCGATTGGCCAGGCCCATCCGCTACACCGTCACGGTTTGGCCCGCCGACCGCAATCACCTCGTGTACAACGTCGGCGATGTGCCTCCGGAGATTCAAGGTCCCACCGCCGCGGGCTGACCCGCAGAGGCCCCCAACGGCCCATTTTCCCTGCTGCTCATGGCTACCGACCCTGGCGACGGCAGCCGATCAGCGTGTCCACACCGCAGAATCGAAATCGGAGCCATGTCCCTAGACACCGCGCCTCGTCAGGCGACGCCGGACGACCACCAGACCATCATCGACCTGATCGAGGAGGCGTCGGCGTGGCTTGCCAACCGAGACACCGACCAGTGGGCGAAACCGTGGCCGTCCAAGGCTGAACGCGACGAACGGATCATGCGCGCTTTGCGTTGCGATGAGACGTGGCTGCTCGAGGACGGGCCGCGGCTCGTGGCGACCGTGACGCTCAGGCGTGCCGGCTTGCCGTTCCTGTGGACTCCGGAGGAATTGGAGGAGCCGGCCGCGTACGTGCACCGGCTCGTCGTGGCGCGGTCGTATGCCGGGATGGAGATCGGCGCGAGCCTCCTCGACTGGGCCACCGAGCGGGCGGTGCGCGATTGGGGCGCTGAGTGGACGCGCGTCGATGTGTGGCGGACCAATCGGAAGCTGCACGCCTACTACGAGCGCCTCGGGTTTCACCTGGTCCGCCATGGGGATGACATCCCCGACTACCCATCCAGCCGGCTGTTCCAGCGTGCCGTGCACGCGCCGGCCGGTGCCTAGGGCCGACCGGTCGTGGCGGGTGCTGCGGCAGCGCGACATGCGCTGGTACCTGGCCGGAAACGTCTGCTCGAACGTGGGCACCTGGTTGCAGAACACCGCGCAGATCCTGCTCGCATTCGAGCTGACCCGCTCTTCGTCCGGTGTGGCCCTCGTGGTCGCCGGTCAGTTCGTCAGCCCGCTGCTGCTCGGCCCGTACGCCGGCGTGCTGGCGGACCGGTTCGACCGCCGGCGACTGCTGCTCGTGACCCACTTCGGCTCGGCGCTCGTATCCGCGGCCATGGCCGCGCTTCAGGCGGCGGGCAGCCTGTCCTTACCGGTGCTGGCGGGCGGCGCCGTGTTGATCGGCGTGGGTTACACCTTCACTCTGCCGGCGCTTGCTGCTTTCGTCCCTACGCTCACCGGTCCCGCGGACACCCAGGCGGCCATGACGCTGCATGGCGTCTCTTCCAACGCCGGGCGGGCTCTGGCCCCGGTGCTCGGCGGAGGTCTTGTGGTCGTCGCCGGATACGGCTGGGCGTTCGCGCTCAACGCGTTGTCGTTTGTGGCGTTCGCCGCGGTCCTGCTCCGGCTCCGCCCTCGACGATCCGGCCAGGTTCAGCGCGCCCGCCTGCTGGACGGCTTCCGTGCCGTGCGCGCCGACCGCAGGATCGCCGTGCTTCTAGTCATGGTCGCGGTGGCGACGGTAGCCACCGATCCGCCGCTGACGCTCGGTCCGTCGATGGCATCCGAGGCTCTGGGTACCGCCGACACTGTGCCCGCGTATTTCCTCTCCGCCTTCGGGCTCGGCACGCTCACGGCCTCGCTGCTGCCGGAACGGAGGATGACGCTCCGCTCGACGGCCGGGCGCCTGGGCCTGCTGGGTATCGCGGTGATCGCCTTCGCGGTCGCACCGTCGACGCCGGTCGCGGTCGCTGCCGCGGCCCTTGCCGGTGCCGGGTTCCTGCTCGTCGGCGCCGCCACGCAGACCCTGCTGCTGGGCCGAGCGGCGCCGGGGGCGGCGGGCCGGGTCATGGCGGTCTGGACGATCGCGTTCGCGGGCAGCAGACCGATAGCGACCGCGGCCGACGCATGGCTTGCCGGAATCGCCGGCCCCCGGATCAGCTCAGCGATGCTGGCCCTTCCGGCCGTGCTCACCGCAACGGTCGTGGTGGGACTACGCGCCTCGGTCCGTGGTCGTGTCTGGGCACTTCGGGTTCTCCGCGGCCCACTACCAGCGGCGGCGGGCAAGTGAGAGACTGACATAAATTGATCAGCGTAAATCAAAGCTTCCGCACCATTCACCCGGTAAGTCGCTTCAAATACGTGCAGTGACCTGATCTATCTTCTGCGTAAGAATCCACGAAGACGTTCGGAAGGGGACGACGACGTGGATCACACCATCATCCCGAGCGCGCATCCGGATCCGTGGCTGGATATGTTGCGCCCATACGTCGCCGGCACGGCGCGGGCCCTGGCCGCGGCCGGCTACCGGGTCGAGGGGAGTTGGTTGGACCCCAGGGACCCGCGCGACGCCACGATCGCGCTCGCCGCGGACGGCGGCCAACCTACGGCCCTGGTGTGGGACGAGGAGACCGGCTGGCGCCGTGGCGTCTTCCTCGACGGTGAGCAGGGTCGCCGGACCAGGTTGGCACACCTCGAATATCTCGGCGGGAAACTGCTTCCAGAACCGTCGGCCGTTCCCTATCTCGGCGTGCGGGGTTCCCGGACGGTGCGGTTCCGCCATCACCGCGACGTGCGCGACGGCCTCGACGACTTCCTGGGGGGACTGGCCGTCACGGCGCGTGGTTGACGCGCGCGTCGCTCTCCACCGCTTAGCGGCACGAGGTTCCGCTCGACGGTCGTATCCGGCCGCCCCACCAGCCTCTTCCGGGCCGGCTGAGGCCAGCCACACCAGGCTCTTCGGGGCGGCCGAGGCAGGTGGCGGCCCCCGGTGCGGCGCGCCCACCAGCAGGTTCAGCAGTTGGAAGGGCCGCTGACGTCTCTCCGGCGGCCGAGGACGGACCGGGCGGGCCGGTCAGCGGTCCAGGCGAAGTCGCATCGCGGGGTCGGAGGTGCGGGCGAAACCCAGCGAGCGGTACAGGGGCTCGGCTTCGGCGGAGGCTCGCAGGTCCACCTTGCGTACGCCCTGGGACCGGAACCAGTCGAGCAGCGCGGCCATGCACTGGCGGGAGAAGCCGCGCCGCCGCATGTCGGGGTCGGTGGCGACGCTGAAGACGTAGCCGGTTCGGCCCTCGGGGTCGCCGGGGGCGCCCAGGCGGTGCTCGATCGTTCCCACGGCGCAGGCGGCCAGACCCGCGCCGTCGGGGCGGTCCACCACGAACGCCGCCATCGTCGGGGACGACGCCGGGCGCTCACCGCGAAGGCCGTCGTGACGCTCGGCGAGCGAGGTGTCGCGGCGGTAGCGGTCGGCGAGGGAGGCGTCGCCGTCGTGACGCTCGGCGAGCGAGGCGTCGTGGCCGTCACGCTCGGTGGGCGACGCTGGAGAGTCATGGCCGGCGGCGGGTGGGGCGAGGCGGTCGATCAGGGTTTCCCGGGATGGCTTTCGCCAGGCGTCGTCCCAGATGGGTGGGTTCATGCTGGTCAGCAGTACGGCGCGTAGGCGGACCAGCTCATCTGCGTCATCGGGCGTGGCGGGGCGGGCAATCATGGCACGGAAGTTAACGTGGCGGGCGCGCACGGCGGAGCGAATTTCCACTAGCGTCCCAGCATGCTCCGAGCCGTGGGGTTGCTTCCGGCGCTCGTCTGGGGAGTGGTCGCGGCCTTTTGGCGGCCGCGCGGGCCGATCTTTCCGGTGGAGGCTCTGCTGATCATCGCGGTCAGCGTCGGGGTGGGGGTGGTGGCCGGGCGGGTCTATCGGTCGCGGGCGGCGATCTTCTTGGCGCCGGTGCTGTTCGCTGCGGCCGGTGAGGTCACCCGGGTCGGGCTTGCCGGGCCGACCGTCGACTATCCGCGGACGACCTATGTCGGGATTCTCGCGCTGGTCGTGGGGCGGGGGTTCTACGCGCTGATCACGCTGCTGCCGATCGGCGTGGGCGCCGCCTACGGGGCCGGGTCGACCCGGCGCAGCCGCAGCGCCTGGCGGTTTGCCGGGCGCTTCGTGGCCGGCGTCCTCACCCTGGTGGTGGTCGCGATCGCGGCGGCGGTCGCGCTGCCGGGGCGGGTCGCGCCGATCACCGGCGGGGTCTCCCAGCTCACGTACGCCGGGAAACTCGGCCTGATGATCCGCGGAGCGCGACCGGACCTGCCGGTTCTGCTGTTCGTCCCGGATCTGCCGGGCGGCTCGGAACTGGCCGCCATGCGCGACCGCCTCGGCGCCCTCGAGCAGCGGTTCCTCGTGGTGACCCTGGACCGGCGTGGTGGCGGCCGGTCGTTCGGCGACCTCGATCCGACGCCTACGTTCACGGTGGACGATGAGACGCACAACGTGCTCGCGGCCGCCGACTTCCTGCGAGCCCGGTTCCGGCAGGACAAGATCTACCTGGTCGCGCACGGGGGCGGGACGATCCCGGCGACCCTCGCGGTGCAGGAGCAGCCCACCGACTTCCTCGCGTACGTGGGGGTCGCGCAGGAGGCGAACCCGGCCGCCAGCGACCGCACCCGGTACGACGACACGCTCGCCTGGGCCCGGTCCCACGGCGACAACCAGCTGGTCGCGCGGCTCACCAAGGTCGGCCGGCCGCCCTACACCACCATCTACGGGTACGAGCCGCTGCTGCTCAACGAGGACCGGGTGTACGGGTCGGACAACGACGCCGCGGTGGTCGCCAACGCGCGGGCGCCCGAGCTGTCGACGCTCGAGAAGATCCATGTGCTGTCCGGTTTCCTGGACTCGTTCGACGCGTTCTACCCGCGGACCCGCGCCATCGACTTCAAGACCCAGGTGCCGGCGCTCGCGGTGCCGGTCTATTTCGTCTCGGGGGATCGGGAGGTGCCCGCGCGCGTACGGGAGCTAGGTCTTTGGTTTGCGGGGTTGCAGGCGCCGCACAAGGAGATCGTC
>Ga0307509_10011023_pt1 | contig 11015 bp, 8 predicted proteins | sample 10_EM_MG_FD_202245 | JGI IMG/M metagenome (GOLD analysis project Ga0307509, IMG submission 202245) | Populus trichocarpa ectomycorrhiza microbial communities from riparian zone in the Pacific Northwest, United States - 10_EM | ecosystem: Host-associated > Plants > Roots > Unclassified | place... | reverse complement strand
ACACGCAAATGCGAGTCATGTGAGAACTATGAGTCAACTGACTGCATAGCGTGAAACATAAACATACCTTATGACTAATAACTATTAGTCATGTGAAATCTTCCTTGCTTAGTCACGATTTGTGACAGCAAGACTCCATGCCGACAAAGATGGATCGTAACCAATGGACTGATGTGTGGAAGCACCGTCAGGAAATTTCATGGTGTTGCGATTCGGAAGTCGAAGTGAGATAACAGAATTGTCAGGGTCAAATGGTGTTGGCACTTTTAGAACAGACAGGAGTTTGTTAGTAGGTACTTAGTTAGTATGAGAACTAGATGTAGCCCGCGACCACCCAGACACGGCATATAAATATCGAGGTGCCTCCCAAGCTATTTGAACATTATCAAGCAACGGAGAACAGATCTTATCAATATAAGTTTTTACGCTAGAAAAATCTTTATCACTTTACCTACCTCAATTTTGAAACATTGAGCCTTCCTAGACAATCTCCGTCTACGATTAAGATTATCGGCCTGAGTTATCTTGCAAGACTTTGAGATAGGCTCCCGCCTAACAGTAACTCGGGGAATTGAAACTCAAAAAGAACAACGCGGCGCGCACCTTGTGATTGAGGTCCCAGAATGTAGAGTCTATATCGAATGAACCCCTTGGTCGGTGTACCTCGGAGTAACGACGATTAGACAAATCGGAAGAAGGGGAACCAGGTCATAAGAAGCAGGAAGGGAGTCCAGCCAGGCACCGAGACAACACAGACCAATGTAATTGTTCATGGAAGTTGGTAGTTGAGTTCGATCGTGTTAAGAGAACTGAAACTGGACAATGAAAGAAACCAGGGCACGGATCGATGAAAGATCGAGAGCCGTTGAGGGCCGGAAAGGGTGCAAAAAAGCGTGATTTGTCTTCCGACTTTGCATGCCTGGAAGCTAGCCAATAGAGACGAGACTATTCTACCTCGATCTAAGGGACAAGATGGCCCAAAATTACCGGAACCTAGCGAAAGCGGACGCTGCATAGTAGGGGATAGCTAAAAGACACCGGAAGTGAAAAGCTAGGGTACATCGAGTATTCAGACTCACTATTTAGTTTAAACTATCCCTGAGACCGAGCCAGGTGCCACTCTAGCACAAGGGTTCCGAATATGTTGAGGAAGAGCCTGGGCGAGGATGATTACCCGAGCTGTGGTTTTAGTGATTAGGGCACGCTTATCTCAAGCCTCTACGCTATCCAAGACCCAACAGGTTTCTTGGTTAGACCCAAATGGTATAGACGAAGGTACCATTCCCGGTTAGTCGCCAATGATCCACGAAATAAGTCGATAATACGGACTGTGCAGACCTAGTCGCAAGGTGGAACCATTGTGCGAGACAGTCATGCCTAGTATTTGGGAACTCCTCGGCAGGAGGTAAAGACCTCTAGTGGTGGGCTGCCCGAAATACTAATTCAGAAAGTTTATCTGAGGAGTCCTCTCTGGATGAAACTGCTCGGGCACTGTAATAAACAACCACAGTCAACGAGACAATGCATTTAAAGAGAAAAAACGAAGAACCGGATAGCCCTCAAAGGCCAATACCGAGTTCTCCAAAACATTATTCATGTCCGGAAGGACCTACCCAATTAGATGTTGAGGGCAAACGCATGCGCATTCATGTTTTATTGGACTCAGGAGCTAGTTGCTTCCTATTGAGCGAAAGATTGGTCGAACAACTCAACATTCCATACGAAGTCCGAAAAAAACCCATAAGGATAATCGGATTCGATGGACTTTCAAGTTCATCTGGCGGATAAAGATGTACCCATCCTATTACTCTGGAAATCGGAAATGGACATAGGTCTCCCATCTCCGCTGAAATAGCGCCCACAGGACGCTTTGACCTTATCATCCCCTTTGGATGGTGGTACCATGAACACCACTTATCTGACTTGCACAATCCGAAAAAATGGCGTTTCGGACAAATGACATGTCGTGATCATCTCGAAGACGAGGCCGTGAAGGATCTGTTTGAATATGACGAGACGGTCGCATTTGATCCAAAGGCTCAGTATGTGGGAAGAATAGGAAAGATAGAGGAGAAGGATCCCGTAGAGTTGGAAACTTTACCACGGGAATATGCTCAGTTTAAGCATTTGTTTCGACCAGAAGCATCGGAAAAAATGCCTCCGAGGCGGATGTTCAATCACGTGATCGACCTTAAGGAAGGATCAGAACCTCCTTGGGGACCCGTCTACCCTATGTCACAATACCAATTGAATACCCTAAAGACCTATCTTGATGAAATGTTGGCACAAGGCAAGATTACGTATAGCCAGTCACCTGCTGGAGCGCCAATCCTGTTTGTACCAAAACCCGACGGTCGCTTACGATTATGTGTGCATTACCGACAACTCAACAAATTGACAATTCTCGATAAATATCCGCTCCCTTTAATGAGCGAATTACGAGATTGAGTTGCAGGTGCCACCATATTCATGAAGCTAGACCTCAAAGATGGTTACCACCTGATTAGGATTAAAAAGGGTGATGAATGGAAAACAGCGTTCAGAACTCGATACGGGCAATACGAATATAAAGTCATGCCGTTTGGACTGGTCAATGCTCCTGCAACCTTCCAACGCATGATGAACATGATATTACGCGAATTTCTCTACTAAGGAGTAGTGGTGTACCTATACGACATCCTCATCTACTCAAAAACGCATGCGGAACATGTTGCGATAGTCAAGAAAGTACTCTTGCGATTAATGGAACACCAGTTAGCAGTGTCCATTAAGAAGTCCGAGTTTCATGTCAAAGCTGTTGACTTCTTGGGATATATTATGGCAACAGACGGGGTGACAATGAGCACGAGGAAGGTGGACTCCATAAGGAAATGGAAGGCACCTAGGTCTGTGAAGGAAGTTCAAATTTTTCTTGGCTTTGCGAACTTCTATCGAAGGTTCATAGAAAACTTCTCGAACATATGCAAGCCAATAACGGAACCGCTGAAAGGAGACATGCAAAAGTTCAGCTGGGGACGAGAGCAGAACCTAGTGTTTGAGAAACTCAAACAACGGTTCACAACGGCGCCAATCCTGGCGTATTTTTACCCAGAACAGGAAACAGTAATCGAGACTGACGCAAGCGACTTCGCGCTTGCAGCAATTTTATCCTAATTTCAAGATAAAAGGCGTCACCCGGTGGCTTTCCATTCCCGAAAGTTGAATTCAGCTGAACACAACTACGAGATTCACGATAAAGAACTCCTAGCCATATTAGAAGCGTTCATGGAATGGAAACACTACTTGTATGGGGCAGATAAGCCCATTACAGTTTACACCGATCACCAGAATTTGCAACACTTCTTGACAACAAAGAAGTGGAATCAAAGACAAATTCGCTGGGCGCAATTGCTTGCATCATTCAATTTCAAAATTATCTATCGACCAGGATCGCGAAGCGGTAAACCAGACGCATTGAGCACACGACCGGAGTATCTTCCTGAGGAGGAAGCTGAGCATACCAAACAGTCAATCCTAAAACCAGAACATTTCTCGATAAGTCTTGTACAAGACGAACCGGTTCAGGAAACATTGACAAAACGGATGCTGGTACAACAAGCCACAGCCATTCAAGTAATAAAGATGGCAGCCAAGGCCACGTTACCATCACGAGGTTCAAGGTTTTCGGCAGGACACGACTTATACGCTCTGGAGGACGTACTAATTCCAGCAAGAGGAGAAAAGCTTGTCGGAACTGGAATCGCGATAGGAATACCACAAGGAACTTATGCTAGAATAGCCCCACGAAGCGGCTTAGCATACAAAAAGAGTATAGGAATCGGCGGAGGAGTAATAGACGCGGACTATACGGGAGAAGTCAAAGTCATTATGATGAATCATGGCAAAAAGAGTTATCAGGTGCAAGAAGGGGACCAGATTGCGCAAATGATCATCGAGAAGATAGACACATCAGATCTGATGAAGGTAGACAACCTACAAATAACAGACCGAGGAAACAAAGGATTTGGGAGCACGGACCTATCGCCTAAGCGAACCATCGCGGTAGAACAGGTACCACCTATCATGTGTCAGCTATATGCAGACAGCAGGGAAAACACATTATTTAGCGAAAGCGATATCGGAAAAACCCATGGCTCCTCCAGGAAGAAGTCATGGTGTCAAGCGCTATGATATCCAATGCTCTACTACAAGAGTACGAGTTAGAACTCTAGGAAGAAGTCCGAGAAGCGTCTAACCGAGATCTGGAATGGTTGAGCAGAGAAGCAACGCTAAAAGATCTAATAACCCGTAACAAAGAATTGCGTACAAATTGGCAATACAGGGACGGGTTCCCCTACTTCAAAAATCGGCTATACATCCCCGCGAACGATGCGCTAAAAACCAAGATTGCGAAAGGATGCCACGACTCGAAGGTAGCAGGACATTTTGGGATGGAAAAGACAATAGAAATAATCAGGAGAGATTTTTATTGCAAAGGACTCACCAAATGGATAAATGACTACATTCGGTCATGCGATGAGTGCCAACACAATAAATCTCCACGACATGGATGATGGGGATTACTTCAACCTCTCGAAACACCATATGCAGCATGGAACTCTATCTCGACAGATTTCATTACCCAACTACCGGAATCACAAGGCTACACTCAAATCATGGTAGTAGTCGACCGATTTACAAAGATGGCACACTTTATGGGTCTACCGACAAACGCAATCGCAAAGGACGTCGCTAACATTTTCCTACGCGAAGTTTGGAAACTTCACGGTCTACCTACGGAAATCATATCCGACATGGATGCAAAATTCTCAGGAGAATTTTGGGAATCCCTATGGAAGTTGCTAGGGATTAAAAGAAAGATGTCAACAGCTTACCACCCCCAGACGGACAGTCAGACGGAACGAACCAACCAAGTGCTGGAAGGTTACTTAAGAAATTTCGTCAACTATGACCAAGACGACTGGTATCAGCTGTTACCCTTAGCCGAATTCGAGTGCAACAATTCCGCAACGAATGCACATAGAATGTCACCCTTCTTCGCGAATTACCGTTATCATCCACAGACAGAATGGATGCGAGAGCGACAAGCTCAAAACCCAGGAGCTGAGTTGTACAGCCACTGGATGAAAGCGATTCACAAACGAGCTGTAGAAGCGCTAAACTATACCCGAGAGGCAATGAGAAGATACTACGACAGAAAGGCATTGCAACAGCCGTACTATAAAGAAGGCGTCTTGGTAATGTTAAATGGAAAAAATATTCGTACAAAACGGCCCTCAAAAAAGTTAAGTCCCAAGCTCTATGGACCCTTCAAGATCATAGTAGCAAAAGGACAACGCGCCTTCAAGCTCGAAATATCGCCTACATGGAAAATCTACCCGACCTTCCATATTTCGCTGTTAGAACCCTACCGAACTTCGGTCTGAGAAGGAAGAGAACAGCCTCCACGAGAGCCAGAAGAGATCGATGGCGATCACGAATGGGAAGTGGAACAGATTGTAAAAAGTGAAATAATCTCTTATACAAGAAAGGTTCGCAGTGGCAATAAGCGAATGCGCGAACTAAGATATTTTGTTAAATGGAAAGGGTGTTCTGAGGATGAGAACACCTGGGAACCACCTGAGAGTTTAAATAACGCTCGGGAATTGATAAAAGGTTTTCATGAGGAAAACCCAGATATGCCGTGTAGGGCAGATGTTGAATAGGGAAGAAAGGTTTTCCTCGTGTGGACAAGTAAACGCATGAGGTTTTTTACCCTACTACCCGGAGTTCAAAAAGGATTTCATTGTTTATTGGGAGGAAGATCTTAGAAGCCTTCGAGGACGAAGCTTAGAGAGAGGAAGCTCATGTTAGGCATACCGGAAGGCTTAGCCTTTCCTTAGTGAATAAAGGCCTATAGTTACCCTACCTTAGGATTCTAAGTTCAAAAGGACAAGCCAACACCCCCCTCCCGCTCACACATTGGGACGGCGCTACATCGGCAGCCACCACCGTATTTGCGTCCCCTCACCAAAGACGTTGTCATTGGAGCCCTCCTCGTAACCCCGTATACATCGCGGCTGTCCGTCCGACCAGATCCCGTTCGCAGGATATATGAGGGAAGACCTTTGGCGAGCCTATGCAAGTAGTTCGAGCCAAACCGGTTGACGTCGCATAAGGTTATTGAGCACTAAACACAAGAGTCGCGAAGGTGATCACTAAGTAACGGGACGTTTTTACGGACAAACGGTTAAGCAACACATTCAATACTCCACGCTCTCGCGATGAAAGTAGCAGAAGTGAATGGTGTTGTTGGATGAGGTAGTTTGAGAAATCAGACATACCCGGACTCACACATGTCAATAGTATTTTCTAAATACTGACGGAACCATATGATAACGATAAGACTATGGAGGGATAATGCCTATTGGTGCGATTATCATGACAAGTCTACCTTATGCCTCGCAGATGTCGGTTGCAGAATATGTCTGCAATGCTGAGAGGTTCGATAACAAAGCTGGCACCTTTGTTGGTTCGATCATGGAGACCATTCTGCGTATGCAAATGGCAAGCAAAACTCCATGCCGACAAAGATGGATCGTAACCAATGGACTGATGTGTGGGAGCACCGTCAGGTAATTTCATGGTGTTGCGATTCGGAAGTCGAAGTGAGATAACAGAATTGTCAGGGTCAAATGGTGTTGGCACTTTTAGAACAGACAGGAGTTTGTTAGTAGGTACTTAGTTAGTATGAGAACTAGATGTAGCCCGCGACCACCCAGATGCGGCATATAAATATCGAGGTGCCTCCCAAGCTATTTGAACAGTATCAAGCAACGGAGAAGAGATCTTATCAATATAAGTTTTTACGCTAGAAAAATCTTTATCACTTTGCCTACCTCTATTTTGAATCATTGAGCCTTCCTAGACAAATCTCCGTCTACGATTAAGATTATCGGCCTGAGTTATCTCGCAAGACTTTGAGATAGGCTCCCGCCTAACACAACTAGTTGAAAAAGTTCCCGCACAATCAGCGCAAGGGTAACCAGGCCCGGCATAATCGCAGTCCTCCGGGGGCGCAGCCAAGGAGGAACGGGCCGGCTGTGTTGGCAAACCCCGAAAAGAAGAAGGAGATAGTGCAATACCATCTTCCCAGAGGCAAGCCGTGATGGGCCGTGGTCATAGCCCGAATGGTGAAGAAGTAGTTATGGATACCATCCAGGTAGTTGTGGGTACCAGCCAAAATAGTGGAGAAGCAGTAGGGTGCCAGCTGATCCGACAGTTTGAGGAGGAGGAGAAAGAGTGTGAGACCCAACTCTGTGCCGTAGAAATTATCGGAAAACGCGTTCGTGTCTTGACTAGGCAGCCTCTTAAAGAGAAAGAGAATAGAGAAATCGACCGTGGCCTGTTGAAGTGTTTTCCCTTACTGCAAACCGTGTACCCGGCCGTCTGTAACATGGGCATTGAGAGGAATGTTGCCGACCGTGCAAATGCTCTAAGCGAGGCAGAGCAAAACCGGGGTAGGGAGAGGAAACATCATCAAAAGAAGACGACATCCATCAACCCAGAGTGAAGAAAGCCCAAAGGGATAAACCTAAGGGAAGGGGAGTGTAGAGGTGGTATGACTCCACCCCCTAGAGCGAACCCATAACGGGGGGTGGAGTTTGGAAAAGTGGTGATAATCTCGTGGTGTTGAGATTTCAATCGCCGGGTGTGTAGAGGAGACGGAGGATGCTGTCTTTGTACCTTTTTCTTCTTTTTTTAGAATCATGCGATTATTGTTTAAGGTACAAAATCCTGCGTGCAGCTTATGCTAAGGCATATAAAAAACATCCAACTACCCCTGGGAAAAAGCCAACCCCCCAAGTCCCTCTGGTGTGGAACCAACCGCACATCTCACCCCCAACAAGAAACCCTTGACTAGCTAAGAAGATAGACGAAAGGAATCAAATCAAAGAACAAGCAGGAAGAGTCAGGAAAACCCATGGCACGATCATCCGAACAAAAGAACAACAAAAAGCAAACGCAAAGCAACCACTTCAAAAAAATCCCGTATATTTAATTCGGGGGTGACCAGGCTCGGCATAATCGAAGTCCTGGGGAGGCCAAACGGGCCATCTATTTTGGCCGCACACTCGAAAGAGAGGAAGGAGATAGTGCAATACCATCCTCCCAGAGGCAGGCCGTGAGGGACCGTGGTCATAGTCCGAAAGGTGAAGAAGTAGTTATGGATACTAGCCAGGTAGTTGTGAGTACCAGCCAAAAAGGTGTAGAAGTAGTAGGGTGCCAGCCGATCCGAGCGTGAGGAGAAGAGGAGAAAGAGGGGTAGACCCAACTCTTTGCCGTAGAAACTATCGGTAAACGCGTTCGTGTCTGAACTGGGCAGCCTCTCAAAGAAAGAGAGAGAATAGAGAAATCGACCGTGGCATGTTGAAGTGTTTTCTCTTACTGCAAACCGTGTACCCGGCCGTCTGTAACATGGGCGGTGAGGAGAGTGTTGCCGACCGTGCAAATGCTCTAAGCGAAGCAGAGCAAAAGCGGGGTAGGAAGAGGAAACATCATCAAAAGAAGACGAAATCTGTCAACCCAGAGTAAAGAAAGCCCAAAGGGATGAACCTAAGGGAAGAATAGAGTAGAGGAGGTATGTCTCCACCCCCTAGCACGAATCCATGACGGGGGGTGGAGTTTGGAAAAGTGGTGATAATCTCCTGGTGTTGAGATTTCAATCGCTGGGTGTGTAGAGGAGACAGAGGATGCTGTCTTTGTACCTTAAACAAATGCATATGATTTAAAAATAAATAAAAAAAGACGGTCACAGTAGTTAGAGCTTTACACAACCATCTAAGTAATACACCACTCAGATACTGGGGCACGGGCCAGGCCCATTGACAGCGATCTTCCATAGGTGCAATATGTTCGAGATACCGAATGCCCTTATCTCTATACTACCTCGATTATATGCGAGAACTCTACACCTATACGATAGGACCTCCTATGATCACTACACCTACGACCAACGCAAGATGTTAGTCTATAACGATAGACGAAGTAAGCTATGTAGACTATATCGATAGTCTATGATAGTCACAATAGTCGTTTCCCGTTACGAATACCTTAAGGGAAGGCTGGTTTGTTACATCTCGCAAGACTTTGAGATAGGCTCCCGCCTAACAATAACAATATGACTAAGAGAGAATCGCAATTGGTACCATTATCCAGAAAAGTCTATCTTATGCCTTGCAGCTGTCGAGTGCAGAATTCATCTGCAATGCTGAGTGGTTCGATAACAAAGCTGGCCCCTTTGTTAGTTCGATCATGGAGACCATTCTGCGTATGCAATAGTCAGCAAGACTCCATGCCGACGAAGATGGATCGTGACCAATGGACTGATGTGTGGGAGCACTGTCAGGAAAATTCATTGTGTTGCGATTCGGAAGTCGAGTGAGATAACAGAATTGTCAGGGTCATATAGTGTTCGGACTTTTAGAAGAAGCTGGAGTTTGTTAGTAGGTACTTAGTTTGTATGAGAACTAGATGTAGCCCGCGACCACCCAGACGCGGCATATAAATATTGAGGTGCCTCCCGAGCTATTTGAATATCAGAAAGTAACGGATAAGAGATCTTATCAATATAAAAAGTTTACACTAGAAAAATATTTTATCATTCTATCTACCTATATTCAAATCATTGAGCCTTCCTAGACAATCTCCGTCTACGATAAAGATTATTGGCCCGAGTTATCTTATAAAGACTTTGAGATAGGCTCCTGCCTAACAGGTGGGCAAAGAGTGGTAATGAGAATAGAGGATACACCCGTTTGGGCTGTTGGGAGTCAGGAATAAGTTGTGGGGCAGAGGTCCATAATGGAACAATTGAAGGTATAGGGGTTGAGGCCGGATAAACTCTAGAGGAATTAATAAAGCTTAAAAGGACCATGCAACATCGCGAATAGGACGTTGGGTGTCCCACAAAGGGTGCATAGCAACGCAATTACGGATGAAAAAAATGATACCCCATAACTCTTGACGTGATCAGGGGTCATAGAGCTATAGACTATCCGTACAACAACTTGAGTTTTATAATTTTGCCCCCTATCCCCCAGATGCCTCAAGAGGTATAGGGAGGAAATCAGAACTTTTGCTGATGTATTACAATATACCCCCAGATGCTCCAGTGTAACGGGGGCACCCTGTAGAGAGGTGAACTCTAAGGTTGCGACCGCACCAAACACTCAAAGTAGAAGGTAAAGATGAGGTAAAATAATTCAGAAGAATCAACGGTAAAACTTAATATAGTTAAGCTCGAAGCTTCACTCAATTTTGTTCTCTCGAGGAAAAGTTGGTTGTCGAAGTAGAATGCCAAACACTTAAACTTAAGTAGATATCAGATTTAAGCCTTTGACAATCACCACTACTTCCGACCTTTGTGCGAGTACCCTGTCCTGCTCAGGGTGTGTCCGAGGTCTACCCTCCATCAGGATTTATCCTGCCGGAAGTGTCGGACCAACTCGGGTACACTTAACTCCGTCAATAGGATATGAGTTTCTGCAATGCATCTCCAATACAACCGCAGGTGGAAAAACTCTTCCTATCGAAGTCATACCAGTGGCTAGCTGTTATGACAACAACCGGAATCAATACCTAGGTGGTGGACTCACTGGCCCAGTGGCAGTTTCGTCTATACAAGCTATGCAGTCCATCATTTAATCTACGCGACTATCTAATGTGATAAATTGACATGCAAGCTCCCCCGGTGAGATGTAGCCGATGGTTGGCTAAGTGGGCGCTACCCATAGCCAGCCTCTCGGGACATACTCTACCTTGATAAGACTCATACCTCTAGAGTCCAATAACAACCCATAGTAATGCTACAAATCAAGGGGAGAAGGTCCGGGCTGGTTACTGAGGGATTTGTCTCGAAAGCACCCTGGCCTTCTGAGACTACCTGAGCACCACTAGGAAGACTACCCTACAACCCGTAGGCTAGAATAGACTCCTAGATGCCCGAGAGACCATATATGAGCGACCTCCATTTT
>Ga0307509_10011022_pt1 | contig 11016 bp, 5 predicted proteins | sample 10_EM_MG_FD_202245 | JGI IMG/M metagenome (GOLD analysis project Ga0307509, IMG submission 202245) | Populus trichocarpa ectomycorrhiza microbial communities from riparian zone in the Pacific Northwest, United States - 10_EM | ecosystem: Host-associated > Plants > Roots > Unclassified | place... | reverse complement strand
ATACTAATTAGCAATTATCTCTTTTGTCTCTTCACCAACAAAAGATTACACGAGTAAATTACCTGAAAGCATAAAAACATCTTAAACTTCACACACTCAATCAAAAAGACTCAAACTTTAAAGCAAAACCCAAATATAACACAACCCCATATAAATCGAAACAAAAACACTCCTTTTTATATACATAGATAGATAGATAGTTAGATAGATAGATACCTGTCTTCTTAAGAGATAATTGATGCCAAAAGCCAAGTCACCAATGGGCCATTTTCCTAAAGTCTCAGAGTAAGTGAACTTAAGCGTCTCTGATAATGTTGATATTGTTTCCAGCCAAGTGGCAGGCGCTTGTACCAGTCTTCTGGGGATCCTCCTCCCCGACCTCGATTTCGATAAATCACCGCCCTTCGCTGCCGCTAGTCTCCGGATTAATATGTAATACAGCAGCAGCGCTGCTCCCGCTGCCGTCGCCATAGTCGCAGCCGCCATGAGTTAAAGAATCTCAAGTCTTGGAGATCATAAAAATGGGTTTTCTGTTTTGAGGCGCAACAGATTTTCCAGGTATAAGTAAAAGAGGATTTAGGAGGAAGATTGATAGATTTGAAGTCAGACAAGTTTGTGAAGAAAGAAAACCAAGTGTCTGTCAGATGTTGAAACAGAAAGATGAAGATTGTATACTGTCATAAAGATTAGGTGTTAAATTACTATTATCTGGTTAGAGGTGGGTTCTGCATTATTTCTTTCTTTTTTTATTGTTATTAAATTATATAAATTCAGGTAATTAACCCGTCAAAATTTATTTTGACTTTTTTAAAAAATTCAAAAATATATTAGTTTAAGTTTTTAAAAAATAAAATAATATTATTTAAATTAACTTAGATTAACACATTCAACTCATAATTCTAATTTGGTTTAATAATTTTATCTCTTAATTTTACACCAACACTAAATCCATTTCTCCTATCCTATTAAAATAAAAACTCAATTATGATAAGTAACCAATATTGGGTACAAGAAAAATTACAAACTCATTAATTTTAAAGAATTAAAAAAAAAAAGAGTTATAGTGCAAATTTTCCATATTTTTTAGTCTTATTTGAATTATCCCAAAAAAGTTTGGATTAATTATTATTTTTTGAGATTTAAAAAAAACATTATTCAAATTGATTTGGGTAATTTCATATTATTTTTTTAATAATAATCACCTTTGGTTGAATTGTAACATGATTTCTGTTAGTTTCTTTAAGATTATGTCATTTGTAAATTTCTTGCATCTGATTTTTTTAATCTAATTAACAAGTATATAAATTAAACTCAAAAAACCAACGGATTATTAAGTATATAAATTAAATTATCTAAACAATTTTAATTTGGTTTCAAGTATTTATTTATCGATATTATAAAAAAATAAAAAAATGTATCATTTAGTTTTGCATGTTCAAGGAAATCTCCTCTAGCCATTAGGTATTTTGACACTAGTTTTGTTTTGTTTTGTTTTGATTCTTAAGATAATGATAAGCATAAAAATCATATAGGTCCAAAATTAAAGAATTTATTGTGATTACATTAAGTAGAATGATAATGCAAAAGTTTTTTTTGTTTTTTTTTTCAAAGCTCTGAATAAAAAAGGGTAATTAATTTACATTTTTTAGGATTTGTTTACCTTCACCAATAACACCAGATTCATTTTAATTTTAATTTTAATTTTAAATTTTTAATGATGATTTATGTATCTTTTAGAATGTAAAATTATTATTTTTAGTGTGTTTGAGAGTGTGGTTGCGGTTGTTTTTTAAAATATTTTTTACTTGAAAAAATATTAAAATAATATTTTTTTTTATTTTAAAAAAAATTATTTTTAACATCAGCGCATCAATATGATCTGAAAATACTAAAAAAATATTTTTTTAAAACAATATTTTTAAAACACAAAAATAAATAAAGGCATAAATAACTTGAGTAAATGATAAGAGGGCATTTGGCATAGTTATTAAACCTGGACCGGCCCGGCGGGTCGACCCGGGGGCTGGACCGGTCCGGGTTTGTCAAAAGATCGGCCTGTGCAACGACCTGACGGGTCAACCCATGACCCGGGCTAGACTCGATTTTTTTTTCAAATGTGGGATTTGAAACCAATTAGTATATATACTCTATGTTCCAAGAAAAAAATTATGTTTTTTCAATGTAGGATAAAAAAAATTATTTAAATACTTTAACTTAAAAGCTTAACATGATATCCTTTTAATGTGGAATAAATTTTTTAAAAAAATATTCTTCTAAATTTCAATATTTACAATATGTATAACTTATATTTACATAGATTTTTTTTTTTAATTTTTTCATATAAAATATTAAAACTTTAATTTTAATTTTAATTTTTCCAAGTTGATCCGAGTTAACTTATGAAACCCGAGATCCAGTTTTTTGACTGGGTCAACCTCAAGCCTGGTTTATTAACCATGGTATTTGGACCTAAGAAATCATAACCTTAATGATTGGGTGGGCCATGGGAGGATTTTTATATTGTAGCCAGATGTGGTTGGGTTTGGTTATCAAATATTTCCTCCATGGGATTTGATAAAAAAAAAAAATCGAGGGGAAGGATTTGTTAAAACTATTACTATACCTCGGGCTTAGAATTTGACTATATATTTTAATACAGAGCTCAATGGAATAATTTGAACAGGCATGGGAGAGGAGCAATGGTTTCTTAGTTAAAAGTTTTTTTTTCATAGAATAATAGTTTTTTTAAAATAAAATAAAAGGCACAATAAGTGCACTTAAAAACATAAAGATTTAATTTTAAAGGGTAGTTCAACCGGTCAAGATTTAAGTTTGTTTTCTAAAAATCACCGGTTCGAGTCTCATAAACCTCAAAACTACTAGAAACTTACATGATCGTTAACTTCAGGGTTTGTAAAATTAGTCGAGATGCGCCTAAACTGACCCGAACACCTATGTTAATAATAATTAAAAAAAAACACAAAGATCTTTATTTTTATCTTTCATAAGGTTTTGATCAAGCATCTATTGGTGAAAACATTTATTCAAATTTTATAAAACTTGATCACGTGATTTTTTTAAAATTAGTTTGATGAGATTAAATATATTGTTAACTAAATAACTCAAATGATACCACTTGTATCGTTTATATTTAAAAATATAAATATAAAGATATTCTTAATAAATATTATAATATATGTTAAAATAGAGATTACATGCAACAAAAAAGTGTAAGCTATCAATCAAACTCATTAAAAAATATATATTTTAAAAATCATCGAAAGCTAAATCATTGTTTCTTAAAATAAAACTAGGCTATTCTTTTTATAAAAAGTAGTTCATCCTATGATACATTAATTTAATAGATGCATTTTTATGCCATTAACATGTGCGAAAAGCACCACGTGATTTACCCTGGATTATAATATTAGAATTATGTTTTTGCCCCTAAAAAAATCATATGAACTGGCTTAGAGGTAGATTTGAATTTTTACAGGGTACATTTGTCATTAAACAATTGTTGAGGGGCATTTTTGTCCTTTCATAAACTTTTTATATAATGAATTTACTTTAGTACCCTTAAAAACAAAATTCCATTTATCTATAGCCAGGGGCATTCTTGATTTTTCACTCTTTTTTAAGACTAGTGCAATAACCCTACCATCCTTAAAATGAAAATTCTCAAAGCGTCTTTTCAACGGCGAATTCATCATTTCCAAGTGGTTTCTTAGTAACAACTATTTGGTCCTGGGGATGATGTTATTTTTTGATACATAAAAAAATAAAAAATGAATAGCATGCTTCAACCACTCTTTTGCCTTCAAGCGGTGCATGTGGCTGATTTCAGTGGTAGAAATATTTGTTTCGCTGTGTCATTTGATGTGTTTGGGCATTCTCTTTTTTTTTTGGACGATGCGTGTATGGTGATTATGCTTGATTTGGTACTAGTTTGATTTCCCCCTTTTATTTCTCTCTCATCAACCTCGGTTTGCGCAGTGCCCATAAAAAAATCACACCGACACTTAAATTTCTTCTCCTTTCATATTTAGTCTCTATTTTATTTCAAAAAATTATTTCAAATTAGAAAGTTTTTTTTAATTTTATCATTATTTAGTTTTTCAATTTAGCTCAAGTTTGGGATTTTATAGGTTGTAATTTTTCAAAATTAACCTTATTTTAAAAAAATTTCTCTACTTTTCTTGGTTTTTCATGCTATTAAATTAGGGTTATTTATACGCACACAATCACCTTGTCGCAGCATTAGATGACCACCATATTGTAGATTTCTGCAACTCAAATGATAGCGATATTGATTCCGTATTTTGAGGGATTTTTTGCAGCTGGGATACAGTGTTCTTCTGTCAGATATTGATATAATAATAATAATATATTTTACTTGCGGAACCCATTTGATCATCATCTTTATCATGTTGCTGGTCGTTTGTCTAGACTCTAGAGAGCCAAACTCATGGGACCAAGCACTTTTCAATGAGGAGCTTTTCTACCCTTCACATCCTGGGTATGAAACAATGGATCAAGAAATTCAAGATCTTGATCATTGAATTGAGTTTAATAAGTATGGTTAATCAAGATTTTGAATTTTTTTTATTTATTTAGAAATTTTAGCATTGTTTTAACTTTTTTTTCTTTTAGTTTAAAAGATTTATCTATCCCAAGATGTTGCGTCAACTACTAATATAAGTTTACTCATGTTTTTTTTTCACCTTCTACTTTTAATATTTGGTTCGTTGTAATTGAGTTTTTTATTTTGTTTCAGTGAAGATTTCATGATTTTATTTATCTTATATCCATGTTGCGAGTTTTGCAGAGCAATCATAGTTAATTCAAATCAATCTATTGTGTCGATATCTTATTATTATTTAAAAAAATATATTTAAGCAATGTGTTACTATTTAAGTATTTAAAAAGTGTTTCAGCTAATAAAAATTAAAATTTTAACTTTCTAATATTTTTATGTTTTTTAAAATGAAGCTTGTTAAGAAAAAAATGAAAAAAAAAAGACAAGAAAAAAAGTAAAGTTATTTACTTGGCCTTAATGTATTACAATAAACTTATTTGTTTTTTAATTTTAATAAATGGTTTAATAAATTCTCTCAATTAGAGAATGGAGCTTTATCTTATTTTATTCTTCTTTTTTGTTATGATGTAATGTGTTTAATTAAATTACATTTCATGTAATATATAAATAGATTTTTCACAAATGTGATGATGTTTTAAAATTTAATATGTTTAAATAAAAGATTATCATGCATTTACTTTAATATTTTTTCTCTAGAATTTACAAAATTGATAGTTGGTAATAAAAAATCTGACACTTATAAAATAGTTTTTTTTTTTTGTGGAATTTAAAAATTTTCCATGATAAAGTCAGCACCAAATTTAGAAAACATTATTTTTGAATTTTTATTATTATTTTTAGTGTTTTTTAAATTTTAATTATTTTTCTAATTAGTTCTTGTTTTTTTTTTTTTAATTCAGGTAGATTGGTTTTGCTATTACATAAATTCTTAGTGGAGGTGTTCGCAGTCTGATTCAATTCGGTTTGTATCCAAAAATCCAATTGAACCCAGAGACATTATTTCTTAAGATTATGACCAGGACCAAACCGAACGGTTTTTTGATATTAAACCGGGAACCAGGTCCATGGTGACTTTGATACCATCAAGAAGCTCTTTAACACCCTTGAGCATCCCAGCACGAGCCTCCACACCGATTCTTATGTCTTTGGAAGCATAGTTTCTGCTCCAGCTCATCCTACTTCCAATCTGATAAAAACATGCAAAAGAATTGCTTTTTAGAGAGAAAGTCATAGAATTGCAGCAGCACAACCAGTATCAGATCGAATATGATGTAAAAACAACACACCAGACCGATAAAAGTAGCAGCACTCACCTGATTGTTGCTGCTCGTAGCAATCCTATAAAACCCACAAAAGGCAAAACCCATCATTTTGAAGCAAGAGAAATCACAAGATCGAATCTTTATTAGGTTGTTTACGATGTAAATGAAAATAAAATCCAATTTGAAACAAAGTTCTTGATGGATTAGTTTTAGCTCGACTTAGGTGGTAAACCACTATTGTGATGATCAAGAATATCCATCAAGTTCCGATCTTCCATATTTTTATTTATTTATTTGTGCATTTTCTCAGCAAACAAATGGAAAGCAAAGAAAATAATGATAACCCATGTGTAAATAATGAAGGAGAAAGAGGAAAGTACCGAGCTTTAGAAGCGATCGCTTGAAGTGAAGCGGAGCATAGTAGTGTTAATAAAAATTACAAGAGAGAAGAAACAGAGAGAAACTTTGTGGGATTATAGAGAAAGTATTGAAGAAATGGTAGAGAGTCTGGAAGTTTAATCAACATGGGAGAACGAGGGAGAGGGAAGGGGGCGGTTGCTGTCGAAGCGAAAGAGGAAAATATGTTTTTGAGGTTAGGTTAAGTAAACTATTTTTTCGATTTATGCTTAAAAGTTGAGAGTCCCTAGTTCTATCTTTTTTCGATGTATGCTTCGAAAATTTCTCATTCCAAGAACGAAATTTGTCCATTCGCAACACGATGGAAAAATTAAACCGAAATGCAAATGTCGAATCAATGTCTCAAAACGATCGTATCATGGCTAGCTAGCTAGCTAGCCATGACACTTGACAAGCAAAAGCTGAAGCAGAAGCAGAAGCAACAGGGGAAAAAAAGAATTCGCCAATGTAAGATTATGCTACTCTAATTCTAACTCTATGGATGAATGCAATTGATCAGGATTATTATGAATATACACAAGCAGCAGATTCCTTGAGTGTTCCTCTCCCTGATCTTTTCTCAAAGACTGGGAAGTCATGATATGACCTTCCTTTGACTGTTCCTTGGCCACCGTAATTGTTCAATGTATCTTCTCTCTGCAAGTCCCAAGAGTTCTCAGGTTTCCTGTAAATCCGAGTCCTGATGTGAGGATAGCCTTTGAGTAGATAGTCTGATGGATCAAAAACTGGGGACTCCTTTGGTGTCACAGAACGAGTGTTGCTATGGAAATGGCAATTGTCTGACGGTTTGAAAAGTGGTGCTTCTTTCCTTGATGCGCTATTAGCCTTCAAACAGTTCTCCATCACTTTGATTTCCTCTTTAAATCTTTGTTTCATTTCTCTCACGCGATTCCGAAGCCATTTTGAGCGATTTGCAGCATTCGATTCCTCGGCTACTTTCGGTGCATGTGATTTGCTCAAATTGTTGCCAAGTGTATATGGAATTCTGTTGCACTTTATGCAGAAGTTCTTGCTTCTCTCCAAGTTGAAGGCTCCTCTCTTTATATTGTCTGTGAGATACGAGTAGGCCTGCGAGAGATTGTGTATCCTTTTTCTGAGGATGCTTAAAGAAACTCACACACACAACATCATACAATGTCGCAAATAAATGACCTTTTTCAAAAGGAGAGAACTATCATAAGATGGAAAAAAAACATTGTTTTAAAACCATTATCGGCTTGGTGGGTCGACCCAAGACATGTTGTCCAGGCAGTCCATGCAACTATCCAAACTCTACCTACATCTATTAATTATCCACATATAAAAAGAGAATAGCATATCTAACCTCGAAGACAAGCTTGAAGGCAAGCTCAGCTCTTGGATGCTTGTTCTTGTCTGGGTGAAGTTGCAAAGCTGCCGCAAGAAATTAAACAATCCTCACAACAAAAAGAAGGAAGGAAAGCAAATCTATATTGCCAAAAAACAACGTCAACAAAAGGTACGTACCAAGTTTACGATACCTCTTCTTTATAACTTCTATGTCTGCATCTTCTTCTACCTGAGAACAATCAGAAGAACACCTTCAACAAATTTCTTTTTTAAAAAAATCCAGGTAAGTTAAAAACACCGTAAGAAAACATGGAGGAACCTTGAAAAACTAATCAAGATCAAGAAAGATTAACACACGTACTCCAAGAATCCGATACCAGTCAATAAAATGTGATTCTACAGGACCATAGCTGCTGCTACGATGCCTGTGAACACAGGCAACCGATAGGGTTGATAAAGAGCAAATCTCCAGCACTAACTGGGATTTCTTGGTTTCCGATTCCAGTCCCATTTTAGAGAGAGCAGAAAAAGGAATGGAACTGATCACAAATCAAGACCAATTGAAGGAGAACATATACATGTGTGGTTACTAAATGTGTATTGTATCAATGTTGGTGTACGTTTTGCTGGTGTTTAAGGAGAGGGGGTGGCTGCAAAGGTGGAGCGGTTAAGAAAAAAGAGCAAAGTTTTCGGGGGAGATTTTTGAAAGTAGATCAGTTGGTGGGAAGGGAAGAGGAGATGGAGATGGAGAGGTTAACGTTAATGGTGCCACTTGGTTGTTAATGTTTGACAAGGTTAATTAATTAATTAATAATTGGAGTCAAGAAATTTTGCTCCAATATCCTCTCCTAATCACTATCACTAGCTAGGGTTAATTTATGCTTCAATTTCAAATCTAATGATTCAATTTTCATAGCTTCGCGGCCATATTGATTAATTTGGTCCATCATGCTAATATAATATATAAAATAATCCTCATTCTTACGGAGAATAGTAGTATATATTTTTTTTGAACTTTTGATATTAAAATCTTTTTTTTTTTAAAAAATAAAATAAATATTATTTTAATAAATTTTTAAATAAAAAAAATTTAAAAAACAATTCCTATTTCACTTCAAGAAAACCCCAGTGTTTTCCTGCACTATGCATGCATTGAAAATAAATGCATTGAAAAACACTTCTTTATATATACTCGAAGAAAAGTGGAACAAGGCAGATAAGGGGAAAAAATAAAATAAATATTATTTAATAAATTTTTAAATAAAATAAATTTATAAAGAGAATACAGATTCACATAGTAAATGCTTGGAGTTATCTAAAAATAATAATATGGTATTCTCCTTATCAAGAAACAAAAATAATTTGGATTCTCAAAATCTTATACTCTTTATAATTTTTACCCTCACTTGATAATAGCAAAAAAAAAAAAACCTAAAAATCCATTATTTTATTTTAGTTATAAATAAAATAATTTAGCTATTTTATTGTAGTTGTAAATAGAGAAATTCAAAAATTACCTTGTTAAAAGTTAATCAAATTATATTTTTAAAAATATTTTATTCATTACATTGTGGAGAACAAGATTGTTCCATTTTATGAATTCATATGGTAAAATATAAAATGTAAGTACCTCCAGTGAGTGACAGAAGTAAAAAATAAAATTAAAAGAGGCCAAGATTTTAATTATTTTACTACTTAAACTAAAATTATAAATATCATTAAAGAAAGGATTAGAAAAAAAATTCCTTGTAGGAGCCGAGGCTCCTGTCAGTCCCTTCCTGGCTCCGCCCCTGAGTACCTCCACGGTGAAAACTAATCTCATTTAGTTGTTTTTAATAGGCATCGAGTTGAGGCATTATTCAATGTTAAATAAATTAAAAATGCTTTTTTTTTTTATAGGAGAAATTACCATGTGCCTTTGTTGAGACCTCGGCATATAAAGTTAACCTAGAGTAGGTGAAAGCAGGTCGATAGGCCCCCCTGGCCCCTACTGTCTTCTATTTTTCATCTTTTGGACCTTAAGCTTTGAGTGGTTCCAGCAATTTAAGCCGTTGATTTTCTGAAAGAAAAATGCAGCTGATGCCCTGTAGATAAATTTCAAATGTGTGCTTGATAATGCATGTATAAAAGCATGGTTATTAGAAACAACCAAAGTTCTCACTTGCCTAGGTAATTCAGATTTATTATTTTTTATCCAAATTAATATTATTCCGGTTGTTTTAAAAAAAATAATTAATGTTGATTAACCCATGTCAAAACTAGTTTAAAACACAACTTAAGCTAATTTTTCAGTCACGGTGCAAATAAAAATAATTTTTATTTGAAAAATTATTAAACCAATAATTTTTTTTCTATTTTTTATGACTTGTTACATCTTGATATAAAAACATCACAAAACCTAAAAAGAATTATCACATCCTAATGCATTTTAAAAAAAAAACTTCATAATTATGATATCAAACTGTGAAAATGTTTATGATGTCGTAAAAATCCAACTAGTCAGGGAATAGAGTTTCCAGGTTGTATAATCAGTTAATTAATTGGTCCTAACCAGGGGCGGAGTTAGGATTATTTGTTAGGGGTGGCCAAAAATAATATAATAAAAAATAATATTTGTTTTAATTTATTGTACATGAGTCGTAAAAAAAAATCTGCATGATTTAGTTTTATTCAAATAACTTATTACAAACATATAATAAAATTTGTATAAGGTAAAAAGGTTTGGAGCAATACCAAATTGAGTCAAAGCAATGAAGTTAATTTCATCTTCATGATGTATCCATCACTTTAATGATGTTGGTCTTTATACCTATCAAATATAAACATACAAAGTATATAAGAAACATTAGTTAAAGCGAAACATTATTTATGTTTGATAAACTTTGAAATAAAGTAAAAAATAAGAAAGAATGATTCTTACATCTTTATTTTAATTGTGCTCGTCGTTCTTTCATAGAATATAAATCATCTATTATCATATCAATTGTGAATCTTCCAGCAATTTCTTTTTCTATATAGACAATCAAATAATTTGCAAGAAAATCATCCTCCATCCGATTACGAAGTCTTGTTTTAACAATCTTCATCGCTGAGAAAGTTCGTTCAGTAGTTGCTGTCGAAACAGGAAGAGTCAAAATAAGCCGAATCAACCTGTCAATTAGTGGATAAATTGTTGATTTTTCTGTTTCAACCAATCCTTGACATAAATCAGCAATCGATGACATGCTCTTTAACTTTGGATGATTGGGTACATCAAGCTCATAATGCTGCAACTGAAGTCTCAAATGAATTTTTTCTTGGTTAGAAAAATCTTGAGGATAGAACTTGTCAACAAGTAAGCATATATCTTTAACATTGAATAATTTATAGCTATTTCTAGGATCTAAAGTTGTGCTCAACTTAAGAAGCTCGATCGCCTGCTCATTGAAT
>Ga0307509_10011021_pt1 | contig 11016 bp, 10 predicted proteins | sample 10_EM_MG_FD_202245 | JGI IMG/M metagenome (GOLD analysis project Ga0307509, IMG submission 202245) | Populus trichocarpa ectomycorrhiza microbial communities from riparian zone in the Pacific Northwest, United States - 10_EM | ecosystem: Host-associated > Plants > Roots > Unclassified | place... | reverse complement strand
ACGATGAACAGGAACAAGAACCCCGTGGAGGAGGGGGTAGACCCCAGAGGGAGAGGAGGGGTTGTAGCATCGCTCCCCTAGGCAGAAGCCATCAAGGGGGAGGAGAGGGGGTGGTGGTGGAATCCCACGATGATTTCCCTGGTGTTGAGATTTCAATCGCCGGAGGTGTAGGGGAGATGGTTCGTGCTAACTACTGTGACTGAGTCTCCTCTTATATAGACTCTTCACACGAACAACCCTAACCCTGGTGACTCATAACTTGAGTCATGCGGTCCTATGACTCATAGTGAGTCATGCCCGAAATCCATCAGATGACTCCTATGAGTCACTGCGCAACATGCCGTAAACCAATCATAAAACATAAAACATGTCTGGTGCGCAAAGCGTGTTACCTGCGTGGAACTCGTGACTCATAATGTGAGTCACGCACGGAAGTCATTACAGCATTATGACTCACAATCATGAGTCATAGAAACATCAACCAATCATAACATAACGATGACACTCAAGTGCGTGTCATGTGAGAACTATGAGTCAACTGACTACATAGTGTGAAACATAAACATACCTTATGACTAATAACTATTAGTCATGTGAAATCTGCCTTGCATAGTCACGATTTGTGACACAATGCTACAAACCATTCAGCCTATGCAGATAATTCACTTGTAGTTAATAGAATGAACTTTAAGCCTAGTGGACGACAGCCAGTCATGCAAGATGGCTTTATTCACTCTAAAGGCCAGCCACAACCAATGATCTTTTCCAATAATCATGGTACCCTTGCTCTAAGAAGACTTCATAAGGAATGAAACAAGTCCTAATAGAGCGAGGACTTTATGATCGTAAGCTCAGAGCAGTCTGTAAGGATCCTAAAGGGAAGAAGATTTGTAGGCCTGAGTGTGTTGACTGTTGTTATCAACGCCTACTAAGCCTTCAACAAGACTTTCTTGAGCAAAAAGGCAAGCTTCAGAAAGAACTAGAGTCCTGGGAACATATTATTCTCATTTATGCCAGCTTTCATTGTGAATTAAATTTTATTGAATATTTTTGGGGATATGTAAAGCATCAGGTAAGGGAAAATTGTGATTATAAGATGGAAGGTCTAATGGAAAATGTGCCTCAGGCACTATCTAATGTTCCTATTTCTACTATCTGGAGGTTTTATGCAAAGTGCCTTCGTACTATGGATGCCTATCGTGATGGATACATATATGGCACAAAGGCCTTTCAACACCATGTATATAAAAGTCACCAGAAGGTTAAGGAAAAGGATGTTGAAAGGTAGGATATTTCTCTAGAGTATTAGTATTATTTTATTCTACGTTTAAGCAGGTAGATTCTGGGCATTAACCATATAGATCTATTGTTCGAGTGATATCTCATAATTCGCTTAATAATCTTGGCACCTCATACCCCACTTTTTCCTGTAACATTGCTTCCGTCTCCCATACAAATTGTCCTAACTTCAAACTCTTACCCCTCACCAACCAGCAAAGCTTTCATGGGTTTAAGAGCGACCAGTGATAGAGTACCTCAAAGAGTGTACATTTTCACTCTTAAAAAGAAAAAAAGTCTTTTTTTGGCGGAGTTGTAGGCCATCAAACTTGGACAATAATTTTCACAAAAGTACCCAGGTTACACGCTACCGGCACTGTGCTTATTTATGTTACATGTATTCATATTCCGGTAACTGTAAACAGGAGCGGAGTATAGAATTTCCTATGTTTAGTTTGATTACTTTGCTTACTTTGAGTAGTTTGATTGTTTTACAGCCCCGGAGCTATATTAAGGCCCAGTAGCTTGTATTAAGTTTAGGTTTTGCATGTTGATTGTTTTATTTAGAAACATAAGTGAAGGAACGGTCATGTAAGCTAACGATAGCATTGAGGCAGTGATATGACTCTTAGGTTTTTTGTGGGATCACAGGACATGCAGAGCAAGGTGCACTGCCCGGTAATGATCATGGTTGCAAGATATCTGATTACTATTGCTCTGGAGGAACTCTTGTATTTAAACTCATCTCCTGGCTAGCAGGAGAACGGCAGACTTCAGCAGACTCTTGATTTATGAATATACTTGGTTGAACGGCGATCTCAGAGTTCCACTTACCCTTTAACTATTATCTCTCTTTGTCCTCGAGTTCTCTGAAGCCTCCCTTAGACCTAGGGCTTGCTGGTCAACTCCTAGCCCTCTATCATACCTTTTCGTTGGACAGGAGAAAACCTGTTACAATTTACTAAAATACTCTCTATATTATTATACTAGAATTTCTAGAAGCCTCTTCCCTTTAAACTTCAAGAGTTCTATCATATTTCTAATAACGATAATAGAATTGACTTGAGATAGAGGTGAGTATACTAAAAAAGGACTATAATTTCATGATATAGTCTAATCTCACATATAATTATATTGAGAGATTTATATTTAAACAAATTCAAGTTATCTGAATTATATATAATTCAGCTATAATACACAAAATATTTACTATATATCAATAGTAATAACTTGAATTTAAATATAAACTCTGATTCATCTATGTTAGGCATACCGGAAGGCTTAGCCTTCCCTTAGTGAATAAAGACCTATAGTTACCCTACCTTAGAATTCTGAGTTCAAAAGGACAAGCCAACACCCCCCTCCCGCACCAGCGTTGGGACGGCACTACATCAGCAAACACCGCCGTAGTTGCGTCCCCTCACCAAAGACATGGTCATTGGAGCCCTCCTCGTAACCCGTATAGGTCGCGGCCATCCATCCGACCGGATCCCATTCGCAGGATATATGAGGGAAGACCTTTGGCGAGCTTATGCAAGTGGTTCGAGCCAAATCGGTTGATGTCGCATAAAGCTACTGAGCACTAAAGACAAGAGTCGCGAAAGTGGTCACTAAGTAACAGGACGTTTTCACGGACAATGGTTAGGCAACACATTCTATACTCCACGCTCTCGCGATGAAAGTCGTAGAAGTGAATGGTGTTGTCGGATGAGGTAGTTTGAGAAATCAGGCATACCCGCACTCACACACATCAATAGTATCCATAGGATGCTGACGGAACCCTACGATAATGATATGACTTTGGAGCGATAATGGCTATTGGTGCAATTATCGTAACAAGTCTATCTTATGCCTCGCAGTTGTCGAGTGCAGAATATATCTGCAATGCGGAGAGGTTTGATAACAAAGCTGGCCTCTTTGTTGGTTCGATCATGGAGACCGTTCTGCGTATGCAATGGTAAGCAAGACTCCATGCCGACGAAGATGGATGGTGACCAATGGACAGATGTGTGGGAGCACCATCAGGAAAATTCATGGTGTTGTGATTTGGCAGTCGAGTGAGATAACAGAATTGTCAGGGTCAAATGATGTTCGCACTATTAGGAAAAAGCTGGAGTTTATTAGCAGGTACTTAGTTAGTATAAGAACTAGATGTAGCCCGCGACCACCTGGACACCGCATATAAATATCAAGGTGCCTCCCGAGCTATTTGAACATTATCAAGCAACGGAGAAGAGATCTTATCAATATAAGTTTTTACGCTAGAAAAATCTTTTATCACTCTACCTACCTCTATTTTGAATCATTGAGCCTTCTTAGACAATCTCCGTCTACGATTAAGATTATCGGCCTGAGTTATCTTGCAAGACTTTGAGATAGGCTCCCGCCTAACAATCTACCTTTCTCGTTTCAATTCTCAAGATTATTGACACTATTTTGGATCTGGATTTCTTGTTCCACCTACTTCCTTGTCATCTCCTGACATCTTATACTCTTCTTTTCTCCCCCACTAATACAAATCTCATTGTCTTGTAAGCAATGCCAATTACTTTATGAAGCCTTGATAAAACATTTTTTAACTAAAGCAATGTTGGTACAGTCATGTATTGAACTATTCTGTTCTAAAAACAAAGTTGGGATCATATACTGTGTGCATACTATCTTTATAAAAGATGGCATAAGTATGCCAGCTGATGATATTTTTCACCTAATCAATTGCATTTCCAACTGCTTCAGAAACTGAAAAGAGTCTCTGTACTATCCATTATTGAAGGAAAGATACTCAGAAAGAGTCCCTCTTTCCAACTCTGTATACAAAGAATATCTTCCATCCATATTTGACATTTAACCTTTGCAGTATCCCTAATTGCTTTATCTTTTGCTCTCTGTACTGACAAGTTTTTGACATTTCTGTTTAAATACAGAATAATGTTTGGTCAAATCACCAACTTTCCCGTAAAAAACTTGAGAGATCAAGTTTTAGTAAGAGTTTGAAGAAAGATTGTATGTCCAATCCTGAGCAGTTGTTTGTTTATTGAACTTATACTGCAATTATAATAGGGAGAATGATAATCAATTGGCTGTATATTCAGGTATTTATTCATTAAATAAATAGCTGTGTTGATAAAAAGGTATTATCATACTATCCTTTTATCAAAGTAGATATCTCTGATATCATACCAATCCAAATGTGGATAGGATAAATATTATCACATAATGCAAGTGAGAAAAGGACCCATGAAGGGAAAAATAAATAACAAGTAGAGCGTAAGACTGGTGGTGTGGTATATGTATTCCCGTTTGTGGTGGTGGTATCACTGTGGTGTGTGTGGGCCAAGGTGAGGAGGGGGAGATTTAAAGATCTCATCCAAGAAAGAGAGAATTGGATTTTGTGGTAAAATATCTGTTGGGGAGGATGGCGAAGGGGTTAGGGTAGAGTTATGTTCTATATACATTTGCCTTTTGCCGTTCTCTCGAGCATGGTAGGGTACCGTATGTGTCGCATCACAACTGATTGGTAACCTGGAAAGCACCCAGCCTTCCACTGGACGGATGGTTGTGTTTTTGCCCGTCTTGAGCAAAGCCCGCGCTTTCATCTTTTTTTTTCTTTTTCCCTTCATTCTTCAATGATGATCAGGTCTTCTCCTCCTCTACTTTTTCAGTGGCAAAGAGCCGTCCTATCATACAATAAATATTGGGATATATGATACACATATACACATGCAATACACCCCCCCACGATATATATCGAGATTCCGTGCGCCCCCATAACCATGTCAACGTAAGAGTTTCCCTCAAAAATGATAGTTATCACACTACCGAGCCTCATCCTTTCTATCGCGTCATATCAGAATCATCTCCCCCACCACCACTCCACTCCCAAGGAAGAAATGCACACGCATATATCTCAAGTAAGAACATCCCATCCAAACACAACACCCATAGCAAAAAACATCAGAACAATCACAAATGAACCCCACAAACGGGAGACCAATCGTTGCGTTAACCACAACAACCCAAAAAGACAACCCTTCACCTCGCATCGCCCCACCTCACCTCACTCCACCACTCCACTCCATCATACAAGCAAGTATGATATAACAAGTCAAATCCCCAATACAGTACCCCAAGGCAAAATATCATTATCACAAAACGCAAACTCCCCCCCCCTCAAAAATAGAAGGAAAAAATAGAAAAAAATCAATCCAACCGAGTGACATACAATGACTCCTCTCCAAATCCCATCACGAGAGATCACTCACAGAATATTTCCCCCCCCACCCTTTCTCCCCTTTCTCCCCTTTTCTTCTTCTTCTTGTCTTGCCAAGTGAGTGAGTCAGTGAGTGAGTGAGTGAGTATTGTTGTACGTACAGGTGTTGTACCGGTACACGACTTATATCCGCTGATCTACACTCGCCCGCTTTTGGGGAATATCATACCAACTGAGACGTGTGAGAGAAAGAGAGGAAAAAGAAAAAGAAGTCCCTAGATTTTTATTTTTATTTTTATGAGCTAGCTTAACCTTTTAAAAAGAGCCCCAGTTGAGTCAGCAGATGAGGGGTGGGGGGGTGGGTTAACCAGGACGTACTCGCCGTGCTTCTACATTCCAGATAAAGACGGGCGGATTTCACGGGCGGGTGCCATGAATAGGTGTTACTGAATGGTAGTGTACAGCTACGGTGCCCTTGTATGGTACAAGTATATACGTGCTGTGTCTGTCATGGAATACTTTACTCGAGTACAATGGAGTGGTTGCGATGATCCCTCCTTCACATTGTGGAGGCGAGTCACTTATTAATGGGGTGAGAGAGGAGTATTTATTTACAGGACGGGGGCTGTTGGTAATAGCAGACTAAGAATTAAAGTGGAGTGGGGGTATAGTACAAGTGATGTATCGGTAAGCGTGTTATAGACAAAAGAGAGGTAAGCGGTATGACCAAGAAAGGTTCCGCTAAGGTTAGGGACCGAGTGAAAGTGCTCGTCGTGCAAACCATCACAAACCTAACGCCAAAAATCCCTATAAACAAAAGAAGTGAAACCATCCAGGAAACTAAAGAAACGAACGAGAGAAAAGACAGGAGGAAAAAAAAACATTCCTTGTGTCCCAGCCTCATAATCCATCACCAAGCGGTAGGATAGTTAAAAATGAAAATTTAAAAAAAAGAATGACCAAAGCATGCAAGATCACTCCTTAGAACCCGTAACTCTCCTGAGCATATCCATAAACCCCCTAATCCTCCCCCTCTTCTTCCCTCCCGGAACCCCACCACTATTCTCCACCGCCGAACCATTCACCCCATCACCCTGCCCCTCATTATCCCTCCTCTTCCATTCCCTATGCGCATCCACCAGCACCAAATCCCTATTGGCTCCACCCTTCCTACTGTTCCTCCGCTGCTTCTCTTCAGGATACTTGGCTGGCGAGTCCGGCAGACCGACAGAATTCGTGTGTTTGTGATGGGCGCTGCGACGGGGGCGGCGCATACAGCCACTGGTGGGCGGTGTGAGTGGTTGATCTGGGACTCGGTGCAGGGGTGTTGGAGGGGTTTGTGGGCGCGCGGTTGGGTTAGTCGTGTCTGCGCGAGGGGTTGGGCTTGGTGTCCTGGAGGTGCTGGAGAGGCTCCGGAGGATATGTGAAGTTGTGGTTGACCGTGGTCTTGTTGGATGTCCGGCTGAGAAGGAGCGCCTAGGGGGTGTTGGAGTTTGAGCATGATGGTCCCCTGAGCCCGGAGTGTATTTTGCAGATGTTGCCGCATGATGTGTGCCTGAGCGCACTAGCCGACTGTGCGGGGTTTCGTCGAATGTTACGTCGGGGGATGCGGGGGATGCGGGGTATGAGGACGAACGGCCGGCTGTGCGTGGTCGGTTGGCGGCGGCGATGGAGAAGGTTGGGGTTGCTGGGTTTGGGGAAAGGCGGCCGGTCGAGCAGAAGGTTGGGGATAGTGGGGCGGCGTCGTTGAGGGGGAGGCTGTTGCTTGATGCCAAACCTTCTCGGAGGGCCACCCAGATGCCTGAGGCCAGGATTAGCATGCGGATGTAGTCTGATGTCTTGATGTACAAGCGCCCCCCCGAGCCTGGGGAAGAAGGGGCATCGTGCACCGGAGACGAGGAGCGGGAGTGGGTGGGCGTTGCCACTGGGGAGGTTAAGTTTGCGGCGGGATAGTGGTCGTTGATCTCGATGGTTTGCTTAACTAACGTAGCAATGATAGGGTGCTTTCGGGAGTCAGGATTCACAAGGGTGAATTGGAATCTCCGTTCCGCAGCGCTGTCCTCGGAATTGCTGCTCTGTGTCTGGGACGAACGGCGTCTGCCTGCAGTCGTGCCCGCGCCTCTGGGGTTCCACCTCGCCGTTACCACGCTGCTATCCTCCTGATACGCTGAGAACTCGTAGCCCCCAGAAGCAGTCTGCGTGACCTCCCATGGCGGGCCAGATTCCAGTCGTATTGCCGGGACTCTTGCCATTCCACCGCTCCCTCCCTTTCCATCCTCCCCAGACGCTAGCGGTACCTTCTTGTAGTTTTGCGAAACCGTAGCCACCACTTGTCGTGAATTGAGCCCATTTGATCCATCCTCGTCGACATCATCATCATCCTCATCTCCATTCCCATACTCTTCACTGGTCAAAAACACGAGATCCTGGCTTCCCACACCATGTTTGAAAAAGCGCCCACAAGTAGCCTTCAACCTCGGCGCAAAAATTGAGGCAGGGAGAACATCCAATGTCGGCACCGGCCTAGTAGTATTCGAGAGGCGTTGCAGCTGCACCACCAGATTCCTCGATGGCTTCAACGAGTGCCTGTGCAGCAAGTGTGCGCTGGGCGGCGGTTGCGCCAGGTGGTATGCCGTCTTCGTGCGCGGAGACTTCCTCAACACGGCGGGTGAAGGAGCTGGTACTAGGTCTTCAAATACAGTAGATACGTTAGAGGATATGGTTGATCGTGGTTGAGTTCCTCCACCCATACTCCCACTACGCCCCAAGGACCCGGACGAAGCTGATGTTCGAATTAGGGAATTCGCAGCTTCACCTGTCGTTGTATTTGTATTGCTGTTGTTCGAGAATTCGTGCCCATGTGCTGCAGCCGCATCCGCTGTGAAGAGGGTCAGGAACGACATCACCCGCGTTGCCAACCCCCTTTGACGCCCGGCCCCGGGAGTCAATGATGACGAAAGGCGCGCGATTGGCTGTCGTACTCTAGGTGTTGCGGCTGCACTGTCGGTGATGCTGTGAAGTAACGAGTGGAGGAGAAATAGTCCGGCCAACACTCCCAAAGTTGGGCTTAAGCAGGCCAGGGTGGTAATGGTGGTGGTGAATACCGTACCGGGGGTATTCCAAGGGAAGATAAATGGACGGCCACGATTGTGGGAATGGTGGTGGTGTTAATGATAGCAGGGTGGGTAGGGGATAATAGATTGGGGGGGGGGGGGTTGGCTACGGTAACAGATTCAGCTGGCCGGCTGGGCTGAGGGGGGTACAAGTAGGAGGGTTGGCGGTGCGATACCAGTCCCGTACGGCAACGGGTCGTAATTTGTTACAAGGGATACGAGATATCTGGGGGCCCAAACTTGAACGGGCGGCAAGTATGAATGTAATGCAGACCAGAGACTGTGGTGTGGTAGGTATACTTCAAGGGGGGCGCAGAAGTTTGTATGAAATGATATATATGTATGCAAGGTGGTGGGCTACCATATCATACAATACCATGGACTGAAGAACGGCGAGGAGGGGTTGGAACAAGAGGTGGGAAAGGGGGGGGGGTTAATGTATGTATATAATGTCAAAGTCGAGGTAAAGTCTGTCCCTGTAGCGGCGACCCCGGACCGAGATGAAAGACATGCCCGCCTTCCTCTTTTGCCCGAGTATGAGTCTCGTGAAGTGGGAAGGTGGGGGAAAGGCAAGAAAAGGGAGCTGGGGAAGGGGAGGGGGGAAAGGTCCGATGGAAGTTGGCGGGGGAAGAGAAGGGAGAACATTCCCCCTCCAAGACACCAGGATAGTACCGGTACTGCCCCAGCTGAGTCGTTCGGCCCAAATGCAGTCCGGGAACCGAAAAAGAAAAAATGAATGAATGAATGGAAAGAAAAAAGAAAGAGAACATCCATGCAATAAGTTACGAGAGCTTAGCAATACTCGAGCAGGTGCAAGTGCGTATACTAGACAGTACGGTACTCGCACAGTAAACAAAAAAGATTCAAGTTCTTCTCTTTCCGAGGCTCAGAAAATAGCCTGATAGCCAAAGGCAGTGGTTGTGTCTGGTGAGCCTGAGAGACCAACGGAACTGGCGACTTTATTAAAAATCGTATGTTACAGATTGGGTTACAGCATCTTATTTACTCAGTAACGTGTTTCTCAAATTTCCAGGGCTTTTTTTGAGAGAGAGAAGAGGATGAATTTTGCTTTCAAAGCCGCCTTTTTGGTCCTTTTTGGTTGCACTGTACTCGGGTATCCTAACAATACATTGAGTGCGCTTTGTGATATCGCATTTCGAGGTTGTACCGGCCCATGCTGAAACCTAGCTCAGAAAAACTTGAAGACTTTAACTCCGGTCGATCTCCCTTATCGCTTTTACTACATTTCCAAGCTTAAATGCAGTGGGTAAAAGAGTATTAAAACATAATATTTTTAATGTGGGGAAATTTTGTTCTCAAAGATTTTCTTAAGTACAGCCCTGTCCGGAAAGTCTTCGCACCCCTTGGCAATTCAACCACCTTTACAATACCATACCTAATGTCCACAAATAAACAAATAGATAGATTCAATTAAAATTAATAAGAAAATATATATTGTAAAGCACACTTTTATGAAATATTTTAAAATTTTCATATTATTTCAACTCTACAAACTAGTACCTTTTGAAACTAACAAAAATACAATCTACCAAGTTTAGCCTTTTATAATATTTTTTATCTTTATCAACTACTGATAAAATAATATGATATTATATTTGTAGTATATTTAGGTCCTTAGACATCAGAGTCTAAGACAGAAATAAAATGCGTATCAGAAATTAAGTTTTGAGTATTAGTTTCTTGAAACATGAAGTTTTATTCAAAAATGCTACTTGTAGTTTCAAAACTATCTCTTAAGTACATCTATTAATCCTGATTTCATACTTAAAAATAACTTTCCAGGATAGTAAAGATAGTATAAGCTGAATATTATGAAAAAAGGATATGTTCCTGGTTCCCAGTAGTTGCAATTAATGTAAGTTTAGTTAATATTTATATACCAGTTTTACAGTATACCACTACACAATAATTAATTCATTAAATATAAATGATACCAATATATTCACTAGCTTACTACTAATCAAACTTGAAGTATAATATATTTTTTTGTTTAACATTTGAGTGAGTTATATTGCTTTATTAATCACTACTTTTTTAACATTTGTCAATTTTTGCTAACCACTGTTTAGAAGCATGTTTTAAGTATAAAACTCTTATAAATAACCTTTACCTGATTCTTAAATGATAGTTAGAAGGTATCTCTTTCTATCCAAGTAACTTCTGAGTTTTTTACAATATTTTATTAATGCATGATTGTCTTCTTATAAGATTCTAATTGGTATAAATTAATCTAAAGTTTTTCTTCTGTCTTCCTATTTTTATTACAAACAATATAATCTAAAATAACACTCAATAGATCAATTATCAGCACCCAAGTTTATGTGTCTTAGTTATATTATTGATGGTTTTGGATTGTCATTTTATTGAGGGTAGTATTTATTCAAATTTTCACTC
>Ga0307509_10011020_pt1 | contig 11016 bp, 13 predicted proteins | sample 10_EM_MG_FD_202245 | JGI IMG/M metagenome (GOLD analysis project Ga0307509, IMG submission 202245) | Populus trichocarpa ectomycorrhiza microbial communities from riparian zone in the Pacific Northwest, United States - 10_EM | ecosystem: Host-associated > Plants > Roots > Unclassified | place... | reverse complement strand
ATTATTAGTAATTTAAGAAAAATAGTCATTTAGAGAATTCAATACTTACCAGGACAGACAGGAATTGACACTCCAAGTGATGGTAAACAAACATTTCCATCTCGAAAATCACCAAATGGAGCAATTGTGCAAAACCCACGGCAAACATCTAGCAGATCTACATGTAAGTCGGTAAAAGTATTGAGAATCAGAGCTCTTGAGTGCCACAGTCCAAAACACAGGCTGATTTCCTCTGTCAGATCGGAGGTAGGAAGCCATCGGCGAACTTGGTCATACATAGCCCACTCAGCAGGAACAACCACACGAAAGATATTTTCTAACAACTTGCTTAGAGGCTCCAAGACATGTAAAAAGGTGTGAAGATGACCAATTTGTTCACGACCTTCCCAAGTTTCAACTGGTCCACGAAAAACTTGTATTTTATCGATTTTAGGATCGTTCCGAGCTGCTGTACGACCGTGAATTATATGAGATATTCCTTGCGGACTATCAGGAGGGGGGCCGCCGGACCGGAGCGGTAGATGTTCGATTGCATGCGCTAATTCTTCTCCACTGGAAGCTGTATTGGAGCTGGAAGTTGTATAGGACTTATGTCGAACTGGATGTTCTTTGCATTTGTGTAACAGGTTTACTCCTGTCTAACGAAAAGGTACAATAGAGGGCTAGCGGTTGACCGGCAATCGCTAGGTCTAAGGGAGTCTTCAGAGAGCTCGAGGGTAAAGAGAGATAATAGTTAAAGGGCAAGTGGAACTCTGAGATCGCCGTTCAACCAAGTATATTCTTAAAACATGAGTCTGCTGAAGTCTGCCGTTCTCCTGCTAGCCAGGGGATGAGTTTAAATACAATAGTTCCCCCAGGGCGATAGTAATCAGATATCCTGCAACCATGATCATTACCGGGCAGTGCACCTTGCCCTGCATGTCCTGTGATCCCACATGAAACCTAAGAGTCATAACACTGCCTCAATGCTATCGTCAGCTTACATGACCGTTCCTTCACTTGTGATCCTAAATAAAACAATAAACATGCAAAACTAAACTTAACACAAGCTACCGGGCCTTAATATAGCTCCGGGGCTGTAAAACAATCAAACTAATCAAAGTAAGCAAAGTAATCAAACTAAACATAGGAAATCCTGCACTCCGCTCCTGTATACAGTTACCGGAACATGTATACATGTTACAATTTGGGATTGGTGGACAGGTAGCAGAATATTCCTTCGGTTATTGAGGTGGAAAGACGGTGTGGAATTATTGGAGAATTGCCAGTTTTGCCAACTTTGAAAAATAGAATTTCGCCGGGATTGCCACTGCTCAATTATGCCTTATATTAGTACTTTCCTATACCAACTTAATATAATAAATAAAGCTTGAGTATATATACTTACTTGGTTCCACTATCATCCATGATAATAATATTATCACCTTCAATTACTTCTAAACTTGGTTCATTCAACTCTTCATAAGCGGTTTGCTTGGACTCTGCAGGTTGTTTCTTGGGGGTATTTTTTATGGCCTCAGAGAGAATGAAACCCTTTACGACATAGACGCTATACCCGGGTAGCTGCTTTTTCAAGTCTGATTGTATAACTTGAAGCTTGTCACTCGAATAGGAAAAGGGAGTTGCTCCGCGTCGCAAAATCTCCGGAGATCCAATATTTTCTCTTATCAGATAGTTTTTCCAACCAATCGGAGCAGGCTTTTGTGACTTTTTTAATGCTGGAGTGGATGAAGAATCCTGAGACTCTACTGTATCGACACCAGCCTGAGGCTCCTTTACTTCATCTCTTCTTCTCTTCCTCCCTCTAAGCCTTTCCTCGTTCACCATCTTGCAAACAATTTCTACGAAACTGCCTCTGAGACGTACATCAGAGAGTTAAGCAAGAGAGTGTTAGAGTACTAGATATTTTTCAAGAGAGAGGGTAGAGGCCGAAGAGTATGTCTGGGACAGGTGCCAGAGCGGGAGGTGAAAGAGCTTGTACTACAGCCAGAGCATGAGGCGTATCTCCGATAGGTGCTGGAGCGGGGAGTGGAGGAGCTTGTACCGTCGTGGTATGAGGTGTATCTGGGATAGGTGCTTGAGTGGGGGTAGTGGAGTTTGGTGTCGTGGTGTGGGAGGTGTGATTTGATTGGTATTGAAGAGAGGTGAGGAGAAGGTGAAAGAGGAAGGAAGGAGAGATTGCAGGTATGCACTGTCTCTGGTTAATTCACCAACCCCCCCACTTGGCAACCCCGCCTAACAGGACCTCTCAGTCTTAGGCCTAACCCTATTGTTTTTTGCCAAGTATGAAATAAAAATAGGAATAAAAATAAATATAAATATAAAAATAAAAATAATAAGAAAAGAGAGCTGAGAGATATCATATGCGAGCAGGTTTTCTTCCAGTTGAGATTATGCCTTATCCATTCAAAAAGTAAGGTAACTTCGTGTTATCCATATTGACAGCTATTAACCAGTATTGTTTTCCTCTTATTCTCTGCTGTCAACAGTAAAAGGTAGTAATTAATACTTGGTGAAAAGGCCGTTGGCATCAATAACTGCCTGACATCGTGCTTGCATGCTTTCAATAAGCTCCTGAAACTCATGCTCTCCAACATTATCCCAAGCTGTCTTCACTGCCACTCTCAATCTATCATAGCTCATATTTTCTGGATAATTATCCTGAAGATAATTCTTCATAATATGCCAAACCTTTTCAATAGGATTTAAGTCCGGTGAGTAGGGAGGCCAGTAGATTACCTCAATTCCCCGCTCTCTAAGCTCAAGTGACGTATCAGCTGCCGAATGACCTGGTGCCCCATCCTGCATCAGGATTAAGGGTATTCCATTTTGACGGCACAGTTCCATATACCCATGTATAATAGGAACTGTATGCGCACAATAGCTTTCTGAATTAATTGACCCCCAATCCTTTTCCCAAAATATACCAGGCCCTTGTATATTACCATGAAAACAGCCCCAAAACATCTATCCCTTCCTTCGTTGGTGTTTTTCTACTATGCAAGTAGGATCCCACTCCTCACCAGCCCTTCGTGTCACCCAAGTACGCGTATGCCTTCCACCAGTAATCCATGTTTCATCCGTCCACAGTATTGAATTCCACTGTGCCTGGGTCCAATTGAGATGCTCCTGAGCCCATTGGAGTCTGATTACTCGATTGCGTTCAGAGATTGGTGGTTTTCTCATTGCTAAACGTCGGTGAAACCCTTCCTTAACAAGAGCAGCTCGTATTGCTTTTCGCCCAACTCCAAAATCCAACTCCTCTGCAAGTTGCTGAAATGAAAGACGTCTATTCCGTGCAGACATACAAACATATCCAATAAGGTCTTCAATCTGGGCTTGGGAAAGAGTAGGAGGGCGACCGGATCGCTTTGTCGGTGTTGCAGGAGATGTGCATGCGTACTGAATTTGATATTGTGAAAATCCAGTTTTTTCATGAATTTGCTGATACTTCCATCCAATAGAGCGTAGGAGCTGGCATTCACGTCTTTCGTCTCGGGTTAACTGCATTCGCGGCATATTTGTTGATAGTTTAGAAGTGCGAAAATGATAAGGTTGTAAAGGGTTAAAAGGATATGGTTGTGAAAAAACTTTCTCTCATGTTTCGTCTTGATACTTCGTATTAAGCTAGTACTTAGTGAAGTTAGTTTACTGCTATAATCCCTGCTAGTGGGACATCCCTGCTAGTGGAATATTCAAAACTTAGGTGCTGTACCTTCATACTGTACTCGTACCGGTCTCCTAGGTAGCTGGCAGTGAAAAGCCTTTTTTTTGTGGAACCAAAAAAACATCATCGACTGTAATACGGTATCTTGCACGGGTTGCGTTTCAAGTCGACGTATCATAATTTTTCCAACAGTTTCCCGATATCACAAAAGCTTTCCCACTACTCGTGCATCGCAACTAGGGTCCCGTGTGGAAGCCATAGCCCTCTCCTCAAAAGGCAACTGCCCAAACAAATTACCGTAGAAGCGACTTATATGAAGCTAATGATAGTGCTGCATTCGGTTAAGAAAATAAAAAAGATCCCAATAGTATTCGCAGGGAGTATGCGGGGAATTCTGCAATAGTTCCTACCCAATATTCCACTTTGGGGCGCGTATCTTGCCCCGATACGATAGTCTTTTGGGCCTTCCAGGGTCAATTGGACTACGGTACTGTTGCGGATAAATTTGTCTTTGCGAAATAAGAATAATTTTAGCTTGCTAAATGATCATTTAGTGGAGGATGAATGGTTGTTGATGATCGCTTGCTTGGGAGCGAAACTTGTCTTTGGTTGAAGCTGAATAGGTCATGTTCGTTGCAGGGAGGGTTTTTCGCTAAGGCTAGGCAAACAGGGGGTGAGTCTATGTGAGGTATGATATCATAGTCATCTGTCACTTCTCTTGTTTCTTTCTACCACCACCGCGGGAGGGAACCACGACGGTCAACGAGCAACCGTTTGGTTTGTCGACGAATGAAGGCAATTGCTGAAGGGTTTTTTCTTTTCCCTGGGTTGGAATCAGGTGAAGTGTTTGTGAATTAGCTTGGCTAGACGAATTGATAGTGAATTGTGTGACTTGTTTCTCTGTGCTGTTTCGGCTGTGATAGTTTGTGATTTGTAGTTACTTCCCTCTCTGGAGAGTAGATATGGTGATATCATACCTGGGACTTTTGTTTTTTAGTACCCAAAAGGGTTTTGTATCCTTGGCTGCCTGGTCCGCCATAATAAGCCATTTCTGTCAAGGGAAAAGCAGCGGGACTAACATGGCGGCTAAAACACCTGGCGTCTCAAAAGATTGGAGAGCTCATTCTTAGAATGGTGGGATGTTCTATTGTCCCTTAGCAAAAGTAACCGAACATCTAGCCCTGCAGCGTTCCACCACAAGCATTGCAACCCCGCCCCCCCCCCCCACACCTACCATACACTTACCACAACAAGAAAAATATCTATAAAGTAGATGGATAGCACAAGGTGTTAATTAGGATTATTTATTTATTTCCATTTTTAATTTTTTTTTTGGTTGTAGATTGGCAGGCCGTTTGTTGGGTTGGGTGTGGACAGAGAAAGTGCCAGTCGTTGCATCGCCGTGTTCGGTTACTTTTGCCAATGCGCAATAGAAGGTCACTTTGGGGATTCTGTTTTCCGACCCCTATCCACACAGCCGAGCACCGTGTGCATACAGCTCGAGAACACCACGGTGCAATAAATCACCGTCTTGGTAATCATCCGTTACATCTCTTACGCCTAGAGGCAAGGGGATGACGTTAGCCACTTGTTCGCTAGATAGAGATCAAACTTGAACTACACCGTGGTATACTATATCACACCCATTTGATTCTAACGCCACCGACAATAGGCCCCGTTGTAAAAGAAACCCGCCATTTATCTATCTTCAGCTTTCCCTCCGATTCACTAGTGGATGGAACGTTATGGTACCGTGGGCTCTTTGATCCCTCTATGTTCAACTTAGATGGGAGCATCCCGGTACGGGTGTTTGAAGATACAGTATTGCGCTTCCTGGGGAGTTCCTTATAGTAATTAGGAAGAAGCTTTGTATTATTGTGTAATGTTATGGCGGGTGGCTACATGATGTTCTTTCCCGCCGATCTTGGGAGGTGCTATTAGGGTGGCGAGCATTCGACGGCATTAATCCGGCTTCTGCCGGGAGGGAATAGTTGTCTGTGAATAGGCGCTAAGGTTTATCAAGATTGTTTTTCGGCTGATATATTCCGTGCCATCAAGTTGATCGTGGGATGAGTGAGACTAACTGTAATGGGTGGATCAAAAACCTATCTATTAGAAATGATGCTGCTCGCCATACTCTCATGATACTTCCTTCGGATAGCTTCTGGAGTGAGCTTGTTTGTGACTTTGAAAATGCGCTGAGGATTTGGGCATATGGCTTCGAATTTGGTCATGGGTTTGTCTTCGGAGACTCGCTTTGGCTTTGGGCAGACAGCTTGGGCTTTGGGCGTTTGTGGAAAGCATTTCCTGAGCAGGAATGCGGCCGTCGGAGGGGAAGCGGAGTGGCTGTAAGGAAAACCGGAAAGGTTGTAAAGCGGTTTTACACCTGGAGGGAACGTGTGCGGAGTCGGTAAGTAATGGTGTTTGTTTTTCTTCTGTTAGCCCAGGAGTAATGATGGAGGAAGGGGAGACTCACATGGAGTAGTAGTATGGTGCCACTTGAATGGATATGATGTCTTTGTGGATGATGTATACTCCTGTAATCGCCCTTAGTTAGTTGAGAGAGAGTACGGTGGAATCGTGGAGCGTGAGACTGAGGCTGTTGTTAGTGAAAATATTTTCCTCGCATTTGAGTGTGCGATCATTTTCGTTGTGGGTTGCTTGGGGTTTCGTTTTTGTTTCACAGCTTGTCACTCGTTGTGTATTATATGGCCCTTGTTGTCGGAAATGGTTGTTCGAAGAAATAAAGTCACTAGAGAGATGGTTGGTGTTGCTATAGGAATTACGATGGGAATGATTCTGATGTCCAGAATGGAGGAGTGGCATGAATCTCTCTGGAACGTAGGCTGGCCTGAGAGCGAGTATGGAATGTTGGAATGCTGCATATCTGGAGGCTGCGCTGGACTAGGAAACTTGTATATAAATTGACCGTTGTTGTTGTTATCATCGATGAAAGTAATACGAGACGATATAAGGGTTGACTCAGGATTTCAGCCGTCGCCATTGAAGTCTAAAACTGTCCACTAGGCTCCCGATCTCCGCTCACGTCGATACAGGGGGGCGGCCCAAGTATGAGCCCGGAGCCATATTATTTGTAGTAACCCGTCCCCTGTGGTAGATATGGTTTTATATAGTTCACAATCACTTCAGGAACGCTTGTGCTATTATCCACAGATTTTCCTCTATTAATAAAGACACTCTATATGGTTTATGTGTCGCTTAGGGAAAGGAGAGAGGGAGAGAGAAGGAAGACAAAAAAGAAGAGAAGAAAAAAGGGTGAAGGCAAGAATTTACATCTAGAGGAAAATTAAATATGATAGGATGAAAATAGAAAGCTGTAAACTAAACATTTTCACTGTAATAGAACCATTTCACCCTACCGACCAGACTCTACTGTACATTGTAAAGAGAAATTCACAAATTCCCATAGACCGGGCGTGTCAAGCGGTGTGGCAATATATATATGTGCATTCCAATCTCATGGGATTTCCTTCGCCGGCAACAGGATGATGTCCGACAACAACTTCCATGAACAATATTCTCCGAGAGGCAAGGAATGGGATGGATTTCATGAGGCGATGTGTCGTGGGCCTCAAGTCGCTCTGGGGGTTACCACTTCGTGAGGCTTTAGCAGTTCTACCACCCTTTTATGGCCACTCCGAGCTGCGTACATGAGTGGTGTTATGCGGCGATTATCTGGCTTGTTGGGGTTGACCTCTTCTCGATCGAGTAGTATTTTAACCACTTCGTCATGTCCTTTCTCCGCGGCAAACGAGAGTGGGGTCTGGCCCCAGGAAGATGGCTCGTCGGGGTTGACCTCTTCCCGCCCAAGTAGTATTTTCACAACTCCCTCGTGTCCAATCTGGGCAGCATACGAGAGCGGTGTTCGGTTCGACCTATTTGGCTTATTGGGGCTGACTTCTTCCCGCCCGAGTAGTATTTTCACCACTCCCTCATGTCCATTACGAGCGGCCAACGAGAGGGGTGTTTGGTCGATATCATCTGGCTTGTCAGGGTTGACCTCTTCCTGCTCGAGTAGTATTTCTACTACTTCTTCGTGTCCATTACGAGCAGCCCAAGAAAGCGGAGTGCGCCCCCAAAAGTCTCCTCCGTTGGCATCGCAACATTCCATCTCTTTCAAGGCGGCTACAACCTCGAAAATTCCGAAGAACGATGCGCAATGCAGTCCACTAAACGGGAAATTAGTACCAAAATCCGGCACATATAGTTCCTTTACTTGTCTTAAAAGTAATTGTGTGGATATGTGACCATCATGTCCCAGTAATAGCTCCAGGGCAAGTGACTTGGCGCGGTCCGAGAGTTGCCTTTTCGCATGGACTCCCCAATATATAGAACAATATCCTAGAAAGGGAGTGTCGTAGAGGCCGGGGGAGTGTTCGGCCGAAATGGTTTTGATCGGTTCGGATTTCAGATATGTCATGCAGATCTCGGCCATTGCCGAGTGTGGTGTGCTAAAAATATCGGGACGGGCGGAAAGATACTCTTGGAGAGTATAGTGGACCAGTCGCACAGTTGATGCCTCCTTATCCACGGTAATAAGTCCTTGGCAGCAGCTCACCAATGTTGACATTGAAGGGGCGTTGGCGCTATTGAAAGCCGTGGAGCCTAGCTCGACTGCTAGGGCATGGCAGAGCTCGTTCGCCTTTAATGGGCGTTCTGCATGACTGATCCACATTAAAGCTTCCATACCATGTCTGGATTTGCCCCCGCCCTGCACCTTTATCCGTTCGATTGTCGCACCGTAGGCATCTCCCAACCCCAATCCATTTGTCATTCTGCTGAGCCTCTCTCGTCTCCGGTATATTGTTGGTTCTTCCAAGATTGCGTCGATATTTAAGGAAATGAGGAGAAACCTACGTACTCGAGTACAGGTATTAGCGAATGATCTGGGGCGGAATTCTCGGGATCATTGGCCCTACGTACATTTCGGAAATATTCTCGGGAATCTTCTCCAGAATGTCTGCCTCCAGACTCTCGTCCATTGCGTCTGGCGTTTCGTCTTCGGTTAGCCTAGCATGAAGGTATGTGGTGATGTCGCCTTTGCTGGGACCCACAGATAGACTTATCCCTCGTCCGGCAAGGCGCTTTTCGATCTCGGCTCGAATATGGGGCCTTCCGGTCATGAATATCCGAGTGGCAGGGGATTTCTCTAAAACTTGTTTTAGACAATCAAGGACCCTGAACCGTTGCACACCCACACATTCGTCAAGTGCATCTATGCAGATAAACGTGGGCTGTGGTGAAGTGATGGTCTGTAGCATCTTCACGATATCAGCGAGTTTCGGACCGCATCCACCAATGGCCTTTTTCTGCTCTTGGAAGGCGCACGATATTTCGTCCGGAATCCTTTCCATTCCGCTGACCATCTGCTTCAGCAGCGAACCCAGCATACTAGTCGCGGACTGCTCCTTTCGTGCAGCGAAATCGAAGTAAAAACACGTGATGGCGACGTTTTGCCCTCTAGCTTGATCGCATAAGCTGTCTACTACTAGCGAACTGGTATCGCTGCTCATTAGCACAGGGTCACCTCTTCTCTTTTTGAGAAAAGTCTTTATTACCTGATAAATGTTTTACCGACCCCCGGATCTCCGTAGCAAAATAGAACGGCGGAATCACCTCCACCCTCACCTTCCCCACTTCCGCCGCACCATCTCCTAAATTCCTCGGTCTGCATTACCCATTCCCCAATATTGTTGACACGGCGCTCACGAATGTCTCGATGCCTCAAGCTGGGTTCGAGTGGTGATAACCACGCAAGGAGCTGGGACCGATCATCAGTAAAAGTGCAGTTGTTCCACACGTTATTAAAAGAGTTCGCATTATTGGAGAAGTTGCTACTATGGTTGTTGGTATATTGAGACATCTTTCACCCTTTATTGTTCGTTTTTTTGAAAAGGAAGAGTTAGTGGGTATGGTCGTTGATGATATTGCGGGGAGGGGAGAAAAGCGGGGTCTTGCTGATGACAGGCTGGGATCTCCTAGTGTTACATCAGCGTAATATAGCTACTATGGCGCATATGCAGAGGAAGTCACAAGAAAGCTGTGAAACTACTATCATACGTGCCTCTTGTGTCGGCACAGCACTGTGAGGAGTCAAATTTACTTACGGATTTTGAAGTCCTATGTGGCACCATCCACAATCTTACCAGCTACCCACAAGGGCTCCTCGATGCTAGCAGTAGAATGAGCCTAGCTAGATCTATGAACTACTTGCCAAAATAAGAAGTTTGGAGTGTTGCCACAGGCGAGTTAGTTGCTAGCGAACACCCCAAACCTTTTTTTTTCGGCCCGTACTGTAGTCTCGGTAATCGACTCTGAAAAGTGATTTTTTGGTGGGAACTAAGAACATCAACTGTGGAAATATCGTGGGTTTTAAGCCGAGGCCCATATGCTAATTTTTCCTACCTAATATCACAGAAGCTCTCCCACTATGTCGCCACTAGGTTGCTTGTGGAAGCCACTCCCTCCCTCTTCCAAAGCCAGGAGCCCCAAGAAAATTACCCAATTGTGCGTTGACAAAATTAACCGATCAACAAACGCTCATAATTTTCGCCATGATTTTGCCAACACCTCGATACCACCTCAAGCCAACAAAGAAAAATAAGTAAAAATAATTTAAATAAATGGCAGTAATCAGTACTTAGTATCCATCAGCCTTAATAAAAGAAAAATCGAAGGTATTATGAGGTACCTGTTGAGTGGTACGGTAATGATTTTTGCTGGGCCCGGAAGCGATGGGTTGCCACTCTCACCCGGATGATTGGCTAATTTTATCCATGCACAATCCTCGAGTACTTGCGACGTATAAACCGAGCGATGGTGCGTTACTAATCACTGTAGTCTTCGTAAGGGGTTTGCTGGGGGTTCTGTACGAGTAAACTGACATAGGGCCGAAGCCTGGATTGGCAGTGTCCTGTTATGAGAATAATAAATAAGATTGAAACATACTAGCGCGTGTTGCTCTTATTCAAGTTTATGCGGTAACAGGAGAAACTTTGGCCATGACAACGGCACCCCCCCCGTCAACTCCACAACCATGGGAACCGAAAAAATTAAATATTAAAAATGTACTTGTAAATACATTGTAGAATGCATAGGAGAAATGGGCCTAAAGCAATTTCTTCACGTAGAAGTGCTGTGTAATCAGTTGGGCTGCGTTGCTATCGATCGTTGGTGCGCGGTTAATTTTGTCCACTAACCGTATTGTTCGTTAACAAAATTAACCGACTACAACGAGCATGAAAAATCTTGGCCGGACAACCACAACTCCCTCCACCAACCCCAACATCATAATAATAATAAAAAATTAAAAAATGTAAATACATAGT